>Ga0214472_10000238_pt1 | contig 72216 bp, 61 predicted proteins | sample RVTome_6_FD_207662 | JGI IMG/M metagenome (GOLD analysis project Ga0214472, IMG submission 207662) | Soil microbial communities from uranium-contaminated site in the Upper Colorado River Basin, Wyoming, United States - RVT140D175 | ecosystem: Environmental > Terrestrial > Soil > Contaminated >...
CGAAAACATCTTGAACGCCGCCAAGGGTGGGGCAAAGGGCTACGTTCTCAAAGGGATCGATTTTCCGACCTTGCTTCAGGCGATCAAAACGGTCCACAAGGGCGGCATATGGATCGATAAGGAAACGCCTTCAGCGGACGCGTTTGAAGAAATCGCCCGAGGTCAACTACACGAAGTCCACGAGGGAATTCACAATGATATGATCGACATGTTGACCAAACGGGAAAAAGAAATTCTAAGGCTAGTGTCCGAAGGACTCACGAACGATGAAATCGGAAAGAAGATTTTCATCAGTGAAAAAACCGTCAAGACGCACCTCACCAATATTTTCGACAAGCTCAAGGTCAACAACCGCTTTAAGGCGGCGCTCCTTATCATGGGACAACGGGGAGCCCCAGGATCTGCCGACAGCCTCGGACGGGGAAAATCCCAGTCGTAAGACGAGTCCACCGGATCAAGCCAGCGCGACCGCGTCGCATCCCGCTGGAGAAATAAATGACTCCTCAAGACCAATGGCTTTCACAAAAAGATAGAATATTCGCGTGGTTCAGACTAGGGTTTGCGATTGTCGCGGTGCTGGTTATCCAACTCAATCCTTTGCGGGCAGCCACATTTCCCCTGCTGTCGTACGCTTCGCTCGGGTCGTTTGTGCTTTACAGCATCGGGCTTTGGTATATCACAGTGCACAAACACGTGGTATTAGAAAAAATCGGCATCGCTGCCGCCTGCTTTGATCTGATCTGGGTTTCTCTCATCGTTTTTTCGACCGGGGGTTCTACAACCCCCTTCTTCGTCTACTATTTTTTTCCGGTATTTACGGTAGCCTCGCGCTATGGAATAAAAGCCGGCATTAGCGCGGCGCTGGCGGGAGTGGCCTTGTATGGGTACATTCGTTTCAGCTTTGAGTGGGGGGGCATGCTTGGGATTGATCGTTTCATCGTTCGAAGCGTCTATCTCGTCGTCCTCGCTTATTTCATCGGCTACCTCAGTGAATTTGAAAGGAAGCAAAACCAAAGACTTTTGGCGTTATCGAAAACGGCCGGAGAGGTCGGAAGGCTGGTCGAAAGGCGCAGGATCATGCAAGACGTGCACGACGGATTGCTGCAGTCGCTCGCCACTCTGATTCTCCGCCTTGAGACCTGCCGTAAACAGCTTCTAGGGTCACCCCGGGAGATGGACCGCGAGATCCGATCCATCGAAGACGATACACGAAATTCGATGAAGGTGATTCGGCACTTCCTTGCCGGCAAAGAGATCCAATCCTGTCCGTCAGGGATGCTGATCGAAAAATTGAGAGACGATCTGAGGTTTCTTCGCGAGAGTATAGATATGCAGGTTACCTTGGAAACCGTACCAGACGACCTCAACCTCCCCAAAGCGGTGGAGCAAGACCTTTACTTGGTCTTAAGGGAAGGGCTAATGAATGTCGCGCGGCATTCGCATGCGTCCCACGCTGATATAACACTAAAACAGACGAGAACAGAGATACGGGGGACGCTCACAGACGACGGAGTAGGATTTGACCCCACTGACATGAGCAGGGATCATGGCGTCGGATTATCGAGCATGAAGGCGCGAATACAAAAACTCGGAGGAGAACTGCAAATCCAGTCCTCCCCCGGGAGAGGTGCCGAAGTTGCGTTTGTAGTACCGATCTTGACGGGAAACGGCGCCGTTTGACCCCCCCGCTTATCGCCAAAGGGGGTCATCTCTCCCTTGCGTCATGTGTGCGACAAAAAATGGCGCGCTGAAATTACGGTCTGTTAGCCCTCGACGCCACTGCCGGATCACAATAAAATTTTAATCGCCACCCTTTTTGGCAATATACTCTAACGCGTTCAGGTAATTCTTATCGCCTTTTTTGATGTACTGCACTGAAGCCTTCGAGCCCAGCCCAATATCCGACATTTTGGCGGCGCTCGGCCTCAGAGCGGTCACCTTGGTCTTTTGATTAAAGTCGACGGTCACCAGCTTGCCCGCTTTGGTAACCACGATCATGTAATTTTTCTCGGTGTCCAGCAGACCGATGTCACCGGAGACCTTCTCTGCTTTGGCTTTGGCGGCTTTCTTTTCCGCAGCAATGACAGGCGATATCAAACCAACCGCCATTAATAATGCCAATCCGGCGACAATTTTTGATTGCGTTCTCATTACCTCATCCCTCCTGATTCATAAGTGAGTGCGACCGTAGCGCTAAACAACTGGATCAATCTTGTTACTTTTTCGTCTTGTACTCGACACCGCTCGCAATGTTTTTGCCACCTTGCTTGGTGTACGTCACGGTAGCGGACATACCAAGGCCTATATCAGCGATCTTGGACGGTGTAGGAGTACGCTTCGTCACCTTGGTCTTTTGGTCAAAATCCAAGGTGATTAGCTTGCCTTCCTTGGTCACGAGAATCAGGTAGTTCTTCTCTGTGTCCAGAAGCCCGATGTCTCCTGCCAATTTCGTAGCCTTGGTTTTTGCCGGAGCCTTTGCTTCCGCTTTCGCAGGCGGCGCCGCGGGCGCCTTCGCAGCCGGGGCCGGCGCAACCGGCGTGGCCGGCATCTTGTCCTCCGTCGCGCATGAAGCTAACGCGAACAAACCCAAGACTAATACCCCATTCGTAATCTTTGCTAGCCTTTCCATATTTTGTCTCCTTTAATTTAAGACCTTAGTCACAACATAACCAGTCTTAGGTCGTATACTTTATACGACCGTTTCTTGTCAAGCGGAAAATTAATTTTTTTTCTCGTGTGGGCAAGAAACAACTCCAGCACCAGAGGTGCGAGAAAAACACGCCCTTTCGGTACGGCGAAGAGCCGCCGGCTAAACCTATGAAGCTGGCCGGGCGCCAATAGTTACAAAGCGGTCACGACGGTTTTTCCGGTAGCAGTCATCCGTCTTTTCTTTGCACGCCGATAACTCTTCGCCGTAACTGGTCGTAGAGATGCGGGTAGCCGCTATGCCCAAAGTGACCAGGTAGTCTCGCGCCGACCGCGCCCGTTTCGCGCCCAAAGCCAAGTTGTATTCCGTCGTCCCACGCTCATCGCAATGCCCTTCGATTTCTACCCGCGCAGCCGGGTTAGCCTTCAGCCAGGCGGCGTGCGCCTGTAGCGTCTTGCGCGCATCAGCGCGGAGATCGTAGCTATCAAAGTCGAAATATACCTCCACCAAAGGGCCGGACCCGGGAGCTTTGCCCTCTCGATGTGCCTCCAGGCTCGATGTCGCGCCTCCTTGGCGCGGGGCTTGCGCGCTTTTCTGGCTGGGCGTTTGCCCCCGCGGCGCAGTCGATGCGCCTGAAGGTGAAACCTCAGGTTTCTTTGCAACCTCCGAGGCGCAGCCGGCTAGGACCATCAGACCTAGAAGCGCCACAAAACTTTGCATCTTGACGCGTGGCATCATAAATTAAGCCTCCTGTTGGTTTCTGGAAAGATTTATTTTTCCGCAGCATGGACCTTGGATTCTCCTACACCTGCACGCCTATATTGTCAAACTAAAGTCGTAGCGCCATGTTTCGCCGTCCCCGCAAGCGCACCCGACGGGTCTCCCGACACGCGCTTACGGCACGATCATACGAGTCATGTACCTCCGGCAGAGCCGGAGGCTTGATTTGTGATCAGCCTTAGGCTGACTGGCCGGCTACGCCGGCGATGCTCACCGGCTCTCCGCCTTCGCCTCCTCTCCCTCTGGGAGAGGACTGAGGTGAGGGCGACGCGCCGTTCCCACGATCATTACCCTCACCCTTCCCTCTCCCAAAGGGCGAGGGTGGGATCGTATCAACTCTCTTCGTGCCACGAGTCAATTCTTGTTCCAGGTCGAAACTGCGAGAAAAACGACTGCCGCAAAAGTCAAACTTTGCCTGCCTGTGCGGCCACGCATACAGGGGAGTCCCCCAGCAGAGCTGGGGTTTACCTTTGATCAATTAGGATCACTCCGACAGCTCGTCAACCGCTTGCTTGATGAGTTCGGAGACGATCCGGGTGTAGACGTTGCGGCTTTTTTCGCTGCGCAGCGCGCTGTACAGAGGAAGCTCGATATGAACACTTTTCCTCGCGAGGCCCAAAATGCCGTTGGCCTTCGCCGGCCAGGCGCCGATCTCCACGTCGTCCTGCGGTTCGATCAACAACTTCACCGGCTCGATGTCAGGATTTTCTGTCAACAGCCGATCTCTGAGCCGTTGGTAACGCTGCTTCAACTTTTGCGCCTGCGCTGCACTCACGCCCATCGTCGCTATTTGGATGCTGCTGCCGCCGTACTGGTGCACGTCGAAGTAGAGACGCAGATCGCCACCCGCCGCGTCGATAACCGTGTCCCTAAAGGCACTGTAGGTCTCGCGCGCTCGAGAGCTGCTGACCTCGAATTCCGGCGCCAGAAAGGTTTTTTCGGAAGGGCGATTCACGTTGATCCGCCACCCACCTGCTTCGGTGGGTGTGAAGCCGCGCGCAATAACCGCTGCCAATCCGGTCCGAAATGCCAGCCGCTTGACGATTTCAGCCGTGTATTCGTCGTAAGTCCCATGGGGCGCGCCAATGACAACGCCGGTAAAACCATTTCGCGATGGAATCGAGTCGAGCCGCCCCAGTTCCATCATCCTGACCTGGACATGGGGGATTTTTCGGAAATCGTCATGAACGAGGCGCTCCAGTTTTTTGGTCCATTCCGAAAAAACCTGCCTGTAGACGCTCAGATTTGCCCCAGAAAGAACCTTTTCCGGGATACGTAGGCTTACCCCTCTCTCCGCAATCATGAGCACGCCGTGATGCCGAATTCCCCACGCAACAAGAGTCACTTTATCGACAGGCGTGAATAGCAACGGCAATTTCTCTACGGCTCTTGCGCCAATCTGCCGGTCGCGGATTTCGATATAAGCGCGATCGATCAGTTGGATTTCTTCAAACGTAAAGCCGCTGGCGATGACTTCGATGCCTTCGGCGGTCTTGGAGGTATGGCGAGGGCGGATCCCAATGTACAAATCCAATTCGCCACCGCTAATGTCGCGCAGGATTTGCTTGAGTTCGGCAAATACGCTGCGACGCTCCAAGGGATCGATGGGAACCGGTTGGTGCGGATTGCTCCGGACGACCGGCTGCTCGACGCTGACCCGCTTGGACTTGAAACCGTAGGCCGCCACGAATCCCGCGCCCGTGTGCTCACTGATTAACTGGGCCAATGCCACTGTCGCGGGCATCGTACCGCCGTGCGGAGCACCGACGACAACCCCACTCATACCTGGCTTGGGCTCGCGATATTCAAATCGGCCTAACTGGTTGACTTCATAACTGTTAGTCGGCTGTTTCACCGCGCAGCCAGCGATTACAGCTATCAGCGCAGCCATTAACACGGGATTAGCCAGGGGAGACCATATGAAAATTCCCTTTGACTCGTTGCTCTCCCTATGATTTTCTCTCATCGGCATATCTTTTCCCTATCTGTTCCACCAGTCAGCCTTTCGTTTTTGGTTTGCGAAAGGGCACGCCTACCTAATTCTCATTTCCACACTTTTTGCTTATAGCTCATTTTACGTGACTTCAAAATCCGCAGGGCTTCCTGATAATGCTGTGCCGCCTCTTCAGTCTTTCCTTGCAGGGCAAGCGCTCGACCTAGACTCTCATGGGCTTCGGCAAATTCTGGCTGAAGACGAAGCGCCTGCCTGAAGTAATCGATCGCCCTATCGAGATCGCGTTGGCCCGCTAGGACTCTACCCAACCGATGGTATGCCTCTGCAAAGTCCGGCTTGAGCTTTAAAGCCGTGCGGAAGTGGTCAATCGCCTCTTGCAGACGGCCTTCCCTTGCCAGAATGTTAGCCAAGTTAAAGTGGCTGTTCACATGGGTAGGATCGATTTGCAGAGCGTGGCGGAAATAATCGACTGCCTGCTTGAGATCACCTTTAGCCGCCATAATCGTACCTAGATTGTGATAAGCCGGTACAAGGTCGGGCTTGATAACAAGCAACTGTTGAAACGAACCTATTGCCTCGTCAAGACGGCCCTCCTTAGCCAGCGCGGCGCCGAAGTTAAGATAAATATCAGCAGACTGGGGGCTCAACTCTATCGCCTTGCGAAAGTGTGGGATCGCCTCTGCCAGCTTACCCTGGTGCGCCAAGGCAATAGCTAGGCTGTGATGCGCACCCACAGCGTTTGGATCGGCTCCAACGGCTCGCCTATATTGGCGCGCCGCTTCCTCGAGTTTACCCTGCGTTGCAAAGAGGTTGCCGAGATTAGAATAGGCCTCCGCAAAATCAGGCTTTAACCTTACGGCACTGAGAAAACTTTGCTCAGCCTCGGCGATCCTGCCTTGCTTGGCCAGAGCATTGCCCAAGTTATTGTATGCTACCGCGTCAGAACCCATCTCGAGGGCACGGCGATAGTGTCCAATTGCCTTTTCTAACTCTCCCCGTCTGTACAAAACAGTCCCTAGGTTGTTGTGGGCTACACTTGCCTTCGGCTCGACGGCAAGCACATGCCTCCATAGCGTTTCTGAGTCGCGCCAGACCGCGATCTGTCTCCAGGTCAGCGTCGCCAAAACTAAAAGCCCCATGATGGCCAAACCATTCGTAAGGAAGATGGTTCGGAAGCGGATTTTACCGGTGATCCAAAAGCGCCAGACATAAAGCAAGCCGGCGCCCGCCAGAATCGCCCAGCCCAGGCAAGACAGATAAGTGTAGCGGTCTGCCGCGATTTGCACGCCGCTTTGAGCTATTCCTGAAACGGGCGCCAGGACCACTAAATAATAGACCCAAATTGCCAACCCAGCGGGCCAGCGCTGCCTTACCAGGAATAGGCCTGCGCTGACCGCTACAATCATCAATCCACTCAGAGCAACGGACCAATCCCAAAGCTGAAGCCCCTCCGGCAACTGATAAAGCGGAGACAATCCGAAGGGAACAATAGTCTTCCAAACATAAAAAGCGCTGCCAAATATCACCTGTGCTACGCGTGGCGTAAAGCCATAGTGTTGAAGAGGCTTGAAGGCCAGGTTCTCCTGCTGTGCGAGTATTGCTACGACGCCGAAAGCTATCGCCACAAACAGGAAAGGAACCTTCTCCCACCATACAGGGCGGGCCGCCGGACCAAACCATCTTCCTGGACCTCCTCCTAATCTTCGCAGCGGGTAGAGGTCGATTACCAATAAAACTATGGGAAGGATAATCCCTATGGCTTTGGAAAGCAGACACAAGATAAAAACAACGAAGGTGGCAATCATCCACCGCGAGCGGGCAGAGCCACTATCCGCTACAGAATTAGCTCTAAAGTAACAGAGGATCGTTAAGAGAAAGAAAAGACCGGAGAGGACATCGCGTCGCTCCGTTACCCAAGCCACGGATTCAACCCGCAGCGGGTGAATTGCAAAAACGAGGGCGGCAAACGCCGCGGCTAACTGGAGAGCTCGTAGTCCTCCCTCGGAAACATTGGGATGTATCAGGCGCAGCAAGAAAAGTGTTACATAATAGAAGATCACGGCGTTCGCTGCATGCAAGATCAGATTGGTGAGATGATAACCAAACGGGTCCATTCCCCAGAGAAAATAATCCACGCCCAACGTGAGCCAGCTCAGGGGCTGGTAGTGACCCTCATGGAAAGTGGTAAACATCCAGCGTAGCTGCGTCCAACCTAGACCTCGGTAGCGCGGGTTTTCGAGAAAGTTCTTGTCGTCATCCCAATCCACAAATCCGTTGTGGACCGCGGGGAGAAAAGCGGCGAATGTGAGAAGAGCAACCAGGATGGGCATGAGCCATCGGGCCGAGCCTGTCATTTCTCTAGTCCCGGCCGTGGCTTTTTTGTATTCCGCTTCGTCGCCGGATGCCGATTTCCTTCGGGCTCGATTCATAGATCCTTATTAGCTTCTGAGAGAACGACGGCAGTGAAGGCACTACGGCACAAGTAGCCTTAAATAAGCTCAACTGCCTTTATTATTGGAGACGCAGATTGACGGCGTGGTATGCCATCGGATACGTTTTCCTCGACTACCCCGCTGACAAATGAGTAGAAAACAACGAAAAGATACAGTGCGGTCCACCAGTGTCAAGGGCAGAAATGCCTCTGGCCGAAAACTACCGGCGGCTGATCCGCCTCAGTGGCTCGTTCTCGTCCTTACGTGCGTCCTCCTCGTCCTCTTGGCTGGACTATCTGTTTGGGAAATGGCAGGAGACTCCGTAACGTTCGATGAGCGGATCCGTCTTCCCGCGGGTTACGCCTACTGGAAGAAACAGGACTTTCGCTTAGACGCCGACAATCCTCCTTTGGTCAAATTTCTCGCCGCCGCCCCGCTCCTCGCCATGAACCTCCAGACCCCCTCCATAGACTGAATCGCCTGATAAGTACCAGGACGATTATTGGGCCAGCACTGCCCGCGGGTGGGCATTTGGATCGAAGTTTCTTTTCTCGCAGGATACGGACCGTATTATCTTCTGGGGACGGTTGCCGCTCGTTGGCTTAGCTCTTTTGCTTGGCTTGTTGGTCTTCTCGTGGTCGCGCCAATTGCATGGTCATCCGGGCGCGGGCCTTTTGTCTCTTTTTCTGCTGGTCTTGGAGCCGACGATCTTGGCGCACAGCCATTATGTGACAACCGACGTCGCATTGGCCGCCTTCAGCATCATGGCGACTCATTTTCTCTGGCGGTTCAGCCGAGAGGGGAAATTCCATCACCTCGCTCTTGCCTCTCTAGGGCTAGGTTTAGCTCTAGCGTCAAAATTTTCCGCTATTTTCTTGGTTCCGGTCTTTTTTCTATTGCTCTGGCTTTACTGGCCGGCTCAAGGCTCTGCCATGGTCAATTTCTTCGCCCAATATCGTTCAGTGAAGGCCCGAATCTTAGCCAGTGCGTGGGCAGCGCTCCTAGCCGCCGTCACGGTGCAGGCTTGCTATCTTTTCTCGCCCAACCTGTCGCTTTATTTTAAGGGGCTCCGCACGGTTGGAGCTAATATCGTCCCCAACTTTCTTGTCTACGTCCATGGGAATTTTGTTCCTGGCGGAGTATGGTGGTATTCGCTTTATGCTTTTCTTCTGAAAACTCCGCTACCCACAATGATCACTATCATAGTTGCCGGACTCTGTTACGCGAAGCACCGTGATCATTCTCCCAGGAGCTTAGTTTTTTTACTTTTACCGGTGGCCGTCTTCATTACGGTGTGTACCTTCGCGGGCAATTTTGGTGTCCGTTACATGATTCCGGCAACTGCGTTCCTCTTGGTTCTCGCGGGCCGATCATACCACGCATTTACCGCGAGCCGCAAAAGTAAAATCCTAGCCGGAGTGGCGGCCGCCTGGCTTCTGGTATCGGTGCTCCGCGTCTCTCCCCACTACATCTCATATTTCAACGAATTGATCGGCGGTCCGGAGAACGCGCCTTATTATCTCGACGACTCTAACGTTGACTGGGGACAAGACCTCAAAAGACTCATGCAGTACCTCAAAAAGAATCAGATCAAAGAGGTGTTCATCTCTTACTGGGGACCTACGCCGCCGGAACATTACGCCAGTGAGTATGGTGTTCGAACCATACAGATGACGGCAGAGATGGCGTCCAGCGAGAATCCGCCGCCAGGGGTTTACGCCGTGAGCGTGAATTGGCTGGTGCGCGCGAGAAGCGAAACCAGCAGGCTCAACGAGGATCCGAGAATCGATTGGCTGGGACGCTTCAAGCCTACCGATCGAATCGGCTATTCCATCTATATCTATAAATTTCCTGAAGGCCGGAGATGAATTCTTGCGACCGATGCCTATAACAACTTACATGAGTCCGTTCAAGTGCGAGCGCATTGTTTGATGGCTTGAATTCTTGAAAGCGGATGTCTATCTTGACAACGGGTGTGGTGCGGACGTAGAAGCGTACAGGCTCCGCCAGGTCCGGATCCAGTAGGAGATCTGTGAACAAACGAAATTCTAGCTCGTTTCGCGCTGCCATCTTTTTTGCGGGGTCAACTCTTCTTTATGGGTGCGCAGGCTTCCAGGTCGCAGGCGAAATCCAGCAAGGACGCGGCGCCCTTCTCCGTGGTGACCCTAAGCTCGCCCTTCCCCACTTCCAGCGCGCCGCTCAGCTCGACCCCGACTATATCCTTAACTTCGCACCTCTCACCCAGGGCGTGTGGACCTACGTCGGGAGGTCCTATTACGACATGGGCAATCTGGCAGAGGCGCGCAAGGCGCTGGAGCGAGCACGATCGCGCACCGAGCACGACCATCTGGCCAAGCTTTATCTAGGACTGGTCTTGGCGCGCGAGGGAGACCGGAAGCGGGGTTTAAGAGAAATTCAAGCCGGACTCCAGGGACTAAACGATTGGCTCGATTACATGGAACAGTACCATCCCGACGGCAGGTTCTGGGATCCTGGAAGAGAACTCAGATCGCAAATTGAGAGAGACCTCGCGATTATCTCGGGCAAAGATATCAGATGGCCAGAGATCATCTCTAGCGGCGAGATGCTTGGAAAAAAATTGGAAGAGGAGATTGAACTAGTAAGGAGGAGCCAAGTTTTGGAGCAAACTAAGGGTGAGGACGGGGGGGATTGATTTCTTTATCAAGTGTGCCTAGCTTGTAGAAGTCGGAGGAAAATCCATGAAGACCGCAAAAGGCAGAATGAAAAATGCAAAATGGAAAATTTTAACCTTTGCAATTTGCAGTGTACATTTTGCAATCCTTGTTTCGGGGTGCGCAAGCTTCAGGGTCGCCGGTGAGATCCAGCAGGGACGGAGAGCGCTGCTCCGCGGTGAATCCGAGGTTGCCCTTCCTCATTTTCAGCGCGCCGCTCAGTTAGATCCCAACTACATCATGAACTACAGCCCGTTCCAGCAGAGCGTCTGGACCTATGTAGGAAAGACTTATTACGAAACAGGTAACCTCGCTGAAGCCCGCAAGGCTCTCGAACGCGCTCGCTCTCGTTATGATTGGGATCAGATGGCAAGGCTGTATCTTGGGTTGACCTTGACCCGGGATGGAGATCAACAGAGAGGTCTAAAAGAGATCGAGGGCGGTCTGAAGGGACTGAACGATTGGCTCGATTACATGGAGCAGTACCATCCCGACGGCAACTTCTGGGATCCTGGCAAGAATCTCAGACGCCACATCCAGACGGACCTGGCCATGCTTTCTGGCAAAGATATTAGAGGGCCGGAACTTATTTCCAGCGCAGAGATGCTCGGAAAAAAATTCGAGGAGGAGATTGATCTGGCAAAAAGAGACCAATGGGATCAGGAAACCAGAGACGGCGACGACGACGGGAGGGAGTAAGCTGAGTCTGTGAAGGCAGGCGTATTCACCATAGAGACACAGCGCGGCTACGCCGCAACCAAAAGTCGGAATATCTCGCGCAAAGACGCAAAGGTAAATATTAAAAGTTTCCGAACTTGGCGACTTGGCGCGGGTAAATCCCTATTTTAACTTAAAGGGTTAGGGGCGGCAAAAAAATTTGCGCAAGCTCAGAAAACTTTCGAGCAATACAGAGATCGCATAGAGTTTGTTCAGGATAATACCCTCATTCGAGTTTCTCCGCGTCCTCAGCCCCTCCGCGGTTAGCCACACGGAGGCGTTAAGTCCCATAAAAAAAAGGGGAGCCTAGCGGCTCCCCTTTTTTCTCTCACACAGCTTTCTTTTCAAACCTAGAAGTTTACGCGAAGCCCCAGGTTCACCGTGTGCCAATCGCAGCTCTTGCCCTCGTCTACATTATTGGGCGCTTTCTTGCATCCGATCGCGTCCTGGGTGCTAGTGTCCGTATTAGAAGATCTCCACCAGTTCCACCACGCACCCACGCTCAGACCCGGTCTGATATAGTACCATAGATCCCACTCGCGCAGTGTGAGATACGCCCTCTTAACAGCGTCAAAATTGTTGGCACAGCCGGCAACCCCGCACGACGCCTGGGAACGGGCAAAACGCCAGCCGATCTGGACAGAGTGAGGTGTGCTGCCGGATCCGGTCAGGAACCCCTTGGGACTCCACAGAAACAGCTCATTGCCAAGACTCCACATGCTGCCGTGAACGCCCTTAGCCGTCCCAGGATCAGCGCCGGGTATGCCTGATCTCACTTCATCCTTGAATGCCGAGAGATTATTCTCGTTTCTGAACAGATACGGCCCAACACCCCATTCAAAGCCCCACTCAAACCGGTGATGCGTGCCGCCGCCGATGTTTCTAATGTCCATCAGATCCACGCGCCCTACGCGGTCCATGGTCCTTAATCGTATGCGCCGGGTAGTACTACTCCAGCTCAGGGAAGGCGAATTGACTTGATAGCCAAATCCGAGCTTGGTCTTCTGAAGCCATTTGTTTTTCGTCTTGCTAAAGGGCCTCATGCCGGCCTTGATGAAGCCGGTCCACCGGTCGGCGTTATCCGCGTTTTCATTCCCCCCCGATGGGACGGCGTTAGCGCCGCCACCTGTACCAATAACTGCATTATTGCCGGCAGATGAAAAGAAGGGCCGCGTAGCCTCCAAGGCCAGCAGGAAATCTCCCGACCCAAGAGGCGCGTTAACCCACTGAAGTCCAATAGCCCGGTGACTGAGGTTATGAGACGAGGAGTCAGCCATCATATCCGACGCAATCTCCACCTGGGCACTGGTCTCCGAGCTCCTCGAGACGTACCTCGCCGACTGGCCTCCGGGATTGGCGACGTAAAAGTCAGGAAAATAAGGATTCATCTTGCTGAAATTCACGTAGAAGTCGGACGTCTGCGTACCGATAACTTCCCCGGTGTCCGCGTCCAGGCCCCACCTGACCAGGTAAAAGCAATCGGACCAGCAAAAATTGATATAGGTCCGGTTCCTGCGAAGAAACAGATCCCCAGTGCTAAATTTGTCTGCGGGGTCCCGCCCTCCGTTGGCTGCTACGTTGCCTTTCCCCAACGGCTCGGCTTCCCCGTCTAGATGATTGTACATGTGCATGTGAAACTCATGAAAGAACCGGATCTCCCAGCTTTTGTCTGCAGCCGTTATCGCCAGGCCGCCACCAGGCCGATAAGTAAATGTCGGCAACGCAGCTGCCGCCGCCGTGGCATCCTTCCGTAGCTCTATCTGCTCCGACTTGAGCTGCGACAGCTCCTGCTCCAACGCCTGAATCTTCTGCTCGACGTTCTGCGCCTGCGCAGGAACGACGGCGAGAGCAAATGCTGCAAGCAAAAAGCTCAGCCCCATGATGCTAAATACTCTTGTTTTCATCTTCGCCTCCTTCAAAAAGTCTTTTTCCTTCTACAGAATCATCCCAACAAACCCACAGCTTTCCCCGCGTCACGTTGAGTAATGCCGTTGGGCGCTGATTGCTACAGTCGTTTGTACTTTAAGTAGTTTAACGCGACAATAGTACTTCAGTTGTAATTTTTATCGCAAACCTTAATTGTGGCGCTGATATCTAGGACTATGGTCGAGAATTCCATTGAATTAGATGCGATTTTCTCCCTTGGTTCCTAACTCGGCCGAAAGATTTCTTATCTCCGCGCGCGCTGGAGACTGTGTCCTAATCTATTGAACACCGATCTGTCATCCCGCGAAAGATTCCTCGCTTTGCTCGGAATGACAATAGGACAGACGATTTGTCATCTCGAACGAAGTGAGAGATCTTGGCCTACCTGAACTACTACGCATCATCGAGCCGGCGCGACGAATTGTGTATTTTCGAACATCCTGGAACTAGACTGGCGCTGGAATCTACTCCTTCTACTAATGTTCCTATGTTCGCTCGCGAGCATCTCCTGCGCGCCGCGCGTCACGCACATGGGCTCCGTCGAAGCGCGTGCGGGCACGGTGGTAAATCTCTCGATGGAGAATCTTGTCGGGTGGCCGCGAGTTGAGATCGGCGGCAACATAATGGACTGGCCGCAACTAAAACTTGGCCCTTCCACACTTCCAGCGGGCCTCTCAGCTCGACCCCGACTATATATCCGCAACTTTGCGCCTCTCACCCAGGGCGTGTGGACCTATGTCGGGAGATCCCATTACGACATGGGCAATCTGGCAGAGGCGCGCAAGGCGCTGGAGCGGGCGCGCTCGCGCACTAAGCACGACCATCTCGCCAAGCTTTATCTAGGATCGGTTTTAGCGCGAGACGGAGACCGGCAGAGGGGTCTAAAAGAGATCCAGGCCGGTCTGCAGGGACTAAACGATTGGCTCTATTACCTGGAACAATACCATCCCGACGGCCGCTTCTGGGATCCTGGCAGGTATCTCAGATCCGAGATCCAAAGAGACCTCGCCAGACTCTCTAGCAAAGATATTAGAGGGCCAGAGCTTATCTCCAGCGCTGAGATGCTGGGAAAGAAATTCGAGGAGGAGATTGATCTGGCAAAAAGGGACCAGTGGGATCAGGAAACCAGTGAGGGGCGCGATGACTCGAGAGAGTGAACTGTTATCATTCGGCTCTGGTAGCCTTGTCTAACTGTTCCGCTCGGCTATGCCACTCCTCATCATCGATTCGCGTTAGCAAGGCCTCGAACGTTGCAATCATACCCTGTTTATTTTCCAGTCCTTTAGTGACAGCAAAAGCCGCTCTGCGAAGCGCTGTGCGGACCAGACCGTTTCTGTCCCAGATCTCGATCCCCCTATAGCCGTTTATTGAAGCTTTACTGAGCAGGGTGATACCTCCCTTGAGACTTTCAAGCCCTCTCCCGTCATCCCCTAACCTAAGCTGAGTTAAACCCAGAATGATCCAAGCGATCTCATCGTCCTTGTTGACTACCAGTGCCCGGGTAAAGACCTGGAGGGCATCCCGATGACGGCCTTTCTTGTAATAGGCCCGCCCAAGAAGCGTTAAACTATCCTGATAGAAAGGGTCCCGAGTCACCACATACTCTAAATTGGCGATTGCCTTATCGAGGTCTCCACTCCGCTTGGTAATTTCAGCCTTGGCATCGAGGTAGCGCCCTCCAATGCCTATCCCCGAAGGCCGCCAGCAGGCGAGGACGAAAAGCACGAGCGACGAACAGCAACCGGCGAAGAGAAATTGGCGCAATCGAATATAATTCATTTGTGTCCTCTCTCGGGCCGATTTCACGAAAACTAATACAGTCTACATCGAGAGATTACAACAGGCCAAAAAAAGGGGAGCCGTTAGGCCCCCCTTTTTCTCTCACACAGCTTTCTTTTCAAACCTAGAAGTTTACGCGAAGCCCCAGGTTCACCGTGTGCCAATCGCAGCTCTTGCCCTCGTCGAAAACAGCAGTGGGACTAGTTTTCTTGCAGCCGACCGCGTTCTGGACGTTGTCAGGAGTGTCAGCGCCACCGTCAGCTGGCGTGTTAGAAGATCTCCACCAGTTCCACCACGCACCTACGCTCAGACCCGGTCTGATATAGTACCATAGATCCCACTCGCGCAGTGTGAGGTTCGCCCTCTTAACAGCGTCAAAATTGTCGGCACAGCCGGCAACCCCGCACGACGCCTGGGAACGGGCAAAACGGAAGCCGATCTGGACAGAGTGAGGTGTGCTGCCGGATCCGGTCAGGAACCCCTTGGGACTCCACAGAAACAACTCATTGCCAAGACTCCACATGCTGCCGTGAACGCCCTTATGCGTCCCAGGATCAGAGCCGGGTATGCCTGATCTCAGTTCATCCTTGAATGCCGAGAGATTATTCTCGTTTCTGAACAGATACGGCCCAACACCCCATTCAAACCCCCACTCCAACCGGTGATGCGTGCCGCCGCCGATGTTTCTAATGTCCATCAGATCCACGCGCCCTACGCGGTCCATGGTCCTTAATCGTATGCGCCGGGTAGTACTACTCCAACTCAGCGAAGGCCGATTGACCTGATAGCCAAATCCGAGCTTGGTCTTCTGAAGCCATTTGTTTTTCGTCCTGAGAAATGGCCTCGTGCCGGCCTTGATGAAGCCGGTCCACCGGTCAGAGTTATCGGCGTTTTCATTACCTCCGGATGGGACGGCGTTAGCGCCGCCACCTGTACCAACGGTTGCGTTATTGCCGGCAGAGGAGAAACCGACTCTTGTAGCTTCCAAAGCCAGCAGGAAATCTCCCGACCCAAGAGGTACGTTAACCCACTGAAGTCCAATGCCCCGATGACTGAGGTTGTTAGCCGCCGAGTCAGACATCATATCCGACGCAATCTCCACCTGGGCACTGGTCTCGGAGCTCCTCGAGACATACCTCGCCGACTGACCTCCGGGATTGGCGACAAAAAAATCGGGGAAATAAGGATTCAGCTTGCTGAAATTTACATAGAAGTCGGCCGTCTGCGTGCCGACAACCTCCCCGGTGTCTGCGTCCAAACCCCATCTTATGAGGTAAAAGCAATTGGACCAGCAATAATTGATATAAGTCCGGTTCCTGCGCAGAAAGAGGTCCCCGGTGCTAAATTTGTCTGCGGGGGCCCGCCCTCCATTGGCTGATACGTTGCCTTTCCCCGTAGGCTGGGCTTCCCCGTCGAGATGATTGTACATGTGCATGTGAAACTCATGAAACCACCGAAACTCCCAGCTTTTGTCTGCAGCCGTTATCGCCAGGCCGCGGCCAGGCCGGTAAACAAACGTCGGCAGAGCCGCCGCTGCCGCCGTCGCTTCTTTCGTCAGCTCAATCTGCTCCGACTTGAGCTGCGACAGCTCCTGCTCCAGCGCCTGAATCTTCTGCTCGACGTTCTGCGCCTGCGCAGGAACGACGGCGAGAGCAAATGCTGCAAGCAAAAAGCTCAGCCCCATGATGCTAAACATTCTCTTCTTCATCTTCGCCTCCTTACAAAAAGATTTAAGTCTCCCAGTCCGTTTAATACGACTTTTGGGCTGTTTTAACCGAACTAAAATTCTATGTCAAGACAAAAGTTGTACTGATTTGCTAATTTTTCTATTACTATAGTCCTGGTAATCCCTTATCTTTTCCCATTGGCGCGCAAAACTGGCCGATAAAACCTGTCTAAGGTCCTTGAATCTAAGGTTTTCCCTCGCCAGAGGGCGGTGTCCGCTAGGCACGCCCCAGGCGGGCAAATGGGGATGTAACGAAAGAATCGAGATTCGGATCGTTCTCTTTGCCGCGCACAGGAACCTTGGCTCAACTAAGCAAAACAGGCGGTCAAAGCCGTTTGATCTCTAAGTTCAAAAAGGGCGCTGCACGCTGGTGCACGCCTTGAGATACCAGGGCAAAATCGGATAGATTCCAGGTAAAAATGTTAGCCAAACGCATTATTCCCTGCCTCGACGTCAAAGCCGGACGGGTTGTTAAAGGTGTCAAGTTTCTAGAACTCCAGGACGCCGGTGATCCGGTTGAGATCGCCCGTATCTATGACCGCGAAGGGGCCGACGAACTTTGTTTTCTGGACATTACCGCGTCGCACGAGAACCGCGGCATCATTCTCGACGTCGTCGCGCGCACGGCTGAGCAAGTGTTCATGCCTCTCACCATCGGTGGCGGGATCAACAAGCTCGAAGATATCCGCAATCTGCTCAAGGCCGGCGCCGACAAAGTTTCCATCAATACGGGAGCGGTCAACCGCCCTGATTTCGTTCGCGAGGCAGCCGAAATGTTCGGGAGCCAGTGCATCGTCGTGGCGATCGACGCCAAACGCGCGGGCGATCGCTGGGAGGTTTTCACGCACGGTGGACGGAACCCGACCGGCATTGACGCCTGCCAGTGGGCGGAGCAAATGGCAAACTATGGCGCCGGGGAAATTTTGCTCACGAGCATGGACCGCGACGGCACCAAGGCGGGATACGATCTGGAGTTAACGCGGGCGATTGCTGACCGTGTCGGCATTCCGGTCATCGCCTCCGGCGGGGTTGGGACCCTGGAGCATATTTATGAAGGGGTGACTCAAGGCAACGCGAGCGCCGCCCTTGCCGCCTCGATCTTTCACTTTCGGCAGTACACGATTGCCGAGTGTAAGAGTTATCTTGAACAGCGGGGCGTCGTCGTGCGCCCGTTACACTGAGAGTGTGTGAATCACTTTGGGTTCGATTCCCCGCAGCTTGCTGCGGGGAATTCCCGACCCGCCCGTTAACGTCCGGTGGGCGATGAGAAAAGCGCACGCTTTCGGGGCGGATCGAAGAAGGGTGTTTTGACGACCGTCGCGCCGGCGGTTTTTCGCGCATGTTCTATCGTAACCTCCATATCGAGCATCGTACCGGGTTCAGTGAACGCCTTTTCGACGGTCGCCAGCGCAATATATTTTTTCAGTGTCGGCGACCAAGCCCCGGTGGTCGCGTGGCCGACCTGTCGTCCGTCTTTGTAAACGGGAACTCCGCCACGCCAAGCCGCCAAAGGAAACTGCGGCGCTAATCCGACCTGCTCGTAGAGACTTTCATATTCACTCAGATCGATCTCCAGGCCGACGATCTGGCGCGGCGCTCCTTGCCGGTCAAGCTTGCGCAATGTTCGCTGGCCGACAAAATGATTCTTCTTTAAGTCCACTGTCCAACCCAGGCCGATTTCAAACGGCGCATATCTTTGCGTGGCGATCAGCGCCTTCTCAGCGCCGATGTAATCGACCTCCAGCAGAATGAAACCCGCCTCCAGGCGCGCCACGTCGAGAGCGAGCATCCCGGCAGGTTTGATGCCGAAGTCTTTACCCCGTTCGATCAACCGGTCCCAGATTCCCTCGGCGTGCTCCGCGCCGAACCAAAGCTCGTAGCCAAGATCGCCGGTGTAGCCGGTTCGGGATACCACCGCCGCTACCCTGTCGATCTTCGCCGATGTCAGGCGAAAAAATCTTAGCCGGCCCAAGTCGGCGTCGACCACTCGCTCAAGAATGCTGCGGGAATGCGGTCCCTGAAGCGCCAGCGCAGCGACCCGTCCTGAAACATCCTCGATCGACACGTCCATCCCAGTGGCATTGAGCTTCAGCCAACGAAGGCTCGGATCGGCGAGGTGAAAACGAAAATGATCGTCCGCGAACCTGAACAGGGTGCCGTCCTGGATCACCGCGCCGTCATCTTCGCACAGGCAAGCGTACAGCGCCTGCCCGACCGCGCATCTGGATGCGTCGCGGGTGATGACGCGGTTAACCAGCCGAAGCGCGTCCTTACCCCGAACCTCGTATTTATAGAGAGGCGAAATGTCGATCAGCCCGGCGGAGTTGCGAATCGCATGATATTCGTAGTCGTGCATCACGTCGTACGAGCTGGCGACCAAGTAGCCGGACCATGTGCGCCAGTTCTGGCTTACGCACAACACCGAGGTCCGCGAGTGGAAAGGGGTTCCGATGGGCATATCTATTTTGGATTTTTGATTTTGGATTTTGGATTAGAATTCTGATTCCTGAATTCTTTCTCTAACTTTGCATTTGTGTAGGTTGTCATTGACATGTGGAAGGAAATTACCAAATATGCTCGCTTAAGCAAATCGAAATATGGCGAACTACGACGCGATCATCATCGGCGGCGGCCACAACGGTCTCACCGCCGCCGCCTATCTGGCGAAAGCCGGCAAAAAAGTCCTGGTGCTCGAGCGGCGTCACGTTCTCGGCGGCGCCGCGGTGACGGAAGAAATCTATCCGGGATTTAAGTATTCCGTCTGTTCTTACGTGGTGAGCCTGCTGCGGCCGGAAGTGATCCGCGATCTTGAGCTGCCGAAATACGACCTCGAAATTGTCCCCCTCGACAGCACTTTTACGCCGATGCCGGACGGCAACTATCTTTATCGCTGCGGCGACCACGCCAGGACCCGCCGCGAGATCGCGCGCCACTCTCTCACCGATGCCGAGGCTTACGAGCAGTACGGCCAGCTCATGGTCCAGATGGCGATGGCGGTAAAGCCCTTGCTCGGCATGATTCCGCCGGAGCCTACCACGTGGAATCCCAAAGACCTCTTCGGTTTAGCCAAGCTCGGCAATCACATGCGCGGCCTAGGCGAAAAGCTTCTCTACGAGCTGACCAAGCTTATGACTATGAGCTCGGCTGACTTTCTCGACGAGTGGTTTGAGACTGAGGTGCTCAAGGCCACCATGTCCGCGAGCGGCATTATCGGCACGTTTATGGGGCCGCGCTCGCCGGGAACGGCCTACGTTCTCCTGCATCACTACATGGGCGAGCTCGACGGCGCTTTTCGCTCCTGGGGTTTTGCCCGCGGCGGCATGGGCACGATCAGCCGCGTGATCGCCGATGCGGCGCGCCACTACGGCGCCGAGATCAGAACCCAAGCGGCGGTGGATCAAGTCTTAGTAAGAAACGGCAAAGCTTCCGGTGTGGTCCTTCAATCGGGCGAAGAGGTTCACGCCCAAGTCATCGTTTCCGGCGTCGATCCCAAGCGGACTTTTTTGAAAATGGTCGATGCGCGCCATCTCGATGCCGAGTTCGTGAAAAGCGTGGGCAATTTCAAGATCCGCGGCTCGTCGGCAAAAGTGAACCTCGCGCTCGACGCGTTGCCGAATTTCACCTCCCTGCCGGGCGACGGCCCGCACTTGGCGGGGGCGATCTCGATTAGCCCGAGCGTCGATTATATCGAGCGCGCCTACGACGACGCCAAATACGGCGACTTCTCGCGCCGGCCTTATATGGACATCATCTTCCCGTCGCTGCTCGACCCCGCCATGGCGCCACCGGGAAAACACGTCATGTCGATCTTCGTGCAATACGCGCCCTATCACTTGAAGAATGGCAACTGGCCTGAGAAACGTGAGGACTTGGGCGATACCGTCATCGACACATTGACCGAATACGCGCCGAACTTGAAAAATATCATCCTGCACCGCCAAGTCGTCACACCATGGGATATGGAGCAGGAATTCGGTCTTACCGAAGGCAACATCTTTCAAGGCGAGCTGACTCTGGATCAACTCTTTTTTCTGCGGCCGGTCGCCGGCTGGGCGAAATACCGCACGCCGATTAAGAATCTCTACATGTGCGGCGCCTGCACCCATCCGGGGGGCGGCGTGATGGCCGCATCGGGCCGACTCGCGGCGCTGGAGATTCTTAAGGACATGAAAGGGAGCCTGATTTAACCCGCCGTGCACAACTACGACGCAGTCATTATCGGTGCCGGCCATAACGGCCTCACAACGGCGGCGTATCTGGCCAAGGCCGGAAAGAAAGTCCTGGTCTTGGAACGACGTCGGGTGATCGGCGGCATCGCCGCGACCGAAGAGATTTTTCCCGGCTTCAAATTCTCGACTTGCGAACATCTCGCCGGCTCGTTCTCCAGGGAAATCATCGCGGACCTGGGTCTTCAAAAGCATGGCTTGGAAATTCTCCCGCTCGACCCGCTGCTCTTCGCGCCGAGCCTTAATGAAAACTCTCTCGTCATTGCCCCGGCTCTCGCTAAAGCAGCGGCAGAGATCGGCCGCCACTCAAAAAACGACGCCGGCAAATACCCGGCCTTTTGCGCGCTGCTCAAAAAACTATCCGCCTATCTCCTTACTCTTTACTCCTTACCCCTTCCGGACCGTGCCGTGCCTGGGAGTTCCTCTCCCTCGGAGCTGCTCAAAGCGATATGGAAATTCCATCGGCTTGGTAAAAAGCAAGGATACCAGTTCCTGCGCATCCTGCCGATGAGCGTTGCCGATTTGCTGAATGAATGGTTTGAAAACGATTTGCTCAAAGCCGCGCTGGCCGCAGGCGCGATCCACGGTTCTTTTGTCGGTCCGCGCCAGCAAGGAACATCTTTCAACCTGCTCCACCACCAGCTTGGCGAATCAAACGGCGCGTTGCGCACTGCGGGCTTGGTTCGTGGCGGCATCGGTAATCTCGCAGCGGCACTCGCCCGCGCCGCGCAACAGCACGGCGCGGAGATCCGTACCGGCGCCGAAGCAGCGAAAATCGTCACGAAAAACGGCGCTGCGACGACAGTGGTCTTGCGAAACGGTGACGAGCTTCATGCCGCGATCGTAGTTTCCAGCGCCGATGTTAAGCGGACTTTTCTCAGGCTTGTGGAACCGACCTACCTCGATCCGCATTTTTTGTTGCAAGTTCGAAACATCCGCTCGCGCGGCACACTGGCGAAAGTCAATCTTGCATTGGACAGCTTGCCGAAATTCAAACGTGCGACCGACCAAGGAGCACCGGCGCCCCTGGGGGGGATCATTCACATCGGCCCGACGGTGGATTATTTGGAGCGCGCCTCCGATGACGCCAAGTACGGCAGGTTTTCACGGCAGCCGTCCTTAGAAATTACGATTCCATCCGTTACAGACCCGTCTCTCGCGCCCGCCGGGAAGCACGTCATGTCCGTCTGGATGCAATCGGCGCCCTATCACTTGCGGGAAGGCAACTGGAGCAGCCAGCGCGACCTGCTTGGCGATACAGTGATAAACCTCATCGAAGACTATGCGCCGGGCTTCAAGAATTCCATTCTACACCGCCAGGTGCTGACGCCGCTCGATTTGGAACAGATCTACGGATTGACCGAGGGGCATATCTACCACGCCGAGCCGGCGCTGGATCAGATTTTCTTCATGCGTCCCCTTCCCGGCTGGGCGCGTTACGGCACGCCGATTGAAAATCTTTACCTCTGCGGCTCCGGCACCCACCCCGGCGGCGGTGTCACCGGGCTGCCCGGCTATTACGCGGCAAAGCGGATACTCAAAAAGCCCCGACCGGCGAAATAATCCGAGTGCTCTGGTATTATTGAAGCCATATGAACCTGAGTTCGCGACGCGTGCAGCAACTCCCACGACGACCCAGTGGCCGCGTTCATGAACACCGTCTTTCTGCGCATGGCGCGGGTTAGAACCACCGAACAGGTGCTGAAGATGATCGGCGATGGCTCAGATAGTTTTCCTTGGCGAGCTTTGCCCTTGGCGAAAGATTCCACGCGGCTGAACGTCTAATGACTGACGACCGCCTCACAGTGACGCTCATGAGACTTTCTAAACTCGTAATCTTTTTGGCCTTGGTACTAGGATTGATAATTTCATCCGTCCATGCCCAAACACTGGCCACCGCCGAGCGGCAAAAAATCGAATCGCTGATCAAATACGTCGGCGAGCTAAAAGACACCAAATTCGTCCGCAACGGGTCGAGCTACGAAGTGTCCACCGCGGTGCGATTCCTGCGCGGCAAGTGGGAAGCCAACGACGGCCAAATCAAAACCGCGCGAGATTTCATCGACAAGGTCGCCAGCTTTTCAGGAACCTCCGGCAAACCCTACCTGATCCGTCCTAAGGACGGCAAAGAGATCCCAAGCCGCGAGTTTCTTGCAGCCGAGCTTCAAAAAATTGAGGCCGCCCCGATCGACCGGCGCGCGGGCGGTAGCTGATCCCGCGCAACCAACCCGCGGCTAACGGCGCCCCTTCGTCTTAATCCTTTTTGTTCAAAAATGGTCAGGATAGGTCAGGATTTGACCGATGACTCGCGTTTCAATCGGTAAAACTTCAGTGTCCAGCGGCTTTGCCGCCGTCATCTGTCGGGGCACCGGTTTTGCTCCGGCTAACGGCGGTGAGATCAAAGACATACTGCCTGCTCGCGTTACTCGCCTGGGCGTCGTTCAACGCCACGGACTTGGTTGGGGCCGGTTCGATTGCTCATGCCGCAGAAATCCGCGAGGTGGAGCCGGCGGGCCGGCAAGTGACGCGCGTCGTCGACGGGGACACGATAGTTTTAAGCCCCAACAACAAGGTTCGACTGATTGGCGTAGATACACCCGAGACGGTCCATCCGAAAAAGATGGTCGAATGTTACGGCAAGGAAGCGAAGGAATTTACGCGCAGCACGGTCGCAGGGCAAAAAATTCGGCTGGTGCTCGACGACGCCAACGCCGGACGGTGGCACAAGGATCGTTACGGCCGCACCCTGGGCTACGTCTATCTGCAAGACGGCATGATGCTCAATGCGGAGCTCGTTCGCCGGGGATTCGCCCACGCCTATACTCGATTTCCGTTTCGCTACCTTGTAGAATTTCGTCGATTGGAGCAGGAAGCTCGCGGTCGACGGGTGGGCCTTTGGTCGAGCTGCCCCGTAAGTTAGGTAATCAGTCAGGAGGGAAAAAGAGAAATGCCGGTTATCGCGCGCACGACGCTGTTGCTTATCGCATCCAACGTTTTTATGACCTTCGCATGGTACGCCCACTTAAAAGACATGAACGATCGGAAGTGGTACGTGGCCGCGGTGGCGAGCTGGGGAATCGCGCTGTTCGAATACCTGCTGCAAGTACCGGCTAACCGGATCGGCTATACGCAACTGAGTGTCGCTCAACTGAAGGTCACTCAGGAAGTCATCACTCTTTCGGTTTTCGCTCCCTTCGCAGTGCTCTACCTTAACGAGCCGCTGAAGCTTGATTACCTTTGGGCCGGCCTCTGCTTGCTCGGCGCGGTCTATTTCATTTTTCGCGGGTAGGCGCCGAGCGCCCTTGAGATTGGAACCGGCAAGTTTACTGGGCTTCGTTCTCTAGAAATCTTTCCGCGTCGATGGCCGCCATGCAGCCGGTGCCAGCGGCGGTGACCGCCTGGCGATAAACGTGATCCTGCACGTCGCCGCAGGCAAACACGCCCGGGATGTTGGTCCTGGTGCCGTCGTGGGTGAGGATATAGCCGTTCGGGTTTAGTTCCAATTGGCCGGCGAACAGTTTGCTGTTGGGCTCATGGCCGATGGCAATAAAGAGACCGTCGCATTTGAAGTCTTCGGTCTTGCCGGTTTTCACGTTCTTGAAACGAACGCCGGTGACGCCGCCCGCCTTCGGATCGCCGTAAACTTCTTCGACGACAGTATCCCAGACGAACGAAATTTTGGGATTTTTCTCGGCGCGGTCTTGCATGATCTTGGAGGCCCGCAATTTGTCGCGCCGGTGAACGATCGTCACTTGGGTTGCGAATTTCGTCAAGAACGTCGCCTCTTCTATCGCCGTGTCCCCGCCGCCGACTACGACCAGCTCTCTATCCTTAAAAAAGAATCCGTCGCAGGTCGCGCATGCCGACACGCCGTGGCCCATGAGCTTCATTTCCGATTCTAGTCCTAGCAGCTTAGCGGTGGCGCCAGTGGCAACGATCAATGTATCGCATGTGTAGCGTTCCTTTCCGACCGTTACCTCAAACGGCCGCTGTTTCAAATTCACAGAAGTCACTTCGCCGAAGAGCGTTTCAGTGCCGAAGCGAACGGCTTGCTTCTTGAATTCCTCCATCATATCCGGCCCCATGATGCCCTTGGGAAAGCCCGGATAGTTTTCTACGTCGGTTGTAATGGTGAGTTGCCCGCCGGGTTGCGACCCTTCGATAACGAGCGGCTTAAGATTACCGCGGGCGGCGTAGATGGCGGCGGTCAAGCCCGCCGCGCCGGAACCGAGAACAATAACGCGATAGTGACTTTTCTTATCCATTCGGTTTCTGTAACATAAAATCCCGGATGGAGGAAGAAACCGGATTATGGCGAAACTGAGTCATCTGGACGATCAGGGGCGGGCGCGCATGGTCGATGTTTCGGACAAGGACGTCACCAACCGCATCGCCGTCGCGCGCGGCACCATTCATATGCAAGCGGAAACCTTGGATCTGATTCTTAAAGGCAAAGTCGAAAAAGGCGACGTCTTTTCGGTCGCGCGTGTGGCGGGAATCATGGCCGCCAAGAAAACATCCGAATTAATTCCCATGTGCCATCCGCTCAACATCACGTCGGTGAAAATCGATCTGACGCCGCAGGAGAAACCTGCTCGCGTCGACATCGAAGCCTCGGTTCGCGTCGACGGCAAGACCGGCGTCGAAATGGAAGCCATGACCGCGGTGTCGGTGGCCGCGCTTACGATCTACGACATGTGCAAGGCCGTCGATCGCGAAATGACCATCGGCGAAATCCGCCTGGTCAAAAAGAGCGGCGGCAAGAGCGGCACGTTCCTTCGTAAGGAATAAGGCTAACCTCTATCTACGGATTGAACGAATTGAACGGTTTGAACGATTTGAACTACGGCCGACCCTGGTTCAAGCCGTTCAATACGTTCAAGCAGTTCAAGTCGTGTTTAATAAATTAGAGTGCAAAGCGTTTATCTGAAACCCGGCCGGGAACGCCCCGTCCATAACGGCCATCCCTGGATTTTCTCCGGCGCCGTCGAGAGCGTCGAGGGCGATGCCGCAGCCGTCGGTGTCGCCGACGTCTTCGACTGCAAAAACAACTGGCTCGCCCGCGGTCTATACAATCCCAGGTCGCAGATCCGCGTTCGCCTGCTCACCTGGCGCGAAGAAATTATCGACCGCGATTTCTTTGCGCGCCGGATCGCTCAGGCGCTCGCCCTAAGAGAAAACTATCTTTCCACCAAGACCAACGCCTACCGGTTGATCAACGGCGAGGGGGATTTCCTTCCCGGCTTGATCGTCGACCGGTACGCCGATTTCCTTGTCTGTCAGTTTTTCACCGCGGGCATGGAACTATTCAAGGACGATATCGTCGCCGCGCTCTCCGCTCTAGAGTCCGTCCATGGAATATTCGAGAAAAGCGAAGGCAGAGTGCGCGACGAAGAAGGTCTTGGACCATCGGTCGGCGTTCTCGCCGGCGAGGAGCCGCCTGACCTGATCGCCATCGGCGAGAACGGTTATAAATTCCTGGTCGATGTCAGGCGCGGGCAGAAAACTGGTTTCTTCCTGGACCAGCGCGACAGCCGCACCTTCCTCGCAACGGTTGCGCGCGGACGGACTGTCCTCGATTGTTTTTCGTACAGCGGTGCTTTTTCGCTCTATGCTCTCGGCGGCGGCGCGAAAGAGGTGATAACGCTCGACTCATCCCGCCCCGCCCTGGAGCTCGCCGAAAAGATCCTCGCGCTAAACGGATTCCCCGATGGTGGAGAATTACTGAAGGGCGACGCCTTTGCGTATCTCAAAGAATGCGGCAGAACCTTCGACGTCATCGTGCTCGACCCGCCCTCGCTGGCGCACAAGCGGAGCGACGTGACGGCCGCGGCGGGTGGATACAAGTTTCTTAACCTCCACGCGCTTAAACATCTTAACCCCGGCGGTCTTCTGGCCATCTTTTCTTGCTCCCAGCATCTTTCAATAGATCTTTTCCAAAAAATCATATTCGGCGCCGCCGTCGATGCGGGACGAAAAGTCAGCGTTCTCAGGCGCCTTGGCCAACCTGTCGATCACCCGGTGAGCCTGCACCACCCCGAAGGGGAATACCTCAAGGGGCTGGTCCTGCGCGTATTGGACTGAGGCCCGGAGTGTGGTACAGATGCGGCAACTTTAAGCGGCGCATTGCCTAGTTATGCTTATAGCGCCGCCAGGTGCAGATGGCTGCGTACCAAACCATCAAGGATTGGCCTGAGGCGGACCGGCCCAGAGAGAAGCTTCTCGATAAGGGCGCTCAGGCGCTGAGCGAAACCGAGCTTCTCGCCATCATCCTGCGAAACGGCAATGCCAGCACCGGCGAGAACGCCATCGACCACGCCAGACTGCTGCTCGACCGATTCGGCGGACTCAAAGGCATCGACGATGCCGCCGTGAGCGAGCTTACCAGTGTAAAAGGAATAGGCCCGGCGAAAATCGCCCAGCTCAAAGCCGCATTGGAAATCGCCCGCCGCCTTGGCAACCATAAATGGCAAACCGGCCATCCTCTTCGCTCCTCCGAGGACGTCTTTCATCACTTCCGCGACGCCCTTGAAAAGCAGAAGCGGGAGTTGTTTTACGTGGTGCTGCTCGACAACAAGAACAAAAAACTCCGGGAAGTGAAAATCTCCGAGGGCTCCCTCACCGCCTCGCTCGTGCACCCGCGCGAAGTCTACAATCCGGTTATTCGCGATTCCGCCGCCGCGGTCATTTTCGTCCACAATCACCCGAGCGGCGATCCCGCCCCCAGCCAGGAAGACATCGATATCACCCGGCGGCTTAAAGAAGTCGGCGAGGTGATGGGCGTCCGCGTGCTCGACCACGTGGTCATCGGCCACGACCGCTATTTCAGCTTCAGCGATAAGGGCATGTTGTAAAGTCGGCTTGGGGACGCCGTCCGCGCCGCGCCCACAAACTCTGCGCTATGCCCCCGACCGACGGCTTGTTGTCCCGAGCGAACGTGAGGGATCTAAGAAAGATTCTTCGCTTCTGTCGAAATGACAAGGCGTTTTCCTTGGCGTCCTTTGCGTCCCTTCGACGTTGCTCAGGGCATGCTTTGCGCGAGGTACTCCGATTCGGTTGCGGCTTTGCCGCGCTGGGGCGGCTATCGTTCGATTGACTTCGTTGTCGCGCGCGTTTATTTTGATTGAAGCGAGTCTCTCGCGGCCCGCAAATTTCAACAACCGCACATGAGCGCTCTCGAACTTCGCAGACCCCCGAGAAACTTTCGGTGGCTGATCAATTTCTTCTACTTAATCGTCATCATCGCGCTGCTAGGCGGCGGGTACTTCGTGTTGCCCCGCTTCGAATGGCATAAACCGCAAATCAAGATCACCCCGGACAGCGACACCCTCGGTCTCGCCCCCCTTGAGATCGCCGTTACCGAACAGGGCACCGGCTTAAAGTCCGTCACCGCGACGCTCACTTCGGGCGGCGCCGAGCATAGGCTGGCGTCCGAGCAGTACGACCAGCCGGTGATGCAAAAGAAGATCACCCTTGCGTTGTCGTCGAAGCTCGCCGGCGTCAAAGAAGGACCGGCGGTCCTGCGGGTCAGCGCGCGCGACAACTCACTGTGGAATTTTTTCCGCGGCAACGAGATCGTGATCCAAAAGGATGTAGCCATCGACATTACGCCACCGACCCTCGAGCTCTTCGCCGACGACCGCTACGTCAACTTCGGCGGCGTCGGCATGATCGTTTACAAGCCGTCCGCGGATACGGTCACGACCGGCGTGAAGATCGGCGATTATTTTTTCCCCGGCACCAAGGGTCAAATTAAGGACCACCCCGATCACTACATCGCCTTTTTCGCCCACCCCTACAACGTAGCGGAGGACGCCAAAGCGATGCTCGTTGCCAGTGACAAAACGGGCAATACCAGAGAAATGCGGCTTGCCTACGAGCTTAAAAACGTCAAATACAAAAAGAGCACCATCGCTATTAACGATGAGTTTATTCAGAACAAGGTCGCGCCGCTGTTGAACGACGTCGGCGCGCGCCAGGGAAGCCCAAAAGAGATCTTTATCCGGGTCAACAAGGGACTCAGAAAAGAGAACGAAGACAAAATCGCCGCGATTACGAAGAAGTCCACTCCGTCGGTTCTTTGGAAGGGCGCGTTCAGCCAACTGAGCAACTCCAAGGTCGAAGCCAACTTCGCGGATGCGCGGACCTACACCTACAGCAACGAGGCGATCGACAACAGCTACCACCTCGGCTACGACCTGTCGGTCACCAAGCAGTATGCCGCCGAGGCCGCCAACAGCGGCACCGTCGCCTTCGTCGGCGACCTGGGCATTTACGGCAACACCGTCATTATCGATCACGGCCTCGGACTGTTTACGCTCTATTCCCACTTGAGCTCCATCGACGTCAAAGTTGGCGATCCGATCAAGCCACAGCAAGCGATCGGCAAGACCGGCGAGACTGGTCTGGCGGTGGGCGATCACCTGCATTATGGAGTCTACTTGCACGGGGTCGCGATTTTACCGAAAGAGTGGTGGGACCAGAAGTGGATCAACGACAATATCCAGCCTAAACTCGAAGGTCAGAGCGGCGAGGCGATCGCCCAAGCGCAAGAGTCGAAAGCGGGGCGCAAGCCAGCGCGCAAACGGCGCCGCTGAACCATCCGCGAATTTCCCGCACGTTCAATTGCGACAAAAATTTGTAGGGGCGACCCCCCGTGGTCGCCCGTATGCAGGGCAGGCACAGGGGCCTGCCCCTACAGTGACACGTTGCTTAATAACTGAAATCGAGGTCCGTAAAAGGCGAGGAGTTTCGGCGTGACCGTACTACTTACCCCGTTGCGCCGACGGTTTGACCGCGAGAAAGCAGATGGTTGCCGCGAGCAGGGGAAAAATTGCGATGGCGTTTAACGCGGCGGGCAAGCCGTAGCGATCCGCCACCAGCCCCGCAATGAGCGGCGCGATAAACGAAACGCCCATGTTCGCGCCGTAGATAAACGCCACGATACTGCCGGAAAGATGAGTCGGCACTGCGGACATCGCCGCCGACACGATGACCGGCCGCAACGCCCAGAGCAGGCCGCCGATCCCGCCGAGTCCCACGCCAAGCATGAGACCTGAACCCAAGTGGGGAATGGCGACGATCGTCGCAACGCTGAGCATCGAGAAGAGAACGATCAAATGCTTGTGGCCAAAGCGATCCGAGATCCATCCCACAAAGGCCGGGGCCACGCCGGCAAACAGAAACAGAACCGACATCAACGCGCCAGCAACGCCGGCCGCAAGCTTGAGGTGCAACACCAGGTAAAGCGGCAAAAATGACGCCAGGGCCGTTTGCCCCATGGCGCGCAGCGTCGAGACGGCGACCAGGGCGAAAACAGTTTTGTTCTTGAGCACGTCCTCCCAGACCGCCCGTCGGTAGTCGCGCGCGCGCGGCGCGGCCATATCGCTCTCTGCGCCAAGGGCCGCGTATACGATTCCTATGATCAAACCGGGAATGGCCCAGATCTGCAGCGTCGCGCGCCAGTCGAAAAAATTGAGCAGGAGTCCGATGGCGAGCGGGCCGACGACTTCGCCCAGGTTGGCGCTGCTGTCATGGACTCCCAGGGCGAACGCCCTTTGCTCGCGGTATTTCGTCGACAAAATCGCCAGGGATTGCGGGTGAAACCACCCGCTGCCGAAACCCCCGAGGCCCATAAAAATCATCAAGATCGGAAAACTCGAGGCGGCGCTGAGACCGAGGCTGGCCAGGCCGATCATGGCGACACAAACTCCGAGCAAAATACTGCGCCGGCGCGCCAGATCGGCGAAGAAACCCGACGGGAAGCTCGCCACGCCCGCCATCAAGGTGCGCGCCGAGGCCAGCGCGCCGGCCTGCGCCAAACTCAAGCCGAGAGACGCGGTGATGAGCGGCAGAATCACCGCGATCACGCCGTTGAAAAGATGCTCGGTCATATGCGCCGTGCAGTTCGCCGCCAAGCGGCCCCAACCTGCGAGCGGAACGCCGAGTGTCTGAGTGGTTTCGATTTTCGACAAGTCGTTTATCCCGTAAATATTTTGGAACAACCTCAATAAGTCACGATTTCACCGCTGGCGCAAATAAAGGGCCTTCGAATAACGTTCTTCCAGCTCTACTGTGAAGGAGTATGCACCGCAGAGACGTGGTTCGAGAACCTCACCACCCTCACCTCTTCGACGTTGCTCAGGGTCATCCTGAGGGAGATCGAAGGATGAGAGAAATCGAAGGGCAGAGTTCACAGAGGGTCTGTTCAAGATGATAACCTAACTTGCTTTCCTCTCAGCGTACTCAGCGCCTCCGCAGTTAGCCGCACGGAATCCTGAAGACCGTTAATTAATTTCGATAAGTTTTCTTCGAGAGGTTTGGCCACGAACTATCCTGATCGCCGACTTGGCAACGGAAAAGTGATTGGCGAGAAGTTCGATCACCGCTTCGTTCGCTTTCCCTTCCTTAGCCGGAGCATGAACCGAGACGCGATATTCCCCTTCCGCGAGCCTGACGATTTCTGCCTTTCGCGCTTGCGGTTTGACGGCTACCCAGATGCGTCGGGCCATGCTCGTTCTCAGCCTCGAATGTTCACGCTTCCAGGTAAAGTACCGACCCGCCGGTGACCGAGGGGCGAAGCCTGGAGGGAGAAGGCACGCGGACGTAACGCTACGTTGACTTGAGTGCGCTTGGTCACTCGCCCGCTTGTTTTCACAGGCGATTGATCCCATCGAGCAGTTCGCAGACCGCTTCGAAGCAGAGGTTCATTGCCTTATCCCGGGAGGGTTTGCCCCTCGGTCGCCTTCTAGTGAGAACAATGCGGGCTAACTCTCCCGCCCCAGAAAATATTCGACGTTGCGTTTGACCATCCACCGTTTACCGAAGCTCGGGTACGCTTCATAGGTCTCGTCCACGATTTGCTGCGCGCTCTTGCGTCCGGTCTTGGCTTCGTCGAGCCGGCGGTGAAACTCTTCTAAGTATGTCGTGAATCTAGCGATCTGTTGCCTGCCAATTTCCAGTGTGCCGCCGCATGGGCCGTGGCCCGGCACGATCTTGGAGTAGCTCAACTGTCTTAGCTCTCCGAGGGTTTTGATCCATCCGTCGGTCCGCCCGTAGATCGTGACCGGATGATAGTCGGTGTAGAGCAGATCGCCGGCAAAAAAGATTTCTTCCTCGGCAAAGAAAGCCGTTGAGTCGCCGCGGCTGTGACTTTGATCGTAGTGGCGAAGTTGGACCGTCGCGCCGGGCAGTTTCACAGTCAAACCGGTCGCGAAAACGATATGCGGCAACCTCATCTTAAGACCGGGGTAGCGCTCAAACAGCTCCGGCGACCGGCTGGACATTTCGGCGAATTTGTCATCGCCGTCGTCCACCAGCGCATCGAGACAGCCTTGGCTGGCGATCACCACCGCGCCTTTTTTCTCGAAATAGTCGTTGGCGGAAGCATGGTCGAAATTTTCATGGGTGATAAAAAGATATTGGACGCTGCGGCATTCCGCCCGCCTCAAAGCCTCTTCGATTTCGTCGATGCGCCGGATATCCGCGTCGATCAAAAGCGCGGCGCCGTCCTCGCCTCGAATGATGCCGAAATTGGTCGCGCCGTCTTCTCCGACAACTGCACATGCCGCCTTGCCCAGCCGCTCAAGTCTTACGTCCATGTTGGGCTCCTCGTTTTCAATTGTTTTACTCGTATCATTCAACTTCCTGGCAAACTTTGTCAACCAAAGCGCCCCCCCAATCTTCGCCGCTTTAACCGCGCGCCAATTGGACAACGGGGCACCGATCGGATAGGGATAACTGAATTCAGGAGGAAAGAATGACCCTCATTCTCAGCAACGACGACGTCAAAGCGGCGCTGAATGTTCGGGAATGCCTGGACGTTATGGAAGAATCCTATCGAGAGCAGGCCGCCAGTCGCGCGGTCAATCGCCCGACTTGTCACTCCTATCTTCCCCACTCTTTGCCCAACTCCACTTACAGTTTTAAATCGGTGGACGGCGGGGTCGGAAAGTTGGGCGTGCTGGCGCTGCGCGTCACCTCCGATATCGTGCAGGAGCAACAGGCGCACAATTCCGTAAGGCTTGAGAAGTTGCCGCTTGCGGGCAAAGGAAGGTTCGTCGGCCTGGTCCAGCTTTTTAGCACCGCGACCGGCGAACTGCTCGCGATCATGCCCGACGGCTTTATTCAACAGACCCGGGTCGGCGTGACCAGCGCGCTCGGCATGAAAGTCATGGCGCGCAAAAACTCCGAGGTTCTCGGACTCATCGGCTCGGGCGGCCAGGCGCGCTCTCATTACCGCTACATGACTGCCGTCATGCCTCTGAAGAAAGTCAAAGTGTTCAGTCCGAATCCCGACCACCGAAGAGCGTTCGTCGAGGAAATGGCGCGGGAAACCGGCGTCGCCGGCGAACCGGCAAGCAGCGCCGAAGAAGCGGTGAAAGATTCCGACGTCATTTGCAGCGCGACCAACTCTTCTCGGCCGGTCGTGAAACCCGATTGGCTGGAACGCGGCATGCATTATAACTCGATCCGTGAATTTGAGACGGACCTCGCGGCGCTGGATAAATGCGACCTGGTCGCCATCCACACGCACTTCGGCGGCATCTTTCACTACCAGCCGCCTGGAATTGTCGAAGACATGCCCGGCGTGCGCCGCGAAAAACCGCGGGATTGGACCCGCTATCCTGAAATCTGCGACTTAATCGCCGGTAAAACTCCCGGCCGGACCGACGACCAACAGATCACCTTCTTTTTGAACAATGTTGGCACCGGCGTCCAGTTCGCCGCCATGGGCCACTGCGCCTATCAGGGCGCGAAAGAAAAAGGCCTGGGCCGCGAGATTCCCTCGGACTGGTTTCTCCAGGATATCAAGCCTTAGATCGGTGCGGCGGCGTCAGTACTCCCTCGGTAATCCTTCGAAACCGCTTATACGGCTTTGCCACCTGCTCACGCCGCAAACCGTTTCAACGCGTCGCGGTCGAAGGACAGACCGAGTCCTGGCTTTGACGGCACCGCAAGCCCGCCATTTACCGGCGCCGGCACTTCCTCGAAGAGCTTGAACGACCACGGCATGTACTCGACGGTGAGACCGTTGGGGATGGCCGAAACCAGATGCACGTGGATCTCGGGTATCAGATGGCTCACCACCGGCAGGTTGAACGCTTCCGCCATGCCCGCGACTTTCATCCAGTTGGCGATGCCGCCGACGCGAAACAGATCGATCATCACGATGTCCACCGAGCGCGCTTCGATCATGTGGCGGAACGGCGTGATGCCGTAGAGACATTCCCCGCCGGCGAGCGGGGTCGCCAGCGCGTCGGCCACGCGCGCCAAGCCTGCGTAATCGTCATGCGCGGTCACGTCCTCGAGCCAGAACAGATGCGCGTCCTCGATGCGCCGGCCGATGTCGATTGCCTGATTGACGCTCCAACGCTGGTTGATATCGCACATGACGTCGATATCCGGCCCGACCGCTTCGCGCAGACAATGGATGCGCTCGGTTTCGATTCTGGGCGAGGTCTCGCCCATCAGGGCGAGCTGCGTTTTCATCTGCTTAAAACCCTTTTCAACGAGCACCCGCGCGGACTTGAGCAGTTGATCCAGAGAATAGCTTCTAAGCAGCGCGCCGCTCGCGTAGGCCGGCACTTTATCGCGCAGCCCGCCGAGGAGCATCGCCAGCGACTGGTTCAGCGCTTTGCCTTTGATATCCCAAAGCGCGATGTCGATGGCGGAAAAGGCCAGCGTAAAAATTCCCCCGGCGCCGGAACCCCAAGCCGCGCTGCGGAGCTTTCGGCCCACCGCTTCGGTGCGCAACGGATCCTCGCCGATGATGAGCGCGCCGAGCTGCTCCACCGCGTGCTTGAGCGTCGGCGCGAGCGGTCCGTTAAAAGTCGTGAAACCAATTCCTTCGATCCCTGCGTCTGTTTCGACGTCGATCGTCACAAATTCATGAAACGGGCGGTAAAATGGCGGCCCGCCGGCGAGCGGCTCCTCCGCCGGCGATTTAACCAACTGGGAATGAATGCGCGTAATTTTCATGGGTATCCTCCATCCTGCGGTCGCCGGCTCCGATCCGAAATTCCCGGCGCATCATACTGGCCGGCTGATCCTAGTGTCCCATCAACACCTTCAGCCGCTCAATGACATCCTTCGGCTGGGACATGACTTCCCTGACTAGGGCCTCGACCTCCGCCCCGCTGGTCGGATTGATGTCGAGTCTTTTCTTGGACGCCTCAGCCAAGAATCCCGGGTCTTTCATGGTCTTGCCGAATGCCTCGCGCAGCATCTTAACATGCTCTGGGCGCAGATTCGGCGGTCCGACGTAGGGCCGGTGAAACTCCCCGGGAGCGAGCAGCGCTGTGGCTAAACGGCGGCCCAATTCCGGCGTCTTGTATTTGTCCAAGAGCTCATAAACAGTCGGCGCGTCGGGCATGTTCTGTACGATGATATTGGGATTGCCGGAAAGATATTTGCCCATGGTCAACGCAATCGCCCGCGCATAGAGATCGTAGACATCTCCCGCCACTGTGCCGACGACTATCGTCATGGTTTTTCCTTGGTAATAAGGAGTCTGGGCATCGCCGGACGCGCACCATAAGAGGACCCCGATAATTGCCAATGCAATTTTCCTCATACTACCCTCTCAAGCTTCCAATATTTTTTAGCCTTGACTTCCGACGGCCATGATAGCCGCGTTGCGCTTTGTTTGGAACGCACCTCAAAGATCAATCCTGTAGGAATGAAAAATAGAGCCAGCGAGCGATCTCCTAGTACTGGCTCAATTGCCAAAATCCGTTTCCCAAAGTTCCCTAACCTTCGCCATTTGCTCGTCCGACAAACCCTCTGCGCCGGAGCACGCAACCGCTTCATCGATATGCGTCGTATTGGAGAAGCCAACGAGGACGGTGGAGACCTCCTGCTTCATCAAGCCGAAGCGAATGGCCGCCTGGGTTAGTTCCTTTCCGCTCACGCCGAGCGCCGCTTTCACTTTCTCCGCGCGTTGGAGGTCGAGATTATAATCCGAGCCCGGCGAAAGCGGCTCGGGACTGCTGCCGCCGCCGGCGCTGGGATCGGCCGTGAGCGCGCCGGCGGCGAGAACGCGGATCACGAAAGCACCCATACCTTTCGCCGCCGCCCGATCGATGATGAGACCGTAATCCTGAGCGCTGAAGCCCGCCGGAACGGGTTGTCCGGCGCTCGGGTTAAGCAGATTGTAATAGGCCTGAAAGCCCTGAAACTCGCCGCTGTCCACCAATTCATGCAGCGCTTTAGGGTCACCGAGTCCGCTGAAACCGAAGTGACCGACTCTGCCGTTGTCCCGCATGGTCTTGAAACCTTCAACAACACCGTTGGGTCCGAGGACATCCTGCGGCGTTAAACTGAAGCGCTTGCCCATGCCCCGCGCCAACGTGACCCGGGTATGAAGTTGGACGAAGTCGACCTGGTCGCGCTGCAAACGCGAAAGTCCGGCCTCGACCGCGCGGATCGTCGCGGCTCTGACATCAGCGAGGCAATCGGCCTCAAGGCGAATCTTGGTGGAAATCACCGGCTCGGCGCCCAGCTCCTTGAGAATCCCCCCAAGGTTCTCTTCCGATTTTCCCAAGCCGTAAGCGAAAGCGGTATCGAAAAAATTGATCCCCAGATCGAGCGCGTGGCGCACCGCTTTCACTTGGTCTTGATGGCTGGCCTTGACCATCAACACCGCATTGTTGCCGCAGCCGAAGCCGATCTCGGAAACTTTCACGCCGGTCTTGCCTATGACTCGATATTGCATGATGTCCCTCTTAAATTCTTCCGTTTAAGACGTTGGACAGAACGACTTCAAGAAATTTCCTCGCGCCAAGCTCGCCAAGCTCGCAAAGAAAGACCCGTTGTCATTTCGACCGACGGGAGAAATCCTTGTTTCGAGCAATGCGAGCAATCTTCTTCTTAGATCCCTCGCATTCGCTCGGGATGACAGGCCTCGGCCCGTCACCTTGGCGTCTTTGCGCCTTTGCGGGAGACACTTTTTCCGATCTCTTTTTCATCCGAACATTTCAAATATGTTTGGCTAGATTTTTCCCAACAAATCGATCACTGCCTCGGTGTCGGTGAGATCAGGGATAACCGCATCGGGCGCATGATACCGCAACTCTTCGATGGGATGCCGCCCCGTGCCAACGAGCATGCACTTCATGTCGTTGACGCGCGCGGCTTCCAGATCTTTTGGCGTGTCGCCGACGATAACGCATGAATCCGACCGTATCGCGCGCCCCACGCTTTTTTCCCAACGCCGTTTGGCGATCGGCGGTAAATCGGGACGGTAGCTCGAATCGCCGGCATAGGCTCCGAAGCTCAAGTGATCCGCCAACCCGGCGGCCTCGAGCTTCATGCGTGCGGTGGACTCGAAATTTCCCGTTACCACGCCCTGGGCGAATTTTTCATGCACGGATAATTGCTCCAATAATTCCGTCACGCCGGAGAGCGCGCGCACGATCGTCGTTCCATTCTCCAGGTCCGCGGCGTAGTTTCGCCGCAAGTTATTCGAGAACTGACTCAACTGATCACCGGAGATCATTATCGCCGCTCCGGCCCTGGCGAAAATCTCTTCGAGGATATGGGGGTCGGTCATGCCGTCGGGAAAGACCGAGCGGATATCGCCGGCAACGTTAAACGTATCGAGGATCGCCCGGTTAAATGGAGCGAAACCGTTTTGCGTCCGCGTCAGCGTGCCGTCGATATCGAAGAGGATGAGGCGTTCCATCAGCATGCGGATATTTGCACATTCGAGGCGAAGTTGGCAAACACCTCCGGATAAATCTCCAGTCGCCTGAAACCGTTGACAAGGAGGAACTTCTAAGATAAATGTTTTTCGTAAGTTTTGCGCGACTGGCGAACGTGGAATCGACCACGAGGAAGTGCAAAGCATTAAGACGGCCGAACGCCTGGGTCTCTTAAAGAAAGAGGTTCAGGCTTTTTTTATGGCAGCAGCGCCGTCGGGTAACAAAAGGACGCCGGGTATCACACTCCGCCCCCACCTCAGTGCCGCGATACATGCTGACCGGAAACAGCCAAGCAACATAAGGGATTGATATGATCAAACAATATCTGCTTTCACCGGGACCGACGCCGATTCCCAACGAAGTCGAGTTGGCGATGTCGGAGACCATGATCCACCACCGCACGCCTCAATTCAATAAAGTGTTCGAAGAGGCGCGCCGGGGGCTCAAAAAGCTTTTCGGCACGAAAAATGACGTCATTATGTTCGCCTCTTCCGGCACCGGCGCGATGGAAGCGGCGGTGGCCAATCTGTTTTCTCCCGGTGACAAAGTGCTCGTCGTCAACGGCGGCAAGTTCGGCGAGCGCTGGCTCAACATCGCTAACGCCTATGGACTGACTCCCATCGATCTAAAGGTCGAATGGGGAAGGGCGGTCAAAGTCGCGGACGTCGAGAAGCAGCTAAAAGCGCAGCCGGATATTCAAGGCGTGCTCATTCAAGCGAGCGAAACCTCCACCACGGTGCTTCACCCGGTCAAAGAGATTGCGAATCTCACCAAAGGCGGGCCGTTGTTTCTCGTCGATGGGGTCACCGCGGTCGGCGTGGTTTCCGTGCCGGTGGATGAATGGGGCATCGACGTGCTGGTTACCGGCTCGCAGAAAGCGCTCATGCTGCCGCCCGGCTTGGGCTTCATCGCGCTGAGCGATCGGGCCTGGGACCGCACCAAGAAGGCGAAGCTGCCGCGCTTTTATTTCGACCTCAACCTGGAACGCAAAAACCAGCAGAAAGGCTCCGGCGCGTTTACCCCGGCGGTGTCGTTGATCTTCGGCCTGCGCGCCTCGTTGAGTATGATGGAGCGCGAGGGGATCGAGCAAGTTTACGCGCGCCACGCACGCATGTGCCGCGCCACACGGGCGGCGGCGACGGCACTGGGATTAAGACTATTGGCCCCCGACAGCCCGAGCCCGGCAGTCACGGGTATTTTTCTGCCCGACGGCATCGACGCGGATAAAGTTCTGCAATACCTGCGCGATCGCATGAACGTCACCCTGGCGGAGGGTCAAGACCAGCTCAAGGGCAAAGTCATCCGCATCGCCCATGTGGGCTATATGGGCGCCTTTGACGTGGTCACGGCGATCGCCGCGCTGGAAATGGCGCTGAGAAAATTCGGCGCCGAGATTCCGTTCGGGCGCGGGGTGGCGGCGGCCGAGGAAGTGCTGATGGAGGCGCTGGTTTAGAAACCGAGGATTGAGAATGGAGGATTGAGGATCGCGCGATCTTCCATCCTCGATCTTCGATCCTCGACCTTCAGAAATAAAACTGGACGGTGTAACAAGACATGAAGATTCTCGTTTCCGACACTCTCGCTCCCGAAGGTCTGGCGGTATTTAAGAATGCCCGCGGCTTTGAAGTCGATGTCCGCGTGGGACTCAAACCCGACGATCTCAAGAAGATCTGTGCCGACTACGACGGCTGGGTCATTCGCAGCGGCACCAAGATCACCGCCGAATTGATCGAAGCGGCGAAAAACTTGAAAGTCATCGGCCGGGCGGGCGTGGGCTATGAAAACATCGACGCCGAGGCCGCGAGCAAAAAGGGCATCGTCGTAATGAACACGCCCGGCGGCAACAACGTCACCACCGGCGAGCATACCGTCGCGCTGATGATGGCCCTGGCGCGCCATATTCCGCAGGCGGTCGCTTCGCTCAAGGGCGGCAAGTGGGAGCGCAACAAGTTCGTCGGCGTCGAATTGTGCAACAAGAAGCTCGGCGTCGTGGGCCTCGGCAACGTCGGGCGCATCGTCGCCGAACGGGCCACCGGCCTGCGCATGAAGGTCATCGGCTACGATCCGTTCATCTCCACCGAAAACATCGCGCGCATGGGCGTCGAGCCCGGAACCCTGGAAGACATCATCGCCAAGGCGGACTTCATCACGGTGCACGTGCCGCTGACGCCGGAAACCCAGGGGCTGATCAATCGCGCGGCCTTTGCCAAAATGAAGACCGGCGTGCGCATCATCAACTGCGCCCGCGGCGGCATCGTCGATGAAAACGATCTCGCCGCCGCCATCGAGGAAGGAAAAGTGGCGGGCGCCGCCCTCGACGTCTACGTCGATGAGCCGCCGGGGGCGGACCACCCGCTCGTCAAATTGGACCAGGTGATCACCACGCCCCATCTCGGCGCCTCCACCGACGAAGCCCAGCTCAACGTGGCCATCGCCGTGGCCGAGCAAATGGTTGATTTTCTGTCCCAAGGCGTCGTGCGCTACGCCGTCAACGTGCCCTCGGTGAGCCCGGAACTGCTCGAAGTCCTGCGGCCCTACCTTCTGCTCTCGGAGAAGCTCGGCAGCCTATTGAGCCAAATGGTCGGCGCGCTGCCCAAGGAAATTCAGGTCGAGTACGGCGGCGACGTGACCCAATATAGTCTCGCGCCGCTCACCCTGGCCGTGCTCAAGGGAATTCTCACGCCGATTATGGAATCCGGCGTCAACTACGTGAACGCCCCCATCGTGGCACGCGACCGCGGCATCAAGGTCGTCGAATCGAGAAGCAGCCGTGCGAGCGATTTCGCCAACTACATTACGGTCAAAGCGGATACGGGTAAAATAGAAATGGAAGTCGAAGGCGTGGTGTTCGGCGCCAAGCATCCGCGCATCGTGAGAGTCGATAACTTTTATCTCGAAGCGGTGCCGGAAGGTTACATTCTCATCCTGCGAAACCGCGACGTTCCCGGCGTGGTCGGCACCGTCGGCACTCTGCTGGGCAAAAACGGCATCAACATCGCCGGCATGGAGCTTGGGCGCTCCGAGAAGGGCGGCAACGCGATTTCCTTTATCCACGTGGACGACGCAGTCAGCAAAAAAGCGCTGCAAGAGCTGCGCGACCGGCCGGAAATCGTCTCCGCGGTCCAGGTGAAACTCTAGGATAAAAACGTGGTCGTGTTCGTGGCTCGTGCTCGTCGGAACAAAGAATTCATCGTTCTGGGCTTACGATCACGAACACGAGGCACGAGCACGAGAGTCTGAAGATGGCTAATGTCGCGATCATAGGCGCCCAGTGGGGAGACGAGGGCAAAGGGAAGATCGTCGATCTTTTTACCCAGGACGCCGATATCATCGTGCGCTTCCAGGGCGGCAACAACGCCGGCCACACCCTGGTGGTGGACGGGCAGAAAACCGTTCTCCACCTCGTCCCGTCGGGCGCGCTCCATGCCAACAAACTTTGCGTCATCGGCAACGGCGTGGTCGTCGATCCCGAGATTCTGATCGAAGAAATCGACGCCTTGAAGCGCCGGGGCCACCTCCAAGACGATTCGCGGCTGCGCATCAGCGAGCAGGCCCACGTGATCATGCCCTACCACAAGGCCATCGATCTCGCCCGCGAGCGGCTGCGCGGCAAGGGCAAGATCGGCACCACCGGGCGCGGCATCGGCCCGGCCTATGAAGATAAAGTAGCCCGCGTGGGCATCCGCTTTGTCGACCTTTTGGAGGAGGACACCTTCCGCGAAAAGCTCGATCGCAACATTGCCGAGAAAAACTTTTATCTCAAGGCGATACTGAAAGAGAAAACCCTGGACTTCGACGTGATTCACCGGAGCTACGGACTATTCCGCGAGCGGCTCAAGGGCTACGTCGAAAACACCGGACTCTTGCTCGATCGGGAAGTCCGCGCCGGCAAGCGCGTGCTATTCGAAGGCGCCCAAGGGACCCTGCTCGACGTCGACCATGGCACCTACCCCTTCGTCACTTCCTCCACGACGATCACCGGCGGAGCTTGCTCGGGATCGGGCGTAGGCCCCCAGCATATTCAGCAGATCATAGGCATCTCGAAAGCCTACACGACGCGCGTCGGTAGCGGCCCTTTCCCCACCGAGATCGATGGGCCCGAAGGCGAAACTCTGCGGCGCGAAGGGGCTGAATTCGGCGCCACCACCGGGAGATCGCGGCGTTGCGGTTGGTTCGACGCGGTCGGTGTGCGCCACGCGGTGCGCATGAACGGCATGACCGGCCTCGCTTTAACCAAGCTTGACGTACTCACCGGTTTTAAGAAAATTCCCGTCTGCACCGCCTACCTCTACCAAGGAAGCACGATCGGTGAATTTCCGGCAAGCTCAAAAATCATGCAGAACGCCAAACCAGTGTATGAGGAAATGAGCGGCTGGGACAGTCCCCTCGACGCCGTGAGGAAATTCTCCGATCTACCGGTCAATGCTCAAAAATACGTGCGCCGGATCGAAGAGGTCATCGGCACCGAGGTTATTCTCATTTCGGTGGGACCCGGGCGAGAACAGACGATCCTCTTGAAGAATCCCTTAGGGGAAAGCGTAAGGGGTAAAGGGTGAGGGGTAAGGAGTTTTCCCCTAACCCCCTGACTCCTCACTCCTTACATCTTATTCACCCTAGCGCTCACTCATTGCCTACTGCCTTATCGCAGCTTGAAGATCTCAAGATACTGCTTCACCGTGGCGTCGAACTCCGAGTAGTCCTCGGGGTTTTCGATCACATACTTAAAGCCTCGAAAAAGCCGCGGCGGATCGGGTTCCACGTCTTTGCGCACGGGAATTCTCTGAAAGCCGCGCAACAGTTCCTGGCCTTCTTTTGAAAGAATGAAATCGAGGAACAATCGGGCCGCGTTGGGATGCGGCGCCTTGGACCCGATCATGGCCGGATTCACCTGTGTCACTGCGGGTTCGAGAGCGACCCAATCGATGGGAGCGCCTCGGGAAGTCAATCGCTGGATGGTCTGATTGTACGCGACGATCAGCGAGTATTCTCCCGCGACTGCGAGTTGCACCCGTTCGGTATTGCCGCGCTTCAACACGGGATCGAGCGCCGCCAACCGTTTGAAATAGGCGAGGGTCTTCTCTTTACCCCACACTCCCTTGAGTCCTTCGAGCATGCCGTAGGCTTCGGTGTCGAGGGAGATCAGTCCGCCTTTCCACTTCGGATTGAGCAACTCTTCGTAGGTTTTCGGGACATCCTGCTTTTTAACCAGTTTGGTGTTCCAGCCCAGTACGTAGCTATTGACGTAGTACGCGGCCCAGTAACCCTCTTTGTCGACCAACTGGTCATCGATCATCTTGCTTTCCAGGCTATGGTACGAGGCCAGGAGTTTTCTTTGCATGAGCGGCAGGACCATTTCTCCCCGGCCCACTACCACATCCCAGTCATGCCGTCCGCCGCGGGACTCGGTGAAAATCTTATTCAATAGCGGGCCGCCGCCGGTTCGAAAGAGCGTGGTCTTGATGAACGGATATTTTTTTTCGAATCGATCCACCGTCTCTTTGCTCTGATCGAGAGTCATCGTCGTATAGTAAATGAGCCGGCCCTCTTTCTTCGCGCCCTCGATCAATTTTGGGTCGGGATTGCCTTGTGACCAGCCGCACACCGGCATCAAGAGGGTTGTAAAAACAACCACAGCAGCCAGACGGTTTTTCGTCGGTAACATCATCGAAGGTTCCTCCTTGGCCTTGAAATCAGCCTGATACTCATGATTAACATGCCAAAAAGCTAATTCAATATCCGCGAGCCATTTCCCCTGGCATGCGGACCATGAATAGCGTCGAAATGGGATCACCCCTATCTTTATCCTTCTTCTTGTCTTAGTGACGTACCCTTGACAGCGCTGAGTTTGCAGTGGCAAAATGCGATGCCGCGGTGATTCGTGGAGTTGGGAGAGCAAACCTTTTAATCACACGAGGAGAAAGGATGACACGACCAAGGCTCATAGTGCGATTACTTGCGCGCGGCGTGCTTCCCGGTTGTGCTCCTCAAATCGAGCGTCGCGACGCGTCAAATTTCCCCGAGGGCAGCGAGACAAAACACCATTCCCTGCCTTTATCAATAACCCTAGGGCACACCTAATCATAACGGGGGCATGAACTGACGATCTTCTAGCGCAAAATATCGAGCACGGCCTCGCTCGAAGTTTGTAATGATCCAGTACAACCCACGCAGAGGAACGGCGTCTGGGGAACTGTCGCTTGTCAGACTGACGGGAAAAATATTTCAGAAAGTTCACGATTGAAAAACAAAGGAGGAAATATGGCTAGGAAACTACGTTTTGGTCCAGCTTGTTATCACGTTCTACACATGATCCCCATCCAGGTGGCCCATGAAATGAACTTTTTCTACGATGGCGGCCTTCGCGACGAGGACGGCAAGCCCGACTACGAGATCGTCACGGGAGGCATGGCGCCCTTCATGTTCGAGAAGGAGACTCTGGCCCAGCGCATGAAAGAGCTGGATATGGATATCGCAATGGACGTCAAGCCCTCGACCGTAGCCTATCTCCAGAAGCAGGGGCATGACCTCTTCATTGTCGCCGGCTGGCGCAACAACCAGCCCAACCATGTTATAGCGTCGAAGGACATCCGGAGCCTGGAGCAGCTCAAGGGCAAGCGCATCGGGGTGATCGATTTAGACGATATCCTGGTCACCGCATTGCGTCCCTGGCTGAAGCGGGCCGGGGTGGATCCTTACAATGACGTCGACTGGGTCCGTGGCAACGCGCCCCGGGACGCCGGCCCGAAGCTCCGCTCCGGCGCGATCGATGCCGTCTTCCAGGATCCGACTGATGCTGAAGCGCTTCGGGCCGAGGGCTTCAGCGATATTTTCGATGTAGCTTCCCATTATCCCAAAGGGCGTCCCGATCGCGTGATCGTGGCCACGGGAAGGGCTCTGCAGGAGAAGCCGGATAAGATAAAAGCCTGCATCAAGGGAATGATTCAGGCCTACTGGTACATTCGCAAGCAGCCGGAGAATTTCAACCAGTGCCGGCAGGTGGAGCGGCGGCTGCGGATGGAGAGTCCGGACCTTGATGAGCAGCGCCGGAAGCTGACCATCGGCATTCCCGCCCATGCTGAGCATCTGCCGTTCCCGTACAATGGGATCCCCACGAATCTGGAAGGTTACCTTCAGGAGGCAGTAGAGGTGGGGGTGATCGAGGAGCCGCCGGATATGGAGAAGCTCGGTCAGTTAAAGCTGGTCCAGCAAGGCTTCATCGAACTGGAAGCGCGGGAGGATCTAAAGGGGGACCTGGAGCGGATCAAGAAACTTGTAAACAAACTGGGATATTAAATGCGCAACGCGCCGCTTTCGCCCTCAAAAGCTGCGCTTGCTTGAACGAGAATTACCATCACCTTCGAAGGAGGATGAATATGTCCAGCCAGAACTTACAGTGTGTGAAGATGACTAAAGAAGATGGCATTACCTGGGTAATGCTTAATCGTCCTGAGAAGCGGAATGCCATGAGTCCGCAACTTCATATGGAGATGGACTCGACGCTCGCAGAGCTCGAAACCGACCCAGAAACCAAGGTGGTGGTGATTGCCGGCGCCGAAGGGAATTTCAGCGCTGGGCAAGACCTCAAAACGTTTTTCCGGCAACTCGAGAAAGACCCGGCTGGCCGTAAGAGAGCCGCAGAAGCGGCCAACCGTTGGCGATGGGAGCGGCTTTATATGTACGACAAGCCCACCATCGCTATGGTGGAGGGCTACTGCGTTGGTGGCGCCTTCATGCAGTTGCTTGCTACGGACTTTGCAATTGCCGCTGAAGACGCAACCTTCTGTCTCTCCGAGGTCAACTGGGGGATTCTGCCCGGTGCGTTGGTGAGCAAGGCCTTGTCAGACGCATTATTGCCGCGCCATGCGATGTATTACGCCTGCCTCGGCGTTCCGTTCGATGGCAAAGAAGCGGCGCGGATTGGCCTGATAAACTATGCGGTAGCCAAAGCCGCGATTCGAGACGAAACGGTAGCGCTGGCACAAAAGCTGATGGCCAAATCACCCGCAGTGCTGCGGGCGACCAAGCATGCGATTCGCAGTGTGCGCACCATGGACTTTGGTCAGGCCTACGACTACCTCGCGGCAAAAGGGCAAGCGATCAAGGTGGCAGACACGGAGGACTCTTACCACACCGGGATCCGCCAGTTTCTCGACGAGAAGAGCTACAAGCCGACGTACGAACCGTTTCGCCGTAAGGGAGCCGGCGAAGCTGACAAAACGAAATAACCGGTGGAGAAATAGGCTGTGGTGAGGAAGGGGCGCTGGCGGCTGGCGCATAACTTTATGGGGCGCACAAGAATTAAGCCCGATCGGTCGAGTAATCCCGGGGAATCGCAAGCCCACAGGCGCGACTGGCGAGCTTGAAAATGACTGTGCGCGGGCGTAGCCGCAAAAAATGAACGGCCTCCGCTCGTCCTGGTTTATCGCTCGATCGACCCAGTGTTGTCGTGTGTTTTCTAAGCATTCATCATAATGTCGGGTAGCCTTATTGCAAAAGGAGCACAACGCCAGCGATGCATATCGGTGAAGGACTGCCACGAAACGCGCAACGTTTCCCCAAAAAACTCGCTCTTCGCGACCACGCGAAGTCCCTGACCCATCTGGATCTTCATCTCCGAACAAATCGGCTTGGCAACTATCTGCTGGCGCACGGCGTGCGGCCGGGCGACCTGGTGGCGTTCTCATGCGGTAGCCGCAGCGAGAATTTCGAACTGCTCTTCGCGATCGGCAAAATCGGCGCCGTCGCGGTGCCGTTCGACTATCACTGGAGTTCGCAGGAATGCCGCGCGATGATCGACTTTCTTGAGCCGAAAGCCTTCGTCGTCGAAGCACGCCAGGAAACGCGCCACTTCTCCGGCATTCTTCCGCAACGTTTCGAGCCCTCCCGAACCCTGGCGATCGACTGGCCCGAAGCCGATTGGAGCCATCCATACGAGGAGGCGATCCGCTCCGCCGGCTCCGATGACCCTCCGATTGACGTGAAGGGCCAAGACCCATTTTTAATCATGACCACTTCGGGCACCACGGGCTTTCCCAAGGCCTGCCTGGTGAATCACGAAACTTATGTCATTCGCTCGTTGAACAATGCCATCATCGGGGCGATGAAACCGGCGACGCGCGCCCTGCTAACCTTGCCGCTTCATTTCAATGCCGGCCGCGGCGCCATGGTGAACGCGCTTTATATGGGAGCGACGGTTTTTATCCACGAAAAATTCAACGAAGAGCAATTCCTGGCCACGATCGAAGAGGAGAAAATAGCCTACACGATGCTGGTCCCCGCCCTTTGTGATCGCCTGCTTCGTAGCGGGCTGTTGGATCGATTTGACACATCCTCGCTTTCCTTCGTCGGTATTACTGGAGGCCATCTCTCAGCCGACTCCGCGCAGGGAATAACCAAGGGTCTATGTTCGAATCTCTATGAAACCTACGCTTCGACCGATTGCGGCCAGATCGCAGCGCTCACTTCCGAGGATCGCGCCGGGCACGGCGATACAGTAGGGCGGCCCATTTGGTGCGCGCTGCTCGGAATTCTCGACGACGAAGGAAGGAAAGTGCCGCCGGGCGAAACCGGCGAGATCTGCGTTCGTAGTCCTTTATGCGTTCAAGGATATTATCGCAATGCGGAAGCGACAAAGGAATTCCTCGCGGGTGGATGGTGCCACTCGGGAGACATCGGGTTTATCGATACGGATGGGTACCTGCACGTGACCGGCCGCAAGAAAATCATGATCAAGAGCGGCGGCATCAGCATCTTTCCGGAGGAAATCGAAAATATCCTCTTACGCCATCCGAAGGTTTCAGAGGCCGCCGTTGTGGGCTTCAAAAGCGATGTCTGGGGCGAAGCGGTGAAAGCGCTCGTTGTTACGAAACCCGGAGAAAGCTTAAGCGCCGAAGAGTTGACCCGCTACTGCAAGGAGTCCCTGGCCTCTTATAAGACGCCCAAGGTGTTTATTTTTGTCGATGGCCTGCCCAGAACCGGTCTCGGCAAAATCGACCGCCGGAAACTGGTCGAGATGGGACAGACGACGACGGCGTGAGCGATCACCAACGGCACATAGGCGTTCCACAGTCCCGGCTCCATAAAGAGACCGACCAACAAAGGACACGAGGAAATAGTTATGCCCGGCGCAATCGATATCGTAATCAATTTGCATACCCCGGAAGTTCTGGCCTTCCGACCTGGCTGGTATAGAGATTTCCTGGGTGGGAAGATCGGCGCAGATAGCGAGATCATCAACGGCTTTCCGATTGAGAAATACCTTGAGCGAATGGACCGCGCCGGGATTCAAATGGCCTTTATTACAGCCGCCAAATCCGGCAGCAAAGGGCATCCGTCCAATTGGCATCTTCCCTACGAGATGGTCGCCGACGTCGTAAAAAAGCACCCCACTCGATTCAAGGGGTTGGCGGGTCTGGATCCGACCGAGGGGATGGACGGTGTTCGCAAATTGGAGTACGCAATCAAAGAGCTGGGCTTCATCGGTGCCCACCTCTATCCCCACTGGTTCGAGCTTCCGCCCCACCACCGCAAGTACTACCCATTTTACGCCAAGTGCGTTGAGTTGGGCGTGCCGATTCAGATGCAAGTCGGCCACTGCTTGGTTTATTCCAAGGCCAGGCCGCTCAAAAGCGTGGGCCGCCCCATCTATTTGGACACAATCGCGTGCGACCTTCCGGAGCTGAAGCTAGTCGGCATCCACACAGGCTGGCCCTGGGTCGAGGAAATGATATCGGTCTCGTGGAAGCACGAAAACGTCTACATTGGCACCGACGCCTACGCGCCCAAGTATTGGAAGCGCGAGTTCATCAACTTCATCAACAGCTGGGGACAGGACAAGGTCATGTTCGGCACTGACTTCCCGATCATCGATTTCGAGCGGGCCACGCGCGAGGTCGGCGATCTGCGCTTCAAGCCGGCGTGCAAAGAGAAACTGCTGTGGAAAAACGCCGCCCGGCTATACGGCCTGGGGCCCCAAGATGGCTTCGGCCAGTAAATTCCTGGATTCCCGCTCGCGCAAACTTCGGCCTAAGGCTTATACGCCTCCGGCGGAATCACGTCGCAGCGGGACAGGGGTCGGGCTGGCCATCAGCCCGCCCTGACTTTTAGATTGACATAACCGAGCCGTGCAAGTAATTTCAGGGCGTCCGCAGCAGGCTAGTCGACAATAGTTGATCGCTCAATCTACTGAAAAGGAGCCACACCATGTGTAGACGCAGCTTTTTCTGCCAGTTACTCAGCGCCGCTTTTTTCTTCATTTTTGTTCCCTGCGCTCCGACGGTGGAGGCAGCCTCGCCTCTGCAAAAAATCGTCATTGTCTTTGGCGGCTTCAACGAAAGGAGCGGTGTCCTCTTTGCCGCCAAAGACATGCACTTCTTTGAGGAGCAGGGTTTGGACGCTCAAATCGTTCAGGTGCGAAGCGGTCCAATCGCGGTGTCCGCCTTGGCCGCTAATGAAGCTCAGTTTTACACTGTCTCCGCGACCGGAGCGAGCCTCGGGGCGATGGCTGGAGGTCTTGATCTAGTTTTCATCGCGGGCATCGTCAACAAGTTGGATGGCGACTTCGTGGTCTCGCCCAAGATCATGAGCCCGTCGGATCTCAAAGGAAAGATCCTCGGCGTGCAGAGTATCGGCGGCGGAATCTGGACGTTTACGATGCTAGCCCTCGATCACTGGGGGATTGTGCCTGAGCGGGACAAGATCCAATTCAGGATCCTCGGCGACCAGTCGATCATCGCTCAAGGCTTAATGAGCGGCAGCGTGGATGCAGCGTATCTGGGCTACACGTTCAGCAAGATGGCGCAGCGCCAGGGCTTTCGCGTTTTGGCGGATCTCGCCAAGGTCGATATTCCATACCAGGGGGTCGGCATCGTGGCCCGCAGAAGCTTTTTAGAACAGTCGCCCGAGACGGCTGAGAGGACACTCAAAGCGCTCGCCAAATCAGTTGCCTATTTTCAGGACCCCGCGAACAAACAGTCGGTTATTAGAATTCTGGCAAAATGGCTGCGCCTATCCCGGGTCGAGGATGCCGAGGTGGGCTACGAGATGATCCGCCCGATTTACAGTCGCCGCATCTTTCCTACGACCGAAGGCATACGCAATACCATACGCATTCTCAGCCGGGTCGATGCTAAATTCAGTCGCTTGAAAGCCGAAGATCTAATCGATGAACGCATCGTCCGCAAGCTCGACAGAGAAGGCTTTTTCAAATAAGGCTCAACATTCCCGGTTCGCACAAATTTTCTACCGCTATTCTGCTCGTCTCCGTCCAGCAGAGATCTCACCGCGGAGGCGTGGGTCATGAGAAAAAATCGAAGTTTGGCGGCCCGAGTCGTTTCGATAGGTCAGCGGTTGTCTCAGTCGCAGAAAACCACCCGCGCTCAGCTGTTGTGCTGATTCGGACTCACCATGGGGTTTTCTCGTCGCTCACCCACTGATTCCTAATTTTTTGAGCGCTTCTTTCAGGTAGCTCTGATCCACATACTTGAGCGGATTTGGAACCGGCTTTTTCGACTGACTGTGCTCGGCGTAAAGCTGTAACGTCGTCTTCAGCCCCTCAATGTTTACTTCCGCACTCGGATGCCAGATGCGGTTTCCCGCATAATACTCCCATCCCCTGCGGGCATGGTCCGGCTTGAGTTGGATCTCCTTGGCCAAAAACTCAATCGCCGGCTCTTTATTTTCATGGAGCCAGCGATGCGCCCGAGCGATTCCTGTCAAAAAACGGACCAAAAGAGTCCGGTTTTTTTCCGCCCATGGCCGCTTCACCGCAAGAACGGAAAGCTGGAAGTTCGGAAAGTAATCTTTGAAATAGCCGAGCATGTTAAATCCCATCTCTTCAGCAACAAAGCTGAGGGGCACGACAAGATAGGTAGCCGCGACCTGGCCCGAAGATAGCGCGGCAAAATTATAGGTTCCTCCCCCAACGGCGAGAATTTTATAATCCGCAGGGTAGTCGAGGCCATTCCTCTTCATCACCTGTACCAATACATTGCTTGCTCCGGAGTTCAAACTCTGCACTCCCAATGTGGTCCCGCGCAGGTCCTTGAAGGTTTTGTAGGGCTTCCCTGCCACAATGGCTTGGGTGAGGCCGTTGACCACACCGGCCACGATGACGAGATTCGCCCCACCCTCGATGGCCCCAACGGTCACATCAGCAGAACTGGAAGCCACGTAGATAGATTCTCCGACCAGAGCTTGAACCGTAATCGATGAGCCCCGAAGCAAGATCGGTTGTACTTCCAGCCCCTCCTCCGCGAAAAAACCCTGTTTGGATGCGAGCCAGAGCATGTTTGTCCCCATGGTTTTAGTCCCCACGGCAGCGGGGAACTTGACCTTTTCCTGGGCCGAACAAACTGCAGCGACTAAAACCAGAGCGGCAACCGTAGGCAACAAGCGAGGTATAACCATGTGCTCGTACCTCCTTCAGCGGTTTTGCGTGACCACGTCTACAACTGCCGGCAGTGCTTTCTCCTTAACGTAGCTCACGGCTTCTTTTAAGATTCGATTGAGATCCCCCGGTTCCGTGACCGGACCAAAACCGCGCACAGAATATCCGCTGGCGATCTGGACAAAATCGACATCGGGTTTTTCGATCCGAATACCGATCGTTTTGTTCTCAACCGGCCGGCCCCGATGAATTGCCATGACCCCTTGATGCTCTTCATCGTTGTAATACGAGCGGTTATTGAAAAGAATCATCAGAAGCGGGATTTCATAGTGTGCCGCCGTCCACAGCGTGCTCGGGTTAAACAAAAAATCGCCATCAGGCTGGATGCCGACGCAGATTTTGCCCGATCCCTTCAAGGCCAGGGCCGCGCCGAGCGACGCTGGAAGACTGTTGCCCACGCCCCCGAACCGGCGCCTGCCCAAGAACTGATTAAAGCGAGAGCAGTTGAGGAAGCGCAATTCCTGCAGACGAGCACTATGGTTGGTCAAGACAAAATCCTGGTCGTTTAATACTTGGGCCATCTCACTGAACAGGCGGAGAGCCGCGATGGGCTTTTCATTCGACTTCTTTCGCGCTTCCTCGTGAAAGCCTCGGATCCACTCGGATCGCATCGCGCTCAGTTCCCCTCGTCGCTGATCAATCGCGTCTTTCAACCCTCCCAAGGCGCTTTTCTCATCTCTTAGCCGCCGCAACAACTCCGGGAGGAAAATCTGACTGTCAGCCAGAATCGGGAGATCCACTTCCGCAAGCTTGTCATAGTCCTGGGACCAGCTTCGAACCAGAAGGTCGTTTAAGTGAACGTGGATAACTTTAGCCTGGGAAGACAAGGAGCCGAGAGCACCATAGAGATTAGCAACGTCTACGGCCACGACCAGATCGGCGCGGCTCAAAACCTCCTTTTCCTGCCCAGTGAAGTTAAGAGGGTGGAGACTGGGAAAATTTAGTCTGCCTCCCTGATCCAATACCGGCACTGCAAGAAGCTCGGCCAGGCCGATGAGGGCGTCAAAAGCCGCTTCCGCCCGGCCAACAGAGTCGGCAACAAGAACAGGATGACGAGACTCCAAGAGCCAACGAATCGTGTTCTCGAAACCTTCTTCAGGCGCCTGAATTCGAAGTGGTGGGCCATGACGTCGGAGATCGGGAAAGGGTATCTCCCCATCGATCTTTTTCTCCTGAATTTCGGTGTCGTAGCAGAGATACACCGGGGCCATCGGCTCCGTCGTGGCGAGCCGATAGGCTCGGATAAACGACTCGGGGATGCTCTCTATGCTTGCTGGCTGGTCATCCCACTTGACGTAGTGTCTGACTTGCTCTCCTTGCACCAGCGCTGTGTGCGTCCAGTCGATCCCGGATCTGCGTTTTACGGTATCCATCGGACCCGTCCCGCCCAGTACAATCACGGGTGTGCGGCAGGTCCAAGCGTTGTAGATGGCCATGGTGGCATGCTGGAGCCCGACGATATCGTGAACGATCGCCGCCATCGGCCTGCCCTTGACACGCGCATAACCATAGGCCATCGACACGGCAACCTCTTCGTGACAACAGAGGATGACCTCCGGCTGGCGGTTGCCCCCGTAATTAACCAGGGAGTCATGTAGGCCGCGGAACGACGAGCCGGGATTCAATGCGGCGTACTCGATATCAAAAGCTTTAAGAAGATCGACGATCAGGTCCGAACCATATTCCGGTTTTCTACGTCCATTCATACTATCTCCTCCTTGATTAGATTCTGACGTTTTAAATGTTCAACAGAACCGCTTCAACAAAGTTTATCGCGCCAAGGCGCCGGGGTCAGTCCTGGACCTAGTGCATAAGACTCGATTTGTTTAGAAAGCAAGGCCTGGCCCCGTACCTTTACGGTTCAAAGCGCTCGCTGACTCCAAATCGTTCAAGTCGTTGAGCGCTTTTAGCCGTTATTCACGAGCACTTCTCCAATCTCTACAGCTTGGACTGACGATAGTCGAATCGATTTCACGCTGTCAACGATAAAAAGCCAACAGCAGACTTGACATCATTTTTGACACCATTTTCTTCCAAGGCATTGAAAAGAGGCGCGTCTCATTCTCACTTAACGCACGGGTCGCTAGCGCGCCGACGTGGCACGGCGGGGTGGGGTGTTAGCATCTGCCATTTCGAAGCGCCTGGGACAAAGGTATTCCAGGTGGTCAACAACGTAACCCCCACGTACGGATAACTTCCTTTTTCTGCTTCATCTGGATGAACAGGCCGAAAAAATTTTAACGTATTGTAGGCAAACTGGTGCAAATCAACCCGCAAGGCAGAACCTGCGGAGCAGATCGTCCAGGATTAGCCACCCTCGGGATCAGGTATCCTTTTCTTTAATTTAATGGCTATACCATCTCTCTGCTCTAGCGCCCCTTTCACGAAGGGCGTCTTGGCCACAAGCTCCTTTACCTCTTCCAGTGACAATGTACGCGGCCGGCCTGCGCTGGGAAGCCACGAATGGATTTTGTAGACGACCTTTCCCCACCAGTTGAGGGAGTGGCGCCAGAGCGGCAAGTTCCTGGCAGTAAGGATTTGGGCCGGGTCTAGAATCCAGGCTACTCCGCCGGGCTTCAATACCCGAAAACACTCTCCGAGGGCTCGCACCGGGTCTTTCCAAGCATGAAGGACCCCCGTGCTGATTACCATATCAAAGGAATTATCCTCAAACATGAGTGAATAGGCATTTCCCACAAGAAAGGTGAGCCGGTCGGCCAATCCCTGGGCTTTAGCTTGGCGGTCGGCAAACTGAATCATCTTGCGGGTGGCATCTATGCCCACTATCGCGATGGCTTCTCCCCTTCTCGCTATCTCCAGCGGAAGGTAACCTGGTCCGGTCCCAACATCCAGAATTCTGCCACAGCTTAACTCAGTCACGATTTCCTGGGCCAAAGGGACATAATAGGTATCGATGGCAAGGCTGGCTGCCCTCTCATAAATGGCAGCCGCCCACTCTGGGATGGCTTCGGGATTCAGCCTCATGTCCAGCCACGTTCTCAAGCCCATATCTGTGACTCGCCAACTCGCGATAACCTGCGTTACGCTAGGACTAAGAAAAAAGTGGAAAGGGCGAGCCGCCTTTCATCTGGTTTTTGATCTCGATGCTCCAAAATTATTATAAAAAAATTCCAGAAACGAAAACGTCGCCGGGGTCATCGCCGGGGTCGGTCATCGCCGGGGTCACATCGCCGGGGTCAAGTCTTTACCTTTGATCGCCGGGGTCAAGTCTTTACCTTTGACATTGTTCTCTTCCCGGAATCGCCGGCGTCTGACATTCGCCGAGTCAGACTTCTACGACTGGACGTTCTTGGTCAGGGATATTATTCCCGTATCTGGTTTCTTGAGTTGTGGTAGAAAAGAGGGGCAGGACGGAGGAAAAGTATGCTCGCCCGATCGATCTACGCGCTCATCGTCGCCGCGCTGGCGGTATTGGCTGCTCCAGCACCAAGCAGCGCGGCGGAGTCTCCTTGCCCCTCAGTCATTGATCACAGATTCGCGAGGCGAAATCGGTGTCTGACCTGCGGACCTTGCAGTCCCGCGCTTCCTTCGCCCACGTTGACACTTTCACGTTTTCGCAATTGCAAAAATGACAAACGGTTGCCTTTACAGGGAGAACAAACGCGGGTAAGTCCGATTATTGCTCGCCTAACAACTCGTTCAAGTCCGACGCTCGGAAACTAGCCGGCTTATGGGGAACGTCATGTGCTATTTGATCGTATCGCCCGAGTGTGACAGAATTTAACCCGGCCTGGAGGGGCGACTCATGTCGAAAGCGAAAGAAGAGCTGACAAAGTTCATCGAAGAGCAACCCGAAGACATCTCGCGCGAGGAGATCATACGTGAACTAGCATTTCACGTTATGGTCGAGCGGGGGCTTGCGGACTCGGACGCGGGCCGAGTCATCTCCAATGATAAGATGGCGCGACGCATCCGCTCATGGCCGAAATAAATTGGACCGCAGAGGCTCAGCGGTGGCTCGAGGATATCTTCGAGTACATCGCCGTGGACAATCCACGCGCGGCGGCCGATAATTGGGGTCAAATCATTTGTTGACAGTCCAGCGTTATGACATCGCAAACAGTTTGGCAAATTGTATTTCATCGGGGGCAAGACATGCGAGGGAGGGTTTCAACAAAAGCCAATAACTCCCAACAAAAGATTTGACCCCTTTCCCTTTCCTTTTCCAAGTTTTGACCCCTTTCCTTTTCACAGGCGGCGCCGAAAGTTTTTAAGCTCGACGCCAAAATGATCGCCGAAGTCATCGACGCCAAGGGCGACAGCGACGAGAAGATTCTCCTGGCCGCCAAAATCTGCCCGACTAAGGCGATCGCCCTCGAAGAAGAGGGGACCGGGAAAAAATTGTTCCCCGCCGACTGAGGCGCCTTCGCATATCGCTTCTTCGGCGTGGGAGTGGCGAAAGAACACACCGGCTGCGAGTGAGAGCGAAAAAGTTTCTGTGACCCCAATTTCCGCTGCGCATTTTCCGCTGCGGGCTGATAGGTGAACAGGTCGCCAGAACGGCGGTATTTCCCCGAAAAAAGAGATTGACAACGGTTTCGCGAGTGACGGATATTGAACGCAGTTTCAGTTAGAAACGAACCCGGAGGCTGCGCGAGATAGGCCGCAAAAAATCTAACGGCCTAGCGCAGCGCACTTATTATTATGCGGTACGCACTACCCTAAGATGAACATGCAAAATCGGAGCAGTTTGGAACAAGCGGTGGATGCGAAGCTGAGGGTGATGAAACATCTCCCGAAACAGGGTGATCTTTCTCTCATCATTTTGAAGGGTCACCTTCTGATTGAAGAACTCCTGTTTGCGCTCGTCTCGTCCGCGGCGAAGGATCCCGCGGCAATCAAGTCAGCTAACCTCAGCTACTATGGGTTGGCCTCGGTAGCGAAGGCACTCTTCTACGAGAGTCGTGTGGGTCCCGTCTGGGACGCAATGTTCGAACTGAACAAGCTCCGAAATACGTTGGCCCATAATCTAGAACCCCCAGACTTAAATGAAAAGCTGAAGCGCTTTGGTGTTGTCGGTTCTGGAGGACACGCTGAGGCTGGAAATCTAGTGCTTTCTGATCCAGAAGGCGTAATGGTAAGCAGCATCGAGGTTATGTGTGGAGTATTAATCGGCCTGATTTCGTCTCAATCGTCAGAAGGTTCCACATAACATCCGGCTTGAGACGAACGTTCGGAACCGCGCGCATGGCTCGCGGGCCGACGCGCGCTTAGCCTGAACGGTTATGCAAACTCGCAATGTAACATCCGAAATTATCATGATTGATTTCCTGCTTATTGCGGCACTTGATCACGAATTTAGGCCTCTCCTGGATACGTTCAATGCGAAGCCTTTACAAAACGACACTGGCGATAGTTACCAACACTACGAAGCCGAGTTAAAAACAAAAAACGAGCTTTCCTACTCAATTCGCTTGGTTTGTGCAGGGGGAAAAGGGCAAGCGCTCACGACTGCAGCGTTAGGTGTTGCCATCCCAAAATGGAAGCCTAGATATGTGATTATGAGTGGATTCGCCGCCACGATTCCCGGAGAAAAGAGGCACATTAAGGACATTCTAGTGGCCGACACCATTGTCAATCTGACTGAATGGAAAATCTTGCCATTCGAGGATGAAGCACGGCCCTTAATTTATTACTGTGATCGCGATCTCGTTAAACCCGTGCGGAATTTCTTCCCTCCCAAAACAAAAAAACATGTCGGCATAATCGTCTCTCAAAATAATTTGGTCAAGTCATCCAAACTTCGGGAAAAACTGGTAGATCAGGCGGCGAAGGTGACAGGCAGGAAAGATGAGGTGATAGGCATCGAGATGGAGGGGGGCGGCCTGGGTGTAGGCGTTATAAACCAGCCAAGAGATTTGAGACCGGGCTTAATCATGATTAAGGGAGCGGTTGACTTCGCAAATTATCACAAGAACAAACGAGCTCAGAAGCGCGCGGCGCATAAAGCAGCCGAGTTCGTCCGCGCCTTTTTGATCTCTGGTCCCGTTGGAAAGACTCCCGAGGATAAACAGTTAACAACTCCTCCAATCGAAGTCTCCACAAGCACGGGCTATTCGCTAGGTAGGGTTCTAATCGAAGAGGCGTCGACACTATATACCAAATTTTCCACGGCGCAGGCCCGGACACTAATGCGGAATGGCCAAGGTGTATACCAAAATCCTTTTATCGTCCCATACCTAAAATGGAAATATCCGGGCAAATCGCTACTATTATCAGCCGACCACGAGTACCCAGTAGCCGTTTATCCCGTGAAGGAGGCTCAGCAAATAGATCCAGAGTCGATTCTCTGCCGGCCCATCTCACGAAGCCGTCAGGGCGATGACTTACTACTCCCGCGCTCCGCAAAATACCGAGCGCTCGCGCACCGACTCGACTTAGAGGCATACGACCGACCATGCTTCACTCTCAAGCATCTACTACTCGGAGAGTCGCTCCAGATCGAATGCGAGATGGGTTCTTACCTCCGCGCGTTGGACACTTGCGACGAGTTGGCATGGGAAATCTACACTCAACACGAAAAGTTGCTCGGCAGTTCCGAAGCCAATTTTCGGGAATTTGATAGCCAATTATCGCTTCGAGCGCGATTGCATTCTGAAGTCTCCGACCCTGTGTGTGACGGACGCCGTAGAAGCGCTGCAATTGCGATATCAACATTATTGGCTTTTTATGACGAGAACGAGTTACACTTGCTTTTGAAGCGTAGGGGTACAGAGTCGGTTGCCGTTCATGTCGGCATGGCGCACGTCGTGCCTTCGTTTATGTTCCAACCGGCTACCAGCAAACTCGATAGCGAGTTTTCAGTGAAACATAATCTGTTCCGAGAGTATCTCGAGGAGCTGTTTAACCGACCAGAGCCAGAAGAACGCGAAGGGGACTGGCAGTATTTTTACCGTGATCATAGATTAGAATACCTATTGGAAATTCTGAATAATGGAAGGGCACAAATTTATTTGACGGGACTGGCTGTAAACCTACTTAATTTGAGACCCGAGATTTGCCTACTTCTGTATATCCGCGATCCAGACTGGTATCGCTTTCATAGTCAAAACCCCGATCCCAAAATGCGATTCCAGTTCAATAACGAATGGATGCGCGTCACAGATATGGGTCCTAATGCTGAGACTGCAATTGCAAGCCTGCGTTATTCCCGAGATGAGGCAGACTTGTTGACAACCGCTGGCCTTCACCCGTGGGAGATTGTGCCGCCCGGTGCTGCCGCACTATGGCTTGGCAAGAAATTGCTCGATAGATTGGTGTAGAGCAGAGCGGAACGGGACGGTATCTGGCGGTCGATCTGTGTCCTGATACAAACTGCACCTCTTGAGCTAGCCGAGGCCTAACTTGGCGCGGTAGACCGCTCGCTTATAGCGCCAGGGTCAGGCATTCGTATTGACTTATTTTGCCGCCGTCTGACATTACTTTCTGATCATTCTTTCCGAAACCGCGGGCGCCGGCGAATGTAGTCGTTCAAATCGTTCCAGCCGTTCAAACCGTTCAAGTCGTTCGAAGCAACCCATAAGTTCAAACGGTTCAAATCGTTCACGCCGTCGAACGCGTTCAATCGATGTTCAAGAGTGTTTGTCCCGAGGCGAAGCGCAAGGCCTGGGCTATTTCCAAATACGTTCCAGGTAGCCCGCCTGCTTAAGCTCGTTTACAAAACGCGGATCGACGAAGTCCCCGGCCTTGGCCTGTGCCGCCTTCGGCGTATCCTTGCGGATTTCTTCCAACGTCGCCTCGACCGCTTCGGTGCGGACGTTCGGCGTGACGAGTCGTTGATGGCATGCCGATGATCGCATCTCAAACGACCCATATCACCCGTGGTAGCGCGAGTTGACCGCATAAGCTTGGTGCTATACGCTGCTTTATATGGGCGTCACCTATGTACAAGCGCGGCTGCGACGGCCCGACGGTCGCGGACCAACTCGTAGTGTACGGTTTCTCGTTGACTCGGGCGCAATCTACTCGGTGCTTCCCGAGGAAATCTGGCGGGCGCTACGACTCAGAGCAGAGCGCCAGGTGGAATTCACACTGGCCGATGGCACGCCGATCGAGCGGAGTGTTTCCGAGTGTCGGTTTGAGATCCGGGGCGAGGCAGCCACATCACCGGTCGTGTTGGGCGAAGAGCACGACGGCGCATTGCTGGGAGCGGTGACACTCGAGACCCTCGGTCTCATGCTCAATCCATTGACCCGGGAAATCCTGCCAATGCGAATGGCTTTAGCCCGTCTGCGTAACTCCCGGTAGGCCAAAGCAGCCACAGTCAACGCATCTAGGGAGGATTTGTTGAATCGTGACGTCGCGATTTAGTGTCCGCTCCTGAGTCACCATCCGTTCGCACTCCATGGATTTTCAAGAGTGTTTCTCCCCGAGTGAAGCGCGAGGGCTGGGCTATTTCCAAACCCGATCCGGGTAGCCCGACTGCTTAAGCTCGTTCACGAAGCGCAAATCGACGAAGTCCGTGGCCTTGACCTGCGCCGCCTTGGGGGTGTCTTTGCGGATTTCTTCCAATGTGGCCTCGATCGCTTCGGGGCGGACATTCAGGCCGCGGTCCATGATCGCCCCTTCCACCTTATAGGTCAGCTCCAGGTCCTCGTTGATCGGACTGCGGGTGTACCGGCTGATGACCTTGAGAGCGTACTCCCTGTCGTTTTGATATCTGTGAACTCCGTCCGCCAGCGCATGCATGAACGGGACGATCACCGATGCCTTTGCATCGATCAGCTTTTTGCTCGTCGTAATGGTCGTCGCCACAAAAGGAATTTTCATCGCGGTGACGTCGATCAGCTCGTTATAGCCGAGGGAGATGGCCCGCAGATTATGGGGCGGAATGATCGATGCCGCTTCCGCTCCGCCGCTGTGGAGAACGGCGACGGTTTCCGGCGCGCCACCGGCTTGTATAAAGGTGATGTCACGATCGGGGTTCAAGCCGAAGCGCTGCAGTGCCGCCTTCGCCATGTACTCAGGATTGGAGCCGCGACGGGTGATTGCGATCCGCTTACCCTTTAACTCAGCCGGCGTCTTGATCTGCGGCTGGGCGACGATGGAACCCGCATAGTGGTTCTTGGTCCCGCCGATGAAAAAGAGGTCCGCGCCCCCGAGCTTGGCCCTTATGACCCCCGTACCGCCAATGATGCCAATGTCCACGTCCCCCGCGAGCAGCGCCGCGACGTTATTTGCGCCGGAAGAAATGAAGACCATCTTCACGTCCAAGCCGTTCCGTTCGAAGTACCCCGCCTCCTTGGCGATCCATAAGTACGACTGAGACGCCACCAAAGCCGAGTAAGAGACCACCAGCGGATTTGGCTTTTTCTGGCCGTAGAGATTTGCCGGGCCGGCTGCGCTCCACCCAAGTGAGATGAACAGCAGTACGAGCAGCGTCCGCAGCTTTTTTGCGTTTGGCATCTCAGTTCTCCCCCTTTTGTTTCGCTCTTCCGGGAGTAGTCTGAAAGAATATTCACACAGAGACGCGGAGTACGCGGAGTTCGGAGTATTTTTTAATCCAAAAACTCTTTTCTCAGCGCCCTCCGCGCCTCCGCGGTGCAATCTCCGAGTCCCTGCACAGAAATAGCGTTGGCCAGGTTCGCCACACAGAAGCCTGAAGAGGCTAAAAATACTTTTGCATCAGCCGCTCGATCCACATGGGGACAACCGCCGCCGGCCTGCTGTCAAAAGCCGGCACGTAGGGCTTGATATCCAACACCGGCGTGCCATCGATCGCATCCAGTCCCTTGACGACCAGCACCGGCCCGCGCACCTCGATCAGCTCCACCGCGGTGATGCCGATCGGGTTGGGGCGGTGTTTTGCCCGTTGCGCGAAGATGCCGACCTCGGGCATATCGGCGCGCTCCTGCGGCCGGCGGACAAGATCGGTGGCCGGAGCGAAGCTGTATAGATGCATGAAAAAAATGACGACGAGGTGGGAGAATCGGTCGAGGCCCTTGAGCCCCGGCCCAAGCGAATCATGGAGATGGATTTCGGCGATGACCTGCCGCCAATTTTCATCGATCGGTTCTTTAACCGGCGATTTGACAACGCCGATGGGTTCGATGTTCACGTTGCCTTCCCTCGACACGGAGCATGATCCCAGATTCGGCGATTGATTCTACCGGCCGGCTTGAGCGAGGGGCGAACCTGGAGTAGCGAAGACACCCAGCCGTCCTGTTTCAAAGTCCTTTTCGCGTTGTCGCACCCGTCGTCGTGGACTTTTGATTTCTCCTCAGACCACCGATGATCGATGCCCGCTTAGAGGCAGAAAACCATTGGCTTCGTTACGGAAGGTTCGCCCCTCGCTCCTTGCGTCAATTGCAAATGCGGAATCCGGGATAACCGGATGCGGCGCTTGAATGCGCAAGACCGGTGCCCGTAAGTTCGGACACCGGTCTTGAGTTGTTTCCGCTGAGAGCGATTCTTAGCGGGTGTTTACTGAGGCCGGGCGCCGTTGAACCGCTCGACCTGAACCAGGTTGCTCACATGGGGCGCAGTGACCGGGCTTTCAAGATCGGTGAAGAAAATATTCGGCGTGCAGCCCCAGTCCACGCCTTCCTTATCCGGCTCGTAGTTGCCGCCGTGATGGATCACGATCATTCCCGGAAGAATCCTGGAGGTCACGTAGGCGGGAATGACTCCTATCCCTTTATTGTTATGAATTTTGACCAGATCTCCATCCTTGACGCCGCGCGCTTTTGCGTCGGCTGGATTCATCCAACAGGCGTGACGGTACGCGTCGCCCCGCAGCAACGGAACATTCCAGAACGTGGTGTGGTTGCGGTAGCGCGGGTAAGCGCTCAAGAGAAACAGCGGATAGTCTTTCACGTCGGGATGATCCATGCCCCGGTACATCGGCTGATAGGCCGGTATCGGCGGCAGGTCGCGCCAGTCATTAGGCAGGTTATCGAGGATCCTTCCAAAATCGTCGAGGTGGAACTTACCCCTCTCCGCCTCATCACCTATGACGTAGCTGTAGAGCTCGATCTTTCCCGTCTTCGTCTTAAGCGGCGTTCCTTTATCGATAAACGACGAGTAAGCATGGAATGGCGTCTCATTGGTTTCCTGGACGTTGTACAAGCCGCTTTTCTTGAAATCTTCCCACTCTGGCATCTTTGTCCCTTGGGCCAGCATTTCCTCCGCCATTCTATCGAACTCATTGCGGAGGTACTTTTCCCAGCCTTCCCACCAGTTGCCGCCTTCCTCGCAATAAGTATTGTAGACTTCGCCGATACCGAGCCGGCGCGCCAGCTCGGTGTAGATCCAGTGCGCGGGCCTGGCCTCTCCCGGCGGCTCCACAACGCCTGGCACGTAGGTCATGTTGACGAAACCTCCGTATCCGGGTGTCCCGCCGCCCCAGATGCGACGGTCTTCAAGGGACTGATCGTTGCACGGCAGAATCACGTCGGAGATCCACAGGGACGGGCTCATGTGGCTGTGCATCCACACGATAAAGTCCATCTTGTTGGCCGCCTTGATATGGTCATTGGTTGAGTCCGCGGCATTGATCACGGTGCGCGTGTTGTGCAACCAGGTCCCGCCTCCCAGAAGAATCTTAGGCGTAGGAAGGGGCAAATCGTTGGGCGCGCGCCAGCCGATGGTGGCTTTGTACTGGTCCGCCGTCATCTCACCGGAGTCCACCTTTTCCTTGAGCAGCACCATCTGCGCCCACTGATGGCTGCGGTACATCTTGGGGACTCTAACTTTAGGTATCTCGCCGTAGGGAAGCATCCTCGCAGGCTTGGGACGGGTACCCAAATCAATGGGGACCGATCCTCCAGCCACGCCCCAGTTGCCCGTAATGGCCTGGAGAGCACACGCCGCTCGCACGACATTCTCTCCGCGGCTCTTGCGCGGCGGGCCCCAACCCAGCCAGAGCCAGGTGGGCTTGGTTTGGGCATAGAGCTCGGTAAACGCGCTGATCGTCTCCGCGGGAACGCCGCAGATTTTTTCCGCCCATTCCGGAGTCTTGGCGACGCCGTCGGTCTCGCCGAGAATGTACTTCTTCCACTCCTCGACGCCGCGCGGGTCGACATACTTTGCCACATATTCCTTGTCGTATAAATTTTCCTTGAAAAGGATGTAACCCATGGCGAGCATCATCGCCGCGTCGGTTCCGGGTTTGATCGGAATCCACTGATCGGCAATCACCTCGGCAGCGACCGTATATCTAGGTTCGATGCATATTACCGGCGTGCCGCGCTCGCGCGCCATCTTCAAATAGTAGGCGACTTGATGGCCGGGACCGAAATGGTTGATGGTAGGTTCGAAGCCCCAGAGAACGATTAGTTTGCTGTTCAACAAGATGTCCGCAGCATCATTCGAGCTTTCGTTATAGGACCACCCCGGAACGCCCCCCATGAGGTGCATGGCGAGCCGGCCCGGGTCCTTGGAGCACCAACCCCAGCCTTCGATTCCAGCGCCCCACAGCGCGAAGAGACGCTCGACGTGAGGGCTCGGCTGGTAGGCCGTCGTGATGGAGTAAGGACCGTAATTGTCCACCGTTTCTTCCATCTTTTTCGCCACCAGATCCAGAGCTTCGTCCCAGGAGATGCGCTCGTACTTTCCCTCCATGCGCTTGCTGCCCTCGACACGCTTGAGCGGGTAAAGAATCCGGTCCGGCGAGTCCAAGAGCTTATGAAACGCCCAGGCCATGGGGCAGCCTCTAGGCTGCAGACGGTTCTTCATGAAGTCCGTGTCGTTCAGGCCGACGTCTTCCCGCCCCACGCCGCGGTTATAGTGGTCATCCGGCTCGATAGCGGTAATCTTGCCGTTCTTGCGCCTGATCTTATGGACGCAGTGGCCTGCGCCGCAATTGATGACGCAGCCCGAATAGACGGTCTCCTCGCCGGTGTGCAGCGCTTTAAGCTTGCCGACGACGGCTTCCCGCGGGTTAGTGGATATAGTTTGTCCGGTTGCCATGGGTCACTCCTTTATATGAATACAGTTCAATGTTCGCGCAGCTTGCGCAAATCTTCCGCCAGTCGAAGACTTTCGGATTCGGATATTTCTCCCGCCAAGGCGCCAAGACGCTAAGTGACGGGCAAGGTCTGTCAGCCCTCGCGGGATGCGAGGGATCTAAGAAAGATTTCTCCCTTCGGTCGAAATGACAATTCCTTCTTCCTTGGCGCCCTTTGCGTCTTTGCGAGAGACATTGCGAGTTTCGGTTGTCGTTTCGCCGCCCTGGGCTACTCGTCGTCGCGGGTTGCGATCATCAGTTCTTCGGCAGTTTTGGCCTTGAGCACAAGCTGTTCCCTTCCCCTCGTCCCCGACGCCGGATTCATCACCGCTTGCTTATCGGTAAAAGTCGGCGGGATGTCGGCGGGAGCGTAGGGACCGCGCTGCTGCCACAGATCGAGTGCTTTGTTGCCGTCCCAAGGGATGAGCTGCTTTTTCTCGTCGCGCGGTTTGAAGACAGCCGATGGTTTCGTCAAGCTTCCATCCGGCAGATCGCTGAGAGAGTTGCGGTCTCCGTATCTTTTCCTCAGTTCCTCAATGGGGCCGAAGTCGAGCGCGCGCAAAGAACAGGAGTGAACGCAGATGGGAATTTCTCCCGTCTCTATGCGGTCGACGCACATGGTGCACTTGTGAGCCTTCTCGCCCTTTTTGTCACTGGCATAGACGATCGCTCCATATGGGCAGGCTTCCCAACAATCCCGCTCGCCCTCGCAGCGCTCCTCGTCAATCAGCACCGCGCCGTACTTATCTTCCTTGAAAATAGCTTGGTGCGAGCAGGCATCGATGCATGCAGGTTTCTCACAGTGATAACAGTTCACGGCAAGTAGACCGAGACGGACGTTGGGGAACGTCCCCTGCTCCCATTGGTACACTCGCATATATTTGAGCGGGCCGGGGGCGATGTCATACCACTCCTTGCAAGAGATGCTGCACGCTCTACAGCCCGTGCACCGGCTCTGATCGAAGAAAAATCCGTACTGGGTCATCTTACTCCCTCCTCTTTATTCAGTTCTGAGTCCTGAGTACTGAGCAATGAGTCCCCTCGCCAACTCAGGACTCAGCACTCATTACTCAGCACTGCCTTACATATCGCCTATGAACATGCGCGGATCGTAACCTGGTTCCTTCTCGGATTCTTCCTTGGAGACGTATTTCTGAGGGTCGCGCTGAAAGGTCGCGCGGCATTTCTTGTCGCAGAAAAAGAACACCTTGCCCCAGAAGCGCGCTTTGCCTCCGAGCGCAGTTTTCTCATCTACTTCCTTCTTACATACAGGATCAACAACCATAGGAGCCTCCTTCTTGACCGTCGGTTTGCGTGGAAAATTGGGGTTACGCGTAAGAGATGGCAAACATCGTGCCATCAAAACAAATCCCGGATATCACGTCGATACCGCCATTCTCTTTACCAAAAACCGGAAAAGGGAGAGAAATTTTCTTAAAATCAATTACCACCGCCGCGAAATTATTCATTGCTGCGACCTTCAAGAAGCCATCGCCATTTTTTATAGATTTCTTCGCTGTACGCCGGCGTGGCGCCGGTCGCTCTGGGAAAACTCGCCTTCTCCTCGTAGGGAATGCAGGCGTCCACCAGCGCCAGCGAGGTGTAATAGTTCTTGTTCTTATCGAAGCATAACGGATCGAGCGGCGTGCTGCGCGAGCGGTTGATGAACTCGATGTCGGTGGCCGGTTGGCAGCGCGTCCCCATGGCCCACAACACCTCGTCGATATTGGCCGGATCGATGTCGTCGTCCACAACCACGACCCACCGCCCGGCGTAAGCGCCGGCCGCGGTTTGGGCCGCCACGTGGAGCACCTGACGCGCGTGGCCGTAGTATCTCTGATCGATCGCAATGACGTTGAAAAATCTCGAACCCGCCTGTTCGTAGCGCCAGACCCCTTTGATTTCGGGAATGCCGGCGCGCTCCAGCTCCTTCCAGAGCAGCGCCGAGCGCATCAGCGATCTGAAATCAAAAGATTTGCTGCGCAGCTCATGGCGCGCCGTCAGTATCGGGTCGTTGCGGTGTATCATGGTTTTGACCCTGAATACCGGTTCCTCTCTGCTCGAGCTGCCGTAATATCCCGTCCATTCGGGGAAGGGTCCCTCAGACCTGAGATCTCCCGGCGTGCAATAGCCTTCGATGACGATCTCGGCCCGGGCGGGAATCGGCAAGCCAGTTTCAGGCGCGTCGATGACTTCGATCGGGCTTCCTCGCACTCCGCCGGCGAGATCGTATTCACCCGTTCCGTGGGGAACTTCGTTGCCGGCGAACAGGGAAAGCAGAGGGTCCTGTCCCAGGCAGACAGCAACCGGGCAAGGCAACCCCCGCTCGAAATACTTTTGGCGGATGAGATAGCCATGTTTTCCCGGAGAAATGTAAAGCCCGGTGGACTGTTCATCGTGGAGCTGCATCCGGTAGGAACCCAGATTGACCCAGCCGCTATCGGGGTCTTTCATGATGACGCAATCGGAGGTGCCGATGTAGCGGCCGCCGTCGAATTCGGAAAAAAGTGGCACGGGCAATTTAAGCAGATTGATATCCTTTCCCCGCAAGACGTTTTCCATCACGGGTCCGGTGGCCACCTTGCGCGGCGGTAGTGCTTGAAGCGTTTCGAATTTTCGATGAACCGCCTTCACCAGATCCATCAATGAATCGTACTCCAGGGGAAAATTCATGGTCATGGCGACCGCCCAGGGCGTGATCAGTTCGTGGAAGAAAATTCGATATCCCTTGGCATGTCCGGGAATCTCGTCGAACAGCAGCGCCGGCGTGTCGAACTTTTTCTTATAGCAGAACAGCTCCGCCAGCGCCGCGATCTCTTTGTCCCAATGGGCGCCGCGTATGCGGACCAACTTTCCCAAGCCCTCGGCCTTCTCGATCCATTCTCTTAGATCATTGTGCACGGCTTTCTACCTTTCTAATCTCGACGCGGGTGTCGCGGTCGCTAAAGCCGGGATAGTTGGCCATGGTGATGGGCCGGATGTGAAAATAGTCCCCCGCCAGCTCCACCGGATTCATCGGCGAGGCCATCACGGTTTTGAAATGGTCCCAGCCGGAGAACTGATAGTTCTCCCAGGCGTGATAGATGATCACCTGGCCGGGTCTGACCGCCGGCGACACGGCGACTTGAATACAAAAACTGCCCACGTCATTGGACACTTCCACTATGTTTCCGTCGGTGATCCCTCTCGCGACGGCGTCGCGCCGGCTCACAAACATCAGCGGCACGCCGCGCTGCAACTGGAGCATCAAGGTATCGTCGACCTGGTCGCTGTGAATGCTCCAGCGCGCATGCCCGCCGGTAATCTGCAGCGGGAACTTGCCGCCGGCAAACGGCGGGTCCTTGTGGACCGGCAGATCCTCGCCGAGCTCGCGAAACAGCTCCTGGTCGATCAAGAACTGAATGCGCCGCGTCAGCGTCGGATAGGGATCTTTGCGCTCGGTGTGCCAGGTGAGCGGCACCATCGGCTCGCCGGGAACGACGTCGCAGGCGTTGCCGATGGAGCGCATGCCGGTGCCGACGCCGGTGTACTGGGCGATGCCGCGCTCCTTGAATTCTTCCCAGCCGATCTCTTCGACGTTGCTCGCGTTGAGCAGGGCGTCGCGGGCGATGCCCTCCTCGTCGTCCTCGTGATAGAGACCGCCGAAAGTGACCTTGTCCTCCAGGCCCGCGAAGCGGCGCTCGACGCCGGCGGCGTCCTTGAAGCTTTCCACGCCGCGCTCCCGGGCGCGTTCCTCGATCTTGCGCGCTAACAGACAAAACATCTTCCACTCGCCGATGGAGTCGTAGAGCGGCGGCGCCGCCTGATTGACGACATGGACGAAGGGCTGGACCGGCGAGCCGACCATGAAGGTCGAGGTTTTCTCATACCAGGTACAGGCGGGCAGAACGACGTCGGAGTAGAGCGCGGTGGCGTTCCAACGCCAGTCGATGCAAACCAGGAAACGCAGCTTGGGCAAAAAGTTCGCCATCAAAGTCTCGGTGCAACGCGCGCGCCGGATAAAATTTCCCCCCAAGGCGAACATCACCCGCGGCTCCTTCTCCGGCCCCGGCGCCATGAACTGCCATTTTTTTTCGAACGCCTCGCGCACGTAGTCCTTGATCGGCCGCTTCAAATAAGGATCCCATTCGGGATGTTTTTCACACAGGTCGAGAATGCCGCCGTGGATGAAATACATCAGCGAGGTCGGCGTCACTCGCCCGGTGGCGAAAGCGTCATGGACGTATTCGTAGAGGATCATCTCGTCGGTATAACCCTCTTCGCGCCACTGGGCGAAGCGCGGATCGGCGCCGGCGGCGGAAAGAATGATCTGATCGCCGCGCCGCTCCAGGCCGCCGATGGAGGTGTCGAGCCCCATCATCGAAAAGGCGCTGTAAGTCGCGCCGCGATGGCCGATGTGACCGCACAGGGCGAAGACGAGGAGCATCGCCCGCTCGATCAAATCGCCGTGATAAAACTTCCCCCAGTTGTAGGTGCTCATGTTGACGACGCCCTTGGCGGCGGCGATCTCACGGGCGAGCTGTTCGATCACGCGCGGCGAGGTGCCGGTGACAAGGCTCGCCTGCTCGGGCGTATAGTCGCGCTCCAGGTGAGCGCCGAGCGTTTCCATGAGAGGCTTTACCGAGACGGCGCCGTGGATCGTTTCAACTTTGTAGCTCCCCGCCAACGCCGGCACGACACCGCCCAGGGCGAGGCTCTTACGCGGCGCTTCGGTGAGGCTCCCGGATACCTGGTCCCAGAAATAAAAGACATCGTCGCGCCCGTCGCTTTGGAGATCTTTTTGGCGCAAAAACTTGCCCGTCGATTCCACGACCAGGAGTGGCAGATCGGTCTGCTCGCGGACGAAATTTTCCCGGTAGAGCTTCTCGCGCATGATCACCTGGCAGATCGACAGGGCCAAAGCGGCGTCGCTGCCGACGTTCACCGGCACCCACTGATCGGCATGAATCGCCGAGGGGCTGTAGTCGGGGGCGATGGTGACGATCTTCGTGCCGTTGTAACGGGCCTCGCTGACGAAGTGAAAATTCGGAATATTGGTGTAAGCCGGATTGCCGCCCCAGATTAGAATCATGGTCGAGTAAAACCAGTTGTCGGCGGAGTCGGCGATGATGATTTTCCCCATCGTCACCGCCACGCCCTGATGATCGTCCCCGTTATCGGCGGTGACGTTGGAAAGCGGCGCGCCCAGACCGAGAAAAAAAGTCGTCGGTCCCGAGCCTTCGCTGCCCGCGTTCATCACCCGCGTGCCGCCGCCCTGAACGATCGCTTCCGGGCCATCGGTCGTGGCGGTGTCGATGATCGCGTCGGCGACTTCGCCCAGCGCCTCATCCCAACTGATGCGCTTCCACTTGCCGCTGCCCCGTTCGCCGACCCGCTTCATCGGATATTTAATCCGCGTGGGATCGTAAACCCGGTGCGTGTAGCAGGCGCCCTTCTGGCACCCTCTGGGATTGAAATCGGGAACCGCCGGATCGTTGCGCGGGGGATAATTTGCCGCCTGCTCTTCTCGCAAGATGACGCCGTCCTTGACGTAAAGATTAAAGTTGCACGCCTGCTGGTAGGCGCAGTTGGTCAGGTGCGAGCCTTTCACCACTTTGTCCCATTGCCACGGAGCGCGCCGAAGTTCATCGTGGGAATAACCGGCGGTCGAGACCGCACCGTCGCCGCTCGGCTCGAAACTTTCCATCTTCAAATTTAATTCAGTCATTCGGCCGCTCCGTTTCTATTATGATGACGGTCGTGAATAAGTTTACATACCCCTTACCCTGGCCCTCTCCCGCAAGGGGCTGATCGTTACCCATAATCCCCCTGGCTGGCGACTGGGCGCTTTGAGGCGGTGGGCTGTAGTACAGAATGAAGCTGCTTGAAAATCAAGAATCCAGTGGCAATGTCGTGAAGCCGTTGCAAGCCACGCCAGAGGGTTGTGGAGCCGGGCTCTCCGTCGCCCTTGCGGCCGAGGAACCCGCCGAGCTCAGCGGTCAGGCGAGTGATTTCACGTATGCAGGGTGGAGTAGCAGGCAGTGGCTGATCGGGTCGCTTGTAGGCGAGCAGCGCCTGCCACTCGTGTTCCTCAAAGGTAACGGTACAAGGGGCCTGGGGTGTCTCTCTCGCAAGCTTTTTGATGTGCTCGATGCGCCAGGCCACCACCAAATCAATGGCCAGGCACTTCTCCCAAACCGTGCGGTCACCGAGTTGACGGTCCTCAATGCGGCAACCGCTCTTGATGGTTTTGTGATACTCCTCGATGCCCCAGCGCTTCTTGTACCAGTCGACTTTCTCCAGCGCTCTCTCGAAGTCGTTGACCTCCAGCGTCGTCAACAACATCCACTCCACGGCGTCCTTTTCCGAAGGAGGATTGACCTCGGTGGCGTACACCGCCCAAACCGGCAGCGCCCCCAGCGAGCGCTTGCGCTTGGGGGCACGCAACTCCACTTGAGCGAAGCGAATGTCGAGCACACAATCGCGTGCCGTTTTCCCCTTGCGTTTGGGAATGCGCAGCGAGCGCTGGCCCGCCACCGGTTGGCTTTCCATATACTCCCACAGACACTCGCTTGTGTCTTGCACTCGCCGATCACGCTCGGCTCTGACCAAAAGCTTGGGATGGGTGGGATCGCTGAGCGCCAGCAAAAACAGCTCGTAGACATCGGCCTCGCGGTCCCCGACACTGACCACCGTGGTGGCCTGACCGAGCTGGCGTTGCAAGCGCGCCGTGGCGCGAAAGCTCTTGAGCCATTTGAAGCTCTCTTTTTGTTCAATGGGTCGCTGGTAACGGGTGACACGCTTACCGAACTGTTGCCGATCGCGCGCCCAGACCTGGATATCGACCAAGCCCATCGCCGTACCTTCGGTGCTATACGCCATGGTGTCGTGCAAAAGGATGCCCTGCGCTCCGTCGACATGGGTGTTAATCGGCCCCAGCCCTTCCATATCGGCGTGGGTGTCATAGTTAAAGCTGGTGGTGTCCTGCACCGCCAGCACCACGGGAATCTTCGCGCGCGCAATTCTCTCCATCGTGGAGTGATAGTGGGAGGAAAGGATCGCGTCCATGCTCACGGCCTTGTGTTGAAACAATCGATAAGCGGCTTTGGTTTTGGCGCGACTGTGGCAGGCCTGCGGAATGTTGGCCCCAGGCTGCGCGTAGAAATCGCGCGCCACGGTAAAAAGCCGCTCTCGATGGCGGCGATCACGCAGTCGGACCTGGCCGAACTCTTGTTCCGCCCAATCGCGCGGCGGCTTGGGCAGCTTGCCGCATGGCGTTGGGCAAAGACGCGCCGGGCCAGGTTCCTCACAGAGTCTCTGCTGGCAGTCAGCCTGCAAGGGATAGAGATAAATATCTTTGATTGGTTTTTTTCCTCGGTGGGATCGATCCTGGCGCCCGCGCCCGCGCGTTTGCCCCACGTGGATCCAATTGGCAGCACGATAGGAGGTAGCCGCAAAACGTTTCGACTCAACATAGGTCTCCAAAAGCAGCGGGCTGTAACCATACACCTCGTGCCAATCCTTCGCCAAGCGCTTTTGCGCCATGGCCAGCACCTTGGAGGCAAGATTTTTCACACGCACCCCGCGCGCGATCACAAAGCGCGAGTTCGCCACCACATGTCGCAACTGAGTCTGACGCGCCGCATGGCTCCAGCCGATCCAGCGCTCGCGGGCCCGCAAATACAAAGCCGCCGCGCTGAAGCCCAAAGCTCCCACGTAGCCCTGCTCGCAACTGATCAGGTAGCGCAGCTGCGCGCCGCACAAGGGTCGGTAACCCAGATAGTGATGGGTCGCTACCAGTTTCTTCCACTGCAAATCAAGCTCACGATCCTTGGCGTTGACCCGCACCAACTTAAGCTTGCGCAGGCTCTTCACCGAGCCTTGCAGGTTAGCCGGCACATGCAATCGGGTCTTGGCAAAGCTCTGCCCGCTAAAGCGCACCTTGTGGCGCGGCGCTGGCAAACCGATCACACCGCGCTCAGCCAACCGCCTCAGCGCCACCCGGCAGCTCACCTCCTTGCGCTTGCCGTTGACTTGGCGCCAGTCCAGCCAATCGCAGACTCTGCGGGCCAGCTCCGCCCGCGACCACTCGGGATGAGCGCACACCGCTGCGTTGATACGTTGCACAACCGTGTGCGAAAAAACTCGACCGCACACCACCACCGTGGCTTCCATGTGCGAACAGAGTGCCACAAAATATTGTCAGTGTCCAGCGTGGGGACATATGGAACATGATCAGC
>Ga0214472_10000239_pt1 | contig 72021 bp, 59 predicted proteins | sample RVTome_6_FD_207662 | JGI IMG/M metagenome (GOLD analysis project Ga0214472, IMG submission 207662) | Soil microbial communities from uranium-contaminated site in the Upper Colorado River Basin, Wyoming, United States - RVT140D175 | ecosystem: Environmental > Terrestrial > Soil > Contaminated >...
AACCGGTCAGCTCCCAGAAAGTGCCCACCGTGAGCAAAAGCCCAAACCAAACCGCTCTGGCCGTCGGCCCAAACCATCAAGCCGGGTCTGAAACCAGAAACCTATGTAATTTTTCAGCAGCCTGTTAGATGGAATCGCCTTCGGCGGTCCATCGCTCCGGCTGCATGAAGCCAACGGCTTCCGACACCAGGACGCAATCGAAATGATCGGCATTCCCAGGGCCTGCAGGTTTCTTTCCTGAAAAGGCGAGCGGCCGTTGGAATGGCTTTTTTACAGCACCGCTCAACGCTCCGGGGGTTCGGGACGAATGATCGTCGGACCAAGCCTCATGATGACATCACGGGCGTCGTAGGAGTGGTCTTCCTCTCCCGTGAGCCCGCTTTCGGATCTATCGGTGGAAAAGACGATGATGTTGGCGATGGCTTCGTAGCGTGTGACCGGATGACTGGTAATGGTGTCATACCGCCCGAAGGGCCGGTAAGCGTATGGGAAGCTGTGGTGGTAGCGGCGATAATGGGTCGCCCGGCGATCATAAAACGTAGAGCCGTAAAACCCGACGCCGGGTGGTGTGGTGACGGTGTCGTAGTAGGTGGTTTCCGCCTCGGTGTCCTGATCGACCACGCGGAAGTGGTCGTTGCCTGATTGTAATGTGATTTCCGCAGCCCGATACAGCAGATAAGTCTCCACAGTGTCGCGGGGGGTCAGGGAATTGCCCGCGAAGGAAATCCGGTAACGGTCATTTTCCACCTGCCGCTGGCTGTAACCTTTGCCGTCGATTGCCGGACCATAGGGCGTCGCTGTGCCGCAGCCGAGGGTCATGCCAGCGAGTAAAAGCGCGCCAATGAGTCTGATTTGTCTTAATGCAGTTTGCATTGATCGCGCGAGGGTCGGTGAGTTTTGATGTCGCGGCTGAATCATGTTTCTTCGTCCTGATCGAGGAAAAGAACCGTAAGTGTTTCAGCCCGCCCGGCCTGCAGGCGGATCAGACTCCGGGCTATAAATGATAGCGCGGCGGGATGACGTCAATTGGGGGACGGGTCAAGAGATCGTTATTCCCGAATTCTTTCACGAAATTTTGTGCATCTCACAGAGCCTTGGGGACGGTGAGGAGTTTGAGCTTCTGGAACCCGGCTTTTCGCAGGCGCTGCATCAGTCTGACGATGTGGGTGGCATCGGCGCCGCCATCGACTTTCAGGCGAAGCGCCGGAGTGCCGGCAGGAGACATTTTTTTCAGGCGCTCGGCCGCCGTGGCAACCACCGTTTCTTCGTCCATCTCGATGCCGTCGAGTGCAGTTCGGCCATCCGCCGAGATTAGAATCAGCAGATCCTGCGGACTATCCAGCCCTTCGCTCACAGACTTCGCAGGCTCGATGGCGAAGGGGTCGCTTGCCGCCAGATGTCCTGTCAGCATGAAGAAAATCAACAGCAGGAAGACCACGTTGATCAGCGGCAGAATGCGCTCGTCATCGTTATCGCGCCGGGTGCGGTTTTGCGGAAATCGCATTTCTTTTCCTTTAGCGCGCCTGATCGGCAATGAGCGAGAGGTCAGTGACGCCAGCGGCTGCAAGACTGTCCAATACCGCAACCGTTTTCTGCATCGCCACGCCCGCCGAAGGCTTGACGAGCACCCGCCGATCCGTCTCTTGGGCCAGCAGGCCTTTCATACGGCGGATCAGTGCGTCATGGCCCAGGGACTCGCCGGACAGTCTCAGGCCCTCCGCCCGGACCTCGATCAGAATCGCACCTTCCAGACGGGAACCACCGCGGCTTGCCCCCGGGGTGTTCAGCTCTATCGAGCGCCAGTCGAGAAAGGACGAAGCCAGCATGAAAAACACCAGCAGGATGAAGACAACGTCGATCAGGGGCGTGAGACTGATCAGGGGTCGCCGTTTTCTATTCCCCAGCAGCGACGGCGGTTCGCAGGTCTGCAGGTTCATAGTCTTCTCCTTCTCTCTGATCCCGTCCGTCCGCCGTATTTGCGAAGTCTGCGCTGAGGTCTTCGGTGAAAATCTGCGTTGCCGCATCTTCCAACTCGTGGGCAAGGCGTTCGACCCGGCGTTCCAGCCAGTTGAGAATGGCGACAACGGGAATCGCCACTGCCAGACCCGCCGCTGTGGTCAGCAAAGCCACCCAGATACCGCCGGATAAAATTGCCGGATTGACCTGATTTCCGGCCTCTTCGAGCTGCCGGAAAGCGTCGATCATTCCCAGAACAGTGCCGAAAAGACCCAGCAACGGGGCCAGGCTGGCAATGACCTCCAGGGGACGGAAGTAACTGCGCAGATTTTCCAGCAGGCCGGCACCATGACGCAGAACCTCTTCCCTGACTTTCTGTTCGGAGAGGTCGCCTCGCAGGCGTCCACGGATTGCCAGATCGACGACTTGGGACATGGGTCCGCGTGCCGTTTTCAGTGACAGCAAGGCATCCTTTGCAAAGCCTGCTCGATAGAGGGCAATTGCCTCCTGTGCACGACTGCGCTCGCCGATCCTTGCAGCCTGAAACTGCCAGAGCTTCAGCAGAATGATGGCCAGGGCAAAGACCGACATGATGATCAGGATCATCACGACCGGCCCGCCGGCCTGGATCATGTCCGCAATCTGGTCAAACTGTCCTGTTGCTGAAAGTCCGCTGTCGATTTCATTCGTCAAGCCGCTTTCCAGTGCCGCGTTGGGCGCAGCGATCGCGCCCTCGGTCTGTTCATTCATTTAGTTCGGCCCTTTGCCGTTAATAGAACTTCCGGAATGCGAAAACGGAAAGGTTTCCGCACGTGCCCTCTGGGGGCGTTGGGTAAACGGCACGCTTTCGCGTGTCCTGGGGGCTCATTTGATAAAGGGAACGCTTCCGCGCGCTGTGGTCGAAATCATCGAAAGACAGTTGCTGAGTGCGCCTTTGTCGTCGCTGCAGGCGGTGAGCTTGTTCAGTAGAATCCGGCCGATTCCCCCACACCGCAGTTTGCCGATTTCAAAAACCTTGAGGCTGGTTTTACCCTTCGGCAGGGGCGCGCCTTCGACCGCCAGGCGCTTGGCTACCACGCCTTCCTTATCGAACATCACCAGATCGAGCTTAAGGCTCTCGAAGGCTGTTTCACTCCTGTTTTCAAACAGCAGGTATGCCCGGCAGGCCTCGTTGGATGTTTCCAGCTTATTCAGTTCGATGAGAACGCCGGATCCCTGTGGGGGGGCATCTTCGGCGAACGCGGGCGCCGACAGTGGTAAAGAGCCGAGAAGACCGCACAGCGCCAGAATCCCTTTAATCTTGCGTAAGGGAAGCATCTTCTTTTCCTTCATTGGCTGGTCTTTCTCACTGCTGGCTTTCGACAGAGGCAAACAAGGCATCCAAGGACCTATCAACGCTGTGGGTGATTCCGTCGCTGATCCGGTCATGGAAAACCGGATCGCTCATGGTGCCTCACGGGCGAGAAAGTCGTCAGGCAGGTGATGCCGCGCCAACCTCATTCCTCTTTGATAATCGATCTATCGCAAAATTGCGAGTAATTCGCAATATCAAAAACTTTCAGGTGGAAGTAAAGCATTCCTGCCGAGGGGACGAGTTTGTTTGCCGGTGGACGCTTCGACAGCCTGACACGGGTGGAAGCCAGTGAATGGATTCGTGTCCGGTAACGTCGGTGATCAAGCCTTCTCTCAGCTTTCTCGGACAGATCAAATGCCTGAGACACTCTTAACCCTCCCCGCCGGACTGGCGCTTCAAGCGTCTGCCGACTCTTGAGGGATCAACTTAAGGGTGAGAAACAGTCACTCGTCGCCGTACCGACCGCTTGGGGTGTTAAGCAATTTTTCACTGAACTGGGTTTTTAATCAATCTGGATTATGTCCCTGTACGATCGGGAAAATCGGCAGGAAGAAGAATATTCGGCGGTTGGGAGCAAGACGGTAAAGCGCACAACCCGTTTATGATTAACGTCATGTGGGGATTACGAAATATGCTGCAGTTTCGGAATTTTTTCGCTGTCAGCTTGATTGCGTCTGGATTTGTTGCGGCGGTGGCAAGCGCGAACACGGCAAGCGATCGCGTGATGAAATGCCTATTCGTGTCTTCTTATAGCAAAGGTTATGACTGGTCGGACGGTGTGGAACGCGGTTTGCGTTCAGCGCTGAAAGATCGCTGTGAACTGCGCCAGTTCGACATGGACACCAAGCGCTTTAAATCGGAGGAAGAAAAACAGAAACGGGCTCTGGAAGCGAAAGGCATGATTGAATCCTGGCATCCAGACATCGTTATTACCGCTGATGACAGTGCAGTGAAGTATCTGATCGAGCGATATTACCGGGACGCGGATATACCTTTCGTTTTTAGCGGCGTGAACTGGACGGTAGAGGGCTACGGGCTTCCATATAAAAACGTCACCGGAATGATCGAGGTTGCACCGATCGAGCCAATGTTCGAATGGGCCGAAGAGGTCTCATCCGGTATCCGCCGTGCCTTTTATCTGGGGGCGAACACGCTGACCGAACGAAAAAACCTGAAGCATTTCCAGGATGCGTCGAAACGCTTTGGTATCGAGCTTGAGTTTTCTTTGGCCGAGACGATGGAAGACTGGATGGCTGCTTACCGCAAGGCTCAGAAACACGACCTTGTAATCATGGGAAGTAACGCCGGTATCAATGACTGGGATCCGAAACAGGTGCATAGTTTCATTCGCGATACGGCGCGCCGCCTGAGCGTCACCAACCATGAGTGGATGATGCCCTATACTATGATCGGCATTACCAAGGTGCCTGAAGAGCAAGGTGAATGGGCTGGCAAGACGGCTCTGAAGATTCTGGGGGGAATGCTTCCCAGCGAGATTCCGATCGTCGCCAACAGCCGTCGCGATATATGGGTAAACCCGGAAATCCTGTCTGCTGCAGAAATTCGTTTGCCGAGTGGACTGATGCGGAAAGCAAAGCGGGTCACCGGACTTGCCTCTGAATCCTAACAGCCGCCTTTTCAGGACCTGGGAAGTATCCGGTCTGGTCTTGCTGGTCGGCATGGTCTGTGCCGGCCTGAGCAGTCTTGCGATCAAGACCGACCTCGGAAACGCCGAGGAAATCTTTACCCACCAGGCTTATACTTTCGAAAGGGAAGTCGCGCATCGTTTAGCCAGTGCAGAAGCGGTATTGACCTCGCTTGTCGAATTTCACCATGCCAGCGACGACGTAAAGAGCCACGAATTTGCAGCGTTATCGCGCGAACTGCTGAAATCCTATCCGCACATTCGGACCATCGCAAAGCTAACGGCGTTGCGTGATGATGAGCGCGGCCTTATGGAAGAAAGCATGCGCGCGGGAGGCTTCCCTCAGTTTGAGCTGACCGAACGTAATGATAACGGCGATATCGTTCGGGCGCGTGAGCGAAAGTCGGCCATGCCGATAACCTTGCTGGAACCCTTCAGCCCGGAGTTTGCCCGACTGGTGGGCTACGACGCTTTGGCCGATCCAGTCATGTCAGATGCTATCCACCGCGCCATTGATACCGGCCAGGTTGTCGGATCCGACGTCGTGAATATACCGCATGTGGGGCGCGGCTTCTTTGCGTTTAAAGCCATCTACTTTGGCTATGACTCACCAACAGAAGTCGAATCGCGGCGCGCACAGGTGCGCGGAATGGTGGCGCTTTTTCTGGATTCCGACCGCTTCTTTTACGATGCCAATCGTCAGTTCGACAGCTTTTCCGTCCGTAGCTACGACGAAAATGATGTTGGCAACGGAACTGAGACAGGTTTGTATCGACAGGAAAAATCCACAGCTGTTGCCGGTCCCCTGGCTTTCCCGCCCTTCGTGCGTGAGCTTCCGCTCCAGGCACAGGGGCGGACTTTCATACTGGAGATTTCCCAGCGCCCGGGGATCGATGTCATCCGCGGATGGTTCGTCGGTATCTTTGTCGCCTTGCCGGCGATTGCCGGCACATTCCTGATTCTGGCACTGGCCAACCATCGGCGTAGCCAGCGACAGGCACGTGAAGACGAGAAAAAACTACGCCGGAATGAGGAGCGGTTTCGTGACTTTGCCGAAATTGCCTCTGACTGGTTCTGGGCCACCGATGACCAGAACCGCTTTTCCTATCTGTCGAATCAGCTGACTGCGGCAACGCGCTTAAAGCCGGAAGACCTTATTGGCAAAACCCGCGTGGATATGGCGCTGCGCGGCGTGACAGACATACATTGGCAGCAGCACCTGACCGATCTTGCCATGCATCGGCCGTTCCGTGATTTCCGGTATGAGTTCGGCAGTCCCCACGGAGAGGCGCTTTGGCTCTCGATCAGTGGCAAACCGGTGTTCGGAGATGATGGTGAATTTCTCGGATATCGCGGTACTGGCACCAATATTACCATTGAAGTGGAAGCGCAGACGACGCTTCGTCAGGCCAAGGAAGAAGCCGAACTTGCTAGCCGAAGCAAGTCGACATTCCTGGCCAACATGAGTCACGAACTGCGAACACCTCTGAATGCGATCATTGGGTTCTCCGATCTTATGAAGCGAGGCGTGTCCGGCGAAATCGAGAATGAGCGCCACAAGGAATATATCCAGGATATCTATGGTGCCGGTGAACATCTGCTTTTGATCATCAATGAAATTCTGGACCTGGCCAAGGTCGAGGCAGGGAATTCGCCTCTGCAGGAAGACAGAATTGACGTCGAAGAGATCGTTCAATCAGTTCGTTCGCTGATTGTCGAACGCGCTCACGAAAGCCAGGTTGAACTGCAGATTGCTTCTATCAGCGATCTGCCGCTGATATGGGCTGATTCGCGTAAACTGAAGCAGATCCTGGTCAATCTCCTTTCGAACGCGGTCAAGTTCACTCCGGCGGGCGGAAAGGTGAAGCTGAGTGTGGCCTGCGACCATGAGGAAGGTTACTTCTTCCTGGTCGAGGACAACGGGATCGGCATTGCATCCGAGGACATTCCCAAAGCGCTTGCCGCATTCCAACAGATCGACAGCGAATTGAATCGAAAGTTTGAAGGGACCGGTCTGGGTCTGCCGCTTGCCAAAGCCTTCACGGTGCAGCATGGCGGTTCCCTTGTGCTCAGGAGCACCGTCGGGAAAGGGACTCTGGCGACGGTTCGCTTTCCGCCGGAACGGATAGTGATCGGCGGTGATCCCCAATCCTTCTCGAAAGGGGGACAAGCGAGAACCGCATAGGGCTTGATTGTTCCTGATCCAAGCGATCTGGAAGGTGAAGTGCTCATCAGCCATGAAAAGCAGAGGCTGGTTCACGGTTGTTTTGGGTTCACAAGAGAATGGTCGCACACCAGCATAGTTTTCACGGTCACATCAAAACGAAACGCGGAATCTGGTGAGCGGCGAGATGAGAGTGAATCCGGTAACATTCTGAAAAATAATAAAATTCCAGAGTATAACTGGCGCTTCCAGGCTTGAGGCAGCGTCAGTGCCCATCTAATCCCGTCGTTGTCATTCTCCTCTAAATTGAGCAGACTGGAACCCTGATAACACCACTGTAGGTATGCGAATATGGTATCGACCGGCGTGACGGCTGTGGAGAGACTGCAGTGACCGGCAGGCAAAATTCAGTCTCAGGCGACGGTTCCCAAGGGCCTGTTTTGACACAGACACTGGAATCCGATTGCGCCTGGCGCAGCCCGAGCCTCGCCGATGCGGACTGGCTGGTGCCGCTCTCCGGCAGGGCGATGGACGAACTGGACGTCCTGGCCCTTAAACTGGACAGCTATGACGAGGCGATCGAAAGCCTGCGCGCCGAGGATTTCAACCTCGGTGCCGCCGCCGAGGTTATGGAGGCTGTAAATCAGAAACTCTATCAGGGAGTCGGCTTTGCGGTTCTCGATCGCCTTCCGGTCGATCGCTGGGGGATGAAGTCATCCAAAGCCATTTCCTGGCTGTTGACGTCAATGCTTGGCTCGGTGGTTCCGCAGAAGATCGACGGTACCCGCCTCTATGAGGTCATGGATAAGGGGCTCAAGTTGGGATACGGAGTGCGCCGTTCTATTACCAGTCTGGAGCAGGATTTTCATACCGACGGAGGCTGGCTTGCGCAGGCACCTGAAATCGTCACGCTGGCGTGTCTGCGTCCCGCGAATGCCGGAGGCTTCAGCCGGGTAACGAGCCTTGCCACAGCGCATAATGAAATGCGCGAACGTCATCCCGAGTTACTTGAAAGGCTGTATCGTCCCTTCTGGTGGGACCGGCAGGCCGAGCATCCCCAGGGCGAGGCCAGAAGCAGCCAGCATCCGGTCTTTACCTGGGGTGACGGTAAACTGACATCACGCTATTACAGCGATTACATTCGAAAAGGTTTCGAATTGGCGGGCGAGACGTTGGATAGCGAGGGGGAAGCGGCCCTCGCGGCCATGAAGGCCATTGTGGATATGCCGGAAAACTGGTTCGAGTTCCGGCTTGAGCAGGGACAGATCGAATTCGTCAACAACTATTTGCAGGCACATTCGCGTACCGCATTCGAGGACGACAATTCCAGGGGGGGGCGTTATCTTCTGCGTCTGTGGAGCCGCCGATCCGGGGGCATCGCGCTCGAATCATCGACAGAGACCATCGAGTAGGTGCTGGCATTAGAAAACCAGGACTTTTTGTTGTTAGGCTTTGCTGCCGCGGTGTTGTTTCTGGCTTATCTGGTGCGCGGCGTTGCGGGATTCGGTTCGGGACTGATCGCGGTACCTTTGCTGGCGCAGGTATTTCCGTTGCAGGAAGTCGTTCCGTTAGTGGTTTTTCTGGATTATGTCGGATCGATGGGCCAGGGACTGCGCAATCGGAACCTGATCGCCTGGCATGAGCAACTCCCCCTTGTTCCCTTCAGTCTGCTTGGCGTCGCCGCCGGATTAGCCCTTTTTTTTCTGGCAAAGGAAATGGTGCTCGCGCAGGCTCTTGGTGTCTTCGTCATGGTTTACGCGATCTATCAGCTGCTCCCGTTGCCGGCACTCCGGGGATCGCGTTTCTTTGCGGCGCCGTTTGGGTTTCTTGGCGGTTTTGTAGGCACAATTTTCGGCACGGGCGGCCCCTTTTATGTCATATACCTGGGCTTGCGGGATCTGGAGAAAAGCTCCTTTCGTGCCACCTTTGCCATAAATTTTCTCATCGACGGCGCGATCCGGTTAGGCGCCTACGCGGTGTTCGGCTTCTTTCATGGAGGGGTCCTGATGGCCATGGCCGCCTCTCTGCCAATTGTCGTGGTCGGCCTCTGGGCAGGTGGACGCATTCACATCGGGCTGAGCCAGACAGCTTATCTCAGAATCATTAGTACGGTGGTCTTCGTAAGTGGGGTGGCGCTGCTGTTCAAGGGCTGAACGGCTGCAGTCCGCCGGATGAGCCGGCTGACGGGTTGCTTGAACTGGATTTCGAACTGAATGGACCCGAAAAAATTTGGTGGACCCGACAGGATTCGAACCTGTGACCTCTGCCTTCGGAGGGCAGCGCTCTATCCAGCTGAGCTACGGGTCCTGAGCGAAGCCGCACCGTTCCGTGTGAAGGGAGCTGCTATCAATCGACGCGGCGGAACATACTGCAAGCTGCGGCCCCGGTAAAGAGGCTCATTAATCAGCGGCCATCGGCTGGTTTAGCGCTGGACTCACCAGGCAATCCTGTGGCCGCTGCCGGCGGCCCGGTTACTCCGATTGGATGAGTTCGGCGGCATCGTCCCAGGCCATAAGACGATAATCCACCATCACGCCGCCCATTTCGTCGCGGCTCCGCTCGCGGCTGATCCCACCCATCTTTTCATAGAATCCGATAGCGGCGAGGTTTCCTTCCAGGACGTCCAGCGACAAGGACCTGAATCCCTGCTCGATCACCTTTGCCGCCGCATTGCGCAGCAGGTGTCCTCCGATACCGGCGCCGCGCAGGTCGGGCCGGACATGCAGATTGTCGACATAGGCGTCGTAACCCGCTTTGTAATTGATCCAGACTGAAATAAAGCCGAGGAGAATGTCCTCGCGCTCGATAAGCCGGACGAAACCTTCAGGCCGTGACGCAAAGTGCGGGAGTGCCGTCGCTTCTGAAGGGGCCAGCAAACTCTGCCCCAGCAAACTCTGCCCCAGCAAACTCTGCCATTGACGGCTGTGCTCTTCAGCCAGTGCGCCGTCGAGATAGGCGTCGGGCAGCAGGCCGCGATAGGCATTTTTCCAGCTCTTGCTGTGAAGCGCCGCAATCGATGCTGCGTCGCCGGGACCGGCATCGCGGACGATCAGGCTGGTAAATGCCGGAAGTTTTGTCTGTTGCCTGCTGGTGCTGCGTTCGGGGCGTTGGGTCATGATCGTGTCCGTCGTCATATAAAATGGGACATCAGAACGGTTTGAGCATTGGAGGCTCTGGCTCGTGTGTGTGACTGATTATGCCGTCAGTTCGCGTGTCCCGCGCGCAGGCGATAGCGGCCGTCCTTCAGGCTTTCGAATACATCATCGACATTGGGATGCCGAACCGGCCCACCTTCTTGATCCTGAAGCAGGTTCTGCTCCGAAACATAGGCGACATAAGGACCTTCTGCATTCTCTGCAAAGAGGTGATAGAAAGGCTGGTTCTTCGATGGACGGAGCTTCTCAGGGATAGCGTCGTACCATTCCTCGCTGTTGCTGAAAACCGGATCCACGTCAAAGATCACGCCACGGAAAGGGTAGATCCGATGACGGACGATTTCGCCGATACCGTATTTTGCGGTCGAGGACTCCATGATTTCCTTTTTCTCTTACGCGCCAACGCGACAGGATTCGTTTATCGATACTAATCTATTACAGTCTAACATTCAGGTGGTTAACGCCGGTTTTATCCCGGGGCGACGGGTCAGGTAAAGCTAGGAATATTCCGTACTACCTGACGCAAAGCCATCAGGACGCTGCCAAAGCGTCAACATGAGCCGCGTCCGCACCACAGGATCCGGCCGCCGACCAGATTATAGGGCGGCGAAAACGGTGTGCGGCGATCAGCATCGCTTGCAGGGTTCAACCGGCAGACTTCGCGCCAGCCAGCCCGGTCCGTTCGCACTTCCAAGCATCCCCTCGTCAATGTTCAGCACTTGGGTGAAGCCGGCTTTTACCAGGGCAATCCGGGCCCTGGTTGAACGTCTGCCGGTCGCACAGATCAGCGCGACAGGCGTATCCAGCCTGCCGCCGAAGGAACGGGTCAGAGCCCGCACGAAGCCGTCTATTCCTTCCGGGTCATGAATCGTCACAGCATGGGCACCAAGCGGAAGCCCGGTCTGCTTCCATTCCTCGGGCGAACGGACATCGATGATTGTCACTTGTCCTTGCTTCGCACGCGACAAGGCGTCCGGTCCCGATATGCCGCCGCGTAGCGCGCGTGCGCCCGCATTGGCTGACTCAGCCAGGCTCACGCGCGTTGAGATGCCTGTTGCCATGATTGCACCAAGAAAATCCGCAAGCAGCCTGCGACGATTCGGAACCACATCCCTGCGGCGTTCGGCATTCGGGCTGCTCATATCAGGGGGATTGACAGCGCGGGGCATTGGGGCCTCATGGCTTCACGCAACGAAACGTCCATGAATAGGATTCTGGTGCGTTTCGGTGAAAAAACCAGTCAAAAGTGATTCAGCAATGTCTGATACTTAATGAAAACATAGAGTTAGATTATGATGGAGGGGGAGCATCTGCGTTTCTGGCCTGCCGGTCGATCTGATCCTGAAGCTGTGGATCGCGCAGAAAACTCAAAAGCGTGTAGCGGCGGCCTCTGGTGACCGGAAGGGCTTCGTGGATCAGCGAGCAGGAAAACAGAATTGCATCACCACTGCGCGGCCGGTAACCCTCCGGCCCGTATTCCGGGAACCGCAGACCGCCACCTTCATAATCCTCGGTGTTGAGGTTGAGGGTGAGGGCAAACATGCGTGCCTGGGTGCTCGGCGTGGTGTTGTCGCGGTGGGGGCGGAAATAGTCGCCGCGGTCAGCATCATAGCAGGTGATCACGAAGCGATCGAAACGGAAGCGCTGAAAATAAAAAGCCTTGGCGAGTTCCGGCGCAATTCGGCGTCCGACAATTTCGCTCAGCCATTTATCCAGTTTCGGGTCTATGACCTGGTGGTCACGACGCTTTTTCATCCCGGCGTCAACTTTCCGCACATCCCGGCCGTCGATGCGCGTCGTAACAAAGCCCTCCTCATTGTGCTGTTGCCAGCGGGCGATCAGGGCGTCGCAATCGCTGCGGTCGAGCACCTTGGGAACAATCAGCACCGGCGCCGTACGTTGCGGCTCGGATGCCACCGGATCGTCGGTGTCGCGCCGGTAGAGTGCAAGCGCCTGCTCGGCAAGTGTGGTCGTGTCGGCTCCGTCTTCACTCGCCACGGCGACACGTAGTGCGAAGCTGTTCAGAACGCGTTGGTTCTCGTCCAGGAGCAGACAAAAGGCCTGGTCGCGCCGGAAGCCGCTTTTGGCATGGATTTCGGCGGTTACCCTGCCCTCGGGGTCGGCATAGAGCAGGAAGGGGATCGACAGGTGTTGCGCCAGTTCTGTGGCGGCCGCGACCTGGATCGCCCCGATGGCAAAAACGTCAATACGGGCTTCCTGAAGGGCGGAATAGGCTGAAACCAGCTCAGCCAATCTGGCGGCGTTTTCCGGGTTCCCTTCAGGAAAGACAAAAACCAGATTTCGCAGGCCGCGGGTTTTTTCGTAAAACACCCAGAGATAGCCATCGCTGCCCGGCAGGACAAAATTGCCGAGTCGATCGCCCGGCGCCAGGACCGGTCGTATCGCGAACGATGTCAATGTGGCAGGCTCAACGGGTGAAACGGGCGGAGGTGTCAAAGGTTTCGGGTCCTTGTGATCCGTTACGTCATCGATCGGAGTGGTACCGCGTTTTCGACGTCTGTCGGCTTCCGGTTCAGCGCGTTCTCAACAGACCCTAGTTAGTGGCGGTCTCGGACTCCGTCAACAGCCATACGACTCGTGAAGGCGTCGTCGTCGCGGAGGCCGTTTCGGGACTGAACTCTGGACATTTGGACTTCGGTTCCAACATAAGACGTATTGTTCATCCGGCGATGATACTATTGTGTTGAGCTGGATCGCTTCAATCAGGATCGATCATGCTATGGAATTTCCCCTTTTGACTATTCGGACCGACATGAAAGAAAAAGCACCTTCCTGGCTCAAGCCCGCGACAGAATACGGCCCGCTCGTCGTCTTTTTTATCGTTTATTATATTCAGAAAGATCTGATCGTTGCGACGGTCGGATTGATGGCCGCAACGGCGGTTTCCCTTGTGCTGTCATTGATCATGACGCGGCGGGTGCCTCTGATGCCGCTGATTACGGCGGTGATCGTCGGTGTGTTCGGGGGCCTTACGGTGTTGCTGAACGACAATACCTTCATCAAACTCAAACCGACCATCGTTCAGACTCTGTTTGCCGTGATTCTGCTCGGTGGCCTCGCCTTCGGTAAGCCGCTGCTCAAACCGGTCATGGGCTCTGCCTGGCCGATGGATGAAACCGGCTGGCGCCGGCTTACCCTGCGATTCGGGTTGTTCTTTGCGGCGATGGCGGTGTTGAACGAGGTTGTCTGGCGGACCCAGACCGAAGAGCTGTGGGTGAACTTCAAGGTCTTTGGTCTGATGGGCCTGACCTTCCTGTTCGTTCTGACACAGCTACCCCTGATGAACCGTCACGCCCTGCCGGAATCGGTTGAAGAGGTCAAGGCAAAAGCTGATGACGGCGCGGCCTGAAACATCCACGTGCTGCCGGGTATCCTTGGTCTCAACAGACACTAGGTGTTCAGTCCCGGCATCTAGTCTGTGACGGGATTCTCCAGCCGTTCCCGATAGTCCTTCAATATCTCCCGGGCCGGAGTTTCGGCACCGGAAGGCAGGGGGCGACTGCGCTTTTCCGCCCGATCTTCGATCCATTGGATGATGTCGGCCAACACAACCCCGGCATCGAGATCCCGCAGCAGCATATGCCAGCCGTTGCCATAGAGCGCCAGGCGCTGTTCGGAACTTTGCGTCCCCGGCAGTTCCGACCAGAGCAGCAGTGTCGGCTCGCGCGGGACGATCTGGTCTTTGTCGCCGTAGAGCAGCAGCGCCGGTCGGTGTAACGCCGGCCCTGCCGTCAGAGCCCGGTCCATCAGGTCGACCAGGCCATGGACAGCGTCGACTCGGGTCTCCTTGATCACCAGCGGATCGCGTCCGAGCTTCCGCAGCATCTCGATATTGTCGGACGCCTGAATTTTCAGACCGGATCCGCTGAATTTTACCCAGGGAATGGTGCGGGCACTGAGCCACAAGACGGCTCGTTGAGGCCAGGGCATGGTCGAACGGGCCCAAACCGCCGGGGCCGCCAGGATCACGCCTTCGGCTTCCGGGGGATCGGCGCTGTCGAAGGCCGCGAGTATGACGGCGCCGCCCATGGAATCGCCCAGAAGATACAGCGGTTTGCCGGGATAGCGCCGGCGCAGGATACGGCTGACAGCCGCAAGGTCGCCGGTCAGGGTTTCATGCCCGGCCCACAAACCTCTGTGCGGCGCCTCGCCGAAGCCCCTTTGGTCATAGGCAAAGACAGCCATTCCCAGTGCCGCGAGGATCTTGCCGGTGTTCTCGAAGGATTTCGAATAGTCGTTGAAGCCATGCAGCGCGAGGATAACGGCCTTGATTTCCGCATGATTTTCCGCGTCGCCGCTGTTGCCGGATGCGACCCGAACCTTGGTAATCCCGTCCGTGAACTTCATAGACCGGGATATCGCTGGAGGGAACCAACGGCGCATGGGCAGTGAAATGCCGTCAGCAGTCGTGAAGCTGCTTTCAGCGAGTCTGGGTGCGGTGATGTTCGGTCCGCTTGGTGCAAGATTCGGTGCGCAGGCCGCGGTCAGTAAGCTGAAGGTCAGCCCGATCAGGGTCACCAACGCCCGACCGTGGCGGCCGTCTTTCGGTATCTTGGGCCAGTCAGTCAATCTGCGGGCTCGTCATGGGCGCCGCGGGTGAGCTGCAGGAAGATATCCTCCAGATCCGACTGATCTGTCGTCACGTCTGCGATCTTAAGACCGGCCCGGTTGACCGCGTCCAGAATTTCGGAGACCGCGCTTTCGCTGGTCCGGTAGTGGAATACCAGCTTGCGGGGTTCGGGATGAGAAAAACTGAAGTCCGCGAGCGCTTTAGGCGCCTCTTGCAGGTCTTCCGCCAGGATGATCGCCAGCTCTTTGCTGTCCAGGCGCGCGAGCAGGGCTTTCGTTGTGTCGCAGGCAATCACCCGGCCATGATTGATGATGGCGATCTGGTCGCAGAGTTCCTCGGCTTCTTCCAGATAGTGGGTGGTCAGCAGCACCGTGGTGCCGTTCCTGTTCAGTTCGCGCACATGCGCCCAGAGTTGCTGGCGCAGTTCGATGTCGACGCCGGCCGTGGGTTCGTCCAGTACCAGCACCGGCGGGCTGTGAACCATCGCCTTGGCGACCATAAGACGGCGCCGCATGCCGCCTGAAAGCGTGCGGGCATAGGCGTTTGCCTTGTCGGAAAGGCCGAGCGCTGCCAGGATTTTGTCGGACTGCCGCTCACCGGGGGGAACCCCATAGAGCCCGGCCTGCAGTTCTAGCAGCTGGCGGGGTGTGAAGAAGGGGTCGACATTCAATTCCTGCGGTACCACGCCGATGGCGGCGCGGGCCTGACGGGTATCGCTGATGATGTCGAGGTCCCAGATCCGCGCACTGCCGCTGGTCTTGTTCACCAGCCCGGCCAGAATGTTGATCATCGTGGATTTTCCGGCGCCGTTGGGGCCGAGCAGCCCGAAGACCGAACCGCGCGGGATCGCAAGGTCGACATCGATCAGCGCTTTCTTGGCCGGGCTCTTTCCGGTGGCTTTGTAAGTCTTGGTCAGGCCTTTGAGCTCGACGGCATATTGGGGCAGGATCGTGACATCGGCATCCATGGTGATGTCGCCTATTTTTTGAGCTATTGAGCTGTCGGGCATGACTGTCTGAGTATTTCTGTTACACAAAAGAGGACGCGCGCGAAAACCCGAGCGGATGGCACGGGAAGCAATCAGCCGGAGCACGGCATTCAACGGGACGGCTTTACTGTGGCAAACGCCATTGATCAAGCCGCAGCAATGGGTATCATCCGCAAAGATAAGGGTCAAACCGCTCCCATTAAACCCCCGGTCCCGCCATTAGCGAAATCGAAACGCCGCAGGCAGCAAGATCGCGGGTGTTCCGGGAACGGGGGGTGACGAGGCCCGGCTTGAATGTCAATCCGACTTGAGTGAGAATCCGCAGCATTATGCTGCGGTAACGCGGTAGAAACGGGGAGTTACCATGGAACCGGCCGAAACCTTGATTACAGAGTCCGAAGTCGTCGCCTGCGACGGTGGCAACGGGCCACTCGGCCATCCCCGTGTTTTTCTGAATATGGAAGGCAAGGGCGCGATCGATTGCCCCTATTGCGGCTGCCACTATGTTCTGGCTGAGGGCGCCGGGTCGGCGGGGCATTAGAGCCCGATCTTCAGTAAGCTGGAGCGCGGTTTGCGCTGCCGGACTTTCGGTTACGAGCGCTCGCACTCTGCCCTGCTTTTCAGGCGCACCATCGTTCTTTCAAAGACCTCTGGCTGATTGAGGCTGCGGGCCAGGATCAGAGCGCCCTGGATGCCGCCGACAATTTCTTCCGAGAGCGCGTGGGCGTCTTCGTCCCGGCCGCTGCGGCGCAGGCAGGACTCCAGATCCCGGACCCAGGTTTCGAAGTAACCGCGCACACGGCTCTCGAAGCGGTCGCATTCCTGGCCCAGGGCGAAGGCGCCCACCAGGCAGACGCGCCGGCCTGAGCGGAAGTATGCATCGACATCCTCGAACATTCTGTCGATGGCTGCGTCGGGATCGTTATCTTCCCGCAGATGGCTGAAGACCTTTGCTTCGAACCATCCGCCGATTTCATCCAGAACGGCTTGCGCCATCTCGTCTTTACCACCGGGAAAGAAGTGGTAGAGGCTGCCTTTTCCAAGCTTTGTCTTTGCGGTAATGACTGAAAGCGTCGTTCCCTCGAAGCCATGCGACCGAAAGACCTCGGCCAGGGCCATGACGGCATCTCTGCGTTCCGAAACTAGCCGTGCCATGTCATATCCTCGTCAGTTTCCGCCCCAGTCCGCACGCCGGCCGGACCTGTAGACAGCCTGCCGATTTCCCCGGTCTGACATTGCCCGGTCCACGTGAGAATGTTTGCCGGTCCCAAGCGTTGAAGCATCCCGTCCAGATATCCCACGAGAAAAATTGATCTTGAAAAACTCCGTGCTTTCGCTGACTGTACCGATAAGTACAGGTTGTGCCAATGAGTAAAATCGAGTTTGCTTAAGCTTATTTTTCAGACAGGAGAAAGATCCGTCATGGAACAGCGTCCCCCTTTACCTCCCTTCACCGAAGATACCGCAAGACAGAAAGTCCAGGCCGCCGAGGATGCCTGGAATACCCGCGATCCAGAGCGTGTTTCGAAGGCTTACACGATGGATTCCCAGTGGCGTAACCGCGCCGAATTCCTGAATGGCCGTGACGCGATCCGTGATTTTTTGATACGCAAATGGGATCGAGAACTGGATTACCGCCTCCGCAAGGAACTCTGGTGTTTTACCGATAATCGTATTGCTGTGACCTTCCGCTATGAATGGCATGACGATTCAGGGCAGTGGTTTCGCTCCTACGGCAACGAACTCTGGGAATTCGATGAGAACGGCCTGATGCAACGGCGGATCGCCAGCATCAATGACGCACCCATAGCCGAGCGGGATCGGGAATTCCGCTGGGAACGCTGATACTGTCGATCATTTCTGCGTGGTGCCCTGGGTGTCGTGGAGGGTGGCCGCTGTCTGCTCTGACAGTCAAACAACGTCAGGGGGTGGATAAAATTGAACGTCAGCGGCATAGTTGCAGCTTGGCGCTTCACCTGTGCGTTGCCGCGATGAAGCGCCATTCGGCGTTCAATTTGAGACCGGGGTTGAGTGAGATGCTGTTGCGCGCCTTTGCGGGTGGCCTGTTAATATCGGTTGTGCTGGACGCGGGGCCGGCAGCGGCTGTATCCCGGCTCGAAGTGCCACAACCGGGTGCGACTGAATCATGGGTGTCTGGTTCCGCGGAACTCATGAGAACGCGATTGTTTCTGGCCGGACTGGCACGGGAGTTCAAGGACGACGGCAGCCATCGAAGGAATACAGAATCCTACGAATTCCTTAAGCGCGGTGCGGATCAGGAAGATGCCGAAGCGCAATACCGGCTTGGGCGGCACTACCAATATGGATGGGTGGTCGAAGAAAACCTGCCCGCAGCCATTCGTTACTACCGGCTCTCAGCGGCGCAGGGATTTGCCGAGGCTCAGTCCAGTCTGGGTTATCTCTATGAACACGGCCGCGGCGTCGAACAGGACTATGCGGAGGCTGCACGTCTGTATCGTCTGGCGGCAGATCAGGGAGATTATTACGGACAGAGCTCGCTTGGTTATCTTTATGAAATCGGCGAGGGCGTGCCGCAGGACTACGCTCAGGCTGTCAGTCTTTACCGGATGGCCGCGTCTCAGGGTGAAGCCTATGCCCAGAACAATCTGGCCCTGTTTTACTACTATGGTAAGGGCGTCGAAAAGGAGCATGCCGAAGCGGCGCGGTTCTTCAAACTTGCCGCCGATCAGGGGCTTGCTCGTGCGCAAGTATGGTTGGGCTTCCTTCACGAATACGGCAGGGGTGTGCCTCAGGACTATGAAGAGGCGGCGCGACTCTACCGCTTGGCAGCCGACCAGAATATAGACAATGCCCAGTCCTATCTTGCCGACCTCTATTATTATGGAAGAGGGGTTGAACAGGATTATGCCGAAGCCGCGAGGCTTTATAGGCTGGCGGCCGATCAAGGTTTGGCAGATGCCCAGGACTCGTTGGGTTATCTCTATGAATATGGCGAGGGTGTACCGCAGGACTATGGAGAAGCGGCGCGGATGTACCGCTTGGCAGCCGACCAGGGCGAAGCCCATGCCCAGTTCAGTCTCGCCGACTTTTATTACGATGGAAACGGGGTTGAACAGGATTTCGCCGAAGCGGCGCGACTTTACAGGTTGGCTGCTGACCAGGAGCATGCCTATGCACAGTACTCTCTGGGTTATCTCTATGAGTATGGCGAGGGTGTACCGCAGGACTATGGAGAAGCGGCGCGGATGTATCGCTTGGCAGCCGACCAGGGCGAAGCCCATGCCCAGTCCAGTCTCGCCGACTTTTATTACGATGGAAACGGGGTTGAACAGGATTTCGCCGAAGCGGCGAGACTTTACAGGTTGGCTGCTGACCAGGGGTATGCCTATGCACAGTATTCTCTAGGTTATCTCTATGAGTATGGCGAGGGTGTGCCGCAGGATTATGAAGAAGCCGTACGGCTCTACAAACTCGCGGTGGAGCAAGGTTACGCTCGTGCCAAGGTTAAACTCGCACGCTACTATACCTTTGCAAAAGGCGCAGACCGGGATCGGGTCGAAGCCTTGCGGCTGTTCCATCTTGCAGCGGATCAGGGGGATGCCATCGCTCAGTATTTTCTCGGTCGCGCCTATGCAAAGGGACGCGGTACACCACGAGATTACGAGGTCGCAGCCAGGTGGTATGGCCTGGCGGCTGGACAAGGCGACCGGGATGCACAGTACGAATTGGCGATACTCTATGAGGACGGCCATGGAGTCGTGCGATATCCCAAGGAAGCCGCGCGCTACTTTCGTCTGGCCGTTGATGCCGGGCATCTTAAGGCTCAATGGCGTCTGGCGAAGCTCTATGAGCAGGGCACAGGGGTAGAGCAGGACTTCTCCGAAGCTCTCGCACTCTACCGGCGCGCCTCCGAGCACGGCAGTGCTGAAGGGCAATATGGGCTGGCTAGCCTTTATGAGCGGGGCCTTGGCGTTGAAGCGGATCTGACCGAGGCAATGCGCCTTTACCGGCTTTCGGCCGATCAAGGATCTGCCGACGCTCAGGCAAGGTTGGGGCGAGCCTATCTGACCGGGTATGGCGTCCAGGTTGACCTGTTGATGGCGCAGTCGTGGTTCATGAAGGCGGCAATAAGCTACGCGCAAAGCCATGCTCACTGATGAATTTTAAGATAGTGGTGCAATCGATCTGTAATTCAGATGAGGATATGTCAGTACTCCTCATCTTAACCAAAAATTCGCGGGTTTTTCCTTAGTGTGATGACTTGTGGATGTATCACGCAAATCGTGAAAAGGGCGGTATGCCCGTTCCAAGTAGAATTCGAATCTGTTCAATTCCCTGGCCAGGACGGAGGGTTTTGTTGGCCTGGTACGAGAATAAACCCATTTGTTGGGCGGAGGCTCGGGTTGAGGTGGATTTGAGACCGCTTTTCGAACTATTTTCATTCTCGCTGATTCGGCGGTCGGGTTTGCGAACCCCATTGATTCTGCTTCGCCTGGAAAACAAGGAATGCGGCATACAGGATGTGCCGTAGAAATTTATGACGAGTGTTCGGATTTCACTGCTGATTTCCCTAGCGGAAAAGTACTCCGTTACGATCATTAATATCGTCTCGACGGTGATCATTGCCCGACTGCTGACCCCGCTTGAAATCGGTGTCTATTCCGTTGGTCTGGCCTTTGTAGCCATCGCGCATACTTTGCGGGATTTCGGGGTTGGAAATTACCTGATTCAGGAAAAAGAGCTGACGGAGGACCGGATCCGGACGGCGGCCGGTGTGACGCTGCTGCTGGCGTGGAGTCTGGCACTGGCTCTCGCGCTGGGCAGCGGTCCGATCGCCAATATCTACAACAAGCCGGATATGCGCTCGGTTCTGCTGATCCTGAGCCTGAGTTTTGTGATCATCCCTTTCAGCTCGCCGACGCTGGCCCTGCTGCGCCGTAATATGGCTTTCAAGGTGCTGTATCAGATCCGCATTGTCAGCGCGCTCGTCCATGCGTCGGTCGCTGTCTGTCTGTCCTGGCAGGGATACAGCTTCGCAAGCCTAGCCTGGGCTTCGCTCGCGGGGGTGAGTACGACTGCAGTGATGGCCGCCTTTCACCGACCCGGCAAGCTCATCATCTGGCCGAGTTTCGTCGAATGGCGGCATGTTGCGGCCTTTGGCGGCAAGGCGAGTGTCGATGCTTTGATTACCCAGATCGGCATGAATTCCATCGACATGATCGCAGGCAGGATGCTGGGCTTTACCGCAGTCGGTATCTTCAGTCGCGCACAGGGCCTGATTTCGATGTTTTCGCGCGAGTTCACAAATGCGGTTCTGCAGGTCGCGTTTCCCGCCTTTGCGAACGGCCATAGGGCGGGACTGGATCTCAAGGAGCCATTCTTGAGGGCCGTGGGGACCCTGACGCTCTTTGCCTGGCCGTTCTATGCGTTTCTCGTCCTGATGGCTTATCCCATAATCCGTATCATGTTCGGTGATCAGTGGGATGCGGCCGTGCCGCTGGTACAGATCCTGGCGCTTGGAGGCTTCGCGTCCGCTCTCTGGTCGCTGTGCAGTCAGATTCTTCTGGGCATGGGAAAAATAAATGAACTGCTGAAAACGCAATTTATTTTGCAAGGCCTTAGAATTGCAATGGTTTTCGTCACCGCTCACTACAGCATTACCCACGTGGCAATTGGCCAGGGCATTTTTTACGTTCTGACATACTTTATTTTATACCGTTGCGTTCGACCCTTCGTCCAAATCAGTAATATCGACGTGATGCGCGCCACCTGGAAAAGCATGATGGCGACCCTGATCAGCGCGATCGCACCGGCTCTTGTTATCTTTTACATGCCTCCCGGACCGGAAAATCTCTGGTTCCCGCTTTTGTTGGGAGCTGCCGGTACCTGTGTTGGCTGGCTCGCTGGGATCTACATCTTCAAACATAGTTTCGGCGAGGAGATTACCGGTGCGTATCGCGCGGCGTTAGGGAAGTTCGGCAAACCTTCGTCCGCCCCCGATTGAACCGCGAATGCCGGCACCGGATCTGCGCTGATTTTTGTATCAGCGGCGCAGGTGGTCAGGAAAAGCCGGTGCGGCAGTCTTCACAGATATCGATCACCTTGCGAATCAGCGTTTCAGGTTGAATTGCGGGACGCTGCGAATAGTTCAACGCTTCGGCAGCGTAATGGTCGTAGCGTTGCTGATCGTCCCAGATTTCCGACAAGGCGTCGGTCCAGGCATCCGGCGCGCCGTCGGGGTCGACCAGAACGCCGCCCGGACCAACCGACTCGGGCAAGCCGCCTGAGTTGCTGGCGATGACCGGGATACCGCTGCAGTGGGCTTCAGTGACGATGCGGCCCCAGGCTTCGACCCAGGTGTCGGACGCCGCCTGACTGGGTGCCAGCACGAGACGCGCGTTTGCATAGACCTTTCGCATATCGCTTTGCCTCGGGACCCAACGGATGTTGCCGAGAGAACCTGCCCGCGCCTGATATTCAGCAAGGAGGTCCCCACTGAGCGGCCAACCTTCGACGAAATCGAATGGGATGTCAGGCCGGCGTTCAGCCATCATGAAGGCGGTATCAACACCCTTGAAGGGATGTGGATTGACGAAAACCACAGCCTGGCGCGTGGTTTCGGTCCGATAAGCCTCGGGTCTGACCAAGGGGGGGACGACGGGAGCGGTAACGCCGTAGCGGTCCTGAAACCTGTCGGCGGTATACTGAGAATTCGCGATAAAGCGCAGGCGCGGAAACCCCTCGACTTCGCCGCCAAGCTTGTAAAACAGTGTGTCGCGCAGATAGAGGATCGACGGAATATCCCGCTCCATCAGCAGGCTTGCAAATTGCAACGGATTTCCAGCCTGAAGGATTGCGACGTCTGGCCTGAAGCGGGTCATCACCTCGTCAACGCCTTTTTCCGGATACCATCCACGGTACACCGGATAGCCCATCGTACGGTCCATCGGAAAGCTATAGCTTTTAAAGAGCTTTCGCATCAGCCGGTTTCGCAGGCCCAACCGGCCACCCGATTCGATGCCTGCGAGGACGGCTGGTTCGATTCCCTGTTTTAGCATTTCGATACAGAGGTCGTGTGTGCTCGATTCCGATCCGCCGGAACGTTGCGGTAGATAACTGTGTCCGGTTCCGAATAGAATGCGCATTTATAATCCCACGATTTTGTCCTCTGCAGCGTGACCGATTCTGATTAAATCTATCAAGGACGTGCAGCGTCTTTTTTGGTTTACTGAATAAGAGACTGACTTACGTTTTCTCCTGGTTTAAGGAAAAATGATCAGCCTCTGCTACATATTCTTCGAGTACAGGTGCTCTTCACAACACAAGGTTTCCGTACGGGCTCAACCCCATTGCCCGTTATTTTCTCCACCAGACTGATGCGCTGCCGTTAACTGACAGATTTGTTGAGCTTCCCGGATGGGCAGGAAGATATCGCACCCTGTTGAACCCCATTACAATGAAGGTTAGGTTTGCCTGGCGATAGATTATGTTCGACCTGAACGCTTCTGATGCTTCCAGGGTCTGGCTGTTTGCCGTTGATGATGCCTGATTTGGGTTACGGTGTTAGGAATTGGGTTTCGGATAAGATTATGAATGACTTACATCAATCTATAATGATTATTATCCAGTATTATTTCGTTTTATTAATGTTACACAGACGCCCTGCAGGGATTCTGTGATGATGATTTTTCCATACCACGCAGAGTATCAAAAGGCCATCTAATGAAAGCAACGTTCGTTGGGCATGCGGCAATCCTGGTTGAAACGAAGGGTTTGCGGATTCTGTCAGACCCATGGTGGCAGGGTCCGTGTTTTGGCGCTCAGTGGTGGATTTATCCCAAACCGTCGCTGGAGGCTGTCGAAGCAGCCCCTGTCGACTATATCTATATATCGCATGGACATGCGGATCATCTGCACCTTGGTACCCTGCGCCGTTTTCCGAATACCGCAAAGATTCTGGTTTCGGGGAGCCTCGATCTGACTCCATCCCTGCAGCGCGCGGGATTTGAGGTCATCGAGGTTGGAGAGAACGAGGAAATTGATCTGGGTGGCGGCGTGATGTGTCGTATTATCCCGACTTATGCCGACGACACCCTGATGGTTCTGTCTGACGGCGAGGAGGTCTGCATCAACATCAACGATGCCCTCCATGCTTCGCCCGGATACATTCAGGACGGAGTTGTGGCCCGTTTGAAAAAACTCTATCCCTCGATCGACTATGTCTATTGCGGTTATGGCATCGCATCGCATTTCCCGAACTGTTACGTGATCCCCGGCAAGGACAACGCCAAGACCGCGATCGAGCGTCAGAAGCATTTCAACAGGCAGTGGGCGCGTATCATCGAAGAGCTTGATCCGCGCTTTGGTTTTCCATTCGCGGCGGATGTGGCGTTTCTCGAGAGGGACCTTTTCTGGGCTAACGAGCCGACCCATAACGGAGAGCGGCCTGTCGATTGCTATGTGGACTTATATCCAGACTCCAAAACTGAAATTTTCGATATCGGCCCGGGCTTCACGATTGAGAACGGTAAGGTTACCAGGGATGTCCGTTTTCACGATGTCAATGAAAGCGATCTTCGCGATCAGTTCGAACGGGAGATCGAGAAGGTCAACAAACATCAGGTGGTCGAAGCCGACTTCGTCGACTATCTGCGGGACCAGCTTGCCGAAAGAGTGGAGATCTGCCGGCCATATCTGATCGAATATGACGGTGACTATCGCTTCCTGATCGTCGTCCGGGGGGCGGACAGTGCCATTGAGATATGCAAATCCGGCAATGAAATCATGCTGGCGACCCGCCCCCTCGCAGGTCTCGACCGGCAGAGTTACGACGTGATTCTGACGACCCAGTCGTCTTATCTGCGTCGAACTCTGACGAGCGATTTCGGCCAGGAGACCCTGTTCGTCGGTTCCGGCTGTATTTTCGAATACACCAGCCGGGAAAAGGCGGAGCAGAATTTGCATCGCGAGATGCTGCCGCTGCTTAACAACCGCACTGTCCCGCCGCGTTCGCGTTTCGGCGATCAGTCAAAACTGATGTTTCAGATCAAGCAGAGCATTAAAAAGGCACTTGGCCGGGTCGATGAAGATCTCTACGACCTCAAACGCTGGACGGTGTTTTCCTGAACGCCTGTTACTAATCGGGTCAAGCCGCACGAACCTCTCGGTCGCGGCGGCTTATCCGTTTTACGAGGGCGATCAGGACGACGAGGAGCGCGAGGACGGCATAACCGGCAATCAGGATCTTGCAGCCGCCGATAAGAACTCTCGGGAACATGTCGTAGGTGAAATCCAGGTAGAGCATACCGGCGAGCCATACTGCCGACAAGGCGGCGACAGAAATCGCGAAGATACGCCCGAGCGACGGTGTTTTTTGGGTCATGGTGTCCTGTGGCTCCCATCCTGTCCGGCTTGTGATTACGGATCAGACAAGTGCGATCAGTGCGCACAGCCGGAGTTCCGTGACCGAAAACATACATCCGTCGATGTGTACCACGAAGCCCTGATCGAAATCGTATCGCCGCAGATCCTGGAAGGCCCGCTTTGCTTCGTGCGCGTTAGCCTGTCCGTGAGCGAAGCCGCTCAGTCTTTGGCCTCCCGTTGTCAATACCTCAAGATTTGACGGCGATAGCAACAACGTCTCAAGCTTTTGAGGATCGGCTTCTTCGGGCCGTTGCAGCAGATAGGCCTGACCGAGGACAGCAGCACTTCGACGGTTCGAAAAGATCCCGGTGAGACTGTCCGTGACCGCTGTTCGCCGGTATTTTCCCGTGTCGGGACCTTTTGCGGCGGCGCTTGCCGCAGTGCCCAGAACCGGCAGGGCCAGCAATGCGTTGAGAAGCGCCCGTCGGCTCGGAGTGTGAACTGCGGTCATGATCGCAGACCTTTCAGATGATCCGCCAGCCGAAAGGCCAGCGCAATGATCGTGAGCGTTGGGTTGACGTTCCCGACCGTTGGAAAGACCGAACTGCCGGCAACGAAGAGGTTGGGCAACTCGTGAAGCCGGCAGTTTGCGTCGACAACCCCGCGCTTCGGGTCCTCGTCCATACGGGTCGTGCCCATATGATGATAATGCGGGTGGGGGTTGATCGTCTTGTAGCCGCCTTCCGGCAGGCGTATGCGCACTCGTCCGAGCCCACTGCGGCCGAACTGTTGCTGGATCTGATCGGAAATCCGCCCCAGGTTTTCGTTGTCGAGGTCGGTCAGGCGCCAGTCGAGAACACAGTGCCGCTGGCCGAAACGATCGGTGCTTTTCCCAAGGTATACCCGGCTGTCGGGGTTTGGCACCTGCTCCGAAATAACCACCAGATCAACCGAAACCAGGGGATAGTCCGGATGATAGAACAAACGGTAGTATCCGCTTTCCGCAACGTCGTCGATATCGGCGATGACGTTCGCCAGGTGTTGCCCGAACGCGTCTGGGGCTTTCCCCTGAGATCCTGCCCAGACGAGTTTGGCAAGCGACTGCATTCCGGGTGTGTCGATACGCTTGTTGAACTCGTTCGTTACCTTTGCGGCCTGAAAACGCATATTGATCAGTCCGGCCTGGCGCTGGATGTCTTCAGAAAGCGAAAGGATACCCCAGGTTTCGCCCCACTCCGCCTCAAAGTCCTTGTAGAATCGCAGGTCCATCTGCGGGTCCGATGGATAGAGTGCGGCAAAGTCAGGGCTGGTCAGGTGCTCCATGAAATAGCGGCCGACCAGATCGTTCTGATTGCCCAGACCGGCGGTCCGGGTTTTGTTCGCCAGCAATAATATTCTGGGATTCTCGATCCCGCCGGCGGCGAGAACATAATGCGTTGCCCGGGCTTTCAGGGTTTTATCGTTCAGGGTTTTGATCGTCAGCTCTTGGACTTTGGTCGAAAGCCTGTCGGTGGAAATATCAACGACATTTGCGTGGAGATATGTTGTGACGTTCGCAGCCTGCTCGAGTCTGTCTTCGTGGTATGCGCCCAGAGCCCGCGCTTCGCCTCCAACCGTCTGAAACACCCGGGTGGTGACGGCGTCGTCGGCGAAGTTCCAGGGTGATGCGCCCGTGGCTGCCTGCTGTGTTTGGATTTCAAAAGCTTCGCTCGGCACACCACAGAATTCGGCAGCGCGCAGATAATAAGGGGTGAGTTCGTCCAGGCCGAAAGGCCAGCCGCTGTGAGGAACCCAGTCACGCGCTTCGAAATCGATGGCGTCCAGCGGCCGTATATTGCCGCCCCAGTGATTGCTGCTGCCGCCAAGCATGCGGAGCCGGACGCCTTCCAGGTCCGGGTAGGGAATGCCGACGACATCTCCGGCGGCCAGCGCCTGGGTCTCCTCATCGTAACCGAATCCGCCGCTTTCCAGCAGAGCGATGCGTGTGGCGTCGCCTTCGAAGGCGGTTGCAATCGCGATACCGGCTGGCCCCGCGCCGATAATGCAGATATCCGCTTCGATCACCTCGCCATCCGCCAGGCTGCGCGTATCCACGAATGCCATAGTTATTCAAACCCTTTCCGCTTTTCGCCAGCATAGTTTTATCAGGTGAGGTCGAAACGGCAAGAGCATCGCGGCCCGATCCGGAGTAGTGGATTGTTGCCCATGATTTGAGGTTGAGTTTGACGGAGGTCTGATCAAGAGGCGACAGTGTCGCGTTGTGTTGCAGAATGTCGGATCGTCGAGAACAGCTATCCGCAGCGTCTGGATCATACGGTGACAAGGCGGCTCACGTTCTTGATGACTTCAATCAGGGATGATCCCACTCTAAAAGGCCGGATATGCTTTCGTTTCTATACTATATAAAGCCGCTTTTCCTGCCGCCGACGAGCCTGATTCTGCTGGCATTGATTGGTTGGGGCTACCGCCGCCGCTGGCCGGTTCTCGGACGCCGGCTGATGACTTTTTCAGTTATTGCCCTGCTTCTGCTCTCGCTGCCGCTTATCAGTGGCGGGCTTTTGCGCAGCCTGCAATTCCATCCGCCGCTTGATCCAGCCCAACCGGTCGCCGGAAACGCAGCCGTCGTCGTGCTTGCTGCCGGAATGTATCGCGATGCCCCTGAATATGGTGGCGATACGGTCGACGGTTTGACGCTGGAACGCCTGCGCTATGCGGCCAAGCTGCATCGCGATCTCGGTTTGCCGGTGATGGTGACCGGCGGCATCGTGGGTGATATCGAAACCCCGCTTGCCGTCGCCATGGCCAAGGCCCTGACCGAAGACTTCGCTATGGACAGTGTCTGGACTGAGCCTGCTTCACGCACCACCCAAGAAAACGCGACTCATTCCGAGGCGCTGTTACGGGCGCGCGGGATCACGACCGTTTATCTGGTGACCCATTCCTGGCATATGCCGCGTGCGGTTCTGGTTTTCGAAACCGCCGGGTTGAGGGTGATCCCTGCGCCGACGCGCATGAGCGAAGCGTTCGAGCTCAGTCTTGGGGATTTCATTCCCAGTGCTGGTGCTTTTTACGACAGTTATTACGCTCTGCACGAATGGCTGGGTCAGCTATGGTACCGGCTGGTTTACACCTGATCGCGAACCCGAACCGACATTAAAGACACAGACCCTGTCAGACAGCCGGATCAGGCAGCCGAGGCAATGCGGGTCCGGTCGCGGTGCTTCTGAAACCAAAGCTCCAAAAGCATCAGCACCCAGATCAGTTCGCCGTAAAATGACGAATGGCCGTTTCGGTGGGTTTCGATCGCCGAGTCGAGGAATGCCGGCTGGAAGATGTTGCGCTTCTTGAGACTGGCCAGACTGTCGTAGGCAAGGGCCTGCATTCCGGCATCGGTTTTCAGCCACAGTCCGAACGGCAGACCAAAGCCGTGCTTCGATTTGGTCAGGGTGGCCGGGGGCAGAAAATCGCGGACCGCGTATTTGAAGAACGACCGGAGCCTGCGGCCCTCCAGTTTCATCGCCGGTGGGATTCTGGCCGAAAAGGCGACAACTTCCTCATCAAGCAAGGGGTAACGCACTGCGACGCCGGCAAGGGCCGAGGTTTGCTCAACCTTGCGCAGATCGTCATCGGAGAGAGTTGTCCTGACATCCAGGTGCAGCATCGAGTCCAGCGACGACTCGGTACCCGCTGCTTCGTAATGCATCCGCAGCAGCCTGTAAGGGTTCTGACGGTCGATCGATTCCGCCACCGCAGGTGTGAAACAATCGGTCATCTCGACTTCGTTGTAGTGGTTGTAGCTTTCGAGACGGTCCGGCAGCGGCACATTCGCACGCTGTATATAGCTGCGTGCCTTGCGCAACGGCATCACGGCGTCGGCGCCCGGCAGGTTCATCACGATGGGCTCAAGCAGACCGCCGCGCAACCAGCCGGGAATGAGCTTGTAGGCTTCGAAGATCTTCTGATCCGCATAGCGCTCGTTACCAGCGAAGAGCTCGTCGCCCCCGTCTCCTGCCAACAGAAGATCGACGCCGTGTTCCCGTGCCATTTTCGTGCAGTAATACGCCGCGACCGCTGAGCTATTGCCGTAGGGTTCGTCGTAGATGTCTGCGATTTTCGGGATGAAATCGACGATGTCCGCAGGGGTCACGTAGTATTCAAGATGCTCGACGCCATAGTGTCTGGCCGTGATGCGGGCAAAACCCATTTCGTCGTGTTCGACTGAATCGAAGCCGACTCCGTAGGATTTTGACGCCCTCTGGTTCTGCTCGGCCAGAAGGCCGGTGACGGTCGAGCTGTCGATGCCGCCGCTGAGGAACGACCCTGTGGTTTGCGGGCTGTAGTCAGCGGTGGCGCGACTCATGGCCCGGCGCATGATTGCCATCAGCTCTTCCGAAAGCTCATCCTTGCTGCGGGTGTCGTCGCTATAGTCGATCCGCCAATAAGCCGCGACCTCCAGCGCTCCGTCTTCATACCAGAGGCACTGTCCCGGCAGCAGCTTGGTGACTTCCTGAAATATCGTTCCCGGCGCGGGCGAGCGGGTGAAGAACATGTAGTCGAAAATGGCTTGATGACTGACACAGCCGGATAGTCCGGGATAACCGGTGATACAGTCGGTTGTCGTGCCGAACACAAGTCCTTTGCCGTGCGCTGGCCGTGCATAACACAAGGGACGAATGCCGAGCCGGTCGATCGCCAGCAGAGCATTCTGCCGCTGAGAATCGATCACGGCGAGGGACCAGGAACCCATGAGGAACTGCAGTGCATCGCGGCCGTGACGTTTGTAAGCCGCCGCCAGTGCCGCCGCCTGTCCGTCGCGGGTCGCGATGGCTTCAAGATCGGCGTCCAGCCAGCGCGGCGCACCTTCGATCACGGCGATCACCGGCCCATCGGAAAACAGGCTGATGTCCTGAACACGTCCTTTAACACCAAGCCCGCAACCCGCAGCGCTGTCCGACAAGGTTTGCGACCTTGGAAAGTCATAGAGGCCGCCACTCATTGCGGAGAGAACGCCTTCGGCGTCTCCCTGCGTCACTGTGCCGCCTAACCAACCGCAAAGCCCGCTCATACCCGGATCGACCTTTCAATTTGTTCACATTGCATCCGATCGGGACCCAATGCGGATTAATCACCTACAGTCATGACCCTTCGAGAGTCTTAACGCTGTATAATTTGTCTCTGCCGGGCCATTTGCTGCGGCCCATGCCTTATTTCTCTTCCGCGGGAGTCTCGGAACGCTGCTCAAGCTGCAGTTTGATCCGCCTGAGCTTCTGCTCAACTCGATTCTTGAATAAATCACGCTGCAAGACAAGCCAGGTCATGTCCCGGGTGGCATTACTCAGACTGCGTTTGTGTTGCCCGTAGCCGGCCATAAAGTCATAGATTGCTGCGCCCTGGTCGAGATTCCGTTCGATTGCCAGATAGTGGGTCACGAGACCCGGTTTACGTTTCGGGTCCTCGTCGTAGCGAAAGCCGCTCTGATAGCCATAGACGGTACCGTTGTGGACGAAGTTGTACAGGTACCCGATGGTCTGATCCCCGGCGTCGGCGCGCAGCAGCTGGATCTTTCTTTCATTGAAACAGCCGCTCACCAGTGCCCGGTGAAACTGGGTAAAATAGGCGTTGGAGAATGAACCCGATTCGCCCCTCGCGGTCCAATAACTCTGATGCAGTTCGGCGAGAGCGTCCAGGAAGGCCAGTGCTTCCTCTGCACTTTCAGGGGCAGTAAGGGTAAGTTCGCCATCCGCTTCATAGAGGCGCAGGGCGCGGCGTAACTGCTGCCGTGTGTTTCGGCTCAGTTGCGACAGGTAGTCATCCTTGCCGATGCGGACCTGATCCAGCTCGACGAAGTCGCAGGGCTTGAGATCCTGAACCCACTCAAGCAGCCCAAGATCATCTGCCGCGGCAGAGACTTCAGCCAGAGTTTCGGGAAGCAGTCCGCTCAGGCTGATCTCGCTCCAGTTCCGATCATGATCCTTCAGCCAACCCAGAGCGGTAGCCGTGACATCGGGCGCATTGTTCCTGTCGCTCAGGATGCCGCCGTACTCGTGTGTCAGGCGGTCGTGATAGGGATCACCTGTTTCATTGAGCATCAGGCGTCTGACCGGCATGATCCGATGGCGGTGCCCGGGGTGAAGTATCAAAATGCCCAGCCCGACCAATTGACCGGAACGGGTGATGCGCAGGACGCGAGGACCGAACCGGGGCGGCAGGGTCGAGAGCCAGGTGCCGATCCAGCACCAGGACTGAAAGAACGACGAATCGCTTCGGGCCTCCAATTCCCGCCATTCGTTTCCGAGGTCGGTCAGATTGGCGATATTGTCACAGGAAACCTGATAGGATGCGGTCATGGCCTCGGTTTTGTATCTGGACGGGAATGAAGATAATCGGGAAACGTTATGGAGTTGTTGCGGTTAAACACGTCGCTTGCCTGCGAATGTTCGTAGCATAAGCCGTTAACGAAATGCTATGTGGATCTGTGAATAGTTTCTTACCGGAACAGCCCGAAGCCGTTTGGCGAACTTGAAGGTGCTGTATTCGATCTCCTTTCTCACCCTCCAGACAACCACTTTGCCGGTTCCCCTAGGATGCAAGCTAAACTCTATAAAGATCTTAACGCCCTGCCGGCAGGTTACAGCGCGCTGTTTGAGGGGATGGCCCGGGAGAGCTTTTACGCCACTCGTGCCTGGTTCGAAACCCTTGCGGCGACGACATGCGAGGCTGGTGACGTCCTCCAGCTCTATGGCCTTGAGCAGGATGATGAAACCGCACCGGCTCTTGGTTTGCTGGTTGCCCGCAACAGTGCCGGCAGGCCCCGGTCCCTTGCCGGTTTCAGCACGATGTACACAACTCTTTTTCTGCCGCTCATTCATCCGACTGAAATTACCGCGGACGCTGCGGCGGAAGGTTTTGCCCGCGCAATCGCCGCGCAGAAGCCGGCATGGCAGAGCGTCATGTTCGAATCCCTGGATCCGGCGACGCCCTTTTTTGCCGCCTTTGAGGCGGCTTTGCGTGAGGTCGGACTGGTGGTCCAGAGCTACGCGCATTTCGGCAACTGGTACGAAAGCACTGAAGGCGACAACCTCGAAAGCTTCATGGCAAGAAAGCCCTCCGCCCTGCGCAATACGGTTAAGCGCAAGGGCCGAAAGCTGGAAAAGATGGAGGGGGTCAAATTTGAAATCGTGACCGGCGGCGAAGGCCTGGCGCACGCGATGGCGGCATACGATGCAATCTATGCCAATAGCTGGAAGGAGCCGGAGCCCTATCCCGACTTCACCGGACGGCTGGTCCGGGAAGCCGCTGCGGCCGGGTGTCTTTGCATGGGGACCGTTTTTCTGGATGATCGTCCTGTGGCTTCACAGATCTGGATCGTTTCGGGCGGTCGTGCGACCATCTTCAAGCTGGCTTATGACGAGGAGTTCAAGCAACTCTCGGCCGGATCCGTTCTGACCGTCAGGATCCTAGACCATGTTCTGAGCCATCATCAGGTGGTTGAGGTCGACTACGGTCGCGGTGACGATGCTTACAAAAAGCAATGGCTTTGCGAACGGCGCGAACGGCGCGGAATCATCGCGTTTAATCCTCGTACACTGCAGGGGGCGCTGGGTGCCCTGCGACATATCGGTGCTTCGCGACTGAAGGCTTTGGTGAAGAGATAAGACGGAATTGCTGAACGGTTGTGTTCTTTCGGTGAGGTTAAAGTGGGAAAATGAGAAGATATGACTGTTTTCATTGAGTTTATTAACCAGAACGCCGCGTGATACTGATGGGCATGCAGTTGACTCATAAGCTTGGACGAGTAGATTATGCTGTTTGAACAGAGACAATTCCGGGCTGTAATATGATGCGGAACGCAGTGTTGGCGTTATTGATTTGGGTTGGTAGTGCGACGGTTTCTCTGGCGGCGCCGTTGTTGGACACGCCAGTCTACTTTGAGCCAACCGACAGTTATTTCGAGCTGGTCAGCCTGAAAAATCAATATCCTGGACGGTTTGTGCGCGATGAGTCCAGCTGGCTTGAAGTCAAGGGCATGGCTGCGAAACGCACCTACAAAGGCCGCCGCGGACGGCTTGCTTTGGTCCGGGATGTGGCAACCAATAGCTTCCTGCGTGAAACCTTCAAACCTGATACGCCCTCATGGTTCGGGCTGCAGTATCTGTGCAAATATAATCGTCTGATCTGGGCAAATGGAAAATTGCACGAAAAAAACGGATTTCAGAACTGGAGCAGGGTTTGGAATGTGCAGGGCAAGAGTCCGAGTAACCCGAACCGCAGTGAAGGTTGCAGCAACTTCAACTACTTTTTTGCGGTGCACTACTGGTCGGTGAAGTCAGGTTTTACCTGGAATGCCAACGCCAGAAACGTGCACTGGAAGCTGATGTTCGTCGAATATCCGGCGAGAGAAAATTACTGGCGCTAGCATCAGGTCGTTTTTTCAGTGATTCGGTGAGAAACGCTGAATCAGCCTCCACAACATAGGTCAGAGTGCGCAGTTTCCGGGGATTGCGCCCCTTCATCCGGGTGACTGGCTTTTACTCCAGCTTAGGTAGTGCGGGATAGGGGCCAAGGCCCGCGTCTTCCCGCGTTTTGTACCAGTTTTCCCCATTACCCGGTTTCTCTCCGCCGATAAACGAGTTTGCTTTGACATCCGGGGCCGGAACGTCACGGCTGTGCACGAATGTCCGCTGCCTGTCAGAGGGCTCTATCACGACCCTGTTGCCTTCGATGAGACTGGAATTGACCGGATGGCCTTCGACGCCTTCGTAGGCAAGTTCCAGGGCGATGCCGATGAGGTCGGGGTTGCTGCTATTGCGGCCTTTCTGAAGAACGTTGTTGCGGATGATGACCTCTCCACCGTTCGGGATGTCGATCAAGCGGCTGTCTTTGCCGTCGAGCGAGGCGATGACGTTATTCTCGATTGTCGTGCGCGCGGCTCGGCTCTTGATCGCATGGCCTTCATCTTTCGAGGACAGGAAGACGCTGCGTTTCACGGTCAGTTCAGTGGCCCTGCCGATGTATATTCCGTGGGATCGACCGCATTTGATCCCGCATGCACCGCCCAGACGCTCGAATTTACTGTCTTCAATGAAAATACTGCCGCCGCCATGTGATTTTGTGAGCAAACCTTCCTGGCTGTCATGGAAGTAGACGTTTCGGAGCGTCAGGTTGTCACCTTCCAGTCGAACACAGGCGCCGTTGCCGTCGCTCACTTCGATGCCGGAACATTCGATGTTCTCGATGATGGTGTCGTTGCCCTTGATCACCAAACTGGCCTTGCCTTCGGCTGCGGTCTCCAGCAGATGAGTGCCTTTCGAACCACGAATCGTGACGTTATTCGCCCGCAGGATCCCCGATTCGTAGAATGCGGCGCCACCTATCGTGATGACCGCGCCGTCCTTTGCGGCCTTGAATGCCTGATTCAGCTGTGGGAACTCCGCGCAGCTGCTGCCATGGCAAACGCGCACAACGCGCGCGGGGTCTACAGGTGGTTTTTCTTTTGGGAGGCGATAGAGCCAGACACCTTTGCCTGGGCTGCCGTAGGCGGCAAAGACATCCAGATCCTCAAGATAAAGGAATTTTGAATAGGGGCGGCTCTTTTGCGGTGCCGGGCCACCGGCGTTCTCATAGAGGGTCCATTCGTTGGTTTCAGGGTCGAGCGTGAAGATTCTCCGATCGCCCGACCAGTACACGAGATTCCTGTCGCGAGCGTTGTAGGCCGCGCCTGCGGAATGGTCGAAAGCAGGGCGTCTGGCCTGATTCTGGAACTGGCCCAGGCGAACTCCATCGCCGAGAGCGGCCGCCCTTACGCCGCTTCTGTCGTTCAGAAAAAACAGACGGCGGCGCGGGTCGACCATCCCTGTTCCGTCCGAACCCATAGCCTGCACACTCTGCATCGTTGTGTATTCTTTGCTTTCAACATCGAACACGATCAGTCTGTTGCGCGACGTCAGAATGATGTTGCCTGTAGCAGGATCGAGATCCGCGGTCCTGTATGCCTCAACCTCCTTGCTGTGTGCGGGGTTGTGCGGCGTCCAGGATCTGTCTTCTGGATTGAATTCCCAGACCGGCGCCCCTGACCAGCCATTCCCGCCGACGCAAAAGGGGACCTGAGACCACACAAAGATGCTCTGGGTCTTAGGGCTGTAGACGATGCTGTCGTAGGTGTGTCCGGGGACCGGTGCGTCAAATTTCCCGTCGCCATTCAAGTCGGGAACCCGAGGGCAGGGGTGTGCTCCGCTCTTCGGGGCGTCCCATTTGCCGGTTTTGGGATTCTCGTAGACAAAGGGGCTTGGCTCAGTCAGGCGTGACCAGCTCAAATCAATGAAATCAAAGGCGTAAACCTCGTTACCGCTGTAGTCGCGATGTCCGCCGCCGTGGAAATACCAATAACGCCCATCGAACGCGGCGCCATTCCATGCCGTTACGACTGATGCGGGGCCGCTGACCCCACCGTTTTCCGGCGTCATCTCCCGGGTTGCCAGAACCTGGGAGATTGCCGTATTCGGAATCTGGTGCCACAGACCGGGCTCCAGAGTGGCTGTGATCTTTGCAAGTGCCGGCAGCTGCACCTGCTCTACAGCAAAGCGCATACTGTCCGGCGTTGCTTCGGCGATTTCCACGCTAGCGCGTTGCCTTTTCACGGCCTCGTTCGCGGCCGGGGCCGGAATGCGCTTTATGTTGTTGTCGGCCGGAGCCTTCGTCGCGGTGCTTTGTGATGTCTGGGGGACATCGGACCTGCCGGAATCAGGCTGGATGATGGCACGGCCAAAGGTATCGCGGCGTATCGTTCCGGGTTTCCAATTTGGCGTGGTGGGAAGTTCAGCCAGATCAAGCGTTCCATCACCCTCTCCGGCTTTGACTGAATCGAAGCCGTCGAACGGTGTCATTGTCAGAACGAAAAAGGCGAATGCTGTCGCGTAGAGCCTTGCTGATCTCATTGTTGCGCACTTTCGTCCAAGTTCGTTTTGCACCGTTCAAGGCGGCCGTTCAGGCTGTTAAAATCGTCGGTTCATGCAAACTTTGCGTAACGGGATTATGCAAGCTTAATGAAATCTCTATAGGAAAGACCGCTTCTAATGTTGTGACTTACAGCGATCATCGCAAGTTTGCGTGTTCAGGAATATAACGGTAACTGTCTGTCTTCAGATTGTGTTCCGGCTCGATGCTGTTTCCGGGAGACTTCGAAAACGCGAGAGTCGATCATTCTTGATTGAAGCGATCAGGAACGTGAATTGCTCTCTAACGATATGAGATAAAAGCTGGTTCACGGTTTCACCGATTCAATGGAAAACGCTCACACTCTAGACATCCGGTCGGAGAGATAGCTGGGAAATGCTTGTACAGAAAGCTAACAGACCAATTGATCTGCCCGCTGAAATGGCGCCTCAGCTCACCGTAATTATCGATACGGAAGAGGAATTCGACTGGGATCAGTCTTTTTCTCGCGACAACGTGGCGGTTGAGACAATTGCTGCTCAGGAGTCAGCACAGGAAATTTTTGCACGCTATGGTATCGTGCCGACCTATGTTATCGACTATCCGGTCGCGGCGACCGAATCCTCCGTAAACTGTCTGAAGCCTCTGATGGAAGCTGGCGCCTGCGAAATCGGCGCGCATCTGCATCCCTGGGTCAGCCCACCCTATGAAGAAGAGGTCTGCAGTCTCAATTCCTATCCGGGGAATCTGCCGGCTAAGCTTGAACGGGAAAAACTGACGCGTCTGACCGAGACGATTGAACAGAATTTCGGCCGGCGGCCGACCGTATACAAGGCCGGGCGTTATGGCGTGGGTCCCAACACCGCTTCGATTCTCGAGGATTTGGGCTATAGTGTCGACGTGAGCGTTGTTCCCTATACCGCTTTCACCGATGACGGCGGCCCGGATTTCAGGAATTTTCCTTTCCAGCCCTACTGGTTCGGCCGCGATGGTAAACTTTTGGAGCTGCCCTTGTCCTGCGGGTTTTATGGGGCCTTGTCGTCGGCGGGAAAGTCACTGTTTCCGCTGGTTTCCGGGAATCTCGGCCTTAAGGTTCGCCTGCCGGGTATCCTTTCGAGAAGTCACCTGCTTGAGCGGATCAGATTATCACCCGAGGGTGCCATCCATGCCGAGCACAGGCGTCTGACCAAAAGCCTGCTGAGCCAGGGGTGCCGGGTCTTTTCCTTCACCTACCACAGCCCGTCTCTGTCGGTGGGGCACACACCTTATGTGCGCAGCGAATCGGATCTTCGGGCTTTCCTCGATTCGATGGATCGCTATTTCGATTTTTTCATGAATGAACTGGGTGGACAGCCGACCACGCCCACCCGTTTTCGTGAGACGCTGCTTTAAGCGACCCGTCTGATCCACTGTCTTGCGAAGATAGGGCCGGCTAACGCTGAAGGTGGGCCTTCAGGCTGGCGACGACGCGCCCAGCGGTCTTGCCGTCCCACATGTCGATCGCTTTTGCCTTGGGCCAATTGCCGGCCAGAACCTGATCGATCGCGGCTTCGACGTCCGCAGGCGCCGTCAGGCGGTTGGTGCCGTCTGTGATGGTGATCGGGCGTTCCGTATTTTCGCGAACCGTGATGCAGGGGATGTTGAGATAGGTGGTCTCTTCCTGAATGCCGCCCGAATCGGTAATTACGAGTTTGGCTTTGCGCACCAGCCCCATGAATTCCACGTAACCCATGGGTTCGACCAGATGGACGCCGGGGGCGTTATCAAGCGCCGACATCAGGTCGAAGTCTTTCAATTTCTGCTTGGTTCGCGGGTGTGCCGCGAACACCAGGTCGCAACGCCGGGCAGCACTGATAATTCTCTCGACCAGCGTCCTGAGTTTTTCCGGATCATCGACGTTTGACGGCCGATGCAGCGTCACCACCCCATAGTTGTCTGGCGTGAGCCCCAGTTTCTCGTATGTTGCAGCCGCCGCGATCCTGTCGCGCAGCATCTCATAGGCGTCGAGCATGATATTGCCGACCCGGTCGATACTGGAGGCATCGACGCCAGCCGCTTTGAGATGCTCGTCTCCGTCCGGAGAAGGCGTCCAGAGCAGGTTCGCAATCGAGTCGGTGACAATCCGGTTGATCTCTTCCGGCATGGTCAGATCGCCACTGCGCAAACCGGCTTCAAGATGCGCTACGGGAATGCAGAGCTTCGCCGCGACCAGCGCGCAGGCAAGTGTCGAGTTGATGTCGCCGACCACCACAACCCAGTCCGGACGGCGCTCAAAGCAGATTTTTTCATAGGCGATCATCACCCGGCCGGTCTGTTCGGCGTGGCTCCCGCTGCCGATTTCCAGATGGTAATCGGGTTCGGGCAGCTGCAGGTCTTGAAAGAAAGCGTCGGACATATTGACGTCGTAATGCTGTCCGGTATGGATCAGGACCGGGCGGCACCAGGTTTCGGCCTTCAGGGCATGGAACAGCGGCGCAACCTTCATGAAGTTCGGTCGTGCGCCAGCGATGATGTGGATTTCCAACAGGGTTTGGTCGGGCATCAGCGGGATCTATCCTTTTGTGCCACCGGGGGAAACGATTTCCCCGAGGAAGCGATCGAGTTTGCTGTACTGGTCGTCACGCGTCAGCCCGCTGCGGGAGGTTTCCGGCAGCGGCGGAATGCCGCCATTGCGTTTCTTGTCGAGCCAAATCTTAAGCTGCTCGGCAATGCTGACCGGGTTCGCGCCATAGAAACCGGCCTGTCGCTCGCGCAGGAATGCAGCCGGGACGCCATTTTCGAGGCCAAGGAGCAGAACCGGCCGGCGTGCACCCATATACTCGAAAAGCTTGCCCGGGACATTGCCCTGTTCTCTGGGATCGTTCCATTGCATCAGCAGCAGTATATCCGCGCTTTGCTGCAGTTCGACAGCCTCACGGTGCGTGACGGGCGGATGGACGCTGACCAAGGATTCGACGCCATACTTCTGGGCAAGCGGAGAAACGTGATCGGGATTGGTTCCGTAAAAATCCATACGGATGCGGTCCGGGCTCAGGTTCAGGCTCTGCATTGCTTCGAACAGTGGGGCGGGATCACGCCGACCCGGGTAAATGCCGCCGGTATAGACGATACGCAGAGCGACATCCTCAGAGGCGCCGAGACTGGCTACGCCGTCGAGCGCTTCGGGATCGTAGCCATTGTAAACTACGGCTACAGGCTTGCCGTACTTGGCCCGGTAGTCCTCGGCCCAGGGTTCCGACACCGTGACAAGAGCGGAGGAACGCTTGATAACCCGGCGCTCGAGCGACCCGTCGATCCACAGGCGCCAGGCCGGCGGCGGATAGTAAGGGTCATCGACCCAACGGTCGCGCAATTCGCTGACGAGCGGGATATCGAATTTCTTGCTGAGCCGGTAGCCGATCAATAAACCGGTAAAGGGCGGCCCGGTGGCATATATGACATCCGGCGTCCACCGCGAGAGTAGTTCGCTGCCTTTCGACATTGCATAAGGCATCCAGCCGATGCGGGCATCCGGCAGGTTCACGGCGTTGCCGTACAATTCGCCAAGAGCCGATTGCAGCCGCTTCAGGGCCCCTGGGGCTGACGACTGTTCGTTGGGTGCGGCAATCTTTTGAGGGTCTGGCGAGCCGCTGCGGGGCTGGTCTCCAGCCGATCCCAGAATCGGGCGGAGCAGGCGCTTTGCGGTATCGGTCAGCTTGTTGGGAAACGCGTTGACGTCGGCCCAGGGCGCGTAAAGCACCTGTTCCGGCGGAATCTCAAGTGGCAGCGTCTTGGGAAACGGCAGGTCTGATGCGGCAAGTACCTTCAGATCATGGCCTTGTTGCGACAGATAGCGCGCCATGCGCCCCATCCGAACCGCACCGATGGTGTTGGCAGGCGGGAAAAACCAGGAAACCATAAGAATTTTCACTGGGCGCTCCAGAAAACGAGCGTCTGCCGGCCGCTGGAATGGGACGTGTTATGGGCTGTCACGACGTACTGGTTTCCCCAAAAATTCTCATGCATCGCCGAAGCACACCACATACCTAACGATTGCTGACCGACCTTTTGGCAGCTGAAGAGCCAACTGCCGGTTTGCTTCAATAACGGATAGATCATGCAATGACTCGCGGACTCTACATTGCGTGCGCGTTGATAACTCTGCCGTGAACTTTTTATCGATTTGATACTAATAAATCATTTCAAGAACGATAAGCAGCCAAAGGCGGCAGCGCGCCATGCGCGGCGACAGGACTTTTTGCTTTGATAGTTTCCGTCAGGTTCTTCTGTACCAGAATTCTCGCGACCATGATGATCGTCAGAAGATGATAGAAAAGATCATAAAAGGCCATGTTCAGGAAAGTCCCTCCGACGGCATAGCCAACGAGACTCAGGAAAATCATTGTCGACAACTCATGCGCCCATCTAAGCTCAGAGCGGTATTTTGTCCGGGCTCTTATCCATCTGCAGTTGTACGCACTGACGAGGCCCAGGATCAGAAAAAGCCCAAGTCCGATGAATCCGTGTTCGCCGAGGACTTCGAAGTAAATGCTGTGAAAAGCTCTCGGTTTGGCGGCTTCCGGAACATACTCCATGAAGAGGTCGTGTTCGAACTGAACCAGGAATCCGCCGCCGAAGACCGGATTTCGCTTGGCGACTTCGTAGGCAAATTTCCAGGCATCGAAACGGCCTGATGCCGAGGCGTCCTGGTCGTAGGTCTCGATCGTGTCCATCCGTTCGACCCACTGCGATGGCGCGAAGGCCATGCCAATGCTCAGTACCAACGATAAGCCGATAATGATCATGAATTTTCTACGGGACCGGAGCAGCAGCATCAACGCCATGACCGTTGCCGCGAGCAGTGCGCCGCGGGAATAGGAGGCAAAAACCGATAGGCCGGACAACGTCATCGCAACGACCAGACCACGCCGAACCCAGACGTTATCGGTGCTGACCTGGAGATAGCGCATCAGGGGTAGGATGACGAGAAGAGAGAAGGCGAGCTGGTTGTTATCGCCGATAAAGGTATCCGCGGGTCCCCAGACCCGGTAATTTCCTCCGGTCAGAACCGCAAAAATTCCACCTTTTACGCCATAAAATCCCAGAGAAATGACGATGACCCAGATGAGTGCCTGCAGGCGCTCTCTATTGGTTACCAGAACCATGGTTACGAATGTCATGGCCAGAATTTTTATGGTCCGTTCCCACTTGACGATCGCCTGGTCCGGCACGATTGCGAAGACCGTCGTGATGCTGATCCAGATGGTGATGAGAATGATCAGAACCGAAATGGCATTCATGGGAAGGCGCTTCGGTTCGCGTGAAATCATCGTGCCGAGAATTGTAAAGGCCGCGACGCCAAGCGCGAATTGAAGGCTGTACGCAAAACCCCAGGTAAGTCTGTGGGGGTTCATGTAGGACAGCCAGCACCACATCGTGATCCCGATATAGGGCCGCATGAAAATGACCGGATAGGTCATTAAAATGCTGAGGGTTATAAAAAGATCCCGCATCGCGACGCGAACTACCTTGTGATCGTCAGGGTTCTAACTCAATTGCAAAATTATTTTGTGACAATAAAAGACAACTGATTGAGGGACCATAAATATCCGTACTGACGTTCGGGGGCAATAGATGCCTGTTTGTGTACGGCGTCTCCCTGCTCAGGACCCGACGATGCGGTGTGTCCCGGCCGGCGTTCTCCTAATCTGCACGATCGGTTCCGCTGAGGGTAGGTTTCCCGGGTTTGCGATTGGAAAATCCGGCTGTCCGGAGATATCAGGCAGCTTTAATTATGGGCGAGCGTATAAATGACAGATATGTTATCCAAGCACATTGTCGATCCGGTCTCTGGTGCTGAGGTAAATATTGAGCTTGTTGGATTTACGCGATGTTCTTTCATTGGAAAAGTTTCGTGATCAGGCTGTGCGAAGAACGGTAGGAATTCTGTCACCGCGTTTTGATAGGCTGATCAATTGACGGCTGACTGACCGGGCAATGGAAAAATAGGACGACTGACTGTGGATTTTTTAGCCAGTTTGCTTGGCGCCGGACTGCTTCTCTCGACGATTGGTCTTATCGGGATGCTCATTCACTGGGGCATTAAGAACGATGGCTGCGAGTCAATCAAAGACCAGACCGGCCTGTTCAAGATGAGGGACTATGAAGCTGAACAGCAACAGAAAACCGAACAGAAGCTGCGGACCGTGCAAAGCAGACTCCGGGATCAGGATTTTCGGTCCTGAACCCGTCTCGAATAATTTTGAATCAGATAGTCATTTGGCCGACGGGCTTGGCATGGTTCGGGACCGGCGAAATTAATCTGCCGAAATTTTAATCCGGAGCCCGGTGCGTTCACCGGGTGATGTGAAAAATTCACGGTAAAGCAAAGTAAAGACGATGCGAGTTGCTGTTGTAATCCCATGTTACCGGGTAAAAAATCTTGTTTTACCGGTCATCGAGGCGATCGGTGACGATGTGGATGCAATCTATGCCATCGATGATTGCTGCCCCGAAAATTCCGGCGATTTTATCGAAGCAAATTGCCGCGATCCGAGGCTGAAGGTCTTTCGGCATGCTGCAAACAAGGGTGTCGGTGGGGCCATCATGACGGGTTACCGCCTCGCACTAGACGATGGCATGGATATCATCGTCAAGGTGGACGGTGATGGTCAGATGGATCCGAGACTGATTTCCGAGTTGATCCGTCCTATCGTCAATCTTGAAGCCGACTACGTGAAGGGGAACAGATTCTATTCCCTTTACGACGTCAATACGATGCCGCCAGTACGATTGCTCGGCAACGCAGTCCTCAGTTTCATGACCAAGATTTCCAGTGGGTATTGGCGGGTCTTTGATCCGACCAACGGTTTCACCGCGATTGGCGCGGTTGCCGCAGAACGTTTGAACTTCAGCAATATCTCGGAACGCTATTTCTTTGAAACCGATATGCTGATCAACCTTGGCGGTATTCGCGCCGTCGTCCAGGATTTTCCCATGCAGGCGGTCTACGCGGACGAAGAAAGCAATCTCAAGATTGGAGATGTGGCCTTTAATTTTCTGTTTAAGCATATAAAGTTTTCGGCCCGCCGGATTCTCTACATGTATTTTCTGCGCGATTTTTCACTTGGATCGGTAAATCTTTTTTTCAGTGTGATTTTCGGCATTTTTGGCACGTTGTTTGGCGTTATCGAGTGGTATCAGTCAATTGCGACGGGAATCCCGGCATCTCCCGGAACTGTGATGCTGGCGGTGCTGCCGATTATTCTCAGCGTGCAGTTCCTGATTGCATTTCTGTCTCAGGACATCGGCAATGAGCCGTTAATTCCGCTCATCAGGTCCAAATTCGACAAGCGGTCCCTCCCCAGTGCGATCGAACGGGCAAGCCTGAATGATTGATGCGGGGTTTTTCAAACAGGCTATTCTCTACGTCGCTGTCGGAGGATTCGTATATCTGATCGATCTTGGGACATTCGTGGCTGTTGTCCTGAACTGGCCGGATTTTCATCTCTTCGGAAATGTACTGGCAAAGATAGCCGGGGCGTTGAGCGGCTTCGTGGCGCACAAGTATCTGACGTTTTCGGGCGAACACGCAGACCCGGTACACAAACAGGCGGTACGTTATGTAACGCTTCTGTTCTTCAATATCGTCGGTGCAACCGTTCTGTTGTATCTGTTCGTCGATATTCTGGCGCTGCCGGCCTTGCCGACCAAAATTGGCGTTGATGTCATCGTGATTGTTTCGAGCTTTTTCATTAGTCGTCACGTCGTATTTCGCAAGAGCAAAAAGCAATCTGAACCTGAAGAGGTCAACACATGAATTTTGCCGTGATAACGGATTCACCCCGCAAGGTGGTGGCAGCTGCGCTCGTCGGGTTTCTCGTTCTCGTTGCCTGCGCCTGGGTTGGATATCTCGGTTCGGATGATGTGACTTACGCCGACGGCGCTTACGGATGGATGGAATCTTTTCCTTATGTTGGCGGACATGGAACCGTCCGTTACACGATTACTATCCCCATGGCGCTGTCATTCATCGCTTTCGGCGAAAGCGAATTCACAATGACCTTGCCGACACTGCTGTATGGAATGGGGCTGATTGCGATCCTGGTTCTGATGCTTCATCGTATTCTGGGTGGCGGCTGTGCCGTTCTTTCAGCGCTGCTCCTGATCACCAGCCCGCTGCTCGTCATCTGGGTAACGATTGCCTCGGTTGACATCATCGAGGCATTCTTCGTGTTTTCGTCTCTGCTGCTGTTCATTCATGCCTCGAAGCAGGACGCGCAGTGGCGATACCTTGTCGCGTCCGGCGCTATGGCGGGGCTGGCCTTTCTGACCAGGGAAACGGCCGTGTTTTTCCTCGTATTCTACGGGGTGCTGTTTCTGGCTGGTTACGGTATCAATCGGCTTTACTATTTCATTATGGCAGCCGGTTTTTTTGCCGTTTGGCTGGCCGAAGTCGCGTATTTTTATATTTTGACAGGTGATCCGCTCTATCGGATCAACATATCTCTGCACCACGACAGCACCATCGATCGCGGCACGGATGTAGCCGGCAATCTGATCGTCCACCCTGTGATCGACCCTTTGCTAGTGATTCTCCTCAATCAGGAGTTTGCAATGCTGTTCTGGGTGGCCGTCCCTGCGGGCCTTTGGCTCCTGTTCAGCAACCGGATCTCACCTGCCGTTCGACGGATGGCCATCCTTTTCTCTGGTGTGGGGTTGATCTGGCTGATTTGCGTTGGCGCAGCGCAAAGCCTGCTGCCGCTCAATCCGCGCTATTTCCTGATTGCCGCCATTTCGGCATCAATTGTCACGGCACTTGCGGTCGCGGAGCTGTTCCGTCTGCGTCAACAGCAGTTGGGTGCGGCGGTCCTTTTCCTGCTGGTCGCCGGCAATCTTGCCGGGATATATATTGAAAACCGCAATCATATGTTCGGCGAGAGAGAGCTTTCCGATATCGTCGCCCGCTATCACGAGCCCGTCTTTACCGATCCCCTCACCTACCGTCGCGCCGAACTTTTGCTGAAGTGGAGTGATGGCGGGGAGCGGGTTTCAGGGGCTCCACCACCACCGGGCAGCATTTATCTCTACAACCCACCCCGCGCCAACGCTCTGACGGGTATGATTTCCGCTGAAGACACTCAGCGTTATCAGCCGCAGGGGACGTGGGAGCTGCTGGAAGGGAAAGCGCCCGGTTCCAAGCTCGCTGGCTCTGTCGTCAAGGCATTGGGACTGGGCGATCTGCTTCCTGGAAAGTTGATGAATGCCCTGTCTGAAGGGCACCCTGGGGTGGAGATTTATCGGGTCCCCAAGGAGGCGGATGGGGGCTGATCAGGGCCTGCCGGTTGCGGGGTGTCCAGCTCTGGAGCGCTTTGTGGAACCGGATTCGTCTCTTGACCGGAGTTGCGAAACAAGCGCAGGTTTTATGAGGACTTTGCGGGAAGCAAACGAATTACACTGTTAAATTTTAACAGATGTAGCATTATAAGCGGGTGAAACACGGTGAACGACCCTATTTTTCAAGGGCTTTTGACTTACCGCGTCTTTACCAGCGAACCAGTTGGGTGTAAAACCCACTGTAATAGCTTGAGGGGGTCCAGATGGTTCTAAGTCCGTTGAGTGCAAAAAAAGCTTTTACCGCTTTGGTGGTGGGAGCAGCACTGTTTCTTACTGGTTGTTCCAGTAGTAAGTCAGATCTGCCGGCCGCCAAGTTAGGCGAAGAGTCGGTTGCTCCCATGTATCAGATCGGCGCCGGTGACAATCTGCAGATTTTTGTCTGGCGCAATGCAGAATTGACGATTTCGGTTCCGGTGCGGCCGGACGGCCGTATTTCGGTTCCTCTTATGGAGGATCTGGATGCCGCGAACAAAACGCCGAGTGAGCTTGCGCGCGAGATCGAGGAGAAGCTCGGTGTATTCGTTCAGGATCCGATTGTAACCATCATCGTTACCGGTTTCGTCGGACCTTTCACCCAACAGGTACGGGTGCTCGGTGAAGCGTCTCAGCCACTTGCCATTCCTTACCGCGCCAATATGACGGCGCTCGACGTGATGATCTCGGTTGGAGGCTTGACCGAATTCGCTGATGGTAACGATGCGACGATCGTGCGTCTGGTTGGGGACGAACAGAAAGAATTCCGGGTTCGACTGGACGATTTGATCAAGGATGGCGACATCACGGCGAATGTTGCAATCCTGCCGGGTGACGTGCTGATCGTGCCGGAAAGCGTCTTCTAATCCTGTTTTTTCTGATGTTATTTGTGAGAGGGGCGCCCGAAAGGCGTCCCTCGCTCATTTTTTGATGCTATAATTTATCGGGGCCTGTTGCTGATCGGGGCAATGCGGCCCGGTCGCCGTTCTTGCCGCCGCTTTTGCGGCCACACTGTTGAATTCGGGCAGAGCGGGGATGTCTGGCAATGTTCGCCCGGAGATTGCCAGGCCAAACTTGTGACTGATACGGCCAGCGTTTTGTCCGTTTCATCTGGAACCGGCTAAAAATGTTCTCGATTTCTTATACACCAAAGGGTTAAAACACGTATACGAACGTTGAGTGGGGCGAGATGGATGCCTGTGAAATGGTTCTGGAAGAATTGCAGTTTGACTGGATCCGACTGTTTTGGCCTCACACAATAAATACCCTGATCTGTGAACCGGATCTTGTCATTGTCCTGCCACAATTGGCACGTAACTGACCCGGAAAGCAGGAAGGAAATTATACCGATCCGGAGCGACAGTGGAGCTCTGGCAGGTTCTGCTGATGCTGGAGCAAGGGAATTCGTGGTATGAATCTGTGCGCTGTTCAGCTTCGTTTGATCGTGTGGTAAATATTTGGCATCGACAAAAGTCATCGGCTTGTCAGGAATTGTTAATGTTGAATCTTTAAACAAATCGGATAGAAAATGAGAGTTACATTAATCTGCAGATTGCATGCTTGTCCTTATGGGATGTATTTGAAGGGTGGTCGCGCGTCGAGATGAACGACATCTACGCACAGTTTATTTTTTATTGTAACGCCGTTTGGCAGCGCCGCTGGTATGCAATGATCGCTGCTTGGATCGTGTGTATCGCTGGCTGGTTCTTTGTCGCCACCATTCCCGACGTTTATGTTTCGTCCGGCCGGCTTTATGTCGATACGGCAAGCATGTTGCGTCCCTTGCTGCAGGGTTTGGCGGTGGACACAAACATCCGATCTGAAATCAGGATCATGCAGCAGACTCTGTTGAGCCGACCGAATCTGCAGAAGGTCGCGCGGATGACCGATCTCGACATTACGGCGACTTCACCGGATCAGATGGAACGATTGATCGATCGTCTGGAGCAAAAAACCACGGTTCAGGCTAACGGCGGCAATCTGTTCAAGGTGAGCTTTGAAGACGGTGATCCTGTGCGCGCACGAGATGTTGTGGATGCGCTCCTGACGATTTTTGTTGAAGGGAACCTGGGTCAGAGCCGTAACGATATGGATACCGCCCAGCGCTTCATCAGTGATCAGCTCAAGGAATATGAGCGTCAGCTTGAACAGGCGGAGTCGCGGCTGGCGAACTTTAAACAGCAGAACTTTGAAGCCCTGCCTGGTGCTGCCGGATATCATGGCCGGGTTGAAAGGTCCGAAGCCGCTCTTCTTGATGCGGAAAATGACTTGAACGCTGCCATTACCCAGCGTGCTGTGCTGCAAAGAGAGCTGTCGTCCGTTCCTGAGATGATCGGCGGATCTTCAAATATCGGTGTCGGATCCGGGCCACCCTCCGACACAACCTTGCGGATTATCGAAATTGAGGCGCAGGTCCAGGAGCTTCTGACCCGTTATACGGAGAAGCATCCTGACGTGGTGATCGCCCAGCGCAGACTGGCGGCGCTTCAGAAAAAGAATGAAGAAGAGCTGGAAGCAGCTCTCGTATCCGAAATCAACGCAGGCGAGCAGGCAAGCAGCGAGGGCGGCGTTCCCAATCCGCTATATTCGCAGATGCAGCTTCGACTGATCGAGCAGGAATCGATCATCCAGATCCAGCAGCGCCGTGTCGGCCAAATCAAGGGGCAGATTCAGGTCCTTGAAAGGTTGCGGTCAAATGTTCCGGCGGTCGAGGCCGAGTTGAAGAAGCTGAATCGCGATTACAGTACCATCAAGTCCAACTACGAACAGCTGCTGACACGCCGGGAATCAGCTCGTATCTCGCAAGAACGCGAAGTCAGTGCCGAACCGGTGCAGTTCCGGATTGTCGATCCGCCGCAGGTGGCTTCTGTTCCGACTGGGCCAAATAGGGGACTTTTCCTGACCGTGGTTTTGTTCGCAGGGCTTGCCGCGGGAGTTGGCTTGTCCTGGGTCATGATCTTTATTCAGGATACCTTCCACGATGCTTCTAATTTGGGGGCTGCTTTCGCCCTTCCGGTCCTGGGTACGGTGACCGCTGTCCAGGATCTGACCCGGCGAGGGTGGGGATTCTCAAATGTGGCGAGCGCGGTCGTGGTTCTGGTCGCGATGGGTGGTGCCTACGGTTCCCTCATGCGTATTGAGCAACAGGTCGGACTGAGCAATCTCAACATCGTTCGGGAAACCGCAGATATCCCCGCGGCGCTCAACGAAACGATTTCCAATCGACTCATGCCGCTGATTTCCGGCGTATTTGGCGAAAACTGAGGCATTGAGATGAGGGGACACTGAACATGGACCGTCGTAACGGCACCACATCCAAGGCCAAGGCACGTGGCGGCCCGTCGCTGGTTGAAAAGGCTGCAGCAAAGTTGGGGGCAGCCTCTCTTCACCAGAATTTTCCTCCGGTTGAAACCGTTCTGTCGGCCGTCGAAGCTGCCGGACAACAGAATGCGTCCTTGGATTCAGGGCAGGTTGCTCCACAGCCGGCGCCATCCCAGCCGGCGGCAAAGCTGGAGCCGGTTCCGGCGCCCGCGCCCGCGGCTGCACAGTCAGTTCAGGCGCAGAACCTAAAGCATCCGGAAGACCCGCAGCATTCATCGCGGGAACTTCGGGCGCGTAGCACCAGCCGGCAAGTGATGATTGATTTCGACCGGCTGCGGGTCGAAGGGATCCTGACTCCCGATCGGGGGCGCTCATTGACGACCGAGCAGTTCCGGATCATCAAGAACTCTGTTCTGCGCAATCGCTGGCAGGAGAACACCAATCTTCACAATCTGATCATGGTCACCAGCGCGGTTCCGGGTGAAGGCAAGACCTTTACGGCGATCAATCTCGCAATGAGCATCGCTTCGGAAAGAGACCTGACGGTTCTGCTGATTGACGGCGACCTTTCACGCCCGAGCATAGTGAAACGGCTGGGGATCAAGGCAGACAAAGGGCTCCTGGATCTACTTGAAGACCCGACACTCGATGTCGGGGATGTGATTCTGCGGACCAACGTCGAAAGCCTCTCGGTCATTCCGGCCGGTAAGCCGAATCAGATGTCGACAGAGCTGCTGGCCAGTACGCGCATGAAACGGCTGGTCGAAGAGATCTCCAAGCGTTATCCGGACCGGATTATCGTATTCGATGCACCGCCGGTTCTCGCGACGACCGAGTCATCGATACTGGCCAGGCACGCTGACCAGATCGTCTTCGTGGTCGAAGCTGAGGGAACCCGGCGTTCGGCTGTGAAGTCGGCACTGGACCTGATCAGCAGCTGCCCGAATATCGGTTTGGTTCTCAACAAGGCACGACCGCAATTCGGCGCCACCCAGTTCGGATCCTACTATGGCGGCTATTATGGCTATGGCGATAGTGAGAACCCATAAGCTTAACATACAGGCTGTAGCATTGCGGGCTGGTCTAGCGGTCTTTGCGCAAGAAAAGGGTCCGACCTAGGGATATGTATACAGATTTTTATAATCTGACGGGACTGCCGTTCCAGCTCACGCCGGACTACCGGTTTTTCTATACGAGTCAGCCGCATAAGAAGGCCGTTGCTTACGTGACCTATGGTCTGAGCAAGGGTGAGGGCTTTATCGTTATTACCGGCGAAGTCGGTGCCGGAAAAACCACGCTGATGGACTATTTTCTGTCCTCGATGCGGGGACAGCGCCTGATCACGGCGCGCGTGGTGACGACTCAAATCGAAGCGGACAGCCTGTTGCGTCTGGTCGCCGCGTCGTTCGGGCTGTCTCAGGAGGGCGAAGACAAGGCAACTGTTCTGAAACGTATCGAAGCCTTTCTGCTGGAATGTCATCGTGACGGAAGCCGGCCTCTCCTGATCATCGATGAGGTTCAAGGCCTGAAACACTCTTCACTGGAAGAGCTTCGGATGCTTTCGAATTTTCAGAGCGAACACAAATCGTTGCTGCAGATCTATCTGGTCGGGCAACCGGAATTTCGCAGGACACTGGCCAGCGCCAATCTTGAACAGCTTCGTCAGAGGGTCATTGCAACCTACCATCTGCAGCCTCTCGACCTCGATGAAACGCGGTCCTACATCGAACATCGTCTCAGCCTTGTCGGATGGCAGCAGGATCCCCTGATTGATGCGGCGGCATATGAGATCATTTACTCAGAAACCGCCGGTGTACCGCGGCGCATAAACCTTTTGTGTGACCGGCTGCTGCTCGCGAGCTATCTGAACGACAGTCATGAAATCGAGGCAGAAGATGTCGAGGATGTGGTCCTGGACATGCGCAAAGAGGGCGCGGCCTTGCCGCCTATGAGGTTACCCCGGGAAGAACTCGAGGTGATTCAGGCACCGGTTGAAACGAAGAGTTACGCTGGTGGAACCGGCAGTGCCCCGGAACGTACCTCGAGCGCCAATCCGGATCTGGACAGGCTGTTTCAACGCGTGTCTGCGCTGGAAGGCGGACGCGGAAAGAACTAACCCAAATGCAAAGTATCGGCGACGATCGTAAGTTCTTTGATGCGGTCGGGTTTTGCCGGTTGCTTTTCTGATCGTGAATGCATCGATGCACGCCATGGAGGCGATGAATGCAACAATACTCGGATACGTCCGAAAGGCCTGCCGCAGAAGTTGCGGCGCAGGACTCCGCCGCCGGTGGTAGCCGTGTCGCGGCAGCAAACGGCATCGTTAATGCCATGTCCGTTGATGTAGAGGACTACTTCCAGGTATCCGCTTTCGCCGATCAGGTTTCGCCTGGCGATTGGGATAATCATAGCTGCAGAGTGGAGAGGAACACGGACCTGATTCTGCAGATGTTTGCCGACCATGACACGAAAGCCACCTTTTTCATGCTGGGATGGGTGGCGGAACGCTATCCCTTGATGCTGCGGCGCATCGTCGATGCCGGCCATGAGCTTGCCAGCCATGGTTATGAGCATATTCGCGTGCACCGACAGACCGAAGCAGAGTTTCAGGCCGATGTCCGGCGCACCAAGGGCATTCTCGAAGAAATCGGGGGCTGTGCCGTCAACGGCTATCGTGCGGCAAGTTTTTCGATCGACGAGCGGACGCCATGGGCGTTCGACGTGCTGGCCCGTGCCGGGCATGTCTACAGTTCCAGTGTTTATCCGATCAACCATGACCTGTATGGTATGCCGTCGGCACCGCGTTTCACGTTCAGGCCCGACCAGAGGCACGATCTGCTGGAAATTCCGGTTACGACCGTAATCGTAGGGAGTAAGAAATTTCCCTGTGGCGGTGGCGGTTATTTTCGTCTGCTGCCTTACTTTTATTCACACTGGGCCATGCGGCGGGTGAACCAGAAGGATGGGCAGCCCTGCATGTTCTACTTCCACCCCTGGGAAATTGATCCGGCGCAACCGCGCGTTCCCGGCGCTTCCGTGAAGTCAAGATTTCGCCACTACACGAACCTGGGACGCATGGAAGCCCGCCTGCGGGTCGTTCTGAAGGACTTCTCCTGGGATCGTGTCGACCGTGTCTTCCTTCCGGCACGCAGCGTCGCGGCGTGAGGCGTTTGTGGTAGCGGGGATTGTAATCAGGCGTCTTGAGGCTGCGACTTGCAGCCAGTGGGATGATTTCGTTGAAACCTGCCAGTCGGCGAGCTTTTTCCATCGCGCCGGTTGGAAGCAGATCATTGAAGAAAGCTTCGGACACGATTGCTATTTTCTCTACGCTGAGAAGGACGGGGAGCTGCGCGGTGTACTGCCTTTGGTGCACGTACGCAGCAGGCTGTTCGGTAATGCTTTGATATCGAACGCTTTTTGTGTCTATGGCGGGGCAGCGGCTCTGGATGGCGAGGCGCAGTCCGCACTTTACGCCGAGGCGGAGGCGCTGGCGGACTCCTTGAGCGTCGACTACCTGGAGCTGCGGCTGAAATCTCCGGTCCATGCGGATTGGGCGCGCAAGGACGATCTCTACGTCACCTTTCGCAAGATCATGGACCCGGACCCGGAAAAAAACCTGGCCGCTATTCCGCGCAAACAGCGGGCGATGGTGCGCAAGGGATTGAAATCGGGGCTGGTAGGGGAACTTGACGAAACGACGGATCGTTTGCACGGAATCTATGCCGAAAGCGTACGTAATCTGGGGACGCCGGTGTTTTCGCGGAAGTACTTTCGTATGCTGAAGCAGGTATTCGGCGACAGCTGCGAGATCTCGATCATCGCCCATGAGGGGCGGCCGGTCGCGGGGGTCATGAGCTTCTATTTCCGTGATGAGGTCATACCCTATTACGGTGGCGGAACTTCCAGTGACCGGAAGCTGGCCATCAACGATTTCATGTATTGGGATCTGATGCGCCGGTCCTGTGAAGCGGGCTATCGGATTTTCGATTTTGGCCGGAGCAAGCGCGGCACCGGAGCCTTCGATTTCAAGAAACACTGGGGATTTGAGCCCGAACCTCTGGTTCATGAATACAAGTTGCTGGGCGTCGATGCCTTGCCCGAAATCAATCCGACCAACCCCAAGTACAGCCTCTTTATCGCGGCCTGGCGTAAACTGCCCTTGCCCGTGGCCAATGCAATCGGGCCTTTCATCTCGAGAAATCTGGGATGACCGAAAAACCGGAACTTCTGTTTCTGGCGCACCGGATTCCCTATCCGCCGGACAAAGGCGACAAGATTCGATCCTGGAACATCTTGAAGGGGCTCACTGAACACTATCGCGTGCATCTCGGGTGTTTTATCGATTCGCCGGAAGATATGAAGTACGCCGAACATCTCCGGACCGTCTGCGACCGTTGCCATTTCGCTATGCTGACTCCCCTGACCGCAAAGCTGCGATCCCCGACAGCACTGATGACCGGCGACCCCATGACTCTGAGCTATTACCGGAACCGGGGCTTGCAGCATTGGGTCGACGACCTGGCGAAAGAGCGGCCGCTTGATTCGGTCTTTGTCTTTTCGGCAGCAGTGGCGCAGTACATCCCTGAATCCCTGATCGGCAAAGTCCGCTGCATCGTCGACTTCGTCGATGTCGATTCCGACAAATGGCGTCAGTATGCGGTTTCCAAACCCTGGCCGGCCAGTTGGATCTACGATCGCGAAGGCCGGAAACTTCTCGAATTCGAACGCAAGACGGCTGCGCGTTGCGATGCGAGTCTTTTCGTATCGCCCGCGGAAGCGGAATTTTTTCGAAGCCTGGCGCCGGAGAGCCGCAGCAAGACTTTCCATATCAACAACGGTGTCGATTTCAATTACTTCAGCAACGCACATGATTTCGAAACGCCGTTCGGCGCAGAAGAATGTCCTCTGGTGTTCACCGGAGCAATGGACTACTGGCCCAATGCCGATGCAGTGATCTGGTTTGTGGAAAATATTCTGCCCGGCGTTCGCGCGAAACGGAGCAATGTCCGTTTCTATATTGTCGGATCCAAACCTGGAGCCGAGGTCAAGAACCTGGCGCGCACGGAAGGCGTGGTCGTGACCGGTCGCGTTGAGGATGTTCGGCCGTACCTTGCTCATGCTGCTGCCGTCGTTGCGCCGCTCCGGATCAGCCGGGGCATTCAGAACAAGGTGTTGGAAGGCATGGCTATGGCAAAGCCGGTCATTGCAACATCCCAGGCACTGGAAGGTATTGATGCCGTGATCGGTCAGGAAGTTCTACAGGCTGACGATCCTAATGAATTTATTGAAAAAATCTTCGCGGTTTTAGACTCTGCCAATGAAAGCCTGTTAGGTAGGAATGCGCGCGCGCGGGTTATCCGTGACTATGCCTGGGATGCAAATGTAGACCGCCTGATGGCGATGCTGAGGGGGGACCATACGGGCGATTCCGGTTTGGCCGAGACAGGATCATGTTAGACAGCAAGAGCGACGTAGTGCTGCAAGATGAGTCTCCTTCGACGAGACCTGACGATTCCGCGCTGCGGGCTCAGTGGCACTGGAGTCTCGGCGCGATTGTCGTTGTCTGGGCAGGCCTGATCCTGCTGTTCTTTGAAACCGGGCAATCCATGGTCGATACCTGGATGTCGTCGACCTTGTTCGGCCACAGTTTTCTCATTCCGCCTGTTTCGGGTTATCTGATCTGGCTTCGCCGCAAACGCCTGTCAGGCCTGACGCCAAGGATCGCTTTCCTAGGGTTTCCGCTCCTCGCGTTTCTGGCTTTGGGGTGGCTGGTCGGCAACGTATCCGGGACTCAGGCTGTCCAGCAGTTCGCTTTCGTGAGCATGCTTGTCGCTACCGTTATTACCATTCTGGGTTGGCGTGTTTCCTGGCGTATCGCCTTTCCATTGTTCTTTCTGTTCTTCACCATTCCCTTCGGGGAGTTTCTGATTGCACCGCTTCAGGACGTAACCGCGGGGTTCGTCGTTCGGATGCTGCAGTTGGTTGGTATTCCGGTCTATCTGGACGGTCTTTTCATTCACATTCCCTCCGGCAGCTTTGAAGTGGCTGAAGCCTGCGCCGGCGTCCGCTTTCTGATCAGCACAATCGCCCTTGGATTTATTGGCGCCAACCAGCTTTATCGCAGCACAACGCGCCGCCTGATCTTCATTGGGCTGTCGGTCGTCATTCCGGTCATCGCCAACGGCTTCCGCGCTTTTGGCATCGTAATGCTGGCGCATCTAAGCGATTTCACGGTGGCGGTGGGTGCCGATCACCTGACCTACGGCTTTATATTTCTAAGCTTTGTGACCCTGCTTCTGCTGGCTGTCGGCTTTTCTTTTCGCGACGCGGCTCCGGTCGACCGGCGTCGGATCGGCGACGATGACACGGCGGGCCCGAGGATGTCGAAGATCAGCTCGCCAATTATTGCTGCCCTTGTCGTTTTGGCAATTGCTGCCAGCGCGGATGCGGGCCGAAGACTCACCGAGTACGACGTTATTGAAGACGCCACCGTTAGGCTTCTTCCGATTGAAGTCCAGCCACCCTGGCAGAGAGTCGAAGTGGCGACCACAACCTGGGGGCCGAGTTTCATAGGTGCGGATAAAGAGCTCCATACAAGCTATCGACAGGCGGAAACCCAGGTGGATGTGTATCTGGCGTTTTATGTGTCCCAACGTCAGAACGCTGAAGTCGTGAATTCGAGCAACCGTTTTGCGGATGGCAAGCTTTGGGACCGGGCGGGAAGCGGAAGGCTTGAAGCTGTTATCGAAGGTTCGCCGCAGGAGGTGAATTATGAGCGGATGCTGGCGCAGCGTCGCGGCCGGGTTGTATGGTACTGGTACTGGGTCGATGGCCGTTTCACGTCGAGTCCCTACTTTGCCAAGCTTCTTCAGGTCAAAGCACGCCTTTTGGGCGGCATCCGGTCGGCTGCTGCGATCGCTATCGCTACGGATTATATTGATGCGCCCGTCGATGCTCATGCAGTGCTTCGGGATTTCACCTCCCGAATGGGCTCTTCTGTCAGTGCGACGCTGCAACGGGCGAATCACGATTTGCGGGAGGCTGAACGGGCAGGAAACAGCGCGTTTGCTAACCGGCAAGAAATGGGAAGACGTTCCGGGAGCATTTTCGGAACTGCTCAGAGCCAACTCAATCTGGATGGAGATCAATAAGTGTGTGGCATCGTCGGAATTTTTGAAACCCGCAGTCAGAACACCATAGATCGCGATCTGCTCGCCCGGATGAACGATTCACAGCGCCATCGGGGTCCGGACGAGGAAGGGCTTCATATGGCTCCGGGACTCGGGTTGGGGCATCGCCGGCTTGCGATCATCGATCTGGCCGAAGGGCAGCAGCCGTTGTTTAACGCGGATCGCTCGGTGGTGGTCGTCTACAATGGCGAAATCTATAATTTCAAGGAACTGACGGAAGAGTTGAAATCGGCGGGGTATCGATTCAAGACGCACTCGGATACCGAAGTGATCGTTCATGCCTGGGCGGAGTGGGGTGAAGCCTGCGTCGAGCGATTTAGGGGCATGTTCGTCTTCGCGTTGTGGGACAGCAAGAAGGAGACTCTGTTTCTGGCCCGCGACCGGATCGGTATCAAGCCGCTGTATTATTCACTGCTGGCCAGCGGGACACTGATCTTCGGTTCCGAGTTGAAGTCCCTGATACTGCACCCGGAGCTCTCCCGAGAGCTTGATCCTCTGGCTGTAGAAGAATACTTCGGATACGGCTATGTACCGGATCCTAGAACCATCTACCGCGGCGTCCATAAACTGGCGCCGGGCCATGTTCTGATCCAGCGCCGCAACGACCTGCCGGCCAGTCCCAGGCAATACTGGGACGTCCGTTTTGACGAGGTGGAGAACCTCAGCGAAGACGAGATCTGCGAGTCCCTGATCGAAGAGCTGCGCGAAGCCGTCAAAATCCGGATGATTGCCGAAGTGCCTCTTGGCGCCTTTTTGTCTGGCGGTGTGGACTCCAGCGCCGTGGTGGCATTGATGGCAGGTCTGTCGGATAAACCGGTCGATACCTGTTCGATCGGGTTTGGGGCGCCGGAATATGACGAGTCCAAATACGCCGGACAGGTCTCGAAGCAGTTTGGCACCAATCACCACGTGAACCAGGTTGACCCCGATTCCTTCGATCTGGTCGACAGTCTGATGGGTTTCTACGACGAACCCTTCGCGGACAGCTCGGCAATGCCGACCTATCAGGTTTGTAAGCTGGCACGGGAAAAGGTTACCGTTGCGTTGTCGGGTGACGGCGGCGACGAACTTTTCGCCGGCTACAGGCGGTATCGCTGGCATCATTATGAGGAACAGGTGCGCAGCCGCGTGCCCGCCGGACTGCGCGGGCCCGTCTTTTCATTTCTGGGCCGTTTCTATCCCAAACTGGATTGGGCGCCAAAGCCGTTGCGGGCCAAGACGACTTTTCAGGCTCTGGCGCGCGGGACGGTCGGCGGATATTTCGATTCGGTATCGGTTCTCAACGACGAACTGCGCAACGGAATCTATTCGGACAACATGCGCCGCGAACTTCAAGGCTATCATGCCTCTGAAGTTGTCGGTCGCTTCATGCGCGAAGCGCCGACCGATCACTATCTCAGCAGGGTCCAGTATGCGGATCTCAAGACTTACCTTCCCGGCGATATCCTGACCAAGGTCGATCGCGCCAGCATGGCAAATTCCCTCGAGGTGCGCGTGCCGATCCTCGACCACAAGTTCATCGAGTGGTCGGCGCGGATTGCGCCGCACCACAAACTCAAGGGGCGAGAAGGCAAGCATATCTTCAAGAAGGCGCTGGAACCCTATCTTTCAAACGACATTCTCTATCGCGACAAGATGGGCTTTGCGGTGCCTTTGGCCCAGTGGTTCCGGGGGCCTTTGCGCGAGCGGGTTCGTGAGGCACTTACAAGTGAGACTCTCGGCGACACCGGCCTCTTCGATATGGCGTTCATTGAAAGTCTGGTTGATCAGCATCAGTCGGGTGTGCGGGAACACAGCGCCGCGATCTGGTCGCTGGTGATGTTCGAGTCTTTTTTGCGCAAGGTTCATACCAGCGGAGAGTCACCGGTATCCCTGCCGCCGCGCGAGCCGGCCCGTGTCCCCGCGTGAAATGGATGAACGCCGTCAAGAAATAAGGGAGCGGGATTTGTTCCTTGAAACTATGGGTGGTTCTTCGATGGCTGTTATGTAATTAATCCGTTAAGTAGTTTGTGTAATAGTCGTGGGAAGTTCTCATGACACGGTTTCCAGGCTTGCTGGCCGGGAGCTCAAACGATATTTGAACAACTACTTGAACCAGCGCTCGTCGGGTTGATAGAAAAACTGTTGCCGCCCTGGGATCATAAGAATTAAGTCTGTCCTATGCATTTCGCACGCCCTCTCGTAATTTTGGCAATCCTAGAGTGCCTGACACTTACCCTGTCGGTAATTCTGGGTATCTATCTGCGTGTAACCGCAGAACCCGGTGTCGATGCTGCCGCGAGTCTTGCTGGTTTTATTCCTGCGATTGTGATTTTTACGGCTGTGGTTATGGCCGCGATGTTTTCCCTCGGTCTTTATAACTGGCAGTTCTCGTCCAAATTTTCTGACATCTTCACCCGGCTGTTCGTCAGCTTTCTTATCAGCATGTTTGTTTTGTCGGTTATCTTCTACACGCTTCCGGACCTCACCATCTGGCGTTCTGCGCTTGCGCTGGCCATGCTGGGCGCCTTTCCGATGCTCATTGTCCTGCGGCTCGTCTTTCTCCAGATCGTCGATAACAGTCAGCTGAAACACAGGATTATCATTATCGGCGTCGGCGAACGCGCCGCGCAGCTCGAAGATCGGGAACACGACGGGCGTTCGTGCCGTTTTGTTTGCGCTGGGTTTGTCCAGATCCCCGGTGAGCAGGTCAAGATCACACCCGAGCGGATCCTGCCCAATGATACGCAGCTCGCCGAATATGTCGAAGCGAACGGAATTGACGAAATCGTCGTGGCTGTTCAGGACCGTCGCGGACACCTGCCCCTACCTTCGCTCGTTGATTGCCGTCTTAACGGCACGGCCATTACCGACTATATGAGCTTTCGCGAACGCGAAAGCCTCTGCATCGACCTGAATGCCCTGAACCCGAGCTGGTTCCTGTTCTCCGAGGGTTTCCCGGGTGGGCGTCTGCAGCAGGCCTTTAAGCGGGCGCTGGACATCGCCGTCAGTCTGGTGCTGTTGATTTTCCTGCTGCCGATTATCGTTGCAACGGCGATCGCTGTGCGTCTCGAGAGTCCCGGGCCGATCTTTTACCGGCAGGAGCGTATGGGCTTTAAGGGAAAACCCTTTGTTCTGACCAAATTCCGCAGTATGCGGGTGGATGCCGAACGGGACGGTCCGCAGTGGGCCGCAGCCAATGACACCAGAGTGACCGCGGTGGGGGCTTTCGTCCGAAAGACGCGTATCGACGAAATTCCGCAGATTATAAACGTCCTGAAGGGCGATATGAGTTTTGTCGGGCCAAGGCCCGAAAGGTCCTTCTTCGTCGACCAACTCGCGGACGTTATCCCCTATTACAATGAGCGGCATCGGGTGAAGCCGGGTGTAACGGGATGGGCTCAGTTGAACTATCCCTACGGCGCTTCGATAGAAGATGCGCGGCAGAAACTTCAGTACGATCTATATTATATTAAATATTACAGCCTCTTGCTGGATCTGAGTATTATCGCGCAAACGGTGCGGGTGGTTCTCTGGCCACAAGGTGTTCGGTGATTTTCGCTGCCAATCCGGCCTCTGACGAGCGAGATACAATCAGCATCAGCAAAGATTTCGACCACATCTGGTCATGGAAGACGGCGAGTTAAACACTATGACAGACATCGAGCGCGATCGACCGATCATTGTCATGGGCACAAACCGTTGGGGTGACGACTGGCAGACGCGTCAGCAGATCACCTCCAGACTCGGTGGGCGCGGCTGGCAGGTCGCCTATTCCACGGGCACACTGTTTGCTTGGGATCGTTTTACCGATGATTGGCGGGATTGCGGTTGGTTTGAGTCTTCGACGCGAAAGTATGACGTCGAGGTTCACATGCCCGGTCGCTGGCAACTGCGCTGGCCCAAACTTCCGGCTTGGGACCGTTTCGTCGTGCGACGTTATCTGTCGGGTCTGAAGAAGCGCGTCGGCTGGTCGGCGGAACGACGGCCTCTGGTTTATGTGTTCCATCCGGTTTTCTGGCCTTATGTAGAAGTACTGGGAGACTGCTCGGTCGTATATCACGCTGACGATACTTTTTCCTCGATGCCCGGCTGGACCGAAGAGCAGGCACGGATGCAGGAAAAACTGGTCGCGCGGGCAGATCTGATTGTCGCGAGTTCGCCCGGGATGGCAGAGGCCCTCCCCAATGACGGGCCCGCACGCACCAGGCAGCTACCTAACGGAGCGGACACCCCGGCCTTTATCAATGCGGCTGGCTGCGAATGCCCGGATGACCTGGCTGCGATCCCGCATCCGCGTATTGGTTATGTCGGCAAGATCAATGAAAAGGTCAATCTCGCCCTGGTGCTGTCGATCGCGCGGCAGAAGCCGGATTGGCAGTGGGTCTTTATCGGACTGGTGCACGAAGAGCACCTCACACCCGAGACCGCTGCAATTTACGGTGCCTGCAAGGCGCTGCCGAATGTTCATTTTCTGGGTTTCAAGCCTTATCACGGTCTGCCGGCATACAACACGCACATGGACGTCAATGTCATGTGTTACCGCTCGGAGCAGGGGGGCTGGTGGACCGACCTCTATCCGCTGAAACTGCACGAGTATCTGGCTACCGGCAAACCGGTGGTCGGTGCCGATATCCGGATCATCAAGCAGTTCAGTGAAGTCGTCGCCGTCGCCGGGAGCGAAGCCGAGTGGCTGTCGGCCCTGGAAGACGCGATTGAAAACGGTGGCGTCAGCACTCCGGGCGAGCGACAGCGTGTGGCTGCCGAGAACTCCTGGGACGGACGTGTCGATCAGTTGGAGAGCTGGCTCAATGAGCTCGGTTAAGGTGTTCCAGGGACGTTTGTCGGCAAAGCTGTTCATGCAGACTTCGGAGCCGGCCTTTTCGGACCTCTCTCGGGCGTCGTGACCATGGCCGCGCAACCTCATCTGCTGCATGTCTTCCCGACATTTGCACACGGCGGCGTGCCGATCCGTATCAGCACGATCATCAATCACTTCGGAGAGCGGTATCGTCACACGATTCTGTCGCTCGATGGGCCGACGGATTGCCGCTCGCGTCTGAGCGCGGAAGTTCCGGTGGAAGTTCGCGCGTTTGACGGACCGGCTACCGGGTTGCTGGGACGCCTTTGTGCAATCCGGCGTTTTCTCAAATACGAATCGCCGGACCTTCTGCTGACGTTCAACTGGGGCGCTGCGGAATGGGCACTCGCAAACACGCTTTCGCCGATTTGCCGCCACGTTCATCTGGAAAGCGGTTTCGGTGTCGAGGAAGCGGAGCGCCAGATCCCGCGCCGGGTCTATTTCCGCCGTCTGGCGCTTGCCCGCGCGTCGCAGGTTGTCGTGCCGTCGTTCAATCTGGTTCGCATTGCGACCGAGATCTGGAAACTACCCAGGCACAAGATCAGGCACATACCCAACGGTGTCGACTGTGAGCTTTTTGCTCAGACCCCGATCATTGGGGAGCCACCTGGCTTCGTCAAACGGCCGGACGAGGTGATCATCGGGACGGTGGCGCCTTTGCGGGCAGAAAAGAGTATTGCGCGACTTATAAAGATCTTTGCCCAACTCTCCCCTGCCAAGCGACTGCGCCTGTTGCTGGTTGGCGATGGCGATCAACGCGCCTCGCTTGAGGCCCTGGCTTTCGAGCTGGGAATTGCGGACCGCGTTGTGTTTGCCGGTCACTGCGAAGGCATAGAAAAGATCCTCGGGTGGATTGATATTTTTGCCATGACCTCGGATACCGAGCAGATGCCGAACTCTATTCTGCAGGCAATGGCGGCGGGGCGGGCCATCGCATCGTTCGATGTCGGCGATGTGAAAGCCATGCTGCCCGAAGAAAGCCGGGCCTTCGTGACGCCAAGAAACGACGACGAGGCATTACGGACCGCGCTTGGAACCCTGGTGAGCCAGGCGAGCTTGCGTGAAGGTCTTGGCGCGGGCAATCGCGATCATGCGCGGAAGGTTTATGCCGCGGAGCGGATGTTCGAGGCCTACGGGGAGGTGTTCGACGCATGACTGACGGCCGTAAACACCCATTGAATGGGGCCCCGCCGATCAGGAGATGCGCTGGTTGGTGCCGACAAGGTTTGGAGACGATGAAATGAAGATTCTGACCTTTTCGACACTCTTTCCCAATAAAGCTCAACCGCACCACGGCGTGTTCGTCGAGAACCGTCTGCGGCACCTGGTCGAAAATACGGATGTGTCGGCGCAGGTGATTGCACCGGTTCCCTGGTTTCCTTTCTCATCGTCGCTGTTCGGTGACTATTCGACCTTTGCGAAAGTGCCCCGGAGCGACCGGCGTTCCGGGATAGAAGTGACATATCCGCGTTATCCTCTTATCCCGAAGATCGGGATGAACCTTACACCCTGGCTCATGTATCGGGCGGTCCGACCTCTGGTCGAGCGGATGCTTCGAGACGGTGCCGGTTTCGATCTGATCGATGCCCACTATTTTTATCCTGACGGCGTGGCAGCAGCCTATCTGGCGCGCGCGTTGAACAAGCCCTTGACCATCACGGCACGCGGTACCGACCTTAATCTGATCCCGCAATACCCCACGCCACGGCGATTGATCATCGAAGCCGCGGAACAGGCCGATGGTTTGATCACCGTCTGTCAGGCGCTAAAGGATGAACTGGTCGCAATGGGTATTGTCGAACAAAGGGTAGACGTGCTTCGCAATGGTGTAGACCTTGAACTCTTCCAGCCAAAAGACCGGGATGCGGCAAAACGGAAATTCGGCTTAAACGGGACCGTGCTGCTCTCGGTCGGGCATCTGATAGAGCGCAAGGGACACGATCAGATCATCAGGGCCCTGCCCCGTCTGCCCGAGGCGACATTGGTGATCGCCGGGATCGGCCCCGAAGAAAGTTCGCTTCGTGCTTTGGCTGAGTCGATCGGGGTGGCGGGTCGGGTGCGTTTTCTTGGAGCGATTCCACATCAGGAGATGTCTTGGCTTTACAGTGCAGCCGATCTGCTGGTTCTGGCATCGAGCCGGGAAGGCTGGGCCAATGTCCTGCTGGAGACCATGGCAAGCGGTACGCCGGCGGCTGCCACCAATGTCTGGGGGGCACCCGAGGTCATCACAACGGCGGCGGCAGGCGCCCTGATCCCCGAACGGACACCCGACGCCATTGCCGATACGGTGCTTTCTGTACTGGCGGGTCCTCCTACCCGAGCAGCGACCCGGGCCCATGCGGAACTTTTTAGCTGGCAGGCGACTTCGCAAGGACAATACGACCTGTTTCGCTCCATCCTCGATCGGCGTCACAAATGAAAATACTCTATCACCACAGAACCGGTTCGGCGGATGGACAAGCAGTTCATATCGAGGAGTTGATGACGGCTCTTTCCGCTCTGGGCCATGAGATCGTGAAGGTTGTCCCTGGTGGAAGTGAAAAGCAGAAGTTCGGGGACGAAGACGGCCTCGTCGCTGCCCTGAAGCGCTATCTGCCGCGCGCGGTTTATGAACTCATGGAGTTCTCCTATTCGCTCGTTGCCTATCGCCGTCTTCGCAAAGCCTATCTGGAACATCGGCCTGATGTTCTGTACGAACGCAGCAATCTCTTTCTGTTCTCGGGTGTCTGGCTGAAGCGTCGCTACAAGCTGCCCATGCTGCTTGAAGTGAATGCCCCGCTTTTCGAGGAACGCAACCGGTTCGACGGCATTGCCCTGAAAGGCTTTGCGCGCTGGACCGAGGAGACTGCGTGGCGCGAGGCGGACTTTGTCCTGCCGGTGACGGATGTTCTGGCGGACCATCTGCGGCATGCCGGGGTTCCGGAAGAACGTATTCGGGTGATCCCGAACGGTATCAACCAGGATCGGTTCCTTAGCGATATCGATAACCGGGCGGTGCGGCAGCGGTTGGGGCTGACGGATCGTCTGGTCCTTGGCTTTACCGGCTTTGTGCGCGAATGGCATGGTCTCAACCATGTTGTCGAGCTTCTGGCCGAGGACCGGGGCGGCAGGCAGCTTCATCTGCTGGTCGTCGGGGATGGGCCGGCGCGCGAAAGCCTCGAAGCCCAGGCCAGGTCCCTTGGTGTTTCCGGCCGAGTTACCTTCACTGGAGTCATCGGTCGTGATGACGTTGCCGAATACATTGCTGCCTTTGACGTCGCGCTTCAGCCGGCGGTAACTGCGTATGCCTCTCCATTGAAACTCTTTGAGTATATGGCACTTGGTCGTGCGATCATTGCGCCTGATATGCGTAACATCAGGGAAGTCCTCTCAGACGGTTTGGATGCGCTGCTGTTCAACCCTGACACCGAGGGTGGATTTCGGGAGGCGATCGAGCGCGTTTGCGGTGATGACGAACTGCGCGATCGCCTAGGCAAGGCTGCCCGTGCCGCTATTACCGAGAAGGGCCTGACATGGGAAAACAATGCCAGAAAGATTGAATCTCTCGTCGACGAAGCGCGAATCAGAAGTAAATAACGGGTATTTTACGGAATCTTACTTAAGATAAGCAGTTGAATTATAGTTTCATCAAGAACATATATCATGATTAAATAATTTTATTGATCATTGATTTCTTTTTCTCTAAAATTGCAAATAAAATAAATGAGTAGACTGGGGTGTAATTTTTCTATTTACGATAATTTAAGACGTAACCCCTAGTGTGCCTGACAGCATCAAGGTTCCATTCGGGAGTAACTAATGGCCGTTGTTCAATCGCAGACAATCGTGACACCCAGTCGATTGTCTGTATCGAGCCCTCCGGCTGTACCTTCCGAAGACGTCCGTCTCGCGGAGCTGTTCAAGCATTGGTTCGAGACCAAACCTGCAATCACCGCTAATGAGATCGAACAGGCCCATCGCCTGCGGTATCAGGTCTACTGTGTCGAGAATCCCTTTGAGGATCCGGCGAAAAACGTCAACGGAATGGAGATGGATGAGTATGATCCGCACTCCGTTCACAGCCTGCTGATTCACCGTCCCACGGAAACCATCATGGGGGCGGTGCGTTTGATTCTGCCCTCAAAAGACGGGGCCTACAGTCTTCCGATCCAGGAAGTCTGGGACACGAACCACGTTCCTTATCCGGAAGCGACGACGGCCGAGATTTCTCGCTATGCTATTTCCCGGGAATTCCGCCGCCGCGCGGGAGAGGAGCGGTATGCCGACGTCAGCTGGTCGAACTCTCTGGAAAACCCGGATGAACAGAGAATGCTGGAGCGCAGGGTTCTTCCGCACATCACTCTGGGTCTGATGAAGAGTGTCTTGAGGATGTGCATCGAGCATGACATTACACATGTCAGCGCCGTGATGGAGCCGGCCCTGATCCGCCTGCTCCGCCGCTTCGGTCTGGAGTTTGAGCCGATCGGATCCGTTGTCGATTACCACGGCCGCCGCCAGCCTTGCTATGCTTCCCTCGAAACCCTGCTCAGGACGTCGCAGGACAACTGCCGCGAATTCTGGGAAGTGGGAACGGACTACGGTAGGTTGCTGCCTAAGACCCATTCATCCGATAACGGTTGAGCCTGGTCGGCTGCCGTCCTCGTGCTTTTTCAGATCTGACGCTGCGCTTTCATCTATTCTGATAACAGAAACGTCTGATCCACGGCGGTTTTCGGAGTTAATTCTCCTGAGCATATTGCGGCTATACGGGAACCTGCCTTGGATCGGATCATCTTTTGATCATATGGCTGGCGCACATTTAACGGAACGACGGATCGCTTGCGATGATACCATCTAAACCGGATCTGCTCTAGAAACTCATCTGGAAACCGAGCAGGACGCGGTCGTTGTCGTCGAACTGGCCAAACACACCTTTCGACGTGCCAAAGAATATATCGGCACCTGCCCAGACCGACAGGGTGTCATTGATCTGGTAGGTGACCTTGGGCCGGACCAGGCCATCACCGCTGTTCAGGGATTGCAGCCAGATCACTTCAGCTTCGAGATCATCGTCCAGGAATTTGCGGCGCACCAGCAGACTGGCGGTCGATGCGAACTGATCCCGAACCAGCCCTTCGATGTCATTGGTCAGATAGTCGCCAAAGAGCTGTGCGCTTATCAGCGTGTCTTCCATTCCGTACCAGTCGAGTCCAACGACAGAAGAGAAATTGTCGCTTTCTCCGACGCCGTCACTGTCTGCCTGATCGTCGGTCAGGTAGAAGCGGTTGAAGGAATAGCCGAGTTCACCACGCAGGACGAAATCCCCAAAGGCGTTGCTGAAAGTTCCGCCGACCAGATGTGTCCGTTCGTATTCCGGCGTGATCGTCACGACGGAACCCTGCACCTGGCGTCGGAGTACTGGATTGTCGTCGTAATGGTAAAGGTAGTTCAGGCTGAAGTCCCAGCCGTCGATCATGCCAAGCAGTCGTGCGCCGGCGTCGGAGTCGGCAACAGCGCTGTTCGGCCGATCCGGATCACGCTGTATGACGGTAAAACCGGGCACGGCCCTGGGAACGAACTGCGGCGCTGTTAACGCAAAGAGTGCCCCGGCTTCCGGCAGATCGTTGTAGGTCTGATCCGGAATCCATAGAAATTCTGCCGTGAAGTCATCGATCGGAACTTCGGCGGCCAAAGTCCAGAGTGGAATGCGGGAATCCTGAAAGTCATCCAGGATGAATTCCCGGTAATCCTGAGGATTGACGACATCCAGAACTTTCATTCCGTCTGCCTGTCCCCAGACAATCTGCTGTTTGCCGATGCGCAAATGGGCAATCTCAATCGGTGCATCCAGGTAGAATTCGCGCAGTTCCAGATCAACATCGTTGTTTGGTAACCAGCGGCGGGATATCAGGTCAGTGGTGTCCTGGGCTGGGCTGCCGGGCTCAAGGCGGTCGCGGGTGTCCCATCGGGCGCGACCGATGGCGGTCAGGTTGAACCCATCGGGCAATTCGATCTCCAGCTCCGGCTGGAAGATGGTCTCGACTTTCTGTCCGTTACCGTCATCGATGTCGAGGGCCGACTCATGACGCAGTTTGCCCGTGAAAGTAACGGCATTTTCAATCGTATCGGAGAGAAACCCGCCAAGCCCGTCATCCTCTGCCTTGAGCGGTCCGGATACGGCCGCCATTAGCGTTGCCACAAGAAAACAGCCGGTCGATGCCAACAGCAGTTTGCGGGTAACCCGTGGATTTTGAGACGTGATTGGGCGGACAGTCTTGATCATGGAGCGGCTCACAGCCCGCGCTTCAGGGTGCTTTGGGAAAAGAGGCCGTCGCTGAGATCAGCGCGGTAATCGACTTCACTGATGATGAAAGTCGTTTTATGACCGGTCTTGTGGTTTTCGGCCTCCAGCTGGTGTGCCGTCCAGATGCCCTGTATCTGCCGAATATCCCGCGTATGGATGGTTTTGAGGGGGGTTCCTTTCAGATCCCAGACTTCGGATCTCAGCACCATCCAGATTTCCGCGTCGACGCAACTCAGGGACCGGCCGTAGCCGAGTTCTTCGGCGACTGACTCGTTGGCAGGCAGAGCTTCGACCAGATAGCAGGGCCGTCCGTCGACCTCGCTGATGCCGAGGGTCGTGCGCTTGTAATCGCTTTGGGACACCTTGGTATCCTGGCGGATATCGTCATAGGTGAAGTCGGTTCCCATGAAGTAGTCGCCCCGGTCCGAGCCGGAAATACGCCGCACCCTTCGAAGCGCCGGCAGGTAAAGCCACTGGGCGTCCTCTTCAGTGTCATCGACATAGTCGAAGGTCAGGAAAGCGGTGTTGCGCACGTTCCTGGGTTGCTCGAAGAAGATGGCGATGCGTTTTTCAGCCTCGAAATATTTTCGGAACGAGCGGGTTTCGCGGGTCCGTTTCTTGCCGCGTTTGTCGAGAAGTTCCATGGTCATGCTGCGGGCCACGGAAACGCCATCGTCCCGCGCATTGATTCGACGGGCGATTTCATCGCCGCTTGGCAGGCTTTGCGGGGAATCGGCCGAAGGAGCGTGCGCTGCGGTTCCGTCTGGCGTAACGGCTTGAATCTCGCTGCGGGCGGGCGAATCGCCGGTGGCAGCCTGACCGGGAGCGATCGGGCTGGCTGCGAGCAGGGCCGCTGCGAGGCAGCCGGCTAGAACCGGGAGCAGGGCCGGAGCCAGGGATCGAGAAACGAAGGTTGTCATTCTAGGGCATTCCCTTTGTCAAGTGCGGCCGGATGAACCGCTGATACCCAGCCGCTCCCAGCGGACCGAGATGTCACGTGATGCCTGTGCATGCCGGAACTGCTCGGTCAGAAAGGCGGGTGGAAGAAGCTTCACGAGAGCGGGCAGGACGGTCATGCTGGCGATAAAGCTCGCCGATACTGCGACAGCGACCAGACTGCCAAAGCGGATCAGGCCGGGGACCTGGCTTGTGACCAGAACGCCGAACCCGAAGAATACAGTCAGGAAGTTGAACAGCAGCGCGCGCCCCGTGGTGGGGAACAGTTCCTCGATGGCGTCGTCCAGGCTTCTCGCACGCGAGCCGGCCAGCAGGATCAGGCGATCCAGGGCATGTACCGCGAAGTCTACACCGATGCCGATTGCGATCGCCGCCGACATGGATGTTCCGATCGCCAGACGTATGCCTGCGGCACCCATCAGTGCGTAGACCAGGAACACCGAGATCGCCACCGGCATCAGCGTCAGGCTGCCCGCGATTACGGACCGGAACGTCAGTGACGACATCACCCAGACCGCAAGCAGGGAGAATAACACGCTGACCAGATGTCCGCTGAGCAGCTGCTTCATCCAGTTATAGTGAACCGTGACATGCCCCGACAGGCGCGCCGACATGTCCTCGCTGTTGAAGCTGGTGGCGAGGTAGTCTTCCAGTGCGGTAATCACAGCAGTTTCGGTGCTGTAAAGACCGCTGTTCAGGGTGACGCGCAGATTGGCAAGCCGGTAGTCGTAATCGACTTCTTCCTCGAAATCGGACGGATCTCCACTCATGGAATAGAGCAGGAAGTATTGCGCCACCTGATCTGCGGTCTCCGGCAGTTTATAAGCATCCGGGTGATTGTCGAACAAAGCCTTGTTCATTTGCTTGAGGTAGTCGGCAATCGATACCGTCGACCGCACGGAAGGCAGACTTTCGATGTAGCGCTGCAAGGCCTCGATACGGCGCAGGCGTTCAGGGGCGAAAAGCCCCTCTGCTTCGCGGGTTTCGATCACGACGTCCAGAGTCGTGCTGCCACTCATCAGGTCATTGATAACCCGGTCGGCGATGGCAATGGGTTCGTTGATCTGAAAATTGTCTATTGGTGCTTCATCGGCCTGTAACTGGGACAGGCCCACCACGCCGGCGATGATGACCAGCAGACCGATTGAGAGAATCGTTTTAGGATTGCGTGCGACAGCCCGTCCGATCCGCCGGCCAAACAGGGCGCCCCGGCTCTCGCCAGTGGCTCTGTCAAGACCATCAGCCTGCAAGGATGCGGTCTGCGGTGCGGATCTGCGGAAGGCCTTGAGTGCGGGCGACATGCGTGGTTTCAAAAGACTCAGTCCGGCTGGAACCGCAACCAGCGACAGCAGCATCGCGGTTGTGATGCCGAGCGTGGCGAACAGGCCGAAATCTTCCATCGGCGGCATTACCGAAGAGGCGTAAATCCCGATAAAGCCGGCAATGGTGGTCAGGGATGTGATGGTCACCGGCCGCCACATGGCGACCATGGTGTGTATCGCCAATTCGCGCGCTGATGCCCGCGGGCGCAGCGCGAGCTCGTCGTAATACTGGCCAAGAATATGGATTGAATCGGCTACGGCAATACCGATCAGAACCACGGGAAGCGCATTGGTGATGGTATAGATCGGCTTGCCGGCCGCACCCATGGCGCCCATGGTTACCGCGAGAGTTGAAACAACGACCAGAAGGGGGAGCAGCACGCCGCGCAGATTCCGGTAACACAGAAACAGGATCAACACGACAATGGCGGCCGCTATCGGAGTCAGCCGTTGTGCGTCCGTGTCGACATACTGCCCGAGGTAGCCCATCACGCCGCCCTGACCGGCAACATGGATTTCCTCTCCGTTGTTGCGCGGTGCCGCCTCGGCGAGCGCGCGCAGCTGCCGGTAGGCTTCTTGGGAGAGTTCCTCGTCCTGCAGCTCAGCGGCGATCAGCGTCGCCTTGCCGTTACGGCCGATCAGATTACCCTGATAGAGAGGGAAGGCGGCAACGGCGTCGCGAACCGCGTCCGCTTCTTCCTGGGTTTCAGGCACATCGACGAAGAAGGGTTCGACCTGAAGTCCTTCCGGAACGCCGATGATGTTTTTCTCGCTAGCCAGACTGGTGACGCGGTCCGCGTCGATTCCAGGCAGCTGGGAGATCCTGTCTGTAAGCCATTTTACGAGTTCGAGACTCTCGGGATTGAAGACGCCATGGGGACCGTTGTTCACGACGGCGACCACCAGAGGATCCTTCAGTCCGAAGGTCTCCTTGACCTTGTCGCGGAAAACCAATGCCGGATGTCCGCTTGGCATGAAGGCGTCCGCACTGGTGTCCTTGGTCAGGCGTGGCAAAAACACAGCCGTTGCGATCGTAATGATCGTCACGACCGTCAGAACGGTCTTTGGATAGGCCGTGACGGCTTTGAAGAACCGCCAAGCCCGTGTCTTCTCCATCTCGTTGGTCACTCAATCCGCCTCTAGTAGGGGGAAAGATCACCATAAGAAGGTTAGGAAAGCGTTCAAATCACGGCGATTTGTCGAGATCGGAGGCCGATTCTGCCAGAAGACGGTGGCATACGCCGGTACCGGGTCGTCTCAGCAGAACATCCGCACCGCTCAGAGCTTCATATTGTGTTGGCGCATCAGGTCGTAAACCGTCGGCCGGCTGACGTCGAGCAGCTTGGCGACCTTTGAAATGTTGCCTTGCGCTTCGACCATTGCCCGGGTGAGTGCCGTCCGTTCCGCCTGTTCCCGGTACTCCCGCAACGTACCACTCGGTGCCGGCTGCTCGTATCTCGGCAGGTCGAGATCGGCGACGGTAATCTTCGCACCGGTTGCCGCAGCAACAGAGCGTTTAACCCGGTTCTGAAGCTCACGGACGTTGCCCGGCCATTCATAACTTGAAATCGATGCCAGAGCATCTGCGGTAAAGGCGGTGATGTTCCTGCCCTGCTCTTCGGCAAAGGTATTCAGCAGTTGGTGGGCGATGACGACGGCATCGTCCGGGCGCTCGCGCAGCGGCGGTATCTTGATGACGGCCTCGCTCAGCCGGTAATAGAGATCTTCGCGGAATTCGTTGGTTTCCGTCAGCTTCAACAGGTCTTTGTTGGTTGCCGATACCAGACGGATATCGACCGGGATCTGTCTGTGGCCGCCAATCCGTTCGATTACGCGTTCTTGCAGAAATCGTAATAACTTGGCTTGCAGAGACAGCGGAAGGTCGCCGATTTCGTCGAGAAACAGGGTGCCGCCGTTGGCCAGTTCGACCTTTCCAACGGTGGTCTTGACCGCGCCGGTAAAGGCGCCTTTCTCATGCCCGAACAGTTCGCTTTCCAACAGATGTTCTGGGATAGCCGCACAGTTGATTGCGATATAGGGACCTTTGGCTTTATCGCTCAACTCATGTGTGGCCCGCGCCAGAAGCTCCTTGCCGGTGCCGCTTTCGCCGATCAGGACGACGGCGACATTCGCGCCGGCGAAGCGCCTTACTTCACCACAGATTCTGAGCATCTCGGCGTTTGTTGTGGTCACCCCTGGAAGGGCCGAACCGGATTTCGCGCGCGCCAGTCGGCGGTTTTCACTTTCAAGGGCATGAAGATTGTAGGCACGTTGAATGGTCAGGTTTACGACATCGATTTCAATCGGTTTCTGGTAAAAGTCGTAGGCACCAAGTGCCACTGCCTGAACGGCGTATTCGCGTTCGGTTTGTCCCGACATCATAACCACTTTGGTTTCGGGTGCGATCGACAGGATTGCCTGCAGGGTCGCAAGTCCCTCGGTCGGCCCGTCAGGATCCGGCGGAAGCCCGAGATCGACCAGAGCCACCGGTGGCCGGTGTTCGGCCACAGCCGCGACGGCTGATTCGCGATCCCCCGCAAGGACGACTTCACAGTTGTCGAAAGCCCAACGGAGTTGCCGCCGCAACCCGTCGTCGTCTTCTACGACCAAAAGCTTCGGAGTCGTGTCAC
>Ga0214472_10000240_pt1 | contig 72013 bp, 61 predicted proteins | sample RVTome_6_FD_207662 | JGI IMG/M metagenome (GOLD analysis project Ga0214472, IMG submission 207662) | Soil microbial communities from uranium-contaminated site in the Upper Colorado River Basin, Wyoming, United States - RVT140D175 | ecosystem: Environmental > Terrestrial > Soil > Contaminated >...
TGGGCCAAGGCTTAAATCTCCTTCTATTATAGTGTTTGCTTGCACTTTCATTATAACAGTTCATTGAGATTTAAGCCTTTTTTGTTTCAGTTAACGGGACAGCAGTGATCATGATTCTATATTTTGAGAAGGGAATTAGGATGAAGATTATTTATAACAGAGCTACGCAATTACTGGCGGTGATATTTATATATTCGGGATTATTTGTTGATGCAGTTGCAGATGATCAGGCAGGTATATCAATGTCAGATAATGTGGTGAATATTACTTTGAAAGAATGGCGTATTAAGTCCGATCAAAAGCACGTTAAGGCCGGACCTGTTATGTTCAAGGTAAATAATATAGGCAAGGAAAAACATGAATTGGTCATTGTCAAAACGGATTTGGCGGTCGATAAGTTGCCTATGCGCGATGGCAAGGTGATAGAAGATGAAGCAGGTGAAGTAATAGGAGAGGTTGAGGAATTCCCGCCGAATACTATACAGGAAGCAACGTTTGAATTAACACCGGGACGCTATGTCTTGTTTTGTAATATTGCTGAAATGGAACATGGTGAGATTGAGAGCCATTATAGTGAAGGGATGCGCATTGTTATAAAGGTTGAATAACAACGGCATGGAAAGCTAAAAAACAAAAGCCAGCTTTAAGCTGGCTTTTGCCGGAATTGATTGCGAGTGACTTAGTTTGCTAACGAAAGAACGAAGTCAATCAATGTTTCAATGTCTGCATCCGGAACGCGTGGCGAATAAGGAGGCATTGGTACGCCACCGGTAACTTCAGTCCAGTTACCTTTACCACCGGCCTTTACCTTGGCAACCAGGTTAGCTTTTGCACCTGCATCACCTTTGTATTTGTTAGATACGTCTTGCCATGCAGGCCCGACGACCTTTTTCTCTACGCTATGGCAAGCAAGGCAACCACTCTTTTTGGCGAGTTCCAGGTCTGCACTTGCCGAGCCAGCCCACATAGTAAAAGCTGCAGCTGCAGCAACACTTAACCAACGTGACATCATATTTTTCTCCTTTGGATATTGCTCTTGTAAACGTAAATAAACAGTGTAGCAATTTATCTGCTACCAGCGATTCGGCAGACTAGTTTATGGCCTAGCGTGATTTCTCCCGATATCCTCCCCAAACTCGTTTCATCATGCAAGATGAAGCGAAACGAGCCACAATTTATGCCATGCTCACGATCGAGTGTCAAGACGAAAAGTGAGGAATTTGGCGCCTTAAAGCGGAAATTCAAAGGTCATGCAACTTTTATATATCGATATGATATTGTAGCCCTAATTTTCACTATGCCGGTGTGCCGGGACCGGTATTTATAATCATTATAAATATAATATATAACCGTATGATATTTATATATTTAATATTGTCATGAGTGGTAGTGCTATACGAAAATATGATCCGTAGCAAAGACAGAGAGATCAATGGCGCTAATATGATCGGGTATCATGCTATGCGCTTATATTTCAAGGTATATATGGTTTTTGCATGAGTATTTCCGCGCAGCTTTTTAAATTTGTGTTATTGCTGTGTTCATTAGCGATCAGCGAGATTTGGGCGCCTGCCCCGGTTTGGGCTGATGTCATGCATGTGGCACATCCTGAAAATGAGGAGTGTAAAGGTTGTCACAGCAGCCGAAGGCACCCGCTCGTTAATAAAAGAATTACCGCCGAGTGTGTATCGTGTCATTCCGCTAGCGCCATGAGCGGTAACATGATCAAGGTTGGGCGGCTAAATGAAGGGTTTTCAGGCGATCCTGCAACGCTGGGTGATGACGATGATGATACCGGCATGAGTGTCCCTATGTATTATCAAGAGACACGTATCGGTAAAGAACCCAATGAAATGGCGTTAATACCGGCAGGTGAATTTATCATGGGTACAGATAATCGTTTACCGGATGAAGGCCCGCAGCATACTGTGTATGCGGATGCCTTTTATATTGATAAATTTGAGGTGACCAATCTTCAATATAAGCAATTTATCGATGCAACCGGACACAAGTCGCCAAAAAACTTTGTCAATCGGACCTATCCCGAAGGAAAGGTTGATCATCCTGTTACCTTTGTCAACTGGTATGATGCCACGGACTATTGCGCGTGGGCAGGCAAACGATTACCGACGGATCAGGAGTGGGAAAAGGCTGCCAGAGGAACCGATGGCAGGGCCTATCCCTGGGGTGATACCTTTGATATCCGTAAGGCCAATATGCCGCAACGCTGGGTAACCTTAAAGCAAGAAGGTGATACAACACCTGTTGGCGCTTTTAAAGGCGGAGTAAGTGTCTATGGTTTATATGATATGTCCGGCAATGTTTGGGAATGGACATCTTCGTGGTATTTGCCTTATCCGGGCAATACCCGCATGACGGAGAATTACGGTGAAAAATACAAGACATTAAAAGGCGGTTCATGGTGGGATTGTTCGTTTTATAAATGCGGCTTATCGGCGCCGGCATATAATAGATCATTTTTTATGAGGACAACAAAAAATAAAAGCTTTGGGTTCAGATGCGCCAAAGATGCGCTCAAATCATCACTGAATCCAGGCGCTACTTCGGAAAAAATCTAATGCTGTGTTTTCAAAGCCTATATATGGAAACACTCTTAATTGCGCTATTAATTTTAATTGCTCCTCCTGTGACAGGCAGTGATGACCACGCTGCAACAGGCAATGCACAACATAGTGAAGCAACCACGCTGGATGATGAAATGGTGTTGATTCCTGCTGGAAGCTTTATCATGGGTAGTAATAAGGTTGATAAACCCAAAAACAGCGGGGAATTTGGCAATGCAAAACCCTGGTATCTTGATGAGCATCCCGAGCATGATGAAAAGCTTGGTGCCTTTTATATCGATCAATATGAAGTTACAAACGGTCAATTCCGTAAATTTATAACCGCTACAAGCCGCAAGCCACCCGAGTATTGGGTGTTCAATGGCTACCTCTTAAGCATGACGAGACAAAGGTTATACGACCAGGATACAGAAAAGCTCCGAAATCTTGTCGTCAAGGTGTTCCGGCTTGATATCGATACACGCACGATGACCAAGAAACAACTGCTCGATGAAATAGAGTTGCGGTTTGCAAATATGGACTTCGAGCCCGTTGTCTATACAAGCTGGCATGATGCGGCTGCCTATTGTGAATGGGCAGGCAAACGGCTGCCGACCGAGGCTGAATGGGAAAAGGCGGCCAGAGGTGAAAAAGGCAATGAATTTGTATGGGGTAATAACTGGACCGTTGGCATGAGTAATACCGGCGAGGAATTATGGGAGGACGGCGTTGCGCCTATCGGCTCATATCAAGGCGATAAGTCAGTGTATGGGGTGTTTGACATGGCGGGTAATGTTTCCGAATGGGTCAATGATTGGTATCAACCATACCGGGGCACTGATTATCAGAGTAAAGATTATGGCAAAAAATTTAAGGTAGTCAGAGGGGCGGCCTGGGGAGGGGAGGGCCATTACGCGCTGAAACTGTTTCAACGCGGTGCTTATCGTTTCTATCTTGATCCCGGTTCATTTCATGATGACCTGGGGTTCCGTTGCGCAAAAGACGCGGCTTTATGAAAGACTCTGAATAAGTCATCCTTGACATTATTTAGAGGCGAAAAGCAAAAAATGCGGTTTTTGCTTTTCTGCATATTGCAACCTTTTAAAGATTGAAATATGGCGATACATCCCTGTATCGCGGGCGCAGCATCTAAATCAGGGATTTCTTATTTTTCACCGGAACGATTAATCGGATATTCACCCGCCTTGCCGGTAATGGGCAGGACAAGCAGCCGCGGCAACGTTAATAGTGCCGGGTTGCGGAATTGATTGAGGCCAATGGTCATTGCTATGTGACCGGCGGAAGGTTGGTGGCGATAGGTGCCAAACAGGCGGTCCCACCACGGCAGACTAAAGCCGTAATTACTATTCGTTTCCTGCTTAATCACGGAATGATGCACACGATGCATATCGGGAGTCACAATAAACAGGCGGAGTATACGATCAATCCGCTTGGGCATTTTAATATTACTGTGATTGAACATCGAAGTCGCATTTAGCACGACCTCAAATAATATGACGGCTATGACGGGCGGTCCGATGACGGTAATGGCCGTGATCTTTATGAGCATGGATAAAATTATTTCAACAGGATGAAACCGGTTACCTGTTGTAACGTCAATATCCAGATCAGTGTGATGTACCATATGTAACCGCCATAGTGTTGGAATAGCATGGAACATGACATGTTGGAGGTAAATAACGAAATCCAACATGATCACGGCGATGATGACGGCGGGCCACATGGGAAGCTCAGTGTTATTCAACAGGCCCCACTGCCGTTCCGTCGCTATCGCTGCCATGCCAACGGCAGCTCCGGGGAATATTACGCGCAGTAAAACGCTGTTTAGAATCACGAGTGACAAATTATTTAGCCAGCGACCAGATTTTGATGTGGTAAGTATTCTGTAAGGCGTAAGCAGTTCCCAAACCGCCATTAACGCAAATACGCCAACGAAGAAGCTCACACGGATGACAAGCTCATTGTCGACGACGGGCGCGTCCATCTTTATTTGAGTTTTGCAGTTGAATGAGTGTTTTTTCGTTTAAAACTTTTATGGCGATGTGTTTTATGTGGCTTATGATGAGACGGTTTTTTGGGTGCCGGCGGCAGTGGTGTGATGAGAACGTCGGCGGTAATTGCTTGTGTCGGAATTTTATGGCCGAGGTAGTTTTCTATGTCGGGTAGTGAAAAGGCAAAATCTTCACATGCAAAGCTGATGGCATCACCGCTTGCGCCGGCCCGGGCAGTCCGACCGATGCGATGGACATAATCTTCCGGATCTTGCGGGAGGTCAAAATTGATGACATGACTGACATCAGGTATATGCAGGCCGCGCGCCGCCACGTCGGTTGCCACCAGCAGCGGAAGTTCGCCTTTTTGAAAGCTCATTAACAGTCCAAGGCGGCGCTTTTGCGGTACATCCCCCGATAAAATATCGGCCTTTAAACCGTTTGTTTCCAGGTATCTTATCAATTGATTGCCGGCATGCTTTGTATTGACGAAAATAATAGTACGCTTGGGGTCGAATTTTTTTAGCAGGCCGAGGAGAAGAGGTATCTTTTCCTGGTTTGCAGTGTAATAAATGGTTTGCTTGACCTTGTCAGCGGCAATCTTGTCGGGCTCGATGCGGATCAGTTGGGGATTGTTCATGTGCTCATAGGCAAGCTCGGTGACACGCAACGACAACGTTGCCGAGAACAGCATATTAAGGCGCTTGTCCGGTTTTGGCATGCGCCGTAACAGAAAACGAATATCTTTGATAAAGCCGAGGTCGAACATGCGATCCGCTTCATCCAGTACCAGTACCTTGATGGCGTGCAAGTTAAAGACATGCTGTTTGAAGTAATCAATAATTCTGCCGGGTGTGCCGATCAGGATATCGATACCGGCGGCCACCATTTCTCTTTGAGAGTCATAGCCTTCGCCCCCATAGACAACACCGATATTGAGTCCGGTATATTTGCCAATGGTCATGGCTTCTTTGTGGATCTGGATGGCAAGTTCACGGGTGGGCGCCAGAATAAACCCACGTGGTTGATGCGCATCATCGTTGGAAGGGCGCTTATTGCTTAACAAGTGATACATCATGGCGATCAGAAAAGCAGCGGTTTTGCCGGTACCGGTCTGCGCCTGTCCGGCGACGTCGATGCCCGCCAAGGCCAGCGGCAGTGCTTCCGCCTGAATGGGGGTGCAAAATAAAAATCCTATTTCTTCAATGCCTTGAGTTAAATTTTTTGGAAGGTCAAACGTAGAAAAACGGGTTTCTGTCAGATGTTTGTCACTCATATTTTATAGAACATTACAGTTTGAAACGGTCCGGTTATATGATCGTGAGATTGAAACCATTGACGCTACTTGTGAAATCTTGATATCGCCTATATCCTGTTAGATTATAACTGTGACGGGTAGTCTACTCTTTTTGGGAAGCTCTGAATAAGTCATTCCGGTATTATCCCGCGGACCCATATATTAAATGTTTTATTAACGGAGGCATACAAATTAGGTGAGTATCAATACGATTCCTGTTACCGATGAGAATTTTGAGGAGAAGGTACTCAAGGCCGAGGGTCCAGTACTTGTAGATTTTTGGGCCGAGTGGTGCGGGCCATGCAAAATGATCGCGCCGATACTGGGCGAGATCGCCTCAGAATATCAGGGTCGGTTGCAAATAGCCAAACTCAACATCGATGAAAATCCTGCTACACCTCCGAGATATGGGATTAGAGGGATCCCGACATTAATGTTATTTAAAAACGGTAACGTGGAAGCGACGAAAGTGGGAGCAGTCTCAAAATCTCAATTATCCGCTTTTCTCGACAGTAATATATAATTGTGATATAGTTTCCGGTGCGCTTAAAGCTAGACACTGTTTATGAATAGTGATAGCGTATAAAGTTAGAAAGATAAAAACAGCGCCACTGACCGGCAAATTCCCATTTTAATATTTAGTTTGAAGAATAGAACTGCCGCTTGTCTGCCTCGTGGGTGGATGCCACGTCAATCTGTTTCGCTTCATCTTCAACTTAATCTGAAAGCAAGAAATTATGAATCTTACTGAACTTAAAGAAAAACCAGCATCTGAGCTGATTGAGATTGCTCATTCGATGGGCATCGAAGGCATGGCCAGATCACGTAAACAGGACGTGATTTTCTCAATTCTAAAATCGCAAGCTAAAAAAGGTGAAGACATCCACAGTGAAGGTATTTTGGAAATACTCCAGGACGGTTTCGGATTTTTACGTTCTGCGGACAGCTCTTATCTTGCCGGGCCGGATGATATCTATGTCTCTCCAAGCCAGATTCGCCGGTTTAGCCTGCGCACGGGAGATACTGTTTCCGGAAAAATACGTCCTCCCAAGGAAGGTGAACGTTACTTCGCGTTGTTAAAGGTTAGTGCAATCAACTTCGAGCCTCCGGAAGTCGCCAAGAACAAGGTATTGTTTGAAAACCTGACCCCTTTGTTTGCCAATGAGCGACTAACACTGGAATTGGGAAATGGCAGTACGGAAGATATTACCGCGCGCATTATCGAATTAGTCTCTCCGATAGGTAAGGGTCAACGTGGCATGATCGTTTCGCCTCCTAAGGCGGGTAAAACGATGATGCTGCAGAATATTGCACATTCAATTACTACCAAAAATCCGGAATGTTTGATGATTGTGCTGTTGATTGATGAGCGTCCGGAAGAGGTGACCGAAATGGCACGTTCGGTACATGGCGAAGTCATTTCCAGCACCTTCGATGAACCGGCCAGCCGTCATGTGCAGGTGGCCGAGATGGTCATCGAGAAGGCCAAGCGCCTGGTCGAGCATAAGCGCGACGTGGTCATCCTGCTCGATTCTATAACCCGTCTTGCGCGCGCCTATAATACCGTGGTGCCTTCCTCCGGCAAGGTGTTGACAGGCGGCGTTGATGCCAACGCCTTGCAACGGCCCAAGCGTTTTTTCGGTGCGGCGCGGAATATCGAGGAAGGCGGCAGTCTGACGATTATCGCAACGGCGCTGATCGAGACCGGGTCGCGCATGGACGATGTGATCTACGAAGAATTCAAGGGCACCGGCAATATGGAGCTGCATCTTGACCGCAGAATCGCCGAGAAACGCATTTATCCGGCAATCAACCTCAATCGTTCGGGCACGCGCCGCGAAGAGCTGCTCACTAAACCGGATGAACTGCAAAAGATGTGGATTTTACGTAAACTACTTCATCCTATGGATGAGCTGGCGGCAATGGAGTTTTTGCTCGACAAGCTTAAAGAAACGAAGACCAACGCCGATTTTTTCAACGCCATGAAGAGATAAACAGAGCAAAGATAAAAGCAAAGAATTAAAAAAGTATCATTTCAAGACTTATTGTTTTTCAGTTCAATATTCACCGGTTTGGCATTCCAGATTTCTTCGGCATATTCACTAATAGTACGATCACTGGAGAATTTACCCATGCAGGCGACATTGATGATAGCCTTGCGTGTCCATTCGTGTGCATTCTTGTACAGTGCGCTGACCTTGTCCTGACATGCAACATAGGCTTCGTAATCGGCAAGCAGCAGATAGTGGTCGCCGCCTTCGATAAGTGAGCGGATTATCGGTTGATACAAGCCGCTATTATGCGGAGAAAAGAACCCTGAGCCGATCATATCCAGTGTTTGCCTGAGTTCAGAGTCGGCATAATAATAATCCCGGGGATGGTAACCTGTCCGGTACAGCTCGGTGACTTCGTCAATAGTATGGCCAAAAATAAAAATATTCTCCTCACCGACTTCTTCACGAATCTCAACATTGGCGCCATCGAGCGTGCCAATCGTCAAGGCACCATTGAGCGCCAGCTTCATATTGCCTGTTCCCGAGGCCTCGGTGCCCGCCGTCGATATCTGTTCGGACAATTCTGCGGCGGGAATGATATCGCCGGCCGTTGATACGTCATAATTTGGAATAAACACCACCTTTAACAACTGACCCACGGCAGGATCGTGATTGACAATATCCGCTACGTCATTGATGAGTTTTATGATAAGTTTTGCCATGGCATAGCCGGGAGCCGCCTTGCCGGCAAAGATAACGGTGCGTGGTACGATATCAGCGGTTGCATTGGAGCGGATACGGTTATAAAGGGTAACAACATGTAACACATTCAATAGTTGCCGTTTATATTCATGGATACGTTTGATGTGCACATCAAAGAGCGAATCGATATTGACATCGATATCAAGATGTTTATTCACCAGTTTCGCAAACCGTTGCTTGTTTTCCCTTTTTATCTGAATAAATTCGTCGCGGAAGGACGGATCCCCGGCAAATGAAATAATGTTTTTCATTCCGTCCAGATGGGTGACCCAATCTTTGCCGATGCGCGTGGAAATCAGGTTGGTCAGCAAGGGATTGCAATGATGCAGCCAGCGCCGCGGCGTAATACCGTTGGTCTTGTTTACAATTCTGTCAGGGTATATACGATTAAAGTCGGCGAAGATGGTGTCTTTCATCAACTCAGTATGCAGTTTGGCGACGCCATTGACTTTGTGACTGCCAATAATGGCAAGATGTGCCATGCGAATTCGTTGCTCTCCATTTTCATCTATGATGGACATCCCGCGCTGCATGTCGGTATTACCGGGGAAGTGGTGCATTACTTCTTTGAGGAAGAGATGGTTTATTTGATAAATAATTTTCAGATGACGTGGCAGCATTTTTTCGAACAGATTCACGGGCCACGTTTCAAGCGCTTCCGGCATCAGGGTATGGTTGGTGTAGGCAAATGTTCTGGTGGTGATGTCCCAGGCTTGATCCCATTTCAGATGATGGATATCAATGAGGATTCTCATCAGTTCCGGTATGGCGATGGCCGGATGGGTATCATTCAATTGAATGGCTACTTTGTCCGGTAAGGCCGTTAAATCATTATGCTGCTTGCTAAACCGGTAAAGAATATCTTGCAGTGATGCGCAGACGAAGAAATATTGTTGTTTTAGCCGCAACTCCTTGCCCATATAGGTCGTGTCATCCGGATAAAGTACCTTGGAAATATTTTCGGTTTGGGTTTTGGCTTCGACGGCTTTGATGTAGTTTCCTTCATTGAAATATTTAAGTTCGAAATCTCGCGATGCCTTGGCGGACCATAACCGCATATTGTTGGCGGTGTTGGTGTGGTAGCCCGGTATCGGTGTGTCATAGGCCATGGCCATAATCTCGTCGGTATCGATCCAGTGATAACGCGGCGTGCCGTTCTCATCATTATATTCAATAACGCGACCGTTGAATTTAACCGGATATAACACCTCGGCACGCGGAAATTCCCACGGATTCCCATAACGCAGCCAGTTATCAGGATGTTCAATTTGATGTCCATGCTCGATATGTTGATTAAACATACCGTATTCATAACGGATACCATAGCCATAGCCAGGGATACCAAGTGTGGCCATGGAATCCAGAAAACAAGCGGCCAGTCTGCCCAATCCGCCATTACCCAAGGCGGCATCGGGTTCGATTTCCCTTATTTCATCAAAACTGATACCAATATCGTTGAAGGCCTGCGCCATCTCATCATAAATACCCATATTCAGCAGGCTGTTGGATAGTGTTCTGCCGATAAGAAATTCCATGGACAGGTAATAAACACGTTTGGCATCCACGCGATAATAAGTACGCATGGTTTCCATCCAGCGTTCTATCAGACGGTCACGTACAACATACGTCGCGGTGTTGAACCAGTCACGAATGGTGGCCGTATAGAGGTCTTTACCCACCGCATATTCCAGCCTGTTGGCAAGCGAGTGTTTGATGGAGTCCTTATCCATGCCAAGATAATCAAATTTGAAGTCTTTGATCTTGGTTTTTTGAGTCGGCATCACAGTATCCCTGAATTTAAATACGATCAGTCATTCCAGATATTACAATGGCTTAGCGCAATATTTGTCCGGATAAGTGCATGCAGCAAAATACCCGGTTATCACTCTTTGTTACCGCATTTAATGCAGTAAGCGGGCCAAGCCATATGAGCAGGCTTGCCCGCCGCGTATAATTTGCATACAATACGCGCCCTCAGATGACTTCGGCCTTGCATACAGCTAGATAGCGGCATAATCAATTACTTATTTAAGAGGTTGTTTTTAATGAAGCCCGATATCCATCCATCGTACAATGAAATAACAGTCACGTGCAGTTGTGGCAATAGTTTTAAAACGCGTTCCACGGTTGGTAAGGATCTGCGGCTTGACGTCTGCTCAAGCTGTCATCCTTTCTATACAGGCAAGCAGAAGATCGTAGATACCGCGGGCCGGGTTGACAAATTCAAACAAAAGTATGGTTTAAAGAAATAGCTAGAATAGACATGTCATTGATTTTCCCGGCGAAAAAGGGCGTTCCATAGGAACGCCTTTTTTGTTATATGTAACGGCATAATGCGTGTGTTTTTTCAATGTCTGTTACCTGCAAGTTGTTTGCTGGTTGCCTCTTTCGCAGTTGCTGAAAGTTGCGCGCCGGATCGTATTGATGAATTTGCCAAAATCGCACGGATTTTCGATGGTGATACGATCCAGCTTGAAGACGGGAGGCGTGTGCGCCTGATAGGCATTAACGCCGCGGAGACAGGAAAGGACGGGCAACCTTCCGAGCCTTATGCCGATGAGGCACGCGAGGCCTTATTGTCATTGCTTAAGCCTCAAAGTACGGTTGCCATGCGTTTCGATGAAGAACGCCACGATCAGTATCGCCGCTTGCTGGCCCATCTTTATACCCCTGAAACATTGAGTGTCGAAGCCTGGTTACTGGAAAACGGATACGCACAGCTTATCGCCATCCCGCCCAATTTATGGAATCTGGCGTGCTACCGGCAGGCAGAACAACGCGCGCAGACGCAGCGCAAAGGGATGTGGTCTCAATCTTACTATCAGGCGATTGATGCCGCGGCATTTGGTAATAATATTCACGGTTTTCGTAGCATTAGTGGCCGAGTGAATCATGTGGGCGAGACCGCTAAATCATTTTGGCTCGACCTGTATGGCGGCGTTGCATTACGTATTGATCGTGATGATATACAGTACTTCGACGGTATCAAGTTTACGGAATTAAAAAACCATAAAGTAATCGCGCGGGGCTGGGTGCATGGAGACGCTAACCGGCCGGTGATGCGCATTCGCCATCCCGTTTCACTGCAGGTGCTGGATTGAATATGCAATATCTGAAATACATTGGCATATGCGCAAGCGTATTAGGGCCGATATTGCTTATTGCCGGATGCGCCGTTAATCCGGTGACCGGTCAAAGTAATTTTGTCATGATGTCTGAAGATGACGAGATCAAGCTCGGGCGTGAAGCGAATCCGGATATCATAAAACAATATGGCGGCATATATGATAATCCCGCGCTTCAGTCCTATGTGCAAAATATCGGCGAATCATTGGCCGCTGTGAGCCATCGCAACAAGCTGGTGTACCGGTTCACTGTGCTGGATTCGCCTATGGTCAATGCCTTCGCCTTGCCTGGCGGATATATTTATATCACGCGCGGACTACTGGCCTATCTTAATAGCGAGGCTGAATTGGCTGCGGTGCTCGGGCACGAGATCGGCCACGTAACGGCCCGTCACAGCGTCAGGACAATCAGTATCGCACGGGCTGCTGATATCGGTTTTGCTATTGGCTCAATTTTAGCGCCGGAACTACAGACCCAGGCAGCGCAAAACATTTTTAATATATTAGGGAATGCCCTTATTAGCGGCTATGGCCGTGATAATGAATTGGAGGCTGACCGGTTAGGCGCTGAATATCTTGCGCGTGACGGATATGATCCACAGGCGATGATCAAGGTGATCGAGGTGCTGAAAAATCAGGAAGAATTTGAAAAACAGCTTGCAGCGGAAGAAGGGCGTGAACCCAGGATTTATCATGGTGTGTTCGCCTCGCACCCCGACAACGATACGCGGCTTCAGCAGGTTGTGGGCAGCGCGGAAGTGTTGAAATCGGATTCCGCCAATCACGACGATCGTGAAGGGTTTCTGAATCAAATTGACGGCATGGTGTTCGGTGACAGTGAACGGGAAGGGATTATACGGGACAACGTGTTTTATCACAGCGCATTGGGTATCGCGTTTAAATTTCCCACGGATTGGAAGATCGATAATCTCCCCGAGCGGTTAACCGCCCATCCACGCAATAATGATGGATTGCTACAGCTTATTGTTCAGGATCTTAACAGGGATTACACCCCGCGTGAATTTATGACAGTAAAACTGAAGCTATCGAAGTTAAAACAGGAAGAGGAATTGAATCCTGCCGGATTGGAAGGCTATACGGCTGTTGCAAAGGTAAACACGCCTTTTGGCAAGCGCGATACCCGGTTTAGCGTGATTTATCTCAATAGCAGTGCATTTGTTTTTATGGGGACGGCAAAGGATGCAAGGGCCTTTGAGCAATACGATCAGGAATTTTTAGCGACGGCAAAGAGTTTTCATCCCCTTGAGTCAAAAGAATTGCCTTTGGCAAGGGCAAAGAGCATTCGGCTGTATAAGATTCAACAGGGTGATAATGTTGATAAATTCGCAAAGAGATCGGCACTGTCCAATCATCCGGTAGAACAACTAAGATTATTGAATGCTATATACCCGGCTGGCGAGCCTGTTGCGGGTCAATGGTTTAAAATTGTGCAATGAAACCTGTCAGGACAGGACAATTGAGCCTTTTTTATCAGGTTATATTTGCAGTGCCCTTGCCAATCACCGATAATTGCGCGTTCTCTTAATCATTATATTGAATAGTATCGACTATGACAGAAGATCGTAAACAGGCAGCCTTAAATTATCATGCGCAGCCTGAACCGGGAAAAATCAGTGTTTCAATAACCAAGCCCTGCATGACGCAGGATGACCTTGGTTTGGCCTATACCCCGGGTGTCGCCGAACCGGTGCGCGCTATCGTGAAGGATCCGGAGGCGGTTTACCGCTATACGGCAAAAGGCAATCTGGTAGCGGTTATTACCGATGGCAGTGCCGTGCTTGGCTTGGGAAATGTGGGGGCGTTGGCCAGCAAGCCCGTCATGGAAGGCAAGAGTGTCTTGTTTAAAAAGTTTGCGGATATTGATGTATTTGATATTGAAGTCAATGCAGAATCACCCAAGGCCTTTATCGATACAGTGGTGCGTATTGCCCCCAGTTTTGGCGGTATTAATCTTGAAGATATCGCCGCACCCCATTGCTTTGAAATCGAGAAGACCTTAAGTGATCTTCTTGATATCCCCGTGTTCCATGACGATCAACATGGTACGTCGGTGATTGTCGGCGCGGCATTGTTAAATGCCTTGGAACTCCAGGGTAAGGCCATTGCCCAGTCAAAGATCGTATGTCTTGGCGCGGGCGCAGCAGGGATTGCATCGATGCGCTTATTAATGGCGCTTGGCGCACAAAAAGAAAATATCAGGTTGGTTGACCGTGGTGGAGTAATCTATTCAGGGCGCAATAATATCAATAGTTATAAACAGGAATTTGCTATTGATACCAGGGAGAGAACATTGCGTGATGCCATGACCGGTGCCGATGTATTCATAGGTGTTTCAGGTCCTAATCTGGTGATGGTGGATGATGTTACTGCCATGGCTTCACGGCCGATAGTGTTTGCATTATCCAACCCTGATCCTGAGATCGATCCGATGATAGCGAAGGCGGTATGCGATGACATTATTATTGCGACCGGTCGCAGCGACTATTCCAATCAGGTTAACAATGTACTTGGGTTTCCATTCATTTTTCGCGGAGCGCTTGATGTGCGGGCATCCGGTATCAATCAAGAGATGCTGGTTGCGGCTGTCCATGCATTGGCGGCACTTGCGCGTGAACCGGTTCCTCAAGAGGTATTGCGTGCGTACCGTCTCGATCATCTCGAGTTTGGCAGGAGTTCGATTATTCCCAAGCCATTGGACCCCAGATTGATCGATCGCGTGCCGCCTGCTGTGGCAAAAGCAGCGGTAGAATCAGGCGTTGCACGTATGGGCTATCCTGAGTTTTATCCCAGTATTAGTAACGATGTGGTAATAGGTGAGTGTGCCTAGGCGGTTAGATGACTGTATAGGCTTGAGGATCTAAATTTTTATCTTTTCAGGCCGATTTATACATCGGGAACCAAGTTATCTTTGTTTTTACGAAACGACATCTTCTTTCAGAAGTATGTAATCCACCCGGGCAAGCGAATTTACGGTAACGGATATAAGGATAAATCGGTTGATTGCATAAACGCATCCAGAGCGCCGTAATGTTCCGGATATCGAATTGGAGCAAGGAGTTGCCATGAAAAAGATTACCATTATAGGAGCAGGCCGTGTCGGAGAGTCAACCGCCCAGATTCTTGCCATAGAAGAGGTTTGCGATCAGATCGTGCTGACGGACATCAGGGAAGGTGTTGCCAAAGGCACAGCATTGGATATCCATGAATCATCCCCGTTATTCAAGTTCGATACCAAGGTAAGTGGCGACGAAAAGGCCGAAGCAATGTCGGGTTCGGAGATTGTTGTTATTACCGCCGGCCTGCCGCGTAAACCGGGGATGTCCCGTTCCGATGTGCTTGATGCCAATCTTGCGGTGATTCGTGGCATTGCAGACGATGTGATGCGTTACGCACCTAATGCCATGGTGATACTGGTTACCAATCCGGTCGATGTGATGACCTACGCCTTCTGGAAGGCGACCGGATGGGAAAGAAACCGCGTTTTTGGTTTGTCAGGTGTCCTCGATGCCGCGCGTATGGCAAGTTTTATTGCCCTCGAAACGGGATTTTCTTCCAAGGATATAAGCACCATGGTGCTCGGAGGGCACGGCGATTCGATGGTGCCGATGACGCGCTATACCTGTGTTAATGGGATTCCGATAGAACACTTTCTCGATAAAACCACCATTGAGCGTATTGTCGACCGTACCCGGAATGGCGGCGCAGAAATACTGGCCCTTAAAAAGACCAGCAGCGCGAATGATTCTCCAGCCGCAGCGGTTGCTACCATGGTGGATGCGGTATGTAATAACCGTAAACGCGTATTACCGTGCGTTGCGATTGTCGATGGAGAATATGGTCATCGTGATATTGCTATAGGCGTTCCGGTGGTGCTTGGCGCCGGCGGAATGGAAAAGGTGATTGAATTGCCGCTTACCGAGGCAGAAAAAATATTATTTGAACAATCTGTGGAACAAGTTGCCAAGGATATTGCCACACTATCCTAAGCAGGTTCTGAATAATGTCAGGGATGATTGTTCAGAAAATCCGAAATGGAGACCTTATGTGCTGAGTGGAAACGGAGGAATCTAATGGCAAAAGACAGCGTCACTATTACTGATAACAAGACAGGCAAGAGTATTGAGCTGCCGGTTTTAACCGGCACGATAGGGCCGCCTGCAATGGATATCAGTACTCTTTACCGTAATTTTGGTTATCTAACCTTTGATCCGGGTTTTCAATCCACCGCCAGTTGCCGTAGCGGTATTACCTATATCGACGGCGATGAAGGCCTGTTGCTCTATCGCGGTTATCCGATTGAACAATTAGCCGAAAAAAGCAGTTTTATCGAGGTTGCCTACCTGCTGTTATATGGCGAACTTCCCGCACCCGCACAATTAAAGCGGTTTGATAACATCATTCGCCGTCACACGATGATCAAAGAAAGCCTGAAAGGGTTTTATAGTGGTTTTTATCATGATGCCCATCCCATGGCCAGCATGGTAGGAGTGGTGGGGTCATTATCCGCCTTTTACCATGATTCCACCGATATACATGATCCGGAACACCGTGAAATTGCAGCACACCGCTTGATCGCAAAGATGCCGACGATCGCCGCAGCTTCATACAAGTACTCGATAGGGGAACCCTTTATCTATCCCGATAATCGTTATAGCTACTGTGGAAATTTACTGCACATGATGTTCTCAGTGCCGAGCGAAGATTATGAACTGGATCCGATTGCAGAGAAAGCTCTGGATATGATTTTTATATTGCATGCCGATCACGAACAAAACGCCAGTACCGCAACGGTACGTCTGTCCGGAAGCTCCGGTGCGAATCCTTTCGCCTGTATCTCATCGGGTATTGCAGCCCTGTGGGGACCGGCGCATGGTGGCGCCAATGAAGCGGTATTGCATATGTTGAGCGAAATCGGAGAAGTAAAAAATATCTCCAAATATATCGCCAAGGCCAAGGATAAGGACGATCCTTTCCGGCTTATGGGGTTTGGCCATCGCGTTTATAAGAATTATGATCCGCGCGCCAAGATCATTCGCAAGATGTGTCATGAAGTACTTGAAAAATTCGGCACCTCTGATGACCCTTTGTTCGAGCTTGCCATGCGTTTGGAAGAGATAGCCCTTGAAGATGAATACTTCATCAAACGCAAGTTGTATCCGAATGTGGATTTTTATTCCGGGATTATTTATAAAGCGCTTGGCATTCCCACCAATATGTTTACCGTGATGTTTGCGATTGCCAGAACCGTGGGTTGGGTGGCGCAGTGGATGGAGATGATTGCCGAACCCGATCAGCGTATAGGCAGGCCACGCCAGCTTTTTACCGGTCCGCAAAAACGCGATTATATCGAAGCTGATAAAAGAAACTATTGATTGGTGGCTTGATCGATAGTATCCACGCTGTTTTCGGTTAATGCGGATGGATGCTGCAGCAAGCGGTTAACGTCTGCCATAGAGGCACGATGCATCGGTTTGCCGTCCACCGGGCTTAATGGCGCCTGACGGATTCCGTTAATGGGAAATACCGTAATTTCAATACCGGTTCCTCCGGCCATAAAATAATAGGCAGGGTAGCGTGCCGCTTGTCCTTTTGTCTGCTTCAGACGTGTTTCAGTTGTTTTATAAGGGATGGATTCTTCCAGCAAATGTCTTGCCACGTCCTCGGGTGAATCGGCAAAGACCTGGATATTGATCTCCGAATAACGATCCGCCGTACCCGAAAGTACAGGGCCTACCAAATGGGGATTAAAGGCGTTAAGAAAGCGCATAATCCTTAATGTGGTTTCGCGCAGTTGCCTGAGTTGCAAAGGTTGTGCGTTGTGTTTAAACAGGCGTTGATGTTCACTTAATGCCTGTTCAACCTCGATGTTGCGCGGCAGATTTTTTATGTTAGGCATGCCAAGGCGTGCAGCAGCCTTGCGTTTGGCGGTATAAAAGTCCTTTATACCACTTTCAGCCATAATCTTGGCCGCCTCAATGGCCAACAGTTTGCGAGTGCGGTTGTCTTTATCAGGCCGCATAGTCACTTTCACTAAAATAATTGTTCCGGTATCCCGGTTTTACCATTGGTGCCGTTACCGCCATCAGCGGAAGCCGTGCCTGTGTGTTTGTCAGGCACATCCTCGGTACGGAACGTTTCAAAAATCGCATTAGGATAATTACTGTCAACGAGCAATCCGGATTCGGGATCAATGCGTACAGTAATGAGCCCCGGCGGGCGTTCAAGGGCTTTTTCCGGCTTGCCTTTGAGTGCTTCGGCCATAAAGTTGATCCACATCGGTAATGCAGCGCGTCCGCCCGTTTCATTATTACCGAGCGAACGTGATTGATCAAAGCCTACCCAGCTGACGGTGACAATATCGGAATTGAAGCCCGCAAACCAGGCATCCCGCGACTCATTGGTGGTGCCGGTTTTACCCGCCAGGTCTTTTCGCCCGAGCTGCCTTGCCCGTTGCCCTGTGCCACGTGTAATGACATCGCGCATCATCGACGTCATCAGATAGGCATTTTGCGCTGTAATTACACGCTGCGCAATTTTGATGGGCGGGGACGGAGGCAGAATATCTTGCTGAGTCTGTGCTTGACCGGAACCGGTGGCGGAGATGTTTTGAATAGCACCGGGCGCTTGATCATTTGTGGCCGCAGCGGTGTCTATACAGTCCGGGCAAACGGTATCAGGGTTGGCTTGACTGATCATTTCACCGTCATTCAGTTCGATACGATCAATATAATAAGGCGTTACCCTGTAACCGCCATTGGCAAATACCGCGTAGCCACCGGCAATCCGCAGTGGTGTTATGGCGGCGCTGCCCAGTGCCAGTGACAGATTTCGGGGTAATTCACTGGCGTCAAAGCCAAACCGGGAGATATAATCAATAGTGTAGTTAATACCCGTGGAGCGCAGCAGGCGTATAGAAACGAGGTTCCTTGATTTTACCAGTGCTTCGCGTAATCTGGTCGGGCCAAAGAAAGTGCCACTGTAATTCTCGGGCCGCCATGCGCTTTCCAGTCCAGGATCATCGAATACAACCGGTGCGTCGTTAATAATACTTGCCGGAGTAAATCCCTTTCCCAGGGCTGCCGAGTAGATAAAGGGCTTGAAGTTTGATCCGGGTTGCCGGGTTGCCTGGGTAACACGATTAAATTCACTACGGTAAAAATCAAACCCGCCGGTCAAGGCGATAATGCCGCCGTTATCCGGTCTAATGGCCACCAATGCACCTTCGACCTGAGGTATTTGCGCCAGATGCCATTCATTTCCTGGTACCTGCTGAAGATAAACAATATCGCCTGCCTGCAGAACCTCAGCTGCTGTTTCCGGTGCATTACTCATCCGGTTGTCATCGATATAGGGGCGCGCCCATGACAAGCCAGACCAGGGAATTTGCAGGGTTCTATTATTCGCGAGTATGGCGATCGCCGTCTGTTCCTCAACATGGATGATGATGGCAGGGGTTAGTCCGCCCACGTTTGGAATATTGGCGAGGATGAATTTGCGGTGTTCTTCCTCCGGGAACACAGTGATGTCAATATGCTGAATGGGGCCACGATAGCCGTGCCGCGCGTCATAGTCCAGCAGGGCATCGCGTAATGCCTTGTTTGCCGCGTTTTGCAGGCGGGAATCCACGGTGGTGGTTACCTGGTAGCCGCCTGTATATGCCTCCTCGCCAAAACGTTCAACCAGTGAAGCACGCACCATTTCTGCAACATACGGGGCCTCCACTTCAATGGTCAGGCTGTGCTGTACTGCCGTGTCAGGTTCTGCCAATGCGGTGTTATATATCTCATCATCGATGAATCCCAGCTTATGCATACGCCCAAGGACATAATCACGGCGCGTCACGGCACGTTCAAGATCGGCTATAGGGTTATATCTTGAGGGCGCCTTTGGCAGGCCCGCGATCATGGCTATTTGCGCGGTGCTGAGTTGGCCGGGGTGTACACCGTAGTAGATTTGGGAAGCGGCGGCGATACCATAGGCGCGATTGCCGAGGTAGATCTTATTCAAGTAGAGTTCGAGTATTTCTTCCTTGGTAAGCTCCTGTTCTATTTTCAGCGCCAAAAGGATTTCACTGAGTTTACGCAGGTAAGTTTTTTCACTGCTTAAAAAGAAATTTCTTGCAACCTGCATGGTGATGGTGCTACCGCCCTGGGATTTTTCACCGGTTTTTACCAGATTCAACCCCGCCCTCAAGATACCCTGATAATCCACGCCAGGGTGTTTGAAATAGCGGTCATCCTCCGCCGCCAGCACCGCCTTGATCATTAAGTCCGGGATTTCAAAGAATCTGAGTGGGGTACGTTTCATTTCACCGAATTCCGCGATCAGTTTATGGTCACTGGTATAGATGCGCAGTGGCACCTGTAAATGGATGTCTTTTAACGTCTCGATATCCGGTAGTTTAGGCGCCAGATAGATATAGATGCCGATGGCCATTAATAGCCCCGCAGCCATGAGGCTACCCAGCCCAATCAGGCAATATTTCACAATTCTGTGGGAAAATTTCATTTTTTAGGAGGGAATGAGATATTCGTCATATAAATAATATTAATAATAGTATAAAACTTTTTATGCTAACGGACGATAACATACAGGTGTAAATAAAATTGTTGTCTTTTAACAGCTTAATATCTATAGTTTTAAATGGGGGCGAGTATACGGAAATCTGTATTACCTACCCATTTATGGATAAATGAAGGGTAATAAAACGTGCAACTCTTCGAAAAAACAGCTCCGCCACTAATTGGACTTGATATTAGTTCCACGGCTGTCAAATTACTCGAATTAAGTCAAAGCGGAGGCCGCTACCGGGTAGAGAGCTACGCGGTTGTCCCTTTGCCGCCGAACGCTGTCGCGGAAAAGAATATCACGGATGTCGAGGCCGTTGGAGGCGCGATCAACCGTGCCGTCAGCCGGGCCGGATTGCGCACCAAGAACGCTGCCGTGGCGGTGGCGGGTTCCGCTGTTATCACCAAAATTATCTCCATGTCGGCCTCACTTTCAGATGATGAAATGTTCGACCAGATTCAGCTGGAGGCGGATCAGTATATTCCGTACCCCATGGAAGAAGTCAATCTGGATTTTGAGGTCCTGGGACCCACAGAGAAGGCGGAGGATATGGTCGATGTTCTGCTCGCAGCGTCTCGCAGTGAAAATGTCGATATCCGGGTAGCAGCACTGGAATTGGCAGGACTGTCCGCCAAGATCGTGGATGTAGAGGCATTCGCCATGGAAACAGCGTTTTCCCTGCTTGGCCAGCAATTGGCCGATGGGGGCGTGGGTAAAACTATCGCTGTTGTTGATATTGGCGCGACCATGACAACGCTGAATGTTCTGCATGATTTTCGCATTATTTATACGCGCGAACAGGTATTCGGGGGCAAGCAGCTGACCGAAGAAATTCAACGCCGGTACGGTCTTTCTTATGAAGAGGCCGGGTTGGCAAAAAAACAAGGCGGTCTACCGGATAACTATGGGCCGGAAGTATTGCAGCCGTTCAAGGAAGCTATGGCGCAACAGGTGAGCCGTTCTTTACAATTTTTCTTTTCATCGAGTCAATATAATAGCGTGGATCATATCGTATTGGCCGGCGGTTGTTCATCGATTGCTGGCGTTGATGAGTTACTGGAAGAAAAACTGGGCATGACGACATCGATCGCCAACCCTTTTGCCAATATGACATTGGCCTCGAAAATCAAGCCGGACGTGTTAAGCAGTGACGCGCCTGCCCTGATGATAGCGTGTGGTCTAGCGATGCGGAGATTTGACAAAAGATGACACGTATTAATTTATTACCTTGGCGCGAAACGCTGCGCAAGGAGCAGCAAAGGCAATTTATTTCAGTTGCAGCCGGCGCCAGTATTTTGATGGCCGTCATTATTTTTTACGTGCATATTCACATCGGCGGGTTAATTGATGCACAGACAGCACGTAACAATTTTCTCGAAAAGGAAATTGCGCTCGTCGATGAAAAGATTACCGAGATAAAACAGCTTGAAACAGAGAAACAACAACTCCTCGCCCGCATGAATATTATTCAACAATTACAAAGCCGGCGTCCGGAGATTGTGCATATTTTCGATGAAATGGCCAGGAGTGTACCCGATGGTATTTATCTAACAAGCATTAAACAACTGGGCGAATCGTTAGCTATAGAAGGTGTGGCAGAATCAAATGCACGGGTCTCCGCGTTTATGCGCAATCTGGATGCCTCGAAATGGTTTACAAATCCTGGACTGATTGTGATTGAATCAAAGGAGAAAGAAAATGTTCGTACCAGCCGGTTTACGTTAAAAGTGACACAAGTTTCGCGCAATAACAGCGTAAGTGAAACAGCGGGAATATAGCCATGAAGATTGACCTGGCTGAACTACGTAATATAGATTTTAATGATTTTGGCAAGTGGCCGTTACCCGTCAAGGGCGTGGCAATTGCATTATTGTGCATAGCACTGGGAGGCGCAGGTTTTTGGTTTGATACCAGAGTGCAATTGGAGTCCCTGGATGTAGTGCGTACGAAGGAAGGAGAATTTAAGGAGATTTTTAAATCAAAGCAACGTCAGGCGGCAAATCTTGTGGCGTATAAGAATCAGATGGAAGAAATGAAGCGGTCTTTCGGTACCATGCTACGCCAATTGCCCAGTAAAACCGAAGTGGATGACTTGCTTCAGGACGTTTCCCAAACCGGATTGAAAAACGGTTTGGATATTGATCTGTTCAAACCGGAAAATGAAGCGCCGGCGGACTTCTATGCGGAATTGCCCATCACCATTAAAGTAACGGGAGACTTTCATGAATTTGGTAAATTCGTCAGTGACGTAGCATCTCTGCCACGTATTGTCACGTTGCATGACTTTTCAATTTTCCCGGTCAAAAATAATGAAACAAAGCAGGAAGATCTGGTGATGGAAGCGACGGCCAAGACATACCGCTATCTGGATGAGGAAGAGATCGCGGCAAATGAGAAAAAAGAGGAAAGTGGTTCATGAGTCCGGTAGCGGTAAGATTGGACATCAAAGTTATCAATCAGGCATTTTTTATACTGCTGATCAGTATGATGTTGATTGCATGTAGTGATGACGGGATGTCTGATTTGCAGAATTTTATTGATCAGGTTAAGGCTGAAAAACAGGGACGCGTTGAACCCTTGCCGGAGTTCAAACCATTTGAGACTTTTGTATACAAGGACGATGAATTAAAGGATCCTTTCACTTCATGGGAAACACAAGTTCAAAATGTTGCGCGGACTGTGGATGAAAACCAGATTCATCCGGAAGAACACCGGCGTAAGGAGGTGTTGGAGGGGTTTCCATTGAACGCATTGTTGATGATGGGTACGCTGGAATATCAAGAGGAAATTTGGGGTCTTATAAAGGCGCCGGATGGGATTGTATACCGGGTCAAAGAAGGCAATTATCTTGGTCAGAACCATGGAAAGATCAGCCGGATTCTTAGGAATCAAATGGCGTTAACGGAAATTGTGCCTGATGGCCTCGGTAGTTGGGAGGAACGTCAGGCTTCTTTAACACTTGTAGGAGAATGAACCCATTACAGGGGGCAACAAACATGGAAAATAATCGGACGCTTTTAGTCTCGTGTAACCGGAGGATACCGGTGGTGAAACGCCTTATTGTAATGCGATTACTAAAATTCTGTGCCAGCATTCTAGTAAGTATATCTTTGATCGCGCCAGTGGCTGGATTTGCAGCAGATGAGGATAAGACGCCGGCAGGTCAACGTGTGCTTGAGGCGATTAATTTTGCCTCATTACCCGGTAATAAGGTACAGGTTATGCTGACCATGTCAGGTGAAAAACCTCCTGCACATCCGTTGAGCTTTACCATTGATAACCCGGCGCGAATCGCACTGGATTTCCCTGATACATCCAGCAGCGTAGCTAAGAAGCAACCCATTGGCGTAGGCGTAGCAAGAAGCGTTAATGTTGTTGAGGCCAAAGGACGCACACGAGTGGTGATGAACCTTGTCAAGCTTGTCCCCTATGAAACACGTGTTGAGGATAACAAAGTCTACATAATTCTTGACAGTGAAGCCTCCGATGTTGCTTCGCTGCCTCCCGCGGTATCCGGCGAGGATGTTGAAGGCACTGCGGCAGCAGCCAGGGAAGAACAGGCTGAAGGCAGCGTGGTTGCCGTGCAACATGCAATCAGCAATATCGATTTTCGCCGTGGCAAAAAAGGTGAAGGCAGAGTGATCGTAGCATTATCAGACCCATCGACACCGATTAACATTCGTGAGGAAGGCGGCAAAATCATCGTGGATTTTATCGATACAAGGATGCCCGAGAGTTTAGCCCAACGCCTCGATGTTATCGATTTTGCTACGCCTGTGACTTATGTGGATAGCATGATTGATGACAGTAATGTCCAGATCATGATCACTGCCGAAGGTGAATATGAACACCTGGCATATCAATCTAATCAGTTATTAACACTTGAAATCAGGCCCATTAGCAAGGAAGAGCAGGAGGCCATTAAGAAGGAAAAATTCGGTTATACCGGCGAAAGGCTGTCATTGAATTTTCAGGACATTGAGATTCGTGCAGTATTACAGCTGATCGCGGATTTTACAGGATTGAACATGGTTACCAGTGATACGGTAAAAGGTAATGTGACATTGCGGTTGCAGAACGTTCCCTGGGATCAGGCACTGGACATTATTCTGAAGACCAAGGGCCTGGATTTGCGTAAGGACGGTAACGTAATCCTGGTTGCTCCAGGCGAGGAAATTGCCGCGCGTGAGAAACAGGAATTCGAATCGCATAAGCAAAAAGAAGAGCTGGCACCGCTGCGGTCCGAGCTCGTTCAAATCAATTATGCCAAGGCAGAAGTTATGGCGGCATTGCTGAAGGCAAAAGAAAATTCCATTATGTCGGAGCGTGGCAGCGTCACCATCGATGAGCGCACCAATACGCTGCTGTTAAACGATACGGCGGATAAACTCGAAGAGATCAGGCGCCTGATCGATAGACTGGATATACCGGTACGGCAGGTATTGATAGAGTCGCGCGTTGTTATTGCCAATGACGATTTCAGCCGTGATCTCGGGGTCAGATTCGGGGCTTCAGGTGTCAAGGAGAATGACACGACTGGTATTTTTGGTACCTCGGGATCGTTATCAGGGACGAATTCAATGGTCGGCGATGCCCCGATTCCGGTAAATATGCCGTCACTCAATGACCGCTTGAATGTCAGCCTGCCGGTCGCCAATCCTGCGGGACAGATTGCCTTCGCAGTTTTAGGATCGGATTATCTCGTCGATCTCGAACTCTCAGCCATGCAGGCGGAAGGCCGTGGTGAAGTGGTGTCCAGCCCCCGGGTCATAACCTCCAACCAATCCGAAGCATTCATTGAGCAGGGCGTTGAAATCCCGTATCTTGAGGCATCATCCAGCGGCGCGGCGACGGTTGCATTCAAAAAGGCAGTACTGAGCTTGAGAGTGACGCCGCAGATTACGCCTGATGATCGCGTGATTATGGATCTGGCCATAAACAAGGATAGTGTAGGGCAAATATTCCAGAATGTGCCCAGCGTTGATACCCGTGAAGTGAATACACAGGTGCTGATCGATAATGGTGAGACGGTCGTGCTGGGTGGTATCTATGAGCAAACACGCACTAATGAGGTCGATTCGGTCCCCGTGCTGGGTAATTTACCCTTTGTCGGCGCGTTATTCAGGCAGACCCGCAAGGTCGATGACAAGGCCGAATTGTTGATATTTGTAACTCCCAAGATATTGAAGGAAAGCCTGGGGTTGCGTTAATACCTGATAGGCCTGAAAAACTAAAGGGATGGCGGCAACAGGCCGAAATATATCGATAATATGGCAGTGCCGACAAAGCTTATAACGGGATCATCTACTATGCAGGACAAAACATAACACCATGTGGGCAAATGTAAAAAAACTGATCTTACTTATCATTACCGTTACGGGCATAGGTTGCACCGGTGATGCAGCATTTCTGACGGCGGGCAGCAGTACAACCTCGACCACTATTACGTCAATTATACTTTTGACCAGTTCTCCGCAGGTGGGTTCCAGCGGTACCACCCCTATTACGATCACTGCAATCGTCAAGGACAGCGGTAATCTGGTGCAACAGGATATACCAGTAGTCTTCAGTGCTGACAGCGGTTCGTTACAGGTAACCCAGGCAGTAACCGATGCGGCCGGCATGGCGACTGCAACGCTGACACCAGGGGGCGACTATACCAATCGGACAATTACCATCACGGCAACCACCGGCAGTGTCTCTCAAACCACCACGGTTAATGTATCGGGTACGGCAATCTCCATCAGCGGTGAAAATACCGTTACCATTGGCGATGCCACACAATTGACGTTTTCACTGACGGATTCGGATGGCGATCCAATCAGCGGCAAGACCATCAGTGTTTCATCTGCATTGGGCAATACACTAAGCGCATCATCGGTCGATACCGATGCCAGCGGCCAGGTGCAGATCAATGTCACTGCAACGGTAGCGGGCACGGACACGATTACAGCCACTGCGCAAGGGACTACCGCGGCACATACCTTGGCAATTTCGGGAGATCAGTTTGAGATCACGACCCCGAGCGCGAACGCGGATATTAATCTGGGCGCAGTACAAGCGATCACTGCGCGTTGGCAAATCAGTGGCGTCGCACAGGTCGGGCAAACTATCAATTTTACATCGACGCGTGGCACATTATCGGCTAATTCTGCGCTCACGAATGCGAGTGGCGATGCGTCGGTTACAATTTCATCCAACAACGCCGGACCGGCGACTATCACGGCTTATGTAACCAGCGGCCCCTCTACGAGCAAGGCGGTTGAATTTGTAGCAACGACGGCAGCGACTATCGAGCTGCAGGCGAGCCCGACGACCATCGGACCAAATGATGACAATCAGGCCGTACCACAGCAATCAACGATCACCGCAACCGTACGTGATGCCAATAATAATCTTGTTAAAGGGAAGGTCATCAGATTTTCGATTACAGACAATAGCGGTGGCACTATTACGACGGCGACTGCAACTACAAGTTCTCTGGGTAAAGCGACGACAACTTATATTTCATCTGCCACGACAACGGCATTGGATGGTGTAACGATCAGAGCGGAAGTTCAGGATACCCCTGCGGTTAATACGACTGTTTCTCTGACCGTAGCAAAAAGCGAATTATTCGTAATCCTGGGCACGGGTAATAAAGTTGTAGACTACTCAGCTACGCAATATAACAAGGAATATATGGTGCTGGTCACGGATGTGGCAGGTAATGCGGTTGAAGGTACAGAAGTTAGTCTTGCGATTAACTCTGTGTCCTATTTTAAAGGCACTCGGGTATGGGATAGCACGTTCTGGACCGCAACCCCTACCGCTGGTCCCTGTGCCAATGAAGATGTCAATGAAAACGGAATTCTGGATGCCGGCGAGGATATCAATGGTAATGGCAAGCTTGATCCGGGCAATGTTGTCAGCGCTCCAAGTGATCCTGTAACAACAGGTGCCGATGGTTCTTATCAATTTGACTTGATCTATGCCAAGGAATCTGCCAACTGGGTTAATGTAAAATTGACAGCATCCAGTGAGGTATCCGGTACGGAAGCCACCCACACAGTATTGTTTAACCTACCCGTTATATCAAGCGATGTGGATCAACAATCAATCGCCCCGCCGGGACCTGTCAGTCCGTTTGGTACCGGTGTCGTTTGTACAGATCCTAATTAATATCAAATTTATCTGACTCACCAACCTTCCTGTCCAGCTATTAAACTGGTAGGCGAGGACTGTGTCTGATCGTTAATATCTCCCTGTAAATTATTAATATATTGATTTATATAAATATATTGGCTTATCGCTACCATGGCGTGAGCATATTCCCTGCTTAAATCGTTTAATTGATTATAAAGATATTTGGTGAATCAACGATATATATATACATCGTTAATAATCAAACCTGTATACATGCCGTACATAATGAAACCATTACCAGTTAATCCGGGGATTTTGCCGTGATGAAGAAATACGCCACTGTGTTACTTGTTGCAATGATCACAGGATCATTGCTGGGGTGTCATGGCGGCGAAGATTCCAGCAGCGGCGTTTCTTCGGTGTCTCCGTCCAGTGTTACATCGGCCTCTTGTACCGCGCTTACACAGCAAATCGGTGCGGGCACCAGTCAGTCATTCACAGCAAGTTCGCTTACTATCGGGCTGAGCCCGCTCTCAGCGGGTGGCAGCACCAGCGTCACGGCCAATGTCGTGGATTGCGCCAATAATCCCTATACCCCTCCGGTATTGGTCAGCTTCTCATCAACCTGTACGGGTTTAGGAACCGCACAAATCGATTCGCCCATTATCACCAATAATGGCACTGCCATAACTACCTATGTAGCAAAAGGCTGCCAGGGCAATGATACGGTTATTGCCACAGCGGTTATTGATAGTCCAACACCTGACGTTAATGATTTGAATCTTATTGCTGCAGGGACAGTGAATGTATTGCCTGCTGCGGCCGGTTCGATCGAATTTGTTTCCGCTACACCAGAACTGATTTCATTAAAAGGGACTGGCGGAGTCGGTTTGACTGAAAATTCGACCGTGGTGTTCAAGGTTAGCGATGTTTCCGGCGGACCGGTTTCGAACCAGGCAGTGACTTTTTCTTTAAGTACGACTGTCGGTGGCCTTTCGTTGAGTACCAGCACCGGTACGACCAATGCCAACGGCCGCGTCCAAACCGTTGTTCAGGCGGGGACCATACCAACTGCGGTCAGGGTTACGGCCACGGTCACCGGCTCCAGTCCTGTTATCGCTAGTCAATCAGATCAATTAGTTGTTAGTACTGGACTTCCTGACGCGAATAGCTTCTCCCTCACACTCGAGAATCATTCCCCGGAAGTATGGGAGGAATATATAGGCTGTGATCCAGAAATTAAGGAATCAGATCTGTTTGCATATGTTTATTTGGCCGATCAATTTAATAATCCCGTACCGGATGGAACTGCGGTGACATTTACTGCTGAAGGCGGACAGATAGAAGATGCATGCAATGCACAGAATGGAGTATGTAGAGTTAGATGGTGCAGCACCTATCCAAGACCAGCCGACGGCCGCGTAACTATTATGGCGACGGCATTGGGCGTGGAAAGTTTTACGGATAGTAATGGTAATGGTGTTTTTGATGATGGCGAATCATTTACAGATTTGCCTGAGGCCTATCGAGACGATAATGAAAATAGTACGTTTGATGTAGGAACAGACGTATTTGTTGATTTTAATGTTAATGGAATGCATGATGCGGCAGATAGTGAATATAACGGGGTATTATGTAACCCTCTTAATACCACTACACCTTGCAGCGTTAACAAAACATTGAATGTAAGCGCAAGCACGATTCTGATTATGGCATCTTCGAATCCTATATTGACGCCCAATCCGCTTGGAGCAATTGATGTGTCTGGCGGAGGATCGCAAGTTATAACATTTAGTATTGCAGATGCACGAAATCAACGCCCACCTTCCGGGACAACTATAGGTTTTAGTGTTAGCAATGGTAAGGTAATTGGAATAGCCCAAGATACTGTATTAGATAGTACGAACAATGGTCCTTTTGTCACAGCATTCACTGTTGAGGGTGATACGACTCCTTCCAATGACGGAGGTTATACTTTAACTATAACCCTGCCTCGCGGCAAAAGCATTTCTTATTTTGAAAGAATTCAGGATTGATACCATCCATATCCATACTTAAATGGTATTAATAGCAAATTACTTGATTTCATCCTGAAACACTGGCATATCTGACTGGTATGAAAGCGCCAGTCAATATCTTCCTCATCGGCCTGATGGGCACAGGCAAGACCACTATCGGGCGTCAGCTTGCCAAATCCCTGAAATTGTCCTTTGCCGACAGCGATCACGAAATCGAGTCGCGTACCGGTGCCAATATCCCGTGGATTTTCGATATCGAAGGCGAAAAAGGGTTTCGCAAGCGCGAACGCGCCATTATCGATGAATTAACCCAGCAGCAGGGTATCGTCTTGGCCACAGGGGGTGGGGCCGTGCTGGATAAACGCAACCGCGCGAATCTTGCCGAGCGCGGCATGGTGATCTATCTCTATACCTCCATTGAGCATCTACTGAAACGCACCGCCAAAGACCGTAACAGGCCCTTGTTGCAGACGGAAAATCCGCGCGCTCGGTTAGAGGCGCTATTTGACGAACGCGATCCGTTGTATCGTGAAATTGCAGATTTGATCGTAGAAACGGATAATCGAAACATACAGAGTACTGTCAGGGCAATATTAAATGGTATTAAAAAACTCACTGGCAACAAGGCTGGTGCTGCTAAAAAGAAGGCAGCGCAGCGTAAGCCGTAATAATGACGTTTAAGCATCTATAAATGAAAACGCTCAATGTCGAACTCGGTGAACGCAGTTATCCGATCTATATCGGACAGGGCTTGCTTGCCCGTGCAGAACTATTCACTCAATATATATCCGGCCGCCAGGTCATGATTGTGACAAATAAAACCGTTGCGCCGCTATATCTTGATAAGATTCGGCAGAATTTGAAAAATTATCAGTGCGAATCCGTTATCCTTCCCGACGGCGAACAATACAAAACTCTTGAGGTTTTAAATACGATTTTTGATGCCTTATTGGCAAACCGGTTTGACCGTGGCGCCACGCTGATTGCGCTGGGTGGCGGTGTGATCGGTGATATGGCGGGTTTTGCCGCAGCCTGCTATCAACGGGGCGTGCCATTTATCCAGGTGCCTACGACCTTGCTGGCTCAGGTCGATTCATCGGTCGGCGGCAAAACCGGGGTTAATCATCCGTTGGGTAAAAATATGATCGGGGCATTTTATCAACCTAAATGCGTGGTTGCAGACACCGATGTGTTAGCCACGTTGGATAACCGTGAATTACAGGCGGGTATCGCCGAGATCATCAAGTATGGCCTGATTCGGGATGAAGCCTTTTTTGAATGGTTGGAACAGAATATCGATGCCCTGTTAAAGCGCAATGCGACTGTCCTGACCTATGCCATCGAACGGTCATGTATCAATAAGGCCGATGTCGTTGCCGCCGATGAACAGGAAAGTGGCGTACGGGCCTTGCTCAATCTCGGTCATACCTTTGGCCATGCCATTGAGACCGGATTGGGATACGGAACCTGGTTGCATGGCGAGGCCATTGCAGCGGGCATGTGCCTTGCAGCCGAATTATCACACAGGCTTGGCTGGATTACGGAAAAAGACGTACAGCGAATCTCCATTCTTATTCACCGTGCCCATCTGCCAAATCAAGCCCCGGCATCACTTTCCGGTGAACGCATGATGGAGCTGATGGCAGTGGATAAAAAGGTTAAGGCAGGTAAACTGCGCCTGGTGCTGCTCAAGTCGATCGGTCACGGGGTTATTGCCGATGATGTTGATCCAGTTATGCTCAAGGCGACCATTGAGGCCCGCCGGGCGAGAGTTGAATGACATAGAGCGTCTCGTCTAACATAATGAGGCTATTCTGTGCGCCGCCTCGAACAAATTCCCCCTCGCTATCGCTCGACCCCCTTTTGTCAAAGGGGGTGGCCGAAGGCCGGGGATTTGAAGGTCAGCAATGAGGGAAAGCCAGAATGACAGATTGTTCAGAGTTTCCTTAAATATGTAATATCGAAGGAAGCTGCTATAGTTATTTCGGTATGACCAACAACGCATTTGATAATGCAACCGCATTAGCGCCTTATGCTGCGCATGACGCGAATTCCCGCGGCCGTCGGCATCAGGAACCCCCGCCTAATTACCGCAGTGAATACCAGAGAGACCGGGACCGTATTGTCCATTCGGCAGCGTTTCGGCGTCTTGAATACAAAACCCAGGTTTTCGTCAATCATGAAGGCGATATGTTCCGGACGAGACTGACGCATTCGATTGAGGTCGCCCAGATCGGGCGGTCCATCGCACGCGTATTACACCTCAATGAAGATCTGACCGAATCAATCTCCCTGGCCCATGATCTTGGCCACACACCGTTTGGTCATGCAGGACAAGACACGCTAAACAGGTGTATGAAGGAATACGGTGGATTCGAACATAATCTGCAATCGTTACGCGTGGTAGATACCCTGGAAGAGCGCTACGCCGAATTCAGCGGCCTCAATTTGACCTATGAGACACGTGAAGGAATCCTCAAACACTGTTCGCAGCGTGTCGCTGCAGAACTGGGAGCGCTGGGAGAACGTTTTCTGCAACATCGCCAGCCCGGCCTGGAGGCGCAATTAAGCAATGTGGCCGATGAAATCGCCTATAATAATCATGATGTTGACGATGGTTTGCGGGCCGGGCTCATTACCATAGAGCAACTCTGCGACATCCGGCTGTTTGATGAACAGTATCGGCTCGTCATTGCGCAATACCCCACGCTCACAATGCGGCGCATCATACACGAGGTCGTGCGCCGCATGATCAACCGTCAGGTAACCGATCTTGTCGACACCAGCCGTGAGCGCATCGCAGCGGCAAATCCAGGCAGTATCGATGAGGTACGTATGACTTCAGAGCCATTGATAGGCTTTAGCGATGCAATGCAAGAAATGAATCTCGAACTAAAACGATTCTTGCGTACACAGCTGTATCAACACTACAAGGTAAGGCGCATGACAAATAAGGCGGACCGGGTTGTGGGCGAGTTATTCAATACATTTCTCGGCGACCCGCAATTATTACCGCCTGACTACCAGATAAAAGTAAAATCATTGGAACAACAAAATGGTATTGCCGGACGGGCACGAGTGGTGGCAGACTACATAGCAGGAATGACGGACCGTTTTGCTATTGGTGAATATGAGCGACTGTTTGATCTATCATAATAGATATAAGGATATGCCTGCTTCCAAACGTGCAATACTACCTTGTGTAAGATACAAACCTTATGCACATTTATTTGCAGAATATAGCGGCCGGCAAAAAATCACCCCGTTTTTACCATCTAATGCTGCAAAAGGATTTGCTGGAAGGGTGGACCTTGATTAGGGAATGGGGAGCCCAAGGCTCGCCCGGACGGGTCAGGTGTGATCACCATTTGACCCGGGAAGATGCTATATCGGCACTTATCAATGTCCGCGATGCGCAAATCCGCCGCGGGTTTCAGGTAGTATTTTCGCAAGGAGAGGAATATCAACGTGATTACGAGTGATGCAGAACGCTCATCACTAATGAACACGCCGGCCTATATTTCACGTTTTGGCCTTAAAAGAGAGCCATTTTCCGAGACTGTTGAGGACGATTTCTTTTTTAGTGAAGCAGAGGGCGGGCAACGCCTGAGCCTGTCACGGTTACAGCGCCTGAATTTATTACTCCATCTGGCACCTTATAGTGATGTATTGCTTGTCACCGGCGAAGCCGGTATTGGCAAGACTACATTACTGCATCAATTCCTTGCCAAGGTTGACAGGTCATGGCGGGTGTGTCCGGTAAATGCAGGGCCAAAGGTTAATAATGAAGTGGTATATCAAAGCCTTATGCGGGAATTCGCCAAGGAGGACGCCGTCCTTTCGGATGGTGCGAGTCAAATAGACAGCCTACGCCAACATATCCGCGCACTCAGGGAAAGTGTGCAGTCTCCGATATTGATCATCGATGATGCGCATGAACTGTCCGATCAGGTATTAAAATTTGTATTACATCTGGTCCAGGCAGACAAAAACGGAGGCAAGCTGCTTTCCGTCATAATGTTTAGCGAGCCAAGTATTGCAATTAAATTGGCCGCTAGTGAATTAATACCATTACGCAATTTGATCAGTCATTCATTTGAACTCACGCCGTTCAATGAGGAAGACACCGCGAGCTATATCAAGCATCGCCTCAAGCTTGCGGGATTAACCGCCGAGAATCCGTTTACACCTGCCGTGGTTAAAGTCATTCATAGCTCTTCACAGGGTATTCCGGGTCGGATAAATGAATTGGCGCAAGTGGTGCTGAATAACAGTGCGGCGATGGAATCAGCCCCGCTTTCTTTTGCGATGCCCTCAAAGACAGAGGTGTTCAAGCGCTACGGGTTGATAGGAATGGTTGCTGTGTTGATTATAGTTGCGCTGCTGTTTCAAGACAGCATCAATACAGTCTTTATGGCGGATAGTTCCAAAGAGACGGGCAGGATAGAAGTGCAGCATGAGCAACCGGAACAGGCACCATCAGCCGGCGTTGTTGCGCAATCGGCGCCCCGGGCCAATACAAACCAGCCGGATGCAAATGATGTTGATCCGGGTGTTCTGCCTGATATGGAGCAGCAACTACCAGAGGAGCTTGTAGAGCATGAATCTGCTACCGGCAGGATTGCGCGCATTACTGCATTGGATTCTGAAGTTGCGCATGATCCATCCGGCGAAGTAACTTCCGGGATTCCTGAACCGGCGCCATCGGATAAAGCAGGTGGTAAACATGTCATTGATGGACGTGATGATAGAAAAATCACCACGGTGGAGGTGGTAGTGGCGGGTTCAGAAAAACAGGTCACCACAATTGACAATACCGCCAACGCTAAAAAGAGTGATGTACCGAAACCGGTATCTCAAGAAAAACAAAGCGATAAAATAATCGCTGCAAAAGAAACCGAAGACACGATTCATCGCGAGGATTGGCTGTTATCCCAAAATCCCCAGCATTACACGCTCCAGTTAATGGCGATCCGGGAAAAGGCGATCATTGTTAAATTTATTAAAGATAATCACCTGCAGGATCATGCAGCCTATTTCAATACCTATAACAATGGAAAAGAATGGCTCGCAGTTGTGTATGGAATCTATCCGACGCGCAAAGAAGCCGATATAGTGAGCAAACAATTACAAGACCGTATTGCCAGCGTGAAGCCTTGGATACGCACGTTCAAATCTGTCCAGGAAGCCATAGACTCCTACCGGGCACAATAAACCAGTTTTAGTCAGGTACCTTTTTTGATCATACAGCCATCAATAAACAAGAAAAGTAGTCCTAGTTTCAGTAGGTTATTAGAAATATCTAGATTGAACAGGTATCGTTTGCCGCGTATAATTGAAACATTTCGCTTGTGGTTTTGGGGCCAACATGTTCCGCATTTAGTTAGCTAGTTAGCCACAATATCTCCAGTAATTAATAAATTATGCTGAGAAACATAGATGGATAAGACATATCCCGGCTTATATCGGCCGGAATTTGAAAAAGACAGCTGCGGCTTTGGCCTGATCGCCCAGATGGATGGTGTGCCAAGTCATTGGCTGGTACAAACGGCCATCAGTTCACTTGCTTGCCTTACTCATCGCGGTGCCGTGGCGGCGGATGGCAAAACCGGTGACGGTTGCGGATTACTGTTGAAAAAACCCGCTGAATTTCTCCAGGCGATTGCCGCGGAAAACGGCTTTGAACTGGCTGAAAATTATGCCGTTGGCATGGTATTTCTTAGTAAAAACATAAAGTTGGCAAAACAGGGGCGGGAATGTCTTGAACGGGAATTAACCAGCGAAGGACTCAGCGTCAATGGTTGGCGTACGGTGCCGGTCAATCCGGAAGCCTGCGGTGACGAAGCCCTCGAAAGCCTGCCGGTTATAGAACAGGTGTTTATCAATGCACCAGAGGCGATGAACGAAGAGCAATTTGAACGGCATCTTTATATCGCACGGCGCCGTTGCGAAAAGCGTATAGATGGCAGTGACAATACATTCTATATACCCAGCCTGTCGGCACGCGTGATCTCATATAAAGGACTCATCATGCCGGCCAATCTGCCGGTATTTTACAAGGATCTGAACGATGAACGACTGGCTTCATCGCTGTGTGTATTTCATCAACGGTTTTCAACAAATACATGGCCGGAATGGCGTCTGGCCCAACCTTTTAGATACCTGGCCCACAACGGTGAAATCAATACCATCCAGGGAAACAGAAACTGGGCAATCGCACGCGGGCATAAGTTCGAGACACCGCTAATACCGGATATGGATGACGTCCGGCCATTGGTGTCGATGAGCGGCTCGGATTCTTACAGTCTTGATAACATGTTAGAGGCGCTGCTTGCCGGTGGTATGGATATCTTTCGCGCGATGCGTCTGCTTATCCCTGCAGCCTGGCAAAATGTCGAGACCATGGATGGGGATATTAGCAGTTTCTATGAATATCATTCCATGCATATGGAGCCGTGGGACGGTCCGGCCGGGATTGTATTAACGGATGGCCGTTATGCGGCCTGTGTCATGGATCGCAATGGCCTGCGGCCGGCACGCTATGTCGTGACGCGTGACCGGCACATCACATTGGCGTCGGAGATCGGCGTTTATGAATATGAACCACAGGAGGTTGTTACCAAGGGTAGACTAAAGCCCGGACAAATGATTGCCGCCGATACCGCAACCGGCAAGATATTGCTTCCCGAGGATATTGACAATCTTCTCAAGTCACGCCGTCCCTACAAGCTTTGGCTCAAGCAGCACGTCAAACATCTGGAATCCAAACTGGCGGGTGACGTGCTGACCAGCAGGCCGTTTGATAAAAATACCCTGTCGCTTTATCAGAAGATGTTTCTGATGACGTTTGAAGAGCGTGATCAGGTGTTGCGCGTGCTGGCCGAAGCAGGTCAGGAAGCAGTCGGGTCAATGGGTGATGATACGCCTCTGCCGGTGCTTTCAAGACGGGTACGTTCGTTATTCGATTATTTCCGTCAACAGTTTGCACAGGTCACGAATCCACCGATTGATCCATTGCGTGAACAAATCGTCATGTCACTCGAGACGTGTTTCGGCCGTGAGCGCAACCTGTTCGAAGAAACACCGGAACATGCCGCGCGCTTGCTGGTGGATTCGCCTATCCTGACGGAAGGCAAGTTTCAGGGCCTATTGACGCTGGATGATACCGCCTATGCCCATGAGCTGATCGAGCTGAATTACGACGCCGGACTCGGGCTGAAAAATGCCATTCAGAATGTTTGCGATAAGGCGGTCAAGGCGGTGCGCGACGGCAAGATCATACTGGTACTTTCAGACCGCAGCCTTAAAAAAAATAAACTGCCAATCAATGCCTTGCTGGCAACGGGTGCCGTACATCATCGCCTGATACATGAAGGTCTGCGCTGTGACGCAAATATTGTGGTTGAAACCGCGATTGCCCGCGATCCGCATCACTTTGCGGTATTGATCGGCTACGGGGCGACGGCCATTTATCCCTATCTGGCCTATGAATGCCTGCATGACATGATCGATACAAAAGAGATTGCCGGCAAGACACCACGGGATCTGACCAATGCCTATTGCAGGGGTATTAACAAGGGGCTTTACAAGATTATCTCCAAGATGGGGATTTCGACCATCGCCAGTTATCGTGGCGCGCAATTATTTGAAATCGTGGGACTGCACAATGAGATTGTCGAGCTGTGTTTTGCCGGCACGACGAGCCGCATACAAGGTTCCGGTTTCGATGATTTGCAACATGATCAACAACAACTCGCCAAAGTCGCGTGGAACCCGTGTAAATCTTATGAACAGGGTGGATTATTAAAATTTGTCTATGGCGAGGAATATCATGCCTATAATCCGGATGTAGTCCGGACGCTGCAGTCCGCTGTGAAAGATGGCGACTATACGAAGTACCTCGAATTTGCATCCATCGTAAATAAGCGCCCGGTGACGGCTATTCGCGACCTGTTTGCCTTGCGGGATGATCTCGCACCGATTGACATCGATGAAGTCGAGCCCGTCGAGGCGATCCTGCCACGCTTCGATTCTGCAGGTATGTCGTTGGGTGCGCTTTCTCCGGAGGCACATGAGGCGCTGGCGATTGCGATGAACCGGCTCGGCGGACGTTCAAACTCCGGTGAAGGCGGCGAGGACCCGAAACGTTATGGCACTGAAAAGACATCGAAGATCAAACAGGTTGCCTCCGGCCGTTTCGGTGTAACGCCGGCTTATCTCGTCAGTGCCGAAGTGCTGCAAATCAAGATCGCACAGGGCGCAAAACCGGGCGAGGGCGGACAACTGCCGGGACAGAAGGTCAACGAAATGATAGCCAGGTTGCGCTATGCCCGTCCCGGCGTGGCATTGATTTCGCCACCGCCGCATCATGATATCTATTCTATTGAAGACCTGGCGCAGTTGATCTTTGACTTAAAGCAAGTCAATCCGAAGGCGTTCGTATCAGTCAAGTTGGTGGCAGGCCCCGGTGTCGGCACCATTGCCGCCGGCGTCGCCAAGGCCTATGCCGACTTTATCACCATCGCCGGCCACGATGGCGGCACCGGCGCAAGTCCACTGACATCGGTCAAATACGCCGGTACACCGTGGGAGCTGGGCCTGTCGGAAACTCATCAGATATTGCGCGCGAACAATCTGCGCGACAAGGTACGGGTGCAGACCGACGGCGGCCTCAAAACAGGCCTTGATGTCATCAAGGCCGCGATACTGGGCGCTGAAAGTTTTGGTTTCGGCACGGCGCCGATGGTAGCCCTGGGCTGTAAATATCTGCGTATCTGTCATCTCAATAATTGCGCCACCGGGGTTGCGACGCAAAACAATGTATTACGCATGAAGCATTTCATCGGCATGCCCGAGATGGTCATGAATTATTTTCGTTTCGTATCACAAGAGGTGCGTGAGTGGCTCGCCAAGCTTGGCGTAAAAAGTCTTGCGGACATCATCGGACACACGGAGTTATTGAAGCTGCTTCCCGGTGTAACCGATAAGCAACGCAGGCTGGATCTTGCGCCGATACTGGCAGGCAACAGCTATATCAAGGACAAGCCGCAGTATTGCACTCTGCAATACAATACTCCGTTTGACAAAGGTGAACTGGCGGAACGTATTGTCGCGGATACACTGAATGCGATAGAAAACAAACGCGGTGGCCAGTTCAGCTATCAGATACGTAACCACAATCGCTCGATCGGTGCGCGTGTCTCGGGTGAAATTGCACGGCGTTACGGTAATCAGGGAATGAGTGATGCGCCGCTGAATATTCATTTCACCGGATCCGCCGGCCAGAGTTTTGGTGTCTGGAACGCGGGCGGGTTGCATTTATCGCTTGAAGGTGATGCCAATGACTATGTCGGCAAAGGCATGGCAAGCGGCAAGATTGTCATTTATCCGCCTAAAGTCAGTGCCTTCAACAGTAACGAAACCGTTATTATCGGCAATACCTGTCTCTATGGTGCGACCGGCGGCAAGTTGTTTGCGGCGGGTTTGGCGGGTGAGCGTTTTGCCGTACGTAATTCCGGTGCCCATGCAGTGGTTGAAGGCGTCGGTGATCATGGCTGTGAATACATGACAGGCGGCGTTGTCGTCGTGTTGGGCAAGACCGGCATTAACTTCGGCGCCGGCATGACCGGTGGATTCTCATTTGTGCTGGATACGCAAAATACCTTCGTCGATAGTTATAACCATGAGTTAATCGACATCCATCGTATTCATACCGAGAGCATGGAGGCGCATTACAATTACCTGCGCGACCTGATCAAGGAATTTGTCGCGGAAACGGGCAGTCATTGGGGACAAACCGTCCTGCATGACTATGCCGATTTGGTCGGCAGGTTTTGGCTGGTCAAGCCCAAGGCGTCTGATCTGCAAACATTGATCGATACCTTAAGGCAAGCGGCCTAGGCATCGCGCCGTCGCAAATAGAATAATAGTGTACTAGCTTATGGCCAACGTATTTCAGTTTCTCGATGTGCCGCGTCAGGACCCCGAAGTCAAACCTGTAGCGATTCGTATCCATGAGTATAAGGAAATCTATGGCCAATATGATCCATCGACGGCGGCATCGCAGGCCGGACGCTGTATCTCCTGCGGTAATCCCTATTGCGAGTGGAAGTGCCCGGTACACAATTACATCCCGAACTGGCTGAAACTGATCCAGGAGGGCAACCTGTTCGAGGCCGCCGAGCTTTCGCACCGTACCAATTCATTGCCTGAAATATGCGGCCGTATATGTCCACAGGACCGGTTATGCGAAGGCGCCTGTACCCTCAATGATGGCTTCGGCGCCGTCACGATCGGTGCCGTTGAAAAATATATTACCGATGAAGCCGTGAAAGCGGGGTGGCGGCCTGATCTGTCGGGCGTCGTTGATACGGGCAAGCGTGTCGCCGTCATAGGCGCCGGTCCGGCCGGTCTGGGTTGTGCCGATATCCTTGTACGCAATGGCGTCAAGGCAGTGGTCTATGATCGCTATCCTGAAATAGGCGGTTTACTAAGTTTTGGCATTCCATCCTTCAAGCTCGAAAAAGAAGTGGTGCAAACACGGCGTGTATTGATGGAAGAAATGGGCGTGGAGTTTGTATTGAATACCAACATCGGCACGGACATCCCGTTTCAAAAGTTGCTCGATGATTATGACGCCGTGTTTCTTGGCATGGGTACTTATACTTATATGAAAGGCGGATTTCCCGGAGAAGATCTGCCGGGCGTTTATGAGGCCTTGCCTTATCTGATTTCCAATAACAATCGCACATTGGGCTTTGAGAAAGACCCTGCCGATTACATCGACATGTCGGGCCAACGCGTTGTTGTCCTGGGCGGTGGAGATACGGCGATGGATTGCAATCGCACGGCCATTCGCCAGGGCGCTACAAGTGTTACCTGCGCCTATCGCCGTGATGAAGCCAACATGCCCGGGTCGCGGCGCGAGGTTGCGAATTCAAAAGAAGAGGGCGTGAAATTTTTATGGAATCGTCAACCCGTCGAGATTGTCGGACAAGACAAGGCGGAAGGTGTCAAGGTCGTTACAACCGAACTGGGCAAACCCGATCCGTCCGGGCGCCGTACACCTCAGGTGATCCCGGGTAGTGAAGAAATCATTCCGGCAGACAGGGTGATTATTGCCTTTGGTTTTCGCCCAAGTCCTCCGTCATGGTTTGAGAAATTTAAAATCAATGTTGATGACCGCGGCCGGGTCAAGGCCACGGCATATGGTGAATATCAGTTCCAGACCAGTAATTCCAAGGTCTTTGCCGGTGGTGATATGGTGCGCGGTGCCGACCTGGTTGTCACAGCGGTCTTCGAAGGCCGGGAGGCGGCCAAGGGCATCTTGGAATATCTGGAAGTATAAGAGATATGATGCTATTTACTCGCGGTCATACTGTTGTCCAGATTAATTGCGACAGTGGAATTATGTATACCTCGCAATGGAGGAACATGTCTTGGGAAATGGATTCGTCAACACGCCGTGAATACATCCCTGTAGACTCGCACGCAGCATCCATGCTGCATACGGTTGCCGAATCCATTTCCCAGACACGCTGGTGAACAAGGGGTGACCAAAATAGGTGAAATAGAATTGAGTGCCAGTCCAGAAACCCTGAAGACCACATTGAAGAATGACCGCTTGTTGCGGGCATTATTTCGCGAGCCCGTCGATGTCACACCGGTGTGGATGATGCGTCAGGCCGGACGCTACCTGCCCGAGTATCGTGCCACCCGCGAAAAGGCCGGTAGCTTTATGAACTTGTGCACCACGCCTGAGTTGGCCTGCGAGGTCACGCTGCAGCCGCTTGAGCGTTTTTCGTTAGACGCGGCAATTTTATTTTCCGATATCCTGACTATTCCGGATGCCATGGGTCTGGGGTTGTACTTTTCCCCCGGCGAAGGACCACAGTTTAAAAAACCTTTACGTACAGCGGCTGATATCAATGCACTCGGTGTGCCCGATCCGGAGCAGGACCTGCGTTATGTCATCGATGCCGTTAGCCTGATTCGCAAGGAGTTGGCGGGCCGTGTACCGTTGATTGGTTTTTCCGGCAGCCCATGGACGTTGGCCACCTACATGGTCGAGGGCGGTGCAACAAAAGAATTTGCCATGGTCAAAGGCATGATGTTTGATCAGCCGACGGTGCTGCATAAACTGCTCGGTATACTGGCGCAGTCCGTCACCGCGTATCTGAATGCCCAGATCACTGCGGGCGCCCAGGCCGTGATGATCTTCGACACCTGGGGTGGTGTATTGACGACACGTGACTATCAGATATTTTCTTTAAATTACATGGCAAAGATTGTCGATGGCCTGGTACGTGAATATGACGGCGCTCGAATTCCCGTTATATTGTTTACTAAAGGCGGGCAGGGTTGGCTGGAAGCGATGGCAGATACCGGCTGCGATGCGCTTGGTATTGACTGGACCATCGATATTTCACAGGCACGTGCGCGTGTCGGCGACCGTGTCGCCTTGCAAGGCAATATGGATCCTTGTGTGTTGTATGCTTCGCCCGAACGCATCCGTGATGAAGTTGCATTGATCCTCGCCAGCTTCGGCAAAGGTTCGGGACATGTGTTCAATCTGGGGCATGGCATACATCCCCATGTCGATCCTGAACATGCGCGGGTCTTTATCGATGCGGTGCATGAATTAAGCGGGCCGTATCACCAATAGACATTTTTACAGAAGAAATATAAGCAATGGATCTATTTACACCGATAAAGCCTGAGATTCCGCAAGAATATGAAAAACTCCGTGACATGGAATCCTTTAGCGAAGACATGTTCAACCGGATCGTCGAGTTTCAGGAAAAGCTGCATGCGGGCTGGAACAACGCATTACCCTTTGATGAACGCATCAAGGGTTTGCCGCTGCATGCGCTGGTATTCAGCAATCCCGACCGTGATCCGGAAAAATTCGGTCCTACCATTGCGCCTTTTTATCCACTGCGCGGCGAGATGAGACAGGTCGCCCATTGCGTACGCCAGGTGTCGGATAATCCGATCGTTTGCGATCTTCATCCGGGCAACGGTTTTATCGGCAGTCTGCTGGCGCGTGAAGGCGTTAAGGTAATCGGGCTGCGTGATCCCGATGTCAAACCGAATCAGATCACGGATTTTTATGATCCTGCCTGTTATGAAATGCGTTCGGGTAAGATCAATGCCATCGATTTTCCATTCGATGTCGCATTTTCCGCCTGGATGCCATCGGAAATCAATTGCACGCCAGATATCCTGAAGTACCGCCCCAAGTTGATCGTGTATATTCATACCGATCACAGCGATGAAACAAGCGGCAGAAAACAGACCGGGACAACGGCCGCGTATACGAACTTACCGCAGCATTATCAATTGATAGGCGAGTGGTCGATCACGCGGCCCAAGGATTTCCTCAATGAAATCTGGATCGAGCTGACGCCGAACATCGAAGAGACCCGGTATGTCAAGATATTCGCTGATGCGCCTTATCATGATATCAACGTCAGCGAAAATCTCGAGCAAGCCGATCCTTATAGCTGGGAGAATGAACTGGATATGGTGCTCACGGCACTGAAGGCCAAGCTGCATCTCAAAGAGCATGGCTTTCCGGTTTAATTTAAGGAAGCTCTGAATAATTCATGGATGAATTATTCAGAGCTTCCTTAATTTGAAGATAATACTCTCAGGTCTTAAGCCGGTAGCCGGTCTTGAAGATCCACCACACGGCTGTCAGGCACAAGGCAAGAAAGACCAGAATCATACTGACGCTAATAGCGACGCTAACGTCAGAGATGCCGTAAAAGCTCCAGCGGAAACCGCTGATCAAATAAACGACCGGATTTAGCAGTGTAATCTTCTGCCAAACGGGCGGCAGCATATCAATCGAATAGAATGCGCCGCCCAGAAAGGTCAACGGTGTGATGACCATCAACGGTATGATTTGCAACTTCTGGAAGTCGTCGGCCCAGATTCCGATAATGAAACCCAACAGACTGAATGACACGGCAGTAAGTACCAGGAATCCGATCATCCATAACGGATGCGCAATCTGATAGTCCACAAACAGCCGCGCTGTTAACAGGATCAACACACCGAGTATCATCGATTTGGTCGCCGCCGCCCCGACGTAACCGATCAGGATCTCGATGTAGGAGATCGGCGCCGACAGCACCTCGTAAATCGTGCCCGTGAACTTCGGAAAATAGATGCCAAACGAGGCGTTCGAAATACTCTCGCTCAGTAATGACAGCATCAGCAAGCCCGGAATAATGAAGGCCCCGTAACTGATGCCGTCAATCTCGCCCATGCGTGAACCGATCGCAGCACCGAACACTACAAAGTAGAGCGAGGTCGACAGAATGGGCGAGGCTATGCTCTCCATCAACGTGCGCCCGGTGCGTGCCATTTCGAAGATATAGATGGCGCGGATTGCATAGATATTCATGTTTGTTCCCTCACCAGATCGACAAAGATTTCCTCCAGCGAACTTTGGCTGGTGTTGAGGTCCTTATAATCAATCCCGTGTTCACTGAGCCGCCGCAGCAGACCGGCAATTCCGGTGCGCTCATGCTGGGCATTAAAGGTAAAGATCAGTTCATTACCGTCGGCGGAGAGTTCCAGCGGCAGACCAGTCAGTTCATCGGGAATTCGCAACAGCGGGCTTTGCAGATGCAGCCGCAATTGTTTCTTGCCGAGCTTTTCCATCAATACGGCCTTATCCTCCACCAGAATGATTTCACCCTTGCGGATGACGCCGATGCGGTCGGCCATCTCCTCGGCCTCTTCTATATAATGTGTGGTCAGAATGATGGTCGCACCACTTGCCCGCAACTCCCGAACCATGTTCCACATTTCGCGGCGCAGTTCAACGTCGACGCCGGCGGTCGGTTCGTCTAGAAAAAGAATCTGCGGTTCGTGCGACAGGGCCTTGGCAATCATCAAGCGGCGCTTCATACCGCCGGACAAGGTCATCACCCTCGAATTCTTCTTGTCCAACAAGGAAAGATCGCGCAATACCTTCTCGATATAGGCCGGGTTGCCGGGCCTGCCGAACAGACCGCGGCTGAATTTCACCGTGCCCCAGACACTTTCAAAGGCATCGGTAGTCAATTCCTGCGGCACCAGACCGATCTTTGAGCGTGCCGCGCGGTAGTCTGAAATGATGTTATGACCATCGACCGTAATAACGCCGTGGCTTGGATTAACAATGCCGCAGATGATATTAATCAGCGTCGTTTTGCCTGCCCCATTAGGTCCCAGCAGGGCAAAAATCTCTCCACGGCGAATCTCAAGGCTGGTATTTTTGAGCGCCTGTAACCCCGAAGCATAGGTTTTGCTTACATTTGTAATAGAGATAACCGGTTGCACAGGTTTTCCTTGTTAAGAAACCTCTGAATAATTCGTTTATGACATTATTCAGAGATTCATTAATAGTGCAATAGACCTGTTACGCGCAAATAACAACCTTTATGGCCCTTGGACGTGCTATAATATTTGCATATTGGCGTATGGCCTATCATGGTTTATACAGTTCTTCGCGGTCTCTCGTTCCAAGTTAGCCCACGAAAAAGTGAGGCGTTTCCACCGGATTACCGCATGTTTGTATAAAGGGTCGTTAAGATATGAGCGCTGAAGAGGAACAGAATATGATGATACCGAGATACCGCGTTATGACGGTTGAAAAGACATCTCCCCCCGAGGGCATGACAGGCAACTGGCATCACTATGTGATAGGAGAAGGCAATTCAAAGATTGAAGGCAAAAGACCCGGCACATTGCAGGCGGTTACCCAGCATGCCGAAACCGTTGCCGAAAGCCTGAATTCACGGATAGGCAAAGGCAGTGTCCCAACCTATGTATCACGCAAAAAGGAAAAATAGGCTCTAGTCCGATCCTGTTTTGTCCACCAGTGCGCGGCCCAGCATTCCTGTGTCGGTACCGAACCATACAGTCCTTGCCGGCGCGTGATAATGCATGTGCCGCACAGAGCCTGCCCCGGAAGGGATGGGCGTAATTGAAAAAATCTTTTCGGACCCTGTGTCAAAGCCGACAAACAGATTTGGCGACACACCCGTTGCAACGACCCAGACGCGATCCTGCTCATCCATCGCCATGCCGTAAGGCCGGGAACGTTTGCCCGCGGGTAACGGCCACTCCTTGAATGATTTTATTTTTGGATCGTAAAGACCGAGTGTGCTGCGGCCATAGTCGGCATACCAGATGCGGCCGTCACCGGTGATCTCAAGCCGCCGCGGTCTCGCATCTTCGTGCGGGAGTGCATATTCGCTCAGTTTTAACGTATCAGAATCCACAGCGGCAAGCTTGTTCGTCCCCAGCAATACGATCCACGGCGTGCCATCGGCTGCAATCTTGATACCGTATGGCAGTGCGCGTGGTGTTGGCACGGGAATGAGTTCAATGGAAGCATCAGCGATGGCCAGCCGGCCGACAAAATTACTGCGTTGAACCGTGAACCAGATATATTTCTCGTCTTTGGAAAATATCAATGTATGTGGGTCACGCGCAGTCTCGTCAGGCATCATGATCTTCGTGATGTTATCGGTGGAGGGATCGTAGCGACCGATATAACCTTTCAGATTACCTGCAAACCAGATAATGCCATCCGAACCAACGATGAGATTATGCGGACCGGCATTATCCGGTAAATCTCTTTTAAAAAACTTGCCGGTTGAAGGCGTGAACTTTCCCAGATAGTGATTGCGCTGACCGACAAACCAGATTTCATCATTGTTGGCTGCGAAGGGGTCGCGCGGTCGCCCCGAATAAGGCACGTCCCATTCTTCTATATTAATGGGGTTCAGCTCCTCAGCGGCATTCACCGAAAGGCTTGCAATCAGAACAACGAGGGGGATTATCTTGAAAACAGAATACCTGAACATAATTCTATCCTCCAACAAAACTGACCAAACATTACAATAAAACGATGCGAACGATCTGAAACTACCTGTCTCAGCCAGGAGGATCATCCAGCAGCTCCACCCGAACATCCATACCGGTGAAAATAGCCGGTGGGCCAAACTGATGGTATACCGCAACATCGGCTGCATCGCGCCCGTAAGCCACTGCAAGCCGTCCCCCATGAAGAGTATCCATCGTGGGGTCGAACGTGTACCAACGGCCACCGACGTATGCTTCGAACCATGCATGCAGGTCCATAGGCTCAAGCCCGTAAAGGAATCCAACCACCAGGCGTGCGGGTATGCTAATGCTGCGACAGAGTGCGATGCCGAGATGGGCAAGATCGCGGCACACCCCCTCGCCCTGCATATTCACCTCAACAGCGGATAATGGAAATGCGCTGGATCCGGGCGTGTACCGAATCGAGTTTCGAATCCAGTCACAGATTCTATCCACCTGATCGTAGCCGAGCGGCACTCCGTCTGTTATCTCTCGCGTCATATTACCGAACCTGTCTGATTCGCAATAGCGGCTTGGAAGTAGATACAACAGGACCGCGACCGGCAGATTCTGAATGTCGACAAAGAAAGCACCTGGGTCTTTAGCCTCCGTATCCGTCGTCATGACATCGGCTGAGGTATGAACGGAAAATTCCCCGGCCGGTACTATCATGCGCTGACAAAGATTGCCGAAGATGTCCGTATATTCATCCACCGGAACATTTGGCGATAATGTATAGGCTTCACGTGCTATCCACTGCTGTATACCGCTTCGGGGGCGAAGCATGAGGATCAAAGGGGTCGAGTCACCCATTTGAAACTCGAGATTACACGTCGTCCGGATCCACATTTGTTCTTTCCTTTATATATATTTGCCCGCTTGGTGAGGCATGTGCGCTCTAAATCACCCGGATTCACGAACCGTGGGATCAGGCAGCCAGCATGATCAGAATAATTATCTTGAAAACAGCATGGCTGGGCATCGTTCCATTCATTAACAACCTGATCAAACGTTACAATAGCATGGTGCCGATGAGAAGCGTTGTCGATAATCTTTATACTTTTGCTGGAATAACATCAGCTTGCCGAAAGTGCCAGCCGGTATCCCACCCCTTGTACGGTGACAATAAAACGCGGCCGTGCTGGATCATCGCCCAATTTCTGGCGTAACTGGCCCACAAGTACACGTAAATAATGTGTCTCACCTTGTCGTGCCGGACCCCATAGTTCCCGCAGAATTTGCTGATGAGTAAGTACTTGACTGCGGTATGCAATCAATAACCGCAGCAGCGCAAATTCTTTTTTTGACAAATGGACCGGAGTACTGTCGACACTGACTTCATGCTGGGCCAAATCCACACGCAATCCCTGTGAATCAAATATGGTTGGAGTCGATGGTTGTTCCTCATACTGACGCAAGAGCGCTCGAATCCGGGCCATAAGCTCGCCGATACCGAAGGGTTTGGACACATAGTCATTGGCTCCGGCATCGAGTGCCCGGATTTTTTCCGCCTCCGATGCGCGCACCGATAATACGATAATCGGTACCTGTGACCACTCACGCAACCTCAGGATAACCTTTTGTCCATCCATGTCAGGCAGACCCAGATCGAGAATCACCACATGTGGATGTGTTTGCGCGCAAAGTTTCAGGCCGTCCTCGCCGAGACGGGCTTCGAGTACGGTGTAGCCGTGCGCTTCCAGGCTGATACGTAGAAATTTACGGATTTGAGCTTCATCCTCGATAACAAGGATGGTGTGCGGTGTGGTATTCATGTCGCGCTTGTATCATCCGGCTGGATAGCGGGTAATGTGATCCGCATACAAGTGCCCCGGCCGTTCTTGCCGTCATGAGCAGTGACATCACCGCCGTGCGCCGTTATCATCCCACGGCAAATTGCCAGTCCCAGGCCGGTTCCCTGTAGATTACCCCTGTCACCCTGGCGTACCGTATAAAACATGTCGAATATTTTTTCTCGTTCGTTTTCAGGAATTCCGGGACCATCGTCACATATATCAATGTTGATATTGTTGGCTTCAGATCCCGCGGTAATGGTAATACGGCCATTGGCGGGTGAAAAACGGATGGCATTGTCGAGTAAATTAACCATCGCTTGTTCAATCAGTACGCCGTGGACCCACAGCAGCGGCACCGATGCAGCGATGTTAATTTCGATCGATAATCCTTTCAGGGCATCCTGTAACCGGCTTATGGAACTGGAAACAACATCATGCAGGTCCACCCAGTCACGCCGCAAGGTCAGCCTTCCCTGGCTAAGGCGGGTCATATCGAGCAGGTTCTGGATATGACGATCCAGACGCCGTGCTTCTTCCAGAGTCGTCGCCAGTAACTCCTGGCGGTTATGATCGCTGAATGAATCACCATATTCGAGCAAACTGGATGTGGAACCGATAATGGACGCGAGCGGGGTACGCAGGTCATGAGACACGGATGATAGTAACGCCGAGCGCAGTTGTTCCGTTTCCGTCATCAATCTCGCTTGTTCAAGATCCGCCACAAGTTGGGTTCTTTCGAGCACGACGATTGCCTGATTGCACAGACTGCGTGCCAAATTGATTTGATCGGCATCGAGCTGCCCGTGTATGGCTACTATACCCATCGGTTTGTTGTTGGTGATCAGCGTTAGAAAGCGCCACGGTTCGATCACAATTGGATCCGGGCAATGCTGCGACCAGGCGGATGTAATATCGTCTTCGTTTAATATCATTAGCTGGCCTGCCTTTGCTCTTATAACGGGTATTCCTTTGTGGTTTACAATAAATACCATGACAGATTTGTCTATGGTCTGTGACAGATGGTCTGCAAGTGCCTCCAGTACGGCCTCAGTTCCGGCCGCTGACGACATGCGCCTGGTGAACTCGTAAAGATTAGAGATATGCTGCAATGATGTACGGCGTTTGGTCATCTCCTGATGCATGCGTGCCGCCAGATTTCCGGTAATCGCTGCAATAATCAAAAAGAATATCAGAGTGGCTACGTCACCGTTGTCTGCCACTTCGAAGGTGTAATAAGGTGGCGTGAAGAAAAAATTGTATGCCAGGAAACTTATCATGCTGGCGAACAACGAAGGGCCGAGACCGGTACGGACTGAAACAATCAATACACTGGTCAAAAACAACAATGAAAGACTGGCGTGCGGCATTAACCTGTCAACCAGGAAAGCCAAACCGACGGTTGCTGCAACAACGCCGAAGGCGCCGGCATAGATGCGGAATCTGCCGGTGTCAGGGAATTTGGCGCCGTGGTCATGGCGAGCATTCTGCACTTCTATGTGTTTTGAGCGGGCAAACAGGGTCATAGGTCAATGATTATGTCGACGGCCATATACTTCGGGAAATAAGAATTATATAAAGTTTTTATAATATTTTTATATGACCGCGCCGGCGCCCGTGCAGATAATCTGCATAAGCGGCGATGCAACCCAGGTCGCGCGGTGTACTCGTAAAATACAGTGTTTTAATGTCCACTTGCCATCAATATTAACCATATCACCAACCCGGAGGATTGACGGGCTAAGCACCCCTTCTTTAATCCTGGTCTACCCGCTGACGAGTTTACAGTATCAATGCATTGGCGTGCAGTAATAAGATTGTTCGGTATTTTGCTGATGCTGTACAGCCTCAGTTTTATCCCCTCGATTTGCATCGCTTTGTTCAACGAAGACGGTCAGTGGCTTGTGTTTATCTCATCACTGCTTATTGCCGGCATGTCCGGACTGTTATTGTGGTTGCTTAACATCAAGCAGCAAAGCGCACTGTTCGTCCGTGACGGTTTTCTTGTGGTTACCCTGTTCTGGGTGTTGCTGGGCATCGTCGGCGCCCTGCCGTTTATTCTCGGATTGCACCTTGGCGCGACAGATGCAATTTTTGAATCCATATCCGGATTTACCACGACCGGCGCAACGGTGATCGTCGGGCTGGATCGGTTGCCACCGTCCATTCTCTATCACCGGCAACAGATCCAATGGCTCGGCGGCATGGGTATTATCGTTTTGGCTGTTGCCATTCTGCCGTTGTTGGGTGTGGGGGGCATGCAGTTGTATCGCGCGGAAGTATCCGGGGTTACAAAGCAGGAGAAATTGACGCCCAGAATCGCTGAAACGGCACGCGTGTTATGGGTCATGTATTTTGCCCTGACACTCGCCTGCGCCGTCGCCTACTGGGTCGCCGGGATGAATTTGTTCGATGCCATAGGTCATGCATACACTACCATTGCAACAGGGGGATTCTCAACACACGATGCCAGCATGGCCTATTTCAACAGCCCACTCATCGAAACCATCGCCATCGTCTTCATGCTGGCGGGAGGCGTTAATTTTGCCGTTCATTTTCTCGCCTGGAAAAATCTTAGTAGCCAGCCATACTTTGCCGATGCGGAGACGCGGGGATATGGAGTAATCTTTCTATTCTCGATGCTGTTCGTGGCGCTGAGTCTCTACTGGGCGGGTACTTACACTGAGGCATGGGAATCATTGCGTTATTCGGCCTTTCAAGTCGCTTCGGTTCTTACCACCACCGGTTACGGTACAGCCGCTTTTTCCGAGTGGCCGCTGCAAATTCCGCTGATCCTGGTTATTCTTTCATTCATAGGTGGATGCGGGGGATCAACGTCAGGGGGTATCAAGGTCTTGCGCATTATGCTGCTTGCTAAAGTCGGACTGCGGCAATTATTCAAACTTGCCCACCCGCGGGCAGTTTTGACATTGAAAATAAACACACGGTCTGTATCTGAAGAAGTGCTCTTTTCCGTCTGGGGTTTATATGTACTTTATATTATAACTTCGTTATTGCTTACTATAGCAATGATGGCAGCCGGCCTGGACCTTGAATCGGCCTTCGGTGCCGTGGCGGCCACCATTAATTTGCTTGGCCCCGGGTTGGGTGAGGTTGCCAATAACTTTGCGACGGTCAGTCCGGTGGTCAAGTGGCTGGGTATTTTCGGCATGTTGGTGGGCAGGCTGGAAGTCTTTACGCTGTTGATACTGTTTATGCCCGCCTACTGGCGCAACTGAGTACACGAAAGACATCAGTCAACGATTGGATTATTCCGTTTGAGAGGACTAACTGAAATTTAAACGTTATGCAGCGCGCGGAAAACGCCGTCTATCCATATGTGCATCGTCAAACGTTAACCACATGTGCGAATTTGTGGTCATGATTGATGTTGTGTTTTTTAAGCGATGCGCCGTTGAGTCGCTTGATGCCGGGTTATTTGTTGCAGTTTTGCCTGCGCGTCGCGCAATGCTGTGCGCAAACCTTCCTCGACGACCGGATGATAGAACGGCATCTCAAGTGCTTGCTCTACCGTAAAACCGGCTTGCATGGCCCAGGCCAGTAAATGGCCAAGATGTTCTGCATCGGGACCGATCAGCTCAGCACCGCGCAACAGGCCGGTGTAGATATCGGCATAGATATGTAATATGCCCTTGTTACGCAGCATGACGCGGCTGCGGCCTTGATCCTCGAACGATACCTTGCCGGTGACGAATGTCCCGGGTTTGAGATCGGCGTAACGCGTGCCGGTCACGGCAAGCTGCGGGTCTGAAAACACAACGGCCAGCGGGGTGTGGCGCAGGCCATGACTGACGCGTGGGTAACACGCTGCATTTTCACCGGCAATACGTCCTTCATCGGCGGCTTCATGCAGCAATGGCAAATCATTATTGGCATCGCCTGCGATGAAGACCGGATGATCACCGCATTGCATGGTGTGGCGATCAAACACGGGTATGCCACGCGCATCGAGCTCCAATGAGGTGTTGTCAAGCCCCAGATTGCGGACATTCGGCATGCGGCCGGTTGCGGCGATGACATATTCCACGGTGTCTTGCCGTTCGTTACCGGCATGATCGATGTAACGGATGTTGACACCATTTTCAACACCTTTAATCTCTCGTACATCGGCGTTGGCGTCCAGATAAAATTCATGCTGGAAGGTGTGCGTTGCATAGTCCCGGACTTCGGGATCGCTGAACGGACCGACGAGGTGATCCTTACCGAACATCAATACCTTGACACCGAGACGGTGCAGTGCCTGTCCCAGCTCAAGGCCAATGACACCGGGACCGAACACGGCAACCGCTGCCGGCAAGTCATTCCACTCGAAGATATCGTCATTGACGATGACGCGATCGCCGAGGAAGCGCAGCATCCCCGGAATATTGGGCGAGGAACCGGTAGCGATGACGGCCTTGGAAAATTCAATGCGCGTGTGGTCATCTACCCTCAGGATATGATTATCCACGAATCTGGCATAACCGCGGATCCTGTGTTGTTCCGGAATCGCTTCAACACCATCCATGACAAAGCCGACAAAGCGGTCACGTTCGCGTTTCACGCGCGCCATCACGGCCTTACCGTCGACGTTCACGTCACCGTTCAGACGAATGCCGAACTCCGGCCACTTGCTTGTGACATGGGCCGCTTCGGCAGCGGCGATCAGCAGTTTACTGGGCATGCAACCCACGCGGGCACAGGTGGTCCCGTAAGGACCACCTTCGATGATGACCGCATGTTTGCCAGCAGCCGTTGCCGCCCGGTAGGCGGCAAGGCCTGCAGTACCTGCTCCGATCACTGCGACGTCTGTTGTCAGTTGTTTCATGTCAAAGCGCTCCCGGCCAGGTATACCTGTTAAGCCGCCTGCTTTGCACGGCGTTCGAGTTCTTCGAGTCCCCCGATATGAGTGCCGTTGATGAAGATCTGTGGCACTGTTTTCGCACCGGTGACTGCGCCGACAACCTTGGTGCGGATTGTGTGTGCTAGAGGTACTTCAGCATAGTCATAACCCATCTCGGTCAGCAGTGCCTTGGCCTTGGCACAATAACCACAGCCTTCGCGCGTGAAGATGGCGACCTGGTCAGGCTTTTTGGCCTTCGGGTTGATATAGTTGAGCATGGTATCGGCATCGGATACCTCGAACGGATCGCCCGGTTTTTCCGGCTCGATAAACATCTTTTCGATGACTCCATTCTTGACCAGCATCGAATAACGCCAGGAACGCTTGCCGAAGCCAAGATCGGCCTTGTCCACCAGCATACCCATGCCGTTAGTAAACTCGCCGTTGCCGTCCGGGATCAATATCACGTTGTCGGATTCCTGATCCTTGGCCCATTCATTCATGACGAAGGTGTCGTTGACTGATACACAGGCGATGGTATCGATGCCATTCTCGAAGAATGCCGGCGCCAGTTCATTAAAGCGTGGCAAATGGGTGGATGAACACGTCGGGGTGAATGCGCCGGGAAGCGAAAACACGACCACGGTCTTGTCCTTAAAGATATCGTCCGTGGTAACGGTCTTCCATTCGTTGTTTTCACGCACGCGGAAGTTTACCTGCGGGACACGTTGTCCTTCTCTATTCTGTAACATTGCTTCTATCTCCTTTAAATTGGTGAATGATTGCTTGTGAATTTGTCTATGTTGTAACTATAAGGGCGCCATGTGATAGTTTCTAATATTATATTAATATCAACTTGATAGTTATTCACTATCAATGATTTTCAGCGCGTTTGTTTTGTTAACTTATTGAGAAAAATGAATATATTCTGATGAGGGAGCTATCGACAGTCATTTATGTGTGAGTGGCTGGAGGTTGTTTAGGGAGTCAGTTAAGTGGAATTCGCATCCACGGCGGCGAGAATTCCACGGATGATATCGGTTGGTGCCGGTGGACAGCCATGTATGACGACATTTACAGGAATGACGTTGGCAACTGCGCCAAGTGAGGCATACGAGCAACCGAATTCACCGCCGCATGCCGCGCATTCACCTATCGCCACGACCAGCTTGGGATCGGGCGTTGCGTCATAGGTCATCCGCAGTGCCGTCTCCATATTACGCGTGACCGGTCCTGTCACCAGTAGCATATCGGCGTGGCGCGGCGAGGCTACGAAGTGCGCGCCGAAGCGTTCCAGATCATAGTAAGGATTGTTCATTGCGTGAATCTCCAGTTCGCAACCATTACAGGAACCAGCATCCACCATGCGGATAGCGAGTGATCCGCGGAATTTGCGGCGCACCGCCTCAGACAATTTGCTACCCAGTTGCTCGATCTTCTGTTCCGCTTGTCCCAGGGGTTCGGTAATCAGACCGGTGCGTATGATCTTGCGGAATATTTTCATCCGGGCCGCCTCATAGATCGTGACCGGAATAAGAACAATTGAACGATTTGTTGTTGAGCGGGAAATCCGGTACGGGCACTTCACGTGCCGCCAGTTCCAGGCCCAGCCAGTTGATCATGGAGGGATCGCGGATGTAACACCGGTCGATGAGGTTATTTTTTGAAAAACGCAGCCACAGGGCAATCTCGCCCCGCCATGACTCAATGACTGCAAAACCACAACTGGTTTCAAGCGGCGTCTGCCATTGCGTTTGTACCGGTCCATCCGGCAGATTGCGCAATAGTGTTTCAATCAAGCGGGCGCTTTCCTGGATTTCCTGGAACCGTATCCACAAACGCGCGGCCACGTCGCCGCCCCGGCAGACCATTATTTGTGGGGGGTATTGATCATAAGGTGCGTAAGCCGCGTCGCGTCGCGCATCGGCATCATGCTCGGCACTGCGTCCGGCGTAGCCCAGCAATCCCAGACTCGCGGCGTCGGCGGCCTTGATATTGCCGGAATCGATGACCCGTTCGCGGATCGGCGTATGGTTCTCATAGGTGTCGAATAACTCCAGCATTTCGTCTGCAATGGCGCGTGTTTGAATCCTTAGCAGTTGCACGTCATCAATATTCGTGTCGTTGTTGATCCCGCCAGGCGCGACGCAATCCATCAGCAGGCGATGGCCGAACAGCCTGCGGTGCATACGCGCCAGTTCCTCGCGCAAGCGCTGACACTGCATGTGCATGAACACCCATGATGCATCGTTGCAGATGGCGCCGATGTCCCCGATATGATTGGCCAGCCGTTCGCGTTCACACAGCACGGCGCGAATCATCAACGCGCGCTGGGGAACCTCGAGCCCGGCGGCCTGTTCGGCGGCCTGGCAAAAGGCCCAGCTGTGTGCAACGGTGGCATCACCAGACACGCGGCCCGCCAGGCGTGCCCCACTGAATACGTCACGTCCTTCCATCCCTTTTTCTATACCTTTATGTACATAACCCAGCCGCTCCTCAAGGTTCAGTATCTGTTCGCCCACCGCGAGAAAACGAAAGTGTCCCGGCTCAATAATTCCCGCATGCACCGGACCGACGGGGATCTCATAGACACCGTCGCCTTCCGCCTCGATGAAGGGATAGCGTCCTTCTGTCCGCGCCAATTCAGTCACGGCAGAAAATTCCTTGCGTAGTGCGAAGGTTGTTTGTGGCCAGTGTTCGTGTTTGAGCCACGGGCGCAGATCGGGATGATCCGTTGGGACCAGGCCGAACATGTCATGAATGATGCGTTCCATGCGTGCCGTGGCAACATAGTGTGATGTCAGGCTGGGAAACCCGGTAGCATTTGCATCCAGTGATGTTTGTACCAGCGCGTAACCATGATCTTGTCGGGCAAAGGCGGCGTGCACGGAAAAACCATCGTTATCCTGTGTTGCCCATAGTGCCACCAACCTGAGTTGCGCTTCTTTTGCCAGCTTTGCCATTGTGATCCACTGCTCGATCGGGATGTGTAGAGCAGGCGGGTGACCGCTCAATTGTTTACAGAGGATACCGGCCTCGGTGAGCAGTACGGCCAGATGTTCACTCAGCGCGTATCTCATCGAGCGGCTCCATGCAACAGATCGGCGGCGGTCTGGTACCAGTCCGCAAGAAAAGCGGGGATGGCGAGCCCCAGTATCAGTGCCAGTCCCAGGTGAACATAGACAGGCAGCATATTGATGTTGATGGGCATCGCGTTGTCTGGCACCGCGCCAAAGACCATTGGCTGCACATGGCGGAATAATCCGGCGAAGGCCACTACCAGACCCAGCAGTAACGGGACCACTGCCCAGGGATGGGTATGTAATGCCGCAGTGAATAATAAAAATTCACTGGTAAATACACCAAAGGGTGGAAAGCCGGAAATAGCAACGGTACCGATCATTAATCCCCAACCGATACCGGGATGATGATTCACCAGTCCGCGGATATTGATTATCTGTTGTGTCCCCATCGCCTGTGCCGCATGACCGACGGTAAAGAAGATGCCTGACTTAACCAGCGAGTGGACTGTCATGTGCAACAGTCCCGCGAAATTGGCCAGTGGTGTGCCGATGCCAAAGGCGAATGTCATCAGCCCCATGTGTTCAATAGAGGAAAAAGAAAACATGCGCTTGATATCACGTTGACGATGCAACGCCAGGGCCGCTACCAGCAGGGACAACAGCCCAAAGCCCATCATCAGCTTGCCAGCGAGCCCCCCCTGTGTTGCGCCGTCGACCAGGGCCTTGCAACGCACCAGGGCATAGAGCGCAACATTCAACAACAGGCCTGAAAGTACTGCTGATATGGGAGTCGGTCCTTCGCCGTGGGCATCCGGCAACCAGGCGTGCATCGGCACAAGTCCTACTTTGGTGCCGTAACCTACCAGCAGAAACATAAAGGCGATGGTCATAACACCAGGGGCAAGCTGGCCGGCGTTGTCATAGAGCAGTGTCCAGGTCAGGGCATCGTTACCATGTCCGAGCACCTCGGATGAAGTGGCAAAAATCAGTATCGTGCCAAACAGGGCGAGCGCGATGCCAACACCGCACAGGATAAAATACTTCCAGGCGGCGGCAATGGCGGCAGGGGTACGATACAGTGAGACAAGCAATACGGTCGCCAGCGTTGCGAGCTCAAGCGCGATCCACAGCACACCCAGATTATTTGTGGTAAGGGCCAGGTACATGCCAAATACAAACAGTTGAAACATGGAATGATACAGGCGCAGACGGTTTGATGTTACCCGTCCGATCTGTTGTTCATGCATCATGTACGGGCCTGAAAAAATAGCAGTCGTGGTGGCGACAAAGGCTGTCAATGACACCAGAAAAACATTGTAGGCATCAAGAAAAAAGGCCTGACCATGGGCGGTGAATGAACCTTGTTGCAATACCTGGTACGCCAGGCCGAGTGCGGCAACCAGCGTAATGGCGCTGGCAGCGATATTTATTTTTGTTGCAATGCGAGTGTGCCCGATTACGCCCATGATGACGGCAGTAATCAACGGTGTGCCCAGCAACAGATCAAACAGGTTCAATGCTTGTCCTCCAGGTGCTCGATATCGAGCGAATCAAACGTCTTGCGGATTTGGAAGAAGAACAAACCAAAGATCAGCGCTGCAATCAATACATCAAACGCCACCCCTATCTCCACCAACAAGGGCATGCCATAGGTCGCGGACGTGGCGGTGAAAAACAGCGAATTCTCCATCGCGAGAAAACCAACCACCTGGGTAATGGCCTTGCGGCGCGTAATCATCATCAACATGCTGAGCAGCACGCACGCCAGCGCAATGGCGATAGTATTACGCGTCACCAGCTGTGAGAGTTTCTCGATCGGAAGACTGACATAAAAAGAGAACAGCACCAGGGCGGCGCCGATCAGCAAAGTCACGGAGACATTTACCAGTGGCTCGACTTCACGATGCATGCCCAGATTAATCACGATGCGCCATAACATCCAGGGCAATAGAAAACCTTTAAGGATAAGCGCCAGTAGCGCCGAGATATAAAGCTCGGGAACGTTCGCAACAAAAGCGACCAATGCCGAGGTCAATGCCAGCACCACGCCCTGGAGCGCGAACCAGCGCAGCAGGGCACGCATATGGCGTTGTGCCAGCAGGGCAAAAACGACCAGCAACATCATCGCTGCCGCTACGGCCACCCATTGCTGTAACAGAGCAGGTTGCATTACACGCCAACCTCCAGTATGTAATGGGTCAGCATGCCGAGTATCGCCAGCAGAAAGGCCAGACCAAGATACTCCGGCACACGAAAGATACGCATCTTCGCCATCCAGGTTTCAAACAGCGCCAATAACACAAACAGGACCAGCAACTTGCCAAGCCAGGCAACAGCGGCAATCAGTATGGCTGTGGTATAGGGGTAGATTGCTATGCCCCACGGGAAAAACAGATTGAGTATCAGGGTCGCAAATAACAATAGTTTGATCTGGTTGGCCCACTCGATTAATGCCAGATAACGACCAGAGTATTCCAGAATCATGGCCTCGTGGACCATGGTAAGCTCCAGGTGGGTGGCGGGATTGTCCACCGGGATGCGGCCGGTCTCGGCAATGGTTACCAGCACCAGGGCGGCCAGGGCAAAGGCCAGTGATGGACGCAATGTCAGTTCGGGGGTGAGTACCATATCGATCATGGCTGTTATATTGGTGCTTTGTGCCACCATGGATAGCACGAATATGCTCATCAGCATCGCGGGTTCGGTCAGCGCGGCGAAGGTCATTTCACGGCTGGCGCCCATGCCACCGAAGGCGGTGCCGACATCCATCGCGGCAAGCGCGGTAAAAAAACGTGCCAGTGCCAGCAAGGCTACCAGCGCAATGATGTCGGCGGCGGCGGTCAACGGTGTATCGACCAGGATCACCGGCATGATGGCGGCGGCAAGAGCGGTTGCCGCAAAGATCACATAAGGGGCGGCACGAAACAGCCACGATGCCTGTGACGCCAGTACAGGTTGCCGGGCGAATAACTTGATCAGATTGCGATAACCTTGTAATAGTGGCGGCCCCTGGCGGTTCTGCAGACGTGCCTTGAGTTTTTTTACAAATGCAGTCATGAGTGGCGCGATACCGATGATCAACAGTGCTTCAATGAGGTTCCAGATCCACAGGCTCATATCAACATCCCCAACAGGATCAGCAGCGTTATGAAGGTGAAGGTAAGATAACCGTGGATTGACCGTTCATGCAACCAGTCAACACGCCGGGTCAACCATTCGGTAATTTGTCTGATGGGGATATAGAGGTAGCGCCAGATCAGATCCTGGACATGAACCTGGTAACGAATCTTTTTTACCAACAGAGTGTTGCCATAGTCCGAGCGCAGGAGCTTGTCATGAGGCTGGTAGAGATTGGCAAAGATCCGCCGCAACGGTTGTGAAAAACTGGTGGCGGTATATTGCATGTGTGCATTGAGGTCAGGATGACCACAACTCCATAATGCGGTCCGGCGTTTTACACCACTGCGAAAATGTATGAACAGGAATGTGCATCCGGCCAGCAGTAATGCGCCCAGCACAATCAGTGGCGAGTATGATGCGCGCTCCTGGGCAATCGGCGTCAACCACAACCAGCCGCTGCTTGCGACGGATTCACCGAGCGTCGCGTGTACCAGGATTTTCGGCACTGCATCAATAAGCGGGATCACCATGACTGGCAATACACCAAGCAGCAGGCACAGGACAGCGGGTATCGCCATACCGAGTTGCATCCAGCCGTCCACTTCATGGGCCTCGGCCGCGCTCTGGCTGCGTGGCATACCCTGGAAGACGATACCAAAGACTTTAACAAAACATGCCGCCGCCAATGCGCCGGCAAGGGCAAGCATCGCGGCCGAAAACGGGATCAGGGCCGAGAGTACGGTCCCTTTCAGTTGTGGTGCCATCAGCGCCGCCTGAAAAGTGAGCCATTCTGAGACAAATCCATTAAATGGTGGCAGTGCCGATATGGAAATGCAGCCGACCAGAAACAAGACCGCTGTGCGCGGCATGCGCCGGATCAGCCCCCCCAACTGTTCCATGTTACGGGTATGGGCAGAATGCAGCACTGCGCCGGCGCCCATGAACAGCAGTCCCTTGAACAGTGCGTGATTCAGCGTATGATAAAGCGCTGCCACTAACCCCAGCGCCGCCAACGTGGAGTAATCATAATGGGCAAAGATCATCCCCAGGCCGAGGCCGATGGCGATGATGCCGATGTTTTCCACCGAGTGATAGGCCAGCAGGCGCTTGAGGTCATGTTGTTGCAATGCGAGTAACACTCCGCCGACCGCTGAAGTGGAACCGGCCATCAGTACCAGGCCACCCCACCACCAGGCAGCATTTTCCAGTCCGGTCAGGTCCCACACAACCCGCAGGAAACCGCAGATGGCTACTTTGATCATGATGCCGCTCATCAGTGCCGAGGCATTGGAAGGTGCTACCGGGTGGGCTTCGGGAAGCCAGGCGTGTAATGGCATGAGACCGGCTTTCATACCAAAACCGCACAGCGCCAGCAGGAAGGTTACGGAGGCCCACGTCGGGGCCAGTTCCGCGGTACGCATGGCATCAAATTCGAACGAACCGCCAGCTGTATAGAGGACGGCAAAACTACCGAGGATCAACAGACCACCAAGGTGGGCCATTAATAAATACAGAAAACCCGCCTTGCGGTTGGCTTCCTGCTCATGTTCAAAGGTCACCAAAAAGTAGGAGGCGATACTCATCAGTTCCCAGGAGATCATGAAGCTATAGGCATCGTCGGCGATCACTACGCCCAGCATACCGGTTACAAAAAGCGGCATGAAGATATACAACGTTGTCAGGTTATGCCGGTCGGCTAGTTGACGCATATAACCGACGGAGTATAACGATACCGCAGATACCAGCAGTCCGATAACCAGAAGAAAGAAACCGGCGAGCGCATCGAGACGTATATGCATCGGTAACCAGGGCAGGCCGATCGGCAGGGTTGCCACGGCCTGGGGTGCAAGTAATCCTGTTATACCCGCAACAACAGCCGACAAACCCGACATTGTAAGCAACAGGCAGACGCCTTGCCGCTGGAAATCACGCAAGCCGAATAACAGCATTCCCGTAACAGATGCTGTCAATGCCAGGGCTGGTGCAGCCAACGCCCAGAACATCCCGTTCATCGTTGCCACACTACAGTTTGTTCACAGGGATATTGTCAGAGATTGTGATAATGTTACGAATACCGGCAATCGTAATGAAGGGACAAGGTCTTACCGATGGCACTATTTTTACCATTATAATGAAGTACGGTGCCCCCTGCTTGGCTGAAACAACTTTGCTCTGATAACGACCATGAATGGTGGTAACCAAATAAAGACCATAATGTATGAAAAAACGAACGCTATGTCGAGAGTCTTTAATATAAAAACAATTACTTACTTTAGTCAGTGCATAAACTCGCGGTCAAGGCGCCGGTAGGAGATCGCTTCGCTGATGTGGTTGCTGGTGATGTTGTCGGATCCTTCCAGGTCGGTGATGGTGCGGGCCACTTTCAGGATACGATGATAGGCACGCGCGGACAGGCCAAGACGTTTGCAGGCCTGTTCCAATAAGTGACTGTTATTTTCGTCGAGGCGGCAGACCTTTTCGATGTCACGGCTAGTCAACAGGTAGTTTGGTATCCCGCTGCGGTTGATTTGCCGTGCCCGTGCCTTCTGGACCCGTTGCCGTATCTGTTCGCTGTTGATCGGGTCTTTGTTGCGTTTCGAACGCATGACATTCATAGGTACCGCAGGGACTTCGATGTGCATGTCGATGCGGTCCAACAATGGTCCGGATATACGGGCACGATAACGTTGAATCTGATCGGATGTGCAATGACAACGTCCGCTAGAATCGCCGAGGTATCCGCATGGGCAAGGGTTCATTGCGGCGATTAGCTGAAAGCGTGCCGGGAATTCAGCCTGACGCGCGGCGCGTGAGATGGTGATCTTTCCCGATTCCAACGGTTCGCGTAAGACTTCGAGTACGCGGCGGTCGAATTCGGGCAGCTCATCAAGAAACATGACGCCGTTATGCGCCAGTGAAATTTCGCCGGGACGTGGATTACTGCCGCCGCCAACCAGTGCGATACCAGACGCGGTATGATGCGGCGACCGGAATGGCCGTTGTCGCCACTTCCTGATCGAGAAGCCTGAATCGCTGATGGAGGCAATCGCCGCTGACTCCAAAGCTTCGTGTTCATTCATCTCCGGCAGGATCCCGGGCAGACGGCTTGCCAGCATGGTTTTACCCGTGCCCGGGGGGCCGATCATTAACAGGCTATGACCTCCGGCGGCCGCGATTTCCAATGCACGTTTGGCATGATATTGCGAATGCACATCTGACAGATCGATATACGAAACCGGATCTTCCGTGTTATTGGAATATTGATGATTCATCAACGGGCGGATGCCGTTGATGTGCGCACACACATCAAGTAAATGATGGGCGCCGAGGATGGTGGCATTGCCGGCCAACGAGGCCTCATTGGCATTTTCAAGGGGTACGACCAATTGCCGTTGCGCATTTCGTGCCTGAATGGCGACAGGTAATATGCCACGTATGCCGCGCAGCTCACCGGTCAGCGCCAGCTCGCCGACAAATTCATATGCTTGCAACGTATGTTTGGGTATTTGCCCGGAGGCGGCAAGAATACCCAATGCAATCGCAAGATCATAACGTCCTCCTTCTTTTGGCAAGTCGGCCGGGGCAAGATTGATGGTGATACGCCGTGCTGGAAATTCAAATTGTGCATTCAGTATTGCCCCACGTACTCTATCTTTACTCTCTTTGACGGCGGTTTCGGGTAACCCGACAATTGACAGGCTCGGAAGCCCGTTGGAGATATGAACCTCGACGGTGACCAGTGGCGCATTGATACCGGCCTGGGCACGGCTGTATAGAATGGCAAGCGACATGAATCCCCCTGATTGTTAGAGCTCAAAACTGCCGTGTGCGCTAATTTTGAGGTAGATCTTAGGTACAGTGTTTTAAAGCTTCACTGTAATAGGGAGGATTCTTAATCTGTACTATTGAGAATTATTTTTTATTTATGCCGGTTCTTCTGTCTGTTGAGGTATCTGGTTTTCAAGTTCGGCAATTTGCTGCTCCAGTTTTTCTACCTTGCTGCGTGTACGCAGTAATACGTTTTGTTGGATTTCGAATTCTTCGCGTGTCACCAGATTGAGTTTGTTAAACGTGCTGGCGATAACGGCGCGCAGATTTTTTTCGATATCCTGATGCAGATCCCGTGCACTTTGTGGCACCACATCGGCGAGCCGTTTTGCAAAATCGTCAAGGGTCTTCGGATCGATCACAAAGCACTCCTCATTGATAACCAATGTATAGAGTTACCACAAATGCGGCTAATTTTACATCTATTTCTCCTCTGAGATATGCGCACTTATGTAGTGCAACCATATAATTTATATGACCTATATTAGTGCATTAATGCGCGAACTAGTTGTGCAAAAATATATTAACTAATTGAAATTAAAATAGAATATTGTAATGGCATAGAACCTGCAAAACGCCGATGTGATGAATCATTTTCTATAGGTTGAACCACAGTGCGTTTTATCCTGCCGGGCAGGATGTGGGCCTTAATTCTTTTTAAGAGGAAAAAACTATGAAGTTAGTAAGCGCAATCATTAAACCTTTCAAGCTCGATGATGTCCGGGAGGCCCTGTCCGAGATTGGTGTGCAAGGTATAACTGTCACCGAGGTCAAGGGTTTTGGACGGCAAAAGGGACATACCGAATTGTATCGCGGTGCGGAATATGTCGTGGACTTTTTACCGAAAGTGAAAATCGAAGTTGCCGTGACAGCTGAGCTGTTAGATCAGGTGATCGATGCAATTACCAAAGCTGCCCAAACAGGCAAGATTGGTGATGGCAAGATCTTTGTTTTTAGTCTTGAGCAAGCCATCCGTATTCGCACCGGTGAATCCGGCGCCGATGCTCTGTAATTAATTCGGAGGATAGTAATCGTGGAAGCAATAACTGAAGTGAAATATGCCCTGGATACCTTTTATTTTCTGGTAACCGGTGCGCTGGTAATGTGGATGGCGGCAGGTTTTACCATGCTTGAGGCTGGGTTGGTGCGTGCCAAAAATACCACTGAAATTCTGACCAAGAATATCGGGCTCTATGCCATAGCGTGCATCATGTATATGTTGATGGGCTATGGCGTCATGTATCCCGGTGATGCCGCAGTCAATTCATGGTGGCCCGGGTTACACGGTATTCTGGGAAGCGATGACAATACCGCTGAGGCCGTATTGGCAAGTAACGGTGATATCTACTACTCCAATCTATCGGATTTCTTTTTCCAGGTCGTGTTTGTTGCAACAGCCATGTCAATTGTGTCAGGTGCCGTTGCCGAGCGTATGAAGCTGTGGGCCTTTCTGGTATTTGCGGTGTTTTTGACCAGTTTTATCTATCCGATGCAAGGTTACTGGAAATGGGGCGGTGGATTCCTGGATCAACTGGGGTTTCTGGATTTCGCCGGTTCAGGTGTTGTGCACTTAACTGGTGGTGCAGCGGCGTTGGCAGGTGTTTTACTGCTCGGCGCACGTAAGGGCAAGTATGGTTCGAACGGTGAAGTTAACCCGATCCCTGGCGCCAACATGCCATTGGCAACACTGGGTACCTTTATATTGTGGCTGGGGTGGTTTGGCTTTAATGGCGGGTCTGAACTTGTGATCTCCAATGTCGGTGAAGCCAACGCTGTAGCGCTGGTGTTTGTGAATACCAATGCCGCCGCTGCCGGAGGCGTGGTTGCCGCATTGATTACCGCACGCCTGATGTTTGGCAAGGCCGACTTGACCATGGCGCTCAACGGTGCACTGGCTGGTTTGGTCGCCATCACTGCAGAACCACTGACGCCGACGCCGTTATTGGCCACTATCATAGGCGCCATCGGCGGTATTCTGGTGGTATTTTCAATTGTGACCATGGACAAGATCAAGATCGATGATCCAGTCGGTGCAATCTCGGTGCATGGCGTTGTCGGTATGTGGGGTCTGATTGCTGTGACCATATCGAATCCCGACGCCACGTTAATTGCCCAGCTAACGGGCCTGGTAACAATCCTTGCTTGGGTCTTTATCGCCAGCTTGATTGTATGGTTAATTATCAAGGCACTGATGGGCATTCGTGTCAGCGAAGAGGAAGAATACGAAGGTCTCGACCTGACGGATTGTGGCTTGGAGGCCTATCCTGAGTTCACAGGCTCAAGAGGTTCAGGAAAATAAACCAAACAAAATAGCTTATCTTGTTTGGATATAAACGGGCGCTTGATGCGCCCGTTTTTTTATATGTCAAATGACAGTATCCTAAAGCCTGTTGTGAGTGCCATCACAATACGGGGCATCCTTGGTATGCTTGCATCCGCATAATGCGACGGTCGATTTTTTTTCAATCACCAATTTTTTAGGAGTAAATGCAGTATCTTTGTGAGAGCCATCGCAGAAGGGTTGATTTTTGGATTTTCCGCACGCACACCACATATAATTGCCCGGTTCCAGTGTCAGAATATAAGGACTTTTTTGAGCGATGGTAGGGTCAGTCATAAAGGCCTCCGGCTTTCTTGTGTTACCGAACTTGTCCAAAGATTACCACAAATGGGTTTTTTATCGTAATGGTATAAGTATCCATGGATTGATTGTGGCAATATTAACAGGAATGCATGCCGGAGATTACAACTGAGCCAACTACGTATTGAAAATATTGAACACAATGGAATTGGTCCATGCAGCCTGAACGTTGAAGCGGGTGAATGTGTTTGTATCTCGGGTGCATCAGGCGCAGGGAAAACGCTCATGTTACGCGCGATAGCGGATCTCGATCCGCATCACGGCAAGGTGTTTCTGGATGATGTTGAGTGCAATGACATGAGGCCTGGACTATGGCGCCGCAATATCGGGCTGTTACCGGCGGAAAGCCAATGGTGGCATGAAACGGTAGGCGAGCATTTTACAAACGCGGATACCGGGCTGTTAAACGCGTTGGGGTTTAATGAGGACGCGCTTGGTTATCAGGTTGTGCGTTTATCGAGCGGTGAGCGGCAGCGCTTGGCCCTATTACGCTTGTTATGTAATCAGCCACGGACGTTATTACTCGATGAACCTACAGCAAGTCTCGATCCTGAAAATACCATCCGCGTTGAACGATTGGTCAAAGACTATCGTTCCAGCAGCCTTGCTTCTGTGATATGGGTGAGCCATGATCCCAAACAAATTGAACGGGTGTCGAACCGGCACTTGCGCATGGTAAAAGGCAAATTGGTAGCTCAGCCTATATCATGAATATCGTAACGATAAGCGTCTTTGATCTAAGCATCTGCGCTATCCTGGTGTTGTTGCTGGCAGGGCTATCATTTCAATTACGGCTTGGTGTCGGTAAATCCATTCTCATCGCCGCCGCCCGTACTGTAATCCAGCTGATGTTAATTGGCTTGGTATTGAACGCCGTATTCGCCGATGCCCATGGAGGATGGATCGCACTGATCGCATTGATCATGCTGCTGGTTGCCGGGCGTGAGGTTATGATGCGTCAACACCGGCGCTTCAAGGGTTTGTGGGGGTTTGGATTGGGTTCCTTGTCCATGTTTGTATCGACGTTCTCCGTGACCATTCTGGTCTTGGTGGCTGTAATCGGCGAAGATCCCTGGTATTCACCTCAATATGCCATTCCGCTGTTAGGAATGATGTTCGGAAATACCATGAATGGCGTCGCGCTGGGCATGGATCGTTTAACGCAAATGACCTGGCAAAATAGGCTCATCGTCGAAGCGCGTTTGATGCTGGGTCAGAACTGGCGTGAGGCGGCGAGTGACATTTATCGTGAGAGTATTCGCGCCGGATTGATACCGATTATTAATGCCATGGCGGTCGCAGGTGTGGTAAGTTTACCGGGTATGATGATGGGTCAAATTCTTGCGGGCGTCTCTCCTATGATTGCGGTTAACTATCAAATTATTATTATGTTTATGATTGCCGCAGGTACAGGCTTTGGAACGATAGTTGCAGTTACGATCGGCATGCGCCGGTTGTTTGATGAACGTGAACGCCTGAGGCTCGATCGGGTAATATTGGCAGCAAAATAACAGTGGGTATATTATGATGACAATCAAAGTTAATCTTTATGCTCGTGAACCAATGAAATATTTAATCGGGGTTATTACGTGTGCGCTGTGCCTTTTAACGTCCACAGTTTGGGGCGCGCAGGTGTATAAGTGGGTGGACAAGGATGGAAATGTGCATTTTAGCGACCGCCCGTCGAAAGAAAAAACCGAGGTTGTCGATTTACCTGCTTTTAGGACGGACCCGGTGCTGGAGCGACGTCAGAAAGAGCGTGAGGAATTAAAAGAGAAAGAGAAGGCCGGGAATGCTAAAAAGGCCGAAGATGATAAAGCGGCACAGAAAGAACAGGAGCAACGGCAAAAGAATTGTACTACCGCCCGGGAACGCGTGGAGCAGATTCAGACCGTGAGACGGTTATTTCGCGTTGACGAAAGCGGCGAGCGTCATGACCTGTCAGACGAAGAACGCGCGGCCGCGTTGCAAAAGGCCAAGGAAGACGTCGCAAAATGGTGTGAGTAATATTATTTGGTTTTCGTTTGTTGAAACTTTATTAGAAACTTCGGTTGTAACTTAGGATGTCTCCCTTCTATTAATAGTGCCGGAATTCCCTCAACGCCGCAGATATTTCGGGCCGCGCTGCTGACACGAGATCCCTCTCGTTATTGCCCTTAACCCGCATTTCTCACCAGGCGGCGATATATGACCTTATGGCGTTAGAATTGTTTGAAAATGTGCGGTCCTCAAAGATACGCTGTGTTAGTCGGCCATTGCCTATTGCGGTTCTGGCTTGTCTTCATATTCGTAGATGTGCGCTTCACTCAAACCGTAGCTACGGCTGCGCTTTTCGCTCCAGAGCGGCGTCTACGAACACGAATCCTGCGCCACCTCCCGCAATCCCGGTGAGAAATGCGGGTGGAAATCTAAGCGGGTTTCGGCTGCGCATCAAGGGGCAAAAAACTGCACGATTCAGACGCTCATATCACTGATTTCCGAAAAAACTCCGGATAGGCCATTGCGGCTTGATGAATGTTCAAGTTGTAAAACTGGGTCTCGAAGGGTTTATCGATGATATCCTGTATCCGGATATTGTTGAGATTGTTTGTTTTCCCTGCCATGGTTGCGCTCCACCAGCCGGAAGGATAAGTACACTGGGGAAAATTCAATGTCTGGACAGTATCAAAGCCGCTCTCTTTCATGGCATTGCGCATTGATCCGATCAGCTTAAGATGAAACAGCGGAGACTCGCTCTGCTGCACGATGATGCCGCCCTTGCGCAAGGCCTTGTGGCATTGTTGGTAAAAGGGTTTGGAAAATAATCCTTCCGCAGGTCCGACGGGATCCGTGCTGTCGATAATAATAATGTCATAGCTTTCCGGATCGGTATCAGCGACCCATTTGATACCGTCGCCGAAATAGAAGTGAGCGCGTGGATCATGGTTATATTCGCAGAGTGCGGGAAAATACTGCTCGGCCAGGCGCGTGACTCTTTCATCAATCTCTACCTGCCACGCTTCTTCGATATCTTCATGCTTTAATACCTCTTTTAGCGTGCCGCAGTCACCGCCACCGATGATGAGTACCCGTTTTGGATTGATGTGGGTAAAAATGGCGGGATGTGTCAGCATTTCATGATAGATAAAATTATCACGATCGGTTAGCATCACGCAGCCGTCGATGACCATCAGCGTGCCGAAATATTCTGTTTCGAAGATTTCGATGAGTTGGTAAGGAGTCCGTTCCTCATGGAGCTTTTCCTTGATTGTCATCGAGAATGCAGCGTGAGTGTCCGGGTATTGTTCGGTAAACCAGTGTTCTTTGAGCGGCATTTGTTGTCCTTATTAGTGAGTTGTTATGAATCAAACAGCAATTATAAACACGGAAAGCTTTTTCTTGAAAAGATAATGTGACGCTTTATTATTCTATAATATGGTTCAAATAGAAAATCTGGCCGTTAACGTCGCTGAAAGGTCGATATAAGTGATGGACTGGGATATTGTGCAAGCACGGGAAACCTATAATATCGCCCACTGGAGTGGCGGGTATTTTGATGTCAATAAGACCGGAAATCTTGTTGCCTATCCCAACCGCAATACCGAAGTCGGCGGTATAGACCTGTTTAAACTTACGCGCGAAATCGGCAATGCCGGGTTGTCTCTGCCTGTGCTGGTGCGATTTTCCAATATCCTGCACGATCGTGTTGATTTGATTTGCAATGCATTTACACAGGCAATGCAACAAGAGGATTATCAAGGTACGTATACCGTCGTATATCCCATCAAGGTCAATCAGCAACGCAGTGTCGTCGAGGAGATCATAGGGCACGGCGGTAAACGGGTGGGATTGGAGGCCGGCAGCAAGCCGGAATTGATGGCGGTGCTTGCGCTTGCCGATGCTGATGGCGGTCTGGTGATTTGTAACGGTTATAAGGACCGCGAATACATTCGTCTGGCTTTGATCGGCAGGCAGCTCGGTATGCGGGTCTATATCGTTGTTGAAAAACTTTCCGAGCTCGATTTGATCATTACGGAAGCAAAAGCACTCGATATAAAACCATTGATAGGCGTGCGCGTTCGCCTTGCCTCTATCAGCCTGGGGAAATGGCAGAATACCGGAGGCGAAAAATCGAAGTTCGGCCTGTCGGCCGCGCAGGTGCTTGATATGATCAAGCGTCTCAAAGAAGCCGGGATGACGGAATCATTGCAGTTGCTCCATTGCCATCTGGGATCACAGATCGCCAATATCCATGATATCCAGCGTGGCATGCAGGAAGCGGCACGATACTATACGGAATTGCGCCGTGTAGGCATTGATATTTCGTGCGTCGATGTCGGTGGCGGATTAGGTATCGACTATGAGGGGACGCGGTCACGCAGTTTTTGTTCCATTAATTATACGGTGCAGGAATATGCCAATAATGTAGTCCATACCTTCTGGGAAGTATGTAGCAATGAACAGTTACCTTTTCCGGATATTATTTCCGAATCCGGCCGTGCCTTGACGGCACACCATGCTGTATTGCTGACTGAAGTGATTGATAGCGAACAAGTGCCTGATATGGATCAGGCGCATTCAATAGCGGATGATGCACCTCAGATAATCAAGGATTTAAACTACGGCCTGCAAAATATTTCATCACGATCGGCATTGGAGGTCTATCATGATGCCGTTCATTGGCTGTCTGTAGCCCAGGATATGTATACCCATGGTGTGCTGTCACTCGCGGAGCGGGCACAGGCGGAACAGATCTATTTTGCAACGTGCCATAAAGTGAGGCCGCTTTTGCAGGCCGTTTCACGGACGCACCGCCAGGTTTTGGATGAACTGAATGAGAAACTGACTGATAAATACTTTTGTAATTTTTCTGTCTTTCAATCGATCCCGGACGTGTGGGCTATCAACCAGATCTTCCCGGTGATGCCTATACATCGTTTGAATGAAGCTCCTGGCCGCAGGGCGGTTATCACCGACCTTACCTGTGACTCCGATGGACGCATTGATTTTTATGTCGACAAGGAAGGCATAGAGACAACATTGCCTCTTCATTCTGTCCGTCCGCAGGAGCCTTATATGCTGGGGATATTTCTGGTGGGCGCCTATCAGGAGATACTGGGCGATATGCACAACCTGTTCGGCGATACAAACTCGGTGAATATTGAGCTGACAGCGCAAGGCGGTTACCGGTTATTACAACCGCAACACGGAGATTCGGTCGATGCCGTGTTGCGTTATGTACAATTTAATGCCGACGATCTGCTAAAGTCTTACCATAAAAAAATAGAAAATGCCGGGCTTGGTTCCGATCTCAAGCGCCTATGTCTGGAAGCACTGGAAGACGGGTTGACGGGTTATACCTATCTGGAAGAATGATACCTGGTTAATGGGTGATGCTATTCGTCATCGTCCAGTTTCATTTTAAGTACGATAAATTCAATATCATTCTGTTTCAAACGCGTGCGTACCTGTCTTAGTTGATTGAAATCGCTATACGGGCCGATTCGTACCCGGTACCAGGTATCTTCGCCATTGATGGCGACCGTCTGAATCTTTGCTTCAATTCCGATTAAGGCCAGATTTGCCTTGAGACTGTCGGCCTCGTCAAAACGCCGGAAAGACCCTGTCTGTATAACATAGGATTCCGGTTTATTTAATTTGGCAAGCCGTCGACTCGAGCTGGAAGACTCATCAATTTCAGGGATGATCACTTCCATTTCTGGTAATAAGGTATAAAAATCAAATTGCGATTTTGCAGGTTTTGACGGTGTCTCCTGTAGCTTTTTTTGTGGTGCTTTTGCAGCTTTTTGTTCAGTGACAGCCTGCGCTGAGACGGACTGATGGAATCTCGTCTGATAAATATAGGCTACAAGACCGATGCCGAGGCCGATGACCAGGCCGATGAGGAGATGTCCCCATCCCTGCGGTAGTTGATGGCCTTTTTTTCTGGCACCTTTAGGTTTGTAAACCCTTGGCATAAAACGATACTACATGCTATCCGGCGCGCTAACGCCTAACAACGCCAGGCCATTTTTAATGGTCTGGCGTACCGCGAGTATCAACGTGAGCCGCGCGTGACGCAATTGTTCATCATCGACAATGAATTGATGGGCATTGTAATAGGTATGGAAATCCGTGGCCAGCTCACGCAGGTAATAGGCAATTTGATGGGGTTCGTGGGCCAGGGCCGCTGCCTCAACCGTTTCGGGATAGCGTGCAAGGGTGGCTATTAACGCCAGTTCATGTTCTGCGGAAAGCAGCGTATAGTTTGCTTGTGCATAGTCGTTGTGCATGGCAAAGCCTTTCTCATGCAACTGACGCATGACACTGCATATGCGGGCATGTGCGTACTGAACATAATAGACCGGATTTTCATTGGACTGTGACTTGGCCAGGTCCAGATCGAAGTCCAT
>Ga0214472_10000242_pt1 | contig 71028 bp, 65 predicted proteins | sample RVTome_6_FD_207662 | JGI IMG/M metagenome (GOLD analysis project Ga0214472, IMG submission 207662) | Soil microbial communities from uranium-contaminated site in the Upper Colorado River Basin, Wyoming, United States - RVT140D175 | ecosystem: Environmental > Terrestrial > Soil > Contaminated >...
CCCCCGGCAGGATCACCACCGGATCACGCACCAACACCCTCCACTACCCCACCAACTGGCCCTGGCAAGACCACATCAAACACGCCCTCACCACCCTCACCGCCGCATAGAAACCGTGGATTGAGGCAAAGGGAGAGGAATGTCGTGGCTCACTCACTTAGGTAGTCGTCGCGGATCACTCGGCGGAGTGTCTTGCCGGCGACGCTCAGGGGGAAATGATCCAGGATCACGACATCCTTCAGTTTCTGGAACCGGGCGTTGACTCGATCGTTCACCCATTCAACCAGGGCTTCGGTCGCCACGGTCTGTTGTGGGTCCAGCCGCACCGCAGCTATCGGGGCTTCACCCCAGCGGTCGTCGGGGACGCCGAACACAGCGACGTCCGTGACGGCGGGGTGCTGGATCACCACCTCCTCGATGTCCCGCGGGTAGACGTTGACGCCACCGGAGATGAGCAGATCCTTCTTCCGGTCGACCAGGAACAAGAACCCGTCCTCGTCGACGTAGCCGAGATCGCCGCTGTACAGCCACCCATCCTTGATCGCCTGAGCTGTGAGGTCGGGGCGCTTGTAGTAGCCGGGCATCGTCACCGGGCCCCGGCCTGTGATCTCGCCGACCTCACCGGGCGGCAGGTCGTTACCTTCGTCGTCGACGATACGCATCTCATAGAGCGGAGGGGGTACCCCAACCGAGCCCGGCTTGGCGGCGAAGTCGTCACGATCGAGGACGGTGATAAACCCCTCGGTTAGGCCGTACAGCTCGTAGAACCGGTTGGGGAGCCGCCGGGCCAGGGCGTCCTTGTGCTCCAGATGCAGGGGGGCGCCCACCGAGCAGACCATCTCGAGGTTGGGCAAGTACGTCTCGTCAAAGTCCGGTTCTTCGAGCAGGGCGATGATCTGCGACGGAACTGTCATGACGTGGGTGACCTTCTCTTCGGCCATGAGGTCGATCATCTTCCCGGCGTCGAACGACGGCATGAGCACGTAGGTGCACCCGAGGTAGAAGGCAGGCATCAGCGTCAGGAAGGCACCGTTGAATACAAGCGATCCCGAGTGGAGGATGACACTCTCCGGCTTGATCCGGAAGGAGGAAGCAAACCCGGTGCAGTACGCCATGCGGATGTAGTGGTTGTGGACGATGCCCTTGGGCTCGCCTGTAGTACCTGAGCTGTAGATGATGTTGTACACGTCCTCATCTCGGACCTCGACCCATGGCGGCTCGTCCGGGGATGCTCCTGCCGTCAGGGAGCGGTAGTCCACATACCCGTCGCCACCGGGACCGTCCACGAGGATGTACCTGTCGGGTCGCACCCCGATCTGATCCCGCACCCGATCGAGGTGGCTTGTCATCTTCTCCATTGTGATAACCGCGGCGGTGTCGGCGTCGTTTAGCAACGTGACCAAACCCGCCCCGCGCAGCAACGGACTGAGTGGCACGACCACCATCCCGGTCTTGGCAACGGCCTGGTACACCTCGAGCAGCTCCAAGCGGTTGTCGAGAATGGTGGCTACCTTGTCCCCCTTGCCCAGGCCGAGCGCTTGCAGGGCGTTGGCGATCCGGTTGACCCCGGCATTGAACTCGAGATGGGTGTAGCGCTTCCCCTCGAACACGACCGCGGTGTGGTCGGGTCGGTATCGGGCGTGATGGGTTGCCAGGGTGTCTATCGGCACGGTTCGCTCCTTTCCCGCGTTGCAGCGCCGTCGGGTTTGCCGCCGCCCGGTTGATCATGCATTATGTGTCGATGGCTCAACTGTCGCTCGAACTCACCCAACACCAGCTCGACGAGTTTGCTCGCCTCAGCGGTGACGACAATCCCATCCACGTCGACCCGGAATTCGCCGCCGGCACCCGGTTTGGCCGGACGGTCGCCCACGGCATGCACCTCTTCAGCCTGATGGACGCCGGCATCGCTCGCCACATCGACCCCGAGTTCATGGTGACGAGTCAGTCGTTGATGTTCTCGGCTCCGACGTTCACCGATGAACCGCTGACACTCCGGCTCGACGCCGTCGGTGACGGCACGATCGATGAGGAGCTGACGGACTCGGAGGGCAACACAACCGCCCACGGCTCCGCGGTGGCAGCTCTCTTCGAGGAGCCGTCCGACCCCGAACCCGGGGCGGCACCTGCACCATACAAAGGGCTCGAGGTGGGGATGTCGGCTATACAGGTACGCGAGTTCACTCCGGCTGATGTCGCCGCCTACACCGAATTGGTGGAGGATCCGCGTTCTCGTTACCACGGACCGGCGCCCGAGATCCCCCGTCCGTTGCTCGGCGGGCTGGTTTCCCGGTTGCTTGGTGTCGACCTGCCCGGTCCTGGCACCAACTGGCTGAAACAGCGCTACTGGTTTCATCGCCAGGTGACCGCACCGGCCGAGGTCACGATGACCGTTGCGATCACCCGCCTGCGGCCGGAGAAGAGCCTCGTCGATCTGGCGGCGCATGGCACCGTCGGGGGAGAGGTCGTGGTGAGCGGGCGGACGCTGGTGCTGGCGGCCGACGTCGCACCTCGCTGACACACCCGAGCTCACTCAGCGCTCCCGCCCTAGGAAACGCTGCATCCCGGTGTACGCCTCATCGGCTTGGATCTGGGCCACGAACTCTTGCCGTTCCTTCTCGAGATCGGTGGCAACTACATCGAGGTCGCCCCACAGGAGCCGTCTCGTAGCGGCGATCGAGCCGGGGACCATGGAGGCCATCTCGGAAGCAACGGACCCGGCCCGGTCCCGGATGTCGCCGGCCGGCACTACTTCTGCAGCCAGGCCCCAGGCAACCGCACTCTCAGCACTGATGGTCTGATTACGCATGATGATCTCCCCGGTACGGCGGGGTCCGAGGATGCGGGGTAGCAGCGTGACCCAACCGCCGTCGGGGCTGTAGCCGACCACCGCATACCAGGGTGTGATAGTCGCTTCGGGGGCGATGAGCACCACATCGGAGGCAAGCAACAGCCCGAGTGAGCCGCCTGTGACCATCCCGTGGGCGGCGGCCACTACCGGCTGTGGCAGCCTGAGCATGGCGACGATCACCTCGTTGAGGAGCCCGACGGTTTTGAGTGCATAGTCCGCAACCCGGTCGCCGGAATCGAAGAACGCCCTCACGTCACCACCCGTCGAGAACGACCGACCTTCGGCGGCCAGCACCACCGCTCGCACCCGGCGGTCTGCGGTAATGGTCTCGAAGTGCTGGAGCAGCCCCTCCAGCAGTGCGGGCACGAGCGAGTTGTGCCGCTCGGGTCGGTTCAGGATGAGTGTGGCGACGTCGGCGGACCGATCTAGCTCGACGAGGTCGGTTTGACTACTCACGAGGCAGGCCCGGAGCGTGCAGCCAGCCACGCCGCCACCTTCGGCCACAGCGACTCGCGGGCGCGGCTTCCCGCCATGATGCCAATATGGCCTGCGGGTAGGATCTCGGTCTGAACGTCGGTACTGCCGACCAGGTCGGGTACCGGCAACGACTGTGCGTTGGGAACGATGTGGTCGTACCTCGCCAACACGTTGAGGATGGGGACGGTGATACGTTTGAGGTCGACGACGGTTCCCTTTACGACATGTCTGCCGGAGACCAGGGCATTGCTCCACAAGTAGTCCTGCACCCACTGGCGGAAGACGTCTGCGGGGAGCGGGACACCGTCGTGAATCCAACGATGCATCGCCTGCCAGTTGCCGACGCTCTCTCGGTCGTCGATCCGGTTCCACAGGTTCACGTAAGCCCCGACGTAGTTGGCGACCGCCTTCAGCAACTTGGCGCCGTTCTCGATGGCAGAGCTGGAGAGCACGCCGTCGAGCCCGTCGGCGAACCGGTTCACGTCGAACCACCGTTTGTCAAACCAGGCGCTGAGGAGGCTGTCCTCGCGTTGCGACATGTCGATCGGCGGTGTGAGCAGGATCAGGTTGCGCAGCGGACCGTCGGGAACAAGAGCCGCATACAGCAGCGAGACGAGCCCACCGTGACAGTATCCGAGGATGCTCAGTTCCTCGCTACCCGAGTCGGCGAGAACATGGCGGACCGCCCGTGGCAGGTACTCGGCGCCGTAGTCGTCGAACTTCATCTCCCTGTCCTCCGGGCCCGGTTCTCCCCAGTCGAGCAGGTACACGTCGAACCCCTCGTCGAGCATGAACTCCACGAAGCTGTAACCGGGGCGCAGGTCGAGGAGGAACGGCCGGTTGATGGCGGCAAAGACCAGCAGCAGCGGGATCGCATGAAGCTGATCCGGGTCGCGGCGGGGAACGTAGCGGTACAGCTTGATCTTGTTGAGGCCCCAGACCTGCTCCCGCGGAGTGAGACCGACCGGCAATGAGAGGGATGTCGAGACGGCGCGCCAGGTGCGGTAGGGGCGGGTGGTCGCTCGCCACGCTCTTCCCGCGGCGCTGAAGATTCGCTCTCCGGCGGCGTCAGTCATCTTGATCCCGCTTATCCATCAGGTCGAGCATTTCTGCGGCCTTGGCATCGACATCGTCCACTGCTATCTCGAGCTGGTTGAGCCGCCTGCTCAGCTCGATGACCTGGTGACGGGTCGGTACATTCAGCCATTCGGAGGCGAAGCTGCCAACCGAGTTCAATCGTCGCCGCGCCGCCGATGACACGCCGACCACCCGCTGCATACCGCCCGCCAGGGCACGGGAGAACGTCTCGGACGCCACCAACTCGTCGACGAGAGTCGACGCCGTCGCCAGCGTCCGGTCGGCCAGCTGCCGGAATAGGTCTCGCGCCGAGGTTTCCCCGCTCATAGTGCCGCACCCCCGTAGAGCTCGGTCGGGCGATGCCCCGATCGGGGCTCCAGCCAGCTGATGATCTTGGTCCAGAGCAGGTGGGCTGCGCCCGGGCCTACCACCGCACCGAGGTGACCTCCGGGGACCGTCACCGTCGTCTCGTCTCCGCTCGCCACAGCCTGGTTGAGCGCCTCCGCCGCCGGTGGCGGGCAGAGATGGTCGTCGGCCGCGGCGATGGTCAGCAGCGAGCACCCTATGTCGGTGAGCTTCACCGGTGTGCCACCGATCACGAGCCCGCCCCGGATCAGGCGGTTGTGCCGGTAACAGTCCTTCAGCAGTGTCCGGTACATCTCCCCGGCTACGGGTACGCCGTCTCCGACCCAGCTGCGCAGCGCGGCAGCCACTTCACGTCCCTCGGTAGTGGCCATGTCGCCGGCGAAGGATTTCCACAGAGACCCCAGCCGGGGCAGCGCCAGGCTGGAAAGGGCGGCACGAAACCACCAGGCGGGAATGTTGCCCCAGAAATCGACGAAGGGATCGACAGGAAAGTATCTGGCCGCGGTGGTGGCCATACCCGCACGGCTGAAATCGACCGGCGTCGCCAGCGTCATCAGGTTACGCACGCGCACCGGATTGAGCGCGGTGAACATCGTGGCGAGCACACCCCCGAGCGAGTAGCCGAGCAGGCTGACGTGGTCGACACCGGTGGCTTCGGTGACGTCGTCGATCACTCGCCTCAGGTATTCGTCGGTGTAGGTGCTGAAGTCGGCCGACGGGCGCTGGCGCGGTGGCTCGCCCCAGTCCACTATCCATACGTCGAGCCCACGGGTAGCGAGGTAGCCGGCGAGTGAACGCGCCGGGTGCACATCGAAGATGTACCACCTCGAAAGCAAGGAAGGCACGAGCACGACAGGCACGGGGTAGGCCTCGTTTGTCACGCTGTGCAGGTGACGCAGCCGCACTTCGCCGACGACATCGGTGACGGTGGCCGGTGATCTACCCGATTCCGCCGTGGTGCGTCGCTCGGTCGCGCTCACGAGATTGCCGTCCGCAGCTCGCGTTTGAGCACCTTGCCTGCGGCATTGCGGGGCAGCTCGTCGACGGTGCGGACCTGCTTTGGGACTTTGTAGCGGGCCAGCCGCTCGTTGCAGTAGCTGATGATCTCCCCGGGATCGAAGCCGTCGGGATCCCTGGGGACGACAACGGCAACTCCGACCTCACCCCAGCGCTCGTCCGGTACTCCGACGACGGCAACGTCGCGCACGTTGGGGTGGTGGAAGAGAACCTGTTCGATCTCGGCCGGGTAGACGTTCTCGCCGCCGGAGATGAACATGTCCTTCCAGCGGTCGACGATGTAGACGTAGCCGTCCGGGTCGATGCGGGCGGCGTCGCCAGTGTGCAGCCAGCCGTCGGTAAACGACTCTTCGTTCGCTTCCGGCCGCTCCCAGTAGCCGGGGGTGACGTTGGGGCCGCGCACCCATAGTTCGCCCACCTCATCGGTTCCGACCTCGACCCCGCTCTCGTCGACGACCTTGATCTCTGTGTGCAGAGTCGGTTTCCCCACCGACCCGACCTTGGTCATAGCGTGTGCCTCGTCGGTGAGAAAGACGGTCGGGCTGGTCTCGGTCAGCCCCATTCCCTGCCGGATGACGACTCCTCTGGCGGCATAACGCTCGAGGAGCGCCACCGGCATGGGGGCGCCGCCGCATGCCCACGACTCGACGCGTGTCAGATCGGCGTCTCCCCACCCAGGGTGCTCGGCGAGGAACTGGTAGATGGCCGGGACCCCGAAGAAGTGGGTGATCTCGCCGCTGGTCAGCCAGCGCAGCACCACGTCGGGATCGAACTCGGCGAGGTTCACCGACCGGGCGCCCAGGTGCAGGCAGGGCGTTGTGTACAGGTTGAGCCCTCCGGCGTGGAAGGTGGGTAGCACGTTCAAGTTGGTCGACCTAGAGGTCAACCCCACCGCGTGTCCAATGTTGATGGCGTTCCAGAAGAACATGCCGTGGGTGCAGATGGCGCCCTTGGGATGGCCGGTGGTGCCCGAGGTATAGAGGATGGCCCAGGGATCGTCGTGGGTTGCCGTGACCGGCCCGATGGTGCCGGGATCGCTGGCTGCTTTGGCGCCGGCGTAGTGGTCGCCGAGCTGCAACTTGACCGGAGTGTCGAGCTGTGCGGCCGCGTCGGCGAACTCGCCCGCGTAGATGAGCACCTGAGGGCGGCAGTCGTTGACGATGAAGTCGAGCTCCGGCACCGCCAGACGCCAGTTGAGAGGCACCAGGATCGCGCTCAGCTTGGCGCAGGCAAAGAGCGCCTCGAACGCGTCTGTCGTGTTGCCCGCCAGGAACGCCACCCGGTCCCCGGCACCGACACCGTTGGCCGACAGCCAGGCGCCGAGACGCCTGCTCTGCTCCTCCAGATCGGCGTAGGTGAGGGTCAGATCCCGTCCATCATCGACGAGGGCGATCGACGCCGGGCTGAGATCCGCATGATGGGCAATCCAGTCGAATGCTGGAACCGGTTGTGGCACTTGTCTCTCCTTTCAGTCGGGAGCGGGTGATTCTTCCCCGCTACCGGCAAAGAGGCGCAGCAAACGCTGCCGCCCTTCTCTCAAACGCACCGACCTGACCCGCCACGTGCCCACGATGCCGTACGGCAGATACAGCACGAGCGCGACATAGGCGAGACCAATAAGCAATCCCGACGCAGCTCCGAACCACCGATCGAGATAGAACTGGAGCAGCCGGAACACGGCAGCACCCACCAAGGCCCCGGTGATGGTCCCAACCCCGCCGATCAGGATCATGAGCAATGCGGTGACGGTGAAGCCGAGACCGGCGATGTTGGGCGTGACGATCGGCTGATGCATTGTGTGGAGCACCCCGGCGAGGGCGGCGGTCATCGATGAGACGACGAGCACCAGCACCTTGAACCAGAACGTGTTGTAGCCGAGCATCAGCGTCCGGTTCTCGTTCTCCCTTATGGCGTGGAACACCTTGCCGGCGGGGGAGTCCACGATACGCAAATAGCCCACATAGACCAGGGCAACGAGCGCCAGAGTTACCAGGTAGAACGCAAATCGCTCGTTGGTTGTGTCGAGGAACCACACCGGCGGCTCCACCCCCTGCAGCCCGATCTCGGCGCCCGCCCACTGCTGGAGGTCGCTCGACCGGATGACGATCCAGAACACCGACGAGATTCCCAGGGTCACCAGGGCAAAGGTGATCCCCCTGACCCGCGGCAACACGACGGCGAACAGGAACGCCTGGAGGACTGCGGCGATGAGAACCACGACCAGGGCAAGCAGCCACGGCATCTGATGTGTCTTCAGCATGATGCCGAAGGTGTACGCACCGACTGCGAAGAACATGGCATGGCCGAAGGAGAGCAGTCCGGTCACACCGAGAATCAAGTCGTAGCTGATTGCGTAGAGGGCCAGGATGAAGACCTCGATTGCCAGTCCCTGGAGGAATCGGGAGTTGCGGGTCTCGTTGGCGAGTACCGCCCCCGGCCCCTGACCGTCGACGATGATCGAAACCAGGAAGGGGAAGGCGACCAGCACCAGCACCGCGAGCAGGATCGCACGCCGCTTGTGGAGCCATTCCGGGAACCCCAGCCTGCGTGTTGTGGTGCCGGCGGTCATCGCTCGCTCCTTCCAAACAGGCCGGTTGGCAGTACCAGCAGGATCACGACCATGAGGAGTATCGACGCAGCGGGTACGACGGTGGGGGATGGTTTGAAAGGCTCGTCGAGGAACGGGAGCGATATCCCGGTCTGCCCCAGACGGATGATGATCTGTTGAAGCAGACCGACCAGGACCGCACCTGCCGCCGCCCCCGGGAAGCTGGTGAGACCGCCCACCGCGAGCGCAACGATTGCTCCGAGCAGGAACACGGCTCCCATCCCGCTGCTCAACCCGATCGATGGTGCGGCGAGGACACCGCCGAGCGCGGCCAGCCCCGACCCGATCGCAAAGACGAGGGTGAAGACACGACGCACGTTGATGCCGAGAGCTTCGACCATCTCAGGGTCCTGGACGCCGGCCCGGATCACCATGCCGACTCTGGTTCGTTTCAGCAGGAGGGTGACCCCGACCAGCACAAGCACTCCGACGAGCACGACGAAGCCCTCGTTGTACACCCGCAACCGGCCGCCGAAGACCTCGACGGTTGAGCATCCGCTGAAGAACCCTCCGAGCCCCTGGCCCGGGCACCCTTCCCCTACACCGTTGAAAGCGGCGGGTCTGGCCATGGTGAATTCGGGTCTGCCCCAGATCTCACGCACCATCTCGATCAGGATGAACCCGACACCGAGGGTGATCATCAGTTGGTAGATGGGCCGGTCGTAGAGAGGGCGGATGAGGATCACTTCGATGAAGGCGCCGAGCGCAGCCCCAACGCCGGTCGCCACCAAGATGGCGATCAAGAACCGCCAGGTTGTGCTGAGTTCGAACATCCATTCGTTGAGCGGTGTCTTGACCAAAGCGAGCACGATGGCCGCAACGACCATTCCGCCAAAGCCCGCCCAGTGCCGCCTCGCCAACTCGCCTGTTTCTCCGCCCCGCGGCTGGAGCGACGACAGCCCGAGCGCGATCAGGGCTCCACCCAGCAAGAGGACGGCAAAGGCGAGGATCGCCGGCCAGGCGAAGACGTCATTGGGAAGCGGGGCAAGCTGTCCCAAGTCGACCTGCACCGAGAAGTTGCTTGGACTGCGGGCAAAGTCCTCGGCATCCCAGATCACGAGCGGGAATTTCGTGACGGCCACCAATGAAGCTCCGGCGCCGACGATCAGCGTGCTCAGCGCAGTTGCCTTCATCATCGCGGCATCACCGGCGGGCCCTCCGTCGTGGCGCCGCGACCTGCGCAAGAGCGCCCAACCGATGGCGGCGAACATGCCTGTTACTACAACCATGGGCCCGGCTCCGGCGCCAGTGCCCTCCTCACCACCCGTGCCGAACCGCACCAGCCACGCGACGTACGCCATAACGAGCGCGACCAGCCAGATGGCGAGGTGCCAGTTGACGTCCATCCGGCGCAGCCTGTCTGCCACCCGTCGCCACAGGGGCATGAGCGCAAAGGGCGCCGCGATGAGCAGGATCGGCACCGCCGCATCGACCGCGGTGTCAAAGCGCGTGTACATCGTCCAACCGACGTATGCGCCGATCATGAAGAGCTCCCCGTGAGCGAGGTTGAGAACATCCATCAGACCGAAGATCAACGACAGCCCGGAGGCGACGAGGAAGGTCAGCGCACCCACCGAGAGGCCCTGCATGATGGTGGGGAACCACTCCTTGGCCTCCAGACCGGCCATGGCAGCCAGCAGGACGAACAAGATCACCGCGAGCACCGCCAGGCGCGAGCGGTTCTCCTTCATCCAGTCGGCGAGGACGGTGCTGCGTTTCGACTGAGTAGTGGTCATCCCGCCCCCAGATATCGTTTGATCGTTTCTTGGTCGTCCACAAGATCGGCCATTGAGCCCGCCTGTACCGTCTGTCCTTCCTCGACGATCACGTAGTGCTGTGCCAGACGGCTCGCAACGATGAAGTTCTGCTCGACGAGCAGCACCGTCGACTCATTGGACAGCTCGGTGATCGCATCCATCATCTGTTCGATGATGACCGGCGCCAGACCTTCGCTCGGTTCGTCGATCAACAGCAGTTTGTTGTCGGGAACCAGGGCTCGAGCCACCGCCAGCATCTGTTGCTGGCCCCCGGAGAGGTTGGTGCCCGGCAGACGGATCAGACGCTTCAGGTCCGGGAACAGCCCAAAGATGAATTCTTCCTTTGCAGCGAAGTCGCCGCTGTTGCGTTCGGCGATCCGCAGGTTCTCCTCAACGCTCAGGTCTGCGAAGATTGCCCGGTGCTCCGGTACGTAGCCGATGCCGAGTGCGGCGATGTCGAAGCTGCGTTTGGCGGTGATATCGGCGCCGTTGTAGACCACAGAGCCCGATCGTGCCGGGGTCAGACCCAGGATTGTCTTCAGTGTTGTCGTCTTGCCGGCGCCGTTGCGGCCGAGGAGGGCCAAGATGTCACCCTGCGGCACCTCGAGGGTCACGCCTTCGAGGATGTGGAACTGCTCGATGAACGTGTGGATGTCGTTGACTGTGAGCAAGCTCATCGGCCACCTCCCGCTTCGGGCGTGTCGTAGAGCCGGCCCAGGTAGGCGGTCTGGACCTGTTCGTCGGCGGAGATCTCATCCGGCGATCCCTCTGCCAGCAGTGCGCCCTGATGCATGACGCTGATGCGATCAGAGACATTCATCACAACGTTCATGTTGTGCTCGACCAATACCACCGTCTTGTCGCCGGCCTCCTGAATACTCTGGATGAGTGACATCAGCTCGGGGACCTGCTCGGCGGCCATTCCTGCGGTCGGTTCGTCGAGCATCAGAACATCCGGGTCCGGCGCCAGGATCATCCCAAGCTCGAGCTTTCGCTGATCGCCGTGGGGGAGGGTGCGGGCAGGGTCGAGAGCCCGGTCCGCCAGGCCGACCTGGGTGAGAACCTCGTCCGTCCGCTCCAGGTAGGCAGTGGACTTGGTGTGGGATCGGAATAGACGGAAGCTATCGGAGCCGAGTGCCTGGCACGCCAGGCGCACATTCTCCAGCACCGTGAGGTTGGGGAAGATGTTTGTGATCTGAAACGACCGTCCAATGCCTCTGTGGATGGTTCTGTGCATTGGCAGGCCGGTTATGTCATCTCCCTGGTAAATGACACGGCCCGCCGTTGCCGGCAGCGTGCCGCTGACCACGTTGAAGAACGTCGTCTTGCCGGCACCGTTTGGGCCGATAATCGAGTGCAGCGATCCCTCTTCGATCTGGACGCTCACATCGGCGACTGCCACCAGCGCACCGAACTCACGCCGCAGGTTCTGCGTCTCCAAAATGACGCTCACCCTCGTCTCCCTTCGGAAGGTTGGGGTGGGCGTGCCGCCCACCCCAACTCGTTGTCGTCAGCCGCCGAGGTTCCCGACGGGGAGATCGCCACAGCGATCGGTGAAGTCACCTTCCAGCAGACACGGCGGCTCCGGCCGCACGGTCGCAACGTTCTCGTAGTACTTGAACTCGGGGTCGTCCACGTTGAGCAGTGTCACGACGTACATGTCCTGGATGGCCATGTGGTCCTCGGCCCGGATCTCGATCAGACCCTTTGGTCCTTCGAAGCTCATTCCCTCGAGCGCAGCGCGCAGCGAGTCCGCGTCCGATGCCCCATGAGTGGCTCGCAAGGCTTCAACAGCCATGATCGCCGCGTTCATGCCGTCGGCGTCGAACAGGTCAGGGAACGTCTCGAAGTTGGAGGCCACCTGGTCGATCAGGTGGTCGTTGATCGCATTGTCGGGCGCCGTGTAGTGATAAAGGATCGTCGACGTAGCTCCGATTGCGTTGGCGAAGAACGCAGGCATCACGACGTTGTCGACAAACGGTGAGCCGAGCACGGTGTCCTCGTCAATGACGCCGAGGTCGATGGCCGCCTGGAGCAGTGGGACGAAGCCGCCGCCCGCCCACGTGACCAGGAAGGCATCGGCCTCCGTGCCTGCCAGCGGTGACAGGAATGACGTGAAGTCGGTCGTGTCGGCAGGGGCAAACACGTCGTCGGCGATGAACTCGCCGCCGAAGAACTCACACGCATCCTTGTATGCCTGGGCTCCGCCGTAGCCGAACGAATAGTCGGGAGCGACCTGCACAAACGTCTCGTACCCGTCGCCGTTTACGAACTGGTCGCAGATGGCCATACCGTCCTGGTAGTTGCTGCGGCTCGCCCGGAACGTGTTCGGGTCGAAGTCCTTTCCGGTGATGTCGGTGGCTGCGGCCGGTGCCGCAATGAGGATGACGTTGTTCTCGCGAGCGATACCCTGAAGGGTCGCGGTCACGCCGGAGCTGACGGAGCCGATGATGATGTCGGCACCTTCGACCTCGATCAGCTCGCGCGCAGCCGTCGAGCTCAACTCGGCATCGGACTGGTCGTCCTTGAAGACAACCCGCAACTCGCAATCCTCGAGCATGTACGACTGCTCGAGCCCGGTCTGGACCTCACCACCTGTGGCATAGGCGAAACCAATCGGCACACCACGGTTGATGTGGGCGCCGTAGATGGCGAGGGCACCGGTCAGGTCGGTGATCACGCCGATCGTAACCGGCTCATCACAGCTGACCCCGGCCATGGCTTCGGTGGTCTCGGTCATGGCTTCGGTGGTCTCGGTCATGGCTTCGGTGGTCTCGGTCGTATCGGACGGGGCTTCCGTGGTCTCCGGCGCAGCGGTGGTGGTCTCATCGCCCCCGTCATCGCCGCACGCCGCGGCGAGCAAGGCCAGAACCACCATTAGCAACAGCAGCTTGGTAGCTTTTCTCATAGTTGGGTTTCCTCCTGATTCCCTCTCTCTTGGGTCAGCCCGCGAGGTAGCCGTGAAGCACCTCATCGAACTCTTCTGGTTTCTCGATGTACGGCACGTGGCCGCAATCCTTCATGACGACCTCTTCCGCGGAGCCACCGGCGTTCGTGTAACGGTCGAGGGTGGCCCGAATCTGGTCGAGCATGGGCTGGGGTGGAAAGACATCCGTCCCGGGGTAGCCGGGGATTATCCCGGTTGGACCGAGAGTGGCGATGTCGGCGGCGGCGGCGTTGGAAACCGCAAGGTCGTTCTCGCCCCGCAGCCACAGGATCGGTGGCTTTGGGTCGGCAGCGGCAATGTCCGCCGGGTCGGTGCCGTATTTGCACGCGATAGCGTTGTTTGGCCCCCACAAACCCGGGGCGACGTACGGCCAGTTTGGTGAGCGGACGACATCGCCCGGGTAGCCGTCGTCACCGAGATGTATCTGGAGGACGCTGGCGACGTACTCGTCCTCGCGCGGCGGGGGCTCGGTCCAGGTGCGAGCCCGGAACACGGATCTCGGCGAGAAAGGGCTGTCCGTGGATGCATCGCCGTTGCGGATGGCGTCGACGAATTGGGGTGGGATCAGACCGGCCCCGCCCCCGGCGTAGTCGTCGTAACAGGGAGTCCCCTCGACGTCTTTTGTGCCTCCGAATCCGTAGGGGGATCCGGGACACACCTGGACCACCTTGCCAAGCCGCTCCGGATGGTTGGCGATCAGCCACCACACGACATTGCCGCCGAGGGAGCTGGCCACAAAGTCCGCCTTCTCGTACCCGAGGTGGTCGAGCAGCGAGATCAGGTCGTCGCCCCAATCGCCCATACCCCTGGTGGCGTCGATGCGCTTTGCCGGGTCGGCTTCGCCAAAGCCGCGCAGGTCCGGGGCGATTGCCCGGTACCACCCGGGCAACGTGACCATGTTGCGCTCCCACCAGGTGGCTGAGGAATGGTTGCCGTGTAGGAGAACAACCGGTAACCCGTCTTCGGGACCCGAAGTCAGGACCCGGGTGGTCAGCCGGTCGGTGGTGACCATTGCAGCCTGGATTCCTTCGATGGTTGGGATCGTGGTCACTCCGACTCTCCTCCCGCCGGCAGGTTCTTGTCGATCTTCCGTGTTGCGGTTCTGGGTATCGCCGACGTCCGGACGACAGATCCGGGCAGCTTGTATCTGGCGAGACGCTCCCCCTTGAAGTCCCGGACGGTGCTCTGCAGGTACCTCACGGAGCCGCTCCCCACCTGACGACACCGGCTCCCCAGACATAGCCGATCCCTGCGCCGACGATGACCATGAGATCACCCGGCTTCAGCTTGCCGGTGCGTTCGCCCTCGATGATCGAAATGATCGAGTCCTGTTCGCCGATGTGCCCGACGTCGCTCAGATAGGACGACTGGTCCTCCGTCATCCCGAGTAGATCGAGTATCTGCTTGTGCGCCGACGGTTTGACGAGAAGCATGTTGAGGTAGTTGAGGTCGGCCCGGGTGTAGCCGGTACCGTCGCTCGTCTGACCCGACTTGCGGAGGGCCTCGTCGACACAGTGCATCCAGTTGTCGATGCTCACGTCGTTGAGCCGGTTCTTCATCGCTTCCGGTTCGACCAGATCGAACTTGAACAAGCCCTTCTCGACGGCGGCGTCCGTCGGGTGCTGCATCGTGCCGCTGGCCGGGACGATCACGTGGCGGCTCATCGAACCGTCCGACATCAGATGAGTGCCGAGTACGTGGTTTTCCGGCCAGTTGCGCCTGACGATCATCGCCCCGGCGCCGGCGCCGATATTGAACATGAAGGAAGTTCTGAGGTTGGTGTGATCGATGAAATCACCGACGACATACCCGCCTGCGATCATGATCGTGTTTACGCCGGGGTCTTCCAGCATCAGCGACCGGGCAAGCTTGAGCGCGGCGATGGTGGTGGCGCACCGCATGTGTATGTCCATTCCCCACGCCCTGGTGGCACCGATTTCGTAGGCGAGGTCGATGCCTGCGGTCCACAGGTTGTATTCCTTCCACTCCTCGGTGGTACAGAGCAGGACATCGATCTCCTCGGGGTCTATGCCTGCCTTGTTGATCGCCTGCTTGGCGGCCTGTGTGGCCATCATGTTGGGGTGCATCCCGGGCACGGGCACATGTTTTTGCTCTATGCCCAGTTTCTCTTTGACGACCCACAGTGGCAGACCGCTCTGGTCTGCAATCTCTTCTGCCGTCATCACGGCGTCTGGCAGGTACATCCCTGTTGAGACGATGCCCATGGTGAATTGGTCGCTCATTGCTGACTCCTGGCACTCAACGCGCAAGATATGAAGGTCATGACTTCGTCTAGGACCTCTTCCGGTGGGGTCCTGCCTTCCCACTGCACGTACCGGGCTCCGATCAGTTCGGCGACGCCCATCAGCACCCAGGCCATGGTCTCCGCCGAAACATGGGTGGCGATCTCACCCCTGTCCTGTGCCGTCTCGAGACCGCGGACGTAGCTGGCGGCCAGCGTCTGGTAATGCCACTTGTGCGTCTCTGCGTCGACGAACTCTGACTCGCGCACGATCCGGTACAGCGGCCGGTGCTCGACTACGTACTCGAAGAAGGTCTTGAAGCCGATCCTCTCGATGTCGAAGCGGCTGTCGAGACCGGCAACCGCTTCCGAGATGACGTGACGAAGATTGCGGTTGAGGGTGTGGACCAGTTCGATGAAGGCCGTCTTCTTGTCGGGGAAGTAGACGTAGAACGTTCCCTGAGCGACTCCGGCGCGGCGCGTTATCTCTGCTATCGAGGCTCGGTCGTAGCTGTATTCGCCGAATACCTGTTCCGCCGCCTCGAGGATCGCTTGCCGTGTGGCGCGCCCCTTTGGTGTCGGCGGCGTGTATAGACGGGCCGCTTCCCTCATCCCGCTCCGTTCTCCTCCGCACCAACCCAGACGAAAAACCGAATCCTGAGTCAGTATTCAGTTTTATCATACAGGGCGAGAGACGGGAACGGCAACCGGTTTCTTCTACGCTGGATATCGGACCGAACGTAACGAGGACGCGCACATGAATGAGAACGTGATCCGTGCCCAATTCCCTCACGCCTCCGGCTACTTGAATACTGCGTCAGTCGGTATCGGCCCTCAGCAAGCAACGGCGGCGGTCGGTGCCGCGATCATCGAATGGGGGCGAGGTCGGTCTGATCCCGGGGCCTTTGATGTCGACGTGGGTCGGGCCCGCCGGGCGTACGCAAGGATCGTGGGCGTCGACACCACGGCCGTCGCCATCGTCAGCCAGGTGTCGGTTGCCAGTGCCATGGTGGCGGCGTCGCTCCCGACGGGTGCTCGCGTGCTCTGCCCGGAGGAGGACTTCGCTTCCGTGCTATTCCCGTTCCTGGCCGACGAGCGCCTCAGCGTGGAGCTTGCCCCGCTCGATTCGTTGCTCGAGCACATCGACGACGAAACCGACCTCGTGGCGGCCAGCGCCGTGCAATCGTCGGACGGGAGGGTGCTGGACCTCGACGCACTCGCCCGCCGCGCCGCTGCCACCAAGACGCGAACCTATGTCGACGTGAGCCAGGCCGCCGGATGGCTACCCATCGATGCAGGACGCTTCGACGTGACGGCGGGAGGAGCCTACAAGTGGCTGCTCTCTCCGCGTGGTTCGGGGTTTGTCACGGTTGGCCCCAACGCAGGGTGGATACGTCCGTTGTATCCGGGCTGGTACAGCGGACCCGACCCGTGGGATTCGTTGTACGGGCCGCCGTTGCGGCTGGCCGACGACGCTCGTCGTCTTGACGCTTCTCCTGCCTGGTTCGACCTCGTCGGTGCCGCACACTCGCTAGAGCTGTTGGCGGACCTGGGTGTGGAGAGGATCCAAGATCACAGTGTCGGTCTCGCCAACGAGTTTCGGGCTATTGCCGGCGTCGAGCCTTCGAACAGCGCCATCGTCAGCATCGCCAACAAGCGGGGCCCGGCGCTGGCTGAAGCCGGCGTCAAGGCCGCGGTCCGAGCCGGGCGGGTCCGACTCTCGTTCTATCTGTACAACACGGCCGACGACGTTGCCCGTGCAGCGAGTGCGCTCGGCTACCGCTTATGAGCCTTCTCCATGCTCGGGTTCCACACTTCCCAAACCCTGTCGATGAGGTCGGGGCCGGGTTCGAGGGTGGCTTGACCGGGCTCCCATCCGGCGGGTGTCGCTTTCTTTGCCTTCTGTCTCTCTCACCAGCTGGAACGCCCGGATCCGGCGGATCGTCTCGGTCAGCTTTCGCCCGACCGGTGGCGACATCACCTCCATTGCCGGGATGACACCGTCGGGGTCGATGAGGAACCGGCCGCCGCGCATGCACTACAAATTCCGGGTCGCTTACACTCCGTTGATGGAGTTTCAGCTTATCCCCGATCCGGGTGCTTTCCGCGAAGTCACCCGCGAGTTGCTCGCCGACGAAGCCAGCAACAACCTGATCCTCGGGGTCCTCAGCTCGGCCATCGGCAACCCGCAGGCGTATGACGACTGCCGTGCCATGGTGGTCGTCGATGGGGGTGACGTAGTGGCGGGTGGTCTCGTGACGACACCCCCGCAGAACCTCATCGTCGCTGCCGGCGAGAGCGGCGAGCACCTGAGCACTCTGGCGGAGGGAGTCTTGGCCGCCGGCGTGGAGATCCACGGGGCGATCGGGGTTCGCCCGGTGGTCGACGGCTTTGCCGACCGATGGACCGAGCGTACCGGCACGACCAGCCGGCTCAGCATGGCCCAGGGGATCTACGCTCTCGACACGGTCACACCACCGCCACCGGTCAGGGGCGGGGCACTCCCGGCCGTTGCCGGTGACGCCGATATCGTGACCGGATGGATGAGGGCGTTTGCCGCCGAAGCGTTGCCGGACGAGCCCAGCGACCAAGCAAGGCTGCGGGCGATGGTCACCCGGAGGCTCGAGGGCGGCGGACCCACCGGAACTTGGCTGTGGGAGGTGGACGGATCGCCTGTGTCGATGAGCTCGCACAGCGGGCCGACCGGCAAAGGGATCAGGATCAACGCCGTCTACACGCTTGCAGAGCACCGGAGCAACGGCTACGCCTCGGCGCTGGTGGCGACACAGTCACAGTTCCTGCTCGACGATGGCTATGAAGCGTGCTTCCTCTTCACCGACCTCGCTAACCTCACTTCGAACAGGATCTACGAGTCAATCGGCTACCACCGCATAGCCGAGTCCGCCCTTTTCCTCTTCGATCCCCCATGAACTTGGCGATGCTCGCCGCCGCACTGTTGTGGCGAAGCACAGGCCGGTATCAGTCCCCCCGGCCGAAGGCTGGGGGGAAGGTACCGCCGGCCGCTAGGCCGGGGGTAGGGGGGCTGGCCCGGAGCGAAGCGGAGGGCCGGTATGGCTGTTGTCTGCCAACCCTGCGGCACCCCTGGGAAACCACATCGATGCCGGCGGCTTCGCCGCCAGCCCCCTACCCCCGCCTTCGGCATCGTCACCGTAGGTGACGCCGGTTCTTCGGGAGAGGGTTGGCGAGGCGTATCGACTGCGTCGATCGGGCGGCGAGGCGGGTGAGGGAGCAGTGGTTTCCCACATCCAGGTTGGAGTTGGACGCAACCTGGGACGCCACCGGCTCGCCTGGGCGGTGCTCAGCGACCCGACTCCTCGGCTTCCTCGGGTGTTTCGAACCCGACGTTTGCGCCCTGTTTGTCGATGGCTGCCTTGAACTCCTCGATTGTCGCGGGCGAGATCGACGCGGTAGGCGTACCGTCGGGAGCCATGAAGACATCAACGAGAACCGCATATTGGTCCTGCCAGTCAATGGGAGCGAGGCTCGCGAGGACCGTTGCCGGTGCCTCGTATTGTGTCCTGTATGTCACTTCGAATGCGCTTGACGGATCCCCGAAAATTGTGTCGCCGGCTTCGCCTACGTCCGCGGCGACGGACGACGTGACACCTAGCTTGTTCCGCAACTCTACGAGCGCATCCGGGTACGCCCTGATGAACTCCTTGGAGATGTTGTACACACCCGACATCGCCGGGAGCGTGTCGAGGAGAGCGTCTGGCGCCGCCATTCTCTGCAGGCCACGCTCGGTCGGGTCGGCTGCTTCCCACATCGACTCCGGGCTGGTCGCGGCGATCGCCGCCTGCCTGGCTATGTCAGCTGCCTGCAGCGCCGTTCCAAGCGAGTCCTCACGGCTCGCACCATCTCGCACCGCCACATCCGAGGAGAACAGCTCGCGAGCAATTGCTCTGAAGGCGTCCTCACGGCTCACTTTGAGGGTGCCGGCAGCGACTGATAGCTCGTCAGCGAGAAACGCTGCATTTGCGCCGATCATGGCCAAGTCGCGATCGTTATGGACTGCGATTGCCGACGTGAACCAGGGCGGATCGAAGTTCGAGTTGTGAGAAACCATCGCGACCACAACGTCGCCCTCGCTCAGTACCGTTGATATGTCGAACTCGTAGAGCGTCACACCGATTCGATCGCCGGTGTCCAGTTGCGGGGGAGGTGTCTGGCCAAGGGTATCGGGAGAGTCGTCGCCGAGGAACTCCGCCTTCTCCACCTCGAGGTCGACCGTGAGGTATTCCTCGATGACATCAGCGGTCTTCGCGTAGCCCTCATAGACGCCCTCGATGATGTAGGCCGGGCCTGACTCGTCCAGAAATGAAACAGGCCCGCTGTCCGACATGGAAAAGACATCCATCGAGAAGTCTTCTTGCGGCGCCCTGGTAGTGGCCATGAATAGTGCGCCGGCAATGACTCCCGTAACGGCTAGTGCTGCCACTGTCCTCGATCGCATTCCGTCACCGTCTTTCGTCGTGCTGCGAGTTAGTCGAGCGACTTGATCCATAGGTTGCGCTGGAACTTCTTGTCGAATCCGATGGCTTTGTAGAACGGCTGGTCCGAGCCGACCCAGGCGACCCGTGCCCCCTCCGCTTGCACACGGCGCATCGCCTCGTAGACACAGGCTCGTGCCAGCCCGATCTTGCGATAATCCGGGTCGGTGGCGACCGGCTCGATATAGGCGAGACCGTTTTCCGGGACAAACCAGATCCCGGCATACGAGACATAAGAGCCGTCGGGGGCGACGGCGGTGATGGTGTGCTCGGGACGGAAGTTCGGCGCCGATTGGGCAACCGCCGGCCGGTTCAGCTCGTCGTCGGGGATCTCTCCGTCGTGGTTGAATCCGCGCCACAGACAGGTGTTGATCTTCCGATGGTCGTTCTCGTCGCAGAGGCTCTGGATACGAAACCCTGCCGGGACGGGTGAGGCGGGGACCGGTTTGCTGAGGTCGAACCTCGAATAGCCCTCGTGCTGCTCCGCGTGACGTTCATAACCGAACACCGTGGCGAGTTGCTCCAATGGTGTGTCGGCGTCGGTGACGAACAGGCCGATGATCTTCCGCTGGAGCATCACGGACGTACCGCCGAAGAACTTGTCGGTGTGTATCAGCATCTCGGGGAGGATGTAGTCGTAGGCGGGGGCGCGCTGGAGGTAGATGAACGTCAGAGTGTCCTCGGGGTGAACGAGACCGACGATCTCACCCTCGTCCTCGAAGACGAGTATCAGCTCGAGAGGTAGCCCTTCGATGAAAGGGTGGTGGTGCATGTATTCCCACCGCGGCTGCATCCAGTTCGGCAGCCGGTCACCGCCCGGGTAGGTGTCGATCAGGAAACGGCCGACCGCTTCGTAGTCGCGTGAGCTGTCGTAGCGCCTGGATGTGACACCCATCTTTGCCTCCGGAGGACCTCGAATTCTCCCACACACAGGAGGAAAGAAACCAAAGGAGGGGCGAGCGTCACCGCTCGCCCCTCCTCAACACTCGACGCTACATCGCGGAATGCCAGTTGAACGTACGGAATGGCGGCTCGGCCGTGGCCGTTGCCGAATTCCCCGCATCGTCGGTCCCGGTCACGGTCAACAGGAAGTCCGCGTCCTTGATGAACAGCACGGTGCCCACCTGCCGGTGCCACGGGTTGCCCCGCGGGTTCTTGATCAGGAAGACACGCTGGCCGTCCTCGACAGCGATCCCGTTGATATCCCCAACGCAGGTCGGGTCGGGGTCGACATCGTCGGTGCAATCGAAGTCGACGTCGAACAGACCGGTGAAGAAACCGGCCACGATCTTGTCGAACTCCGCCGTCACCTCAGGAGCGGTCTCATCCTGCGGCACCAAGTCGAGCCCGACGATGACCGCGTCGTGGTCCGACGCTCGATACTGGTCGGGCGCATAGATGGCATCCTGGGCGGGTTGCTTGAACGTCATGTCGTAGTCGATCAGGTCGGCTTCATCGGCGTTGATATGCCACACGGTCGTACCTGTCACCCGCGGCTGCAACACCGTGTTCGCCAGCGCGTAGTCGAGGTATCCCAACTGCCCGTTGAACAGGTATGAGTACGCCTCTTCGCCCAGGTAGTCGTACACGAGGTCGGTGTACCCGGCGGCGAGCAGTTCGTCGATCGGGTCTTCCTTGTCGTACGAGTTGAGGTCACCGATGATCAACACTCGGTCGTCGAAGCCGTTGGCCGGATCGGCCAGCCAGCCGGCCAGCTCGATGGCCGCCAACCGCCGCACCTCGTTGCAGCTAGCGGTCTCCGGGTCGGGGTCGGTGTCGGCGCACGCGGAGCCCTTCGACTTCAAGTGATTGACCGCAACCGTCACCGATTCCCCGGTCGCGAGCTCGAGGAACGTCTGTGCCAGCGCCGGGCGGTTCTTCGCCTCACCGAGACTCGTCGGGTCGAGGAACGTATCGGTATCGAGCACGGCGAAGTCACCGTCGAGGGCGACCGTGGCCGGCTTGTAGATGAACGCCACCTTGATCTCATCCGGGCCGATGACACCGGTGTCGACATAAGCGTACGTCCCCGCACCGAGCTCGTCGTTGAGACCGGTCACCAGGTCTGCAATAGCGTCCGTGTTGTTCTCGATCTCCATAAGACCAACGACGTCGGCGTTGATCTCCGCTATGGCGGCGATGATCTTCGCCCGCTGTCTGGCGAACTCCTCGGCGTCGTCGGCGCCGCGGCTGCCGAACGTCGTGAAGTAGTTGAGTACGTTGAAGCTGGCGATCTCGAGCGACCCGCCTACGTCGTCGGGTGACGCCGGCCGCGGGTTCGCCGGGGTGTAGTCGGCGCCCTGGGTCGGCTGGATTCGATACAGATCGAAGCTGTAGTTCATCACGCCCGTGACGTTGGCGACGAGGTCTCCGCCACGGAACAAGTTGTCCAGGGTGAAGTCCTCGCCGTTCGGATGGATCGCCGGGTCCGGGTTCTGCGACGTACGGTTGTCGTCGAGAGTGATCCTGCCTAGCGCATTCGCCTCTGCCAGTGCAGCCGCCTCCGGAGAACCGGGATCGTAGATCGCAGTCGGCTGGAATTGCCGGCCGACCGTCAGCACGATCTCCCCGAATCGGTCGAAGTTGAAGAACTCCGAGATGGTGAGCTGCTGGGGGATCGTGACGTACATGCCCTCGTACTGTTCGGGCTGGTCGAGCGTTGCCCAGGGCAGCGAGATCGGAGTGGCCGTCACAGTTGCTGTGCCGGTCACCGCAACCGAGGTCACACTAGTTATCTCGGTCATGCCGTTGAACTCGTCGACGATGCCCGTCACCTGTACGACGTCACCAACGTTGACGTCGACGGTGTTGCCACCCTCGAAGACAAAGATGCCGTCGGACGTCGTGACGTCACCGTCGCCGGTGGCGTCCTGTATGAAGAAGCCGTTGAAGTCACCGTCCTGGTGATCGGCGGTGACGACGCCTTCGGTTGCCACTGTTAGCCCGTCATACGAGCTCGACAGCCCGCTGCCCTGAATCTCATAGATCGGGGTCACGACGACCTCGACGGTGTTGAGCAGACCCGGGCTTTCCGCGACCGGGCCGATCCAAACGCCGTCTACGAGCTGCAACGACTCACCGATCGGGCTGTCGCTGGGCTCGGAGACACCGACGTCGGTGCTGGTCATACCGGTGGCAGGCCCACCGACGGCGTCGATCGTCCCCTCATAGGACAGGAATTCCACGACCTGCCCGAGCGGGTCGACGAGGGCCATCCCGTCGGGCGAGCCGTTCTGGAGACCGGTGGCGTCGAATGAGACCGCACCTTCGCTGCCGTCCTCATCGTCGATTGTGCCGGTCAACACAACGGTGTCATAGACGGTGCCACCGTTGCCGTTGTAGAGAGCAATCTCCCAACCCGTCAGATCGGCGCCGGCGTCTCCGGAGACCTCGATGAACTCGCCGGTGTCGCCGCCGTCGTTGTCGTAGTGGAACTCGCTGATGTAGACGTTGGCGATCGGTGGCGTCGTATCGGTGTTCAAGTCGCCGGGGCTCTCGGCCACGGGGCCGATCCAGGTGTCGTCGAGCAGCTGCAACGACTCACCGATCGGGCTGTTGCTCGGCTCCGAGACTCCGACGTCGGCACTGGTCAAACCTGCCGCGGGCCCGTCGACGGCATCGAAGACGCCCTCGTAGGAGAGGAACTCGACGACGGCTCCGAGAGGATCTACGAGCGCTATCCCGTCCGGAGATCCGTTCTGGAGACCCGGCGTGTCGAAGGCGACGGCACCCATCGTGCCGTTCTCATCGTCGATGGTGCCGCTGAGAGCGATGGTGTCGTACATCGCACCACCGTTGCCGTTGTAGAGCACGAGCGACCATCCGCTCAGGTCCATCCCGGCGGTTCCGGTTACTTCGATGAACTCGCCGGTGTCGGTGCTGGCGTTGTCGTAGTGGAACTCGCTTATGTACAGATCAGCCGCGGTGGAGACGTCACCAGCGATGACGATGTTCTGAGCCGCGTACCCCTCTGATCCGCCGTCCGTGCTCGACGTCAGTGTCAAGGCGAGCTCGCTGCCCGTTCCGGTGACGGGGACGGTGATCGTCTGGAGCACGTTGTTGAGCGTGGTCCCGTTCACTGCCAGTGGGTCGTCAAGGGTGTAGACGGCTCCGTCGGCCAGGGTGTAGTCGAGAGTCGCCGCCTCGTCGACGCTCGACGAGAACGCGGTCTCGACGGTGCCGCCGTCGATGGAATAGGTCCACACATATGTGTCCGATCCGGCCTCGAAGTCACCCATCGCACCCATGTCGATCGACAACTCCAGGTTCTCGGCGCCGGAGATGTCGAACACCCAATCGGCGGTGACCGGGTCGGAGTTGTCTTCGTTGACCGTGTCGACAACGCCGAAGAACTCGTCGAGGTTGTTGTCGTCGATGATTCCCTGGTTGTCGCCGGGGAAAGTGACCAGGCTGTCGTCGACCACCGAGAACGGGATATCAGCCGAGACCCCTCGCTGGTACTTCTGGAAGCCGTCGCCTGCGCTGGCGAAGGCACCGGTAAACGGGTTGGTGTAGCTGACTAGGTTGAGGCTCGTTGTTCCTACCATGTCCTGGGCGACGACTTCGGCAGCCGAGGCCGGTGTCAATGCACCGACGGGCAGCAGAGCCGTCAACATCCCCAGAACCAGCAACAAGCCCAGTCTCGATCGAGCGCGCTTCAAGGCATCCTCCTCAGTTGAGAAACGGCTGGCAAGATGAGGCCGGAACGGCGGGCGATAGCAGTTGGCGGACGCGGGATACCACCTGGCAACGGTGCCGATCCCTGCTTCCCCACGAAATCCCCTTCGTCCAGCGTCTCATCGAGACTAGCGGCAACTCGGGTACAAGAGACCGGAGAATGCCAATGTGGAGTTATCTCGAGTTCTCGGGTTGCATCCTCAGTCGCCGTCCTGGAGACGTCTGATCAGATCGTCGACGGCCGAGCTACCGACGGTCTCACCGTACCTGTCGTCGAGGATGCCGCGCATCTTGGCGAAGACCTGTTGACGCTCCTGGGACTCAGTGAGTGTGGACGCGCCGAGCACCTCCACGCCGTCGATCCAGGGCTTGGCATCGGAGGACCATGGGGTGAGTATGAGCCAGGACCAGATCGTCTTGCTGTCACCTGTCCCGGTCTTGCGGACCAGTCCAACACAGGAATATGGCAGTGAGACCCATCCCATTCGAGAGAGGCCGTCGCGCCCGTCGGGCATTCCCGCTGCGTCTCGCTCAGCCACGTTGCTCCTTCGCCGTGACGGCACCATAGTGTGCTCTGCCGTATAGCTAGACGTGCGAGAGGGCACGAACCGAATATGAGTTAGGCTCCATTCAGGAGGCGTGTGGTGACCCGTCGGATAGTCGTAGTAGCAAACAGGCTCCCTGTCTCGTGGGATGGGGAGCAATGGGCGACCAGTCCCGGGGGGCTGGTCCGTGCCCTCGAACCGGTGCTCCAAAGGGCGCGAGGTTCCTGGGTCGGCTGGTCGGGGAACACCGGGGAAACCCCGGAGCCGTTCGAGCACGACGGCATCGAGCAGCGTCCCGTTTCCCTATCGGATGAGGAGCTGGAGCTGTTCTACTACGGGTTCTGTAACAGCGCCCTGTGGCCTCTCTACCACGACGCCGTCGTCTCGCCGGTATTCCATCGCCACCACTGGCGGCCCTACCAGCAAGTCAACGAGCGTTACGCCCGCGTCGCCGCGGAGACGCTGCAGAGCGGCGATATAGCCTGGGTTCAGGACTACCAACTGCAGTTGGTGCCCGGTCTGCTCAGACATCTGCGAACCGACATCACGATCGGGTTCTACCTGCACATACCGTTTCCACCCATCGAGCTCTTTTCACGTCTGCCCTGGCGCCGTCAAGTCATCGAAGGGATGCTCGGTGCCGATGTGCTTGCCTTCCAGACCAGAGCGAGTGTGCAGAACTTCGCACGTGCCGCAAGGAGGTTCGCCGGTGCGGACTCCATCGGCCGCTACGAGTTGAAGTGGAATGGGCGGTTGATCAAGCTGCAAAGGGCGCCGATTGCGATCGACACCGACCATTTCGAGCGGATTGCCAGATCAGAGCCAGTGCAAAAACGTGCCGGTGACCTGCGTCACGAGCTTGGCGACGTACAGCACATCATCCTCGGTGTCGACAGGCTCGACTACACAAAGGGCATCGATCTCCGGCTCAAGGCATTCGCAGGCTTGCTGGAGCAGACTGCCGACGAGCCGCGTCGATATGCTTTTGTCCAGGTGGCGGTGCCCAGTCGGGAGAGCGTCACTGCATATCAGGAACTCCGCTCGGAGATCGAGCAGCTCGTGGGTCGGATCAACGGAGACTTCGGGATGCCTGGATGGTCACCCGTGTCGTATCTCTACAGGAGCTTGGCGCTCGAGGAGCTGATCGCGTATTACGTGGCTGCAGACGTCATGCTGGTGACTCCGCTGCGTGACGGCATGAATCTGGTCGCAAAGGAGTACGTCGCCTGCCGCCGTGGGCTCCCCGGTGTGCTCGTCCTCAGCGAATTCGCGGGTGCCGCCGAGCAGCTCAAGTCTGCCGTGATAGTCAACCCACACGATGTCGACAGCGTGACCGACTCGCTTCGCAAAGCCACCGAGATGAATTACGGGGAGGCGAGGATCCGTATGCAGAGGCTCCGGCGCACCGTCCAGCGGGAAGACGTCTTCAAGTGGGCGAGTGATTGTCTTGCGGAGCTGGAAGCCTTTTAGGCGACTGGTGTGAATCGCCTGTTCTGGCTCGCGGGCGCCGCCGGATACGCCGGATTCGCTGGTGGGGCGAGCCGCCACGGCTGCTTTCACACCAGCCACCTAGAGGCGACGGAGCTGTCTACCGGATCAGCCGGAGCGCACCGCGGAGAGCGATCGGGATCCAATCCGGCCGGTGCACGAGTTCCCACTCGACCTCGCGCAGTGCCTTCGACAGTTCGAAGGCGTCGAGGAGCGCATTGATACCCTCGTCCTCGGTTGGAAGCACCGGCGACCCGGTGGCGGCCTCGACGTATGAGCCGACAAACTGCTCTCCCAGCATGCGATACCAGCGTTCTGCATGCCCGACGGCGTTGTCTCGCCCCGAGCTGCGGGCTGCATCGAGTGAGGCATAGTGGAAAGATCGGATAATCTCGGCGACGTCCTTGAGGGGAGGGGCCTTGAGACGACGCTCGCTGATGGGGCGGGTGTGATCCCCGCTCAAGTCGAGCACGTAGAACTCCCCATCGACAAGACGCAGTTCGTCCAAGCGGTAGTTGCCGTGGATCCGCGTCCGTCGCCCCGTCGCCGGTACCCGCCGGACCTGGTTGACGACCGACAGCATCGCCGACTCGGCGGCGGCGAGGGAAGAGAGGTCGTCTCTCATCTCTTCGGGTGCGTGCTCGACACGGCCTCGGATCGAGTTGAGGTCCTGCTTGAGCCCGGCTCGCAGCGACTGGTACAGCGAGCGCTGATACAGCGTGGTCACCGGCTCAGGGCGCAGCTCGGGCTCCTCGGTCTGGGTTGCAAGTGCCTGGTGGAACTCTGCGGTCGTCAACCCGAGTTGGGTGGCGTACATCATTGTTGTGTCGAGTGCTTCTTGGTTGTCCTTCGGGGTGCGCGTGCGGCCGTCAAGCCAGAGGCCGACCGGCACTTCGGGGGGAACCTGCGCATCCTCGACCTCGGTGAGATATGACAGGCACAGATCACGAAACAGGTCCCAGGCCGTCAGCTCGGGGTCCAGGTTCTTCTGCATCATGCCGAGGCTGAACGTATCTCCCGACTGGTATTCGAGTGCTCCGTAAACGGGCGAGAGGTTCTTGAAGCTGGTGCGATCAGTCAGGTATCTCCGCAACTCGAGGTCGGGATGGATTCCCGGCTCGATGGTGCGGAACAGCTTGAGGGTGAGGTCGGGATTGTATTGGACAAACGACTCTCCCTGGGCAGTCTGCTGGAGACGGGGAATTGTCGAACCGGTGTTCAACTCGATTTCGGCCTCCGGGCTGTGGCTCCATACTGCCCCGGTGCGGCCCAGCAGCTCCCTCCCGTCGGCGATCGCCCGGCCGAGCGCGATGCAGAAATGGGGGTCGTACAACGCATCAACCAACCGCTCCCGCCCGGAGGAGTGGTCGATGAGTGCGATTGTTGCGTCCGCCGGTATGGACTCGTCCTCCTCAGGTTGCAGGCTGACGGGCATGACGTAGCGCTGGGAGCGCCCGGCGACGTATTCGATGTCGAGCAGGGTGAGCCAGCCGGCTACTGAGCCCTCGTCGCCCGTGATCGGGATTGCATCGAATGTGGAGGCGCCGAGACGACGCCGACCGCGATCGGTGTACCAGATCTGGCGCTCGGCGTACTGTGCCAAGTACCCGGCAAACGGGTGATCGCTGCTGAAGAGCTCCTCGACGGGCCCGTCGACTCTGAAGAGATTCTGATCCCCGGTGTCCGCATCGTGACGTTGGATCGAGAACCAGTAGTAGCCGTATGGACTCAGAGTGAGCAGATAAGGAAGCTCACCGATCCAGGGAAACTCGGTATGACCGAGCAGCTCGACGGGACGCGAACCCGCGTAGTCGTTGAGGTCGAGCTCGACAAACTGGGCGTGACGGCTGAGGTTGGCAACTACTAGGAGAGTCTCGTCCTCGCCTTCACGGATGTATGTGAGCACCTGGTCGTTGTGCGGGTGGAGGAACCGGATCGATCCTCGCCCGAACACGGGGTGGCGTCGCCGGCGCCTGATCATACGCCGTACCCACCACAGCAGTGAGTTCGGGTTGGCGTGCTCGGCCTCGACGTTCACCGTTTCGAAGTGGTATTGCGGGTCGACGACGACAGGCAGGTAGAGGGACTGCGGGTTGGCCGACGAGAACCCCGCGTTGCGGTCGCTGCTCCACTGCATCGGGGTGCGCACGCCATCCCGGTCGGCAAGGAACACGTTGTCGCCCATCCCGATCTCGTCGCCGTAATACATGACTGGTGTGCCCGGCAACGACAGGAGGATGCTCATCAGCAGCTCGATACGGCGCCGATCGTTGCCGAGCAGGGGAGCAAGCCTGCGTCTGATCCCGAGGTTCAGGCGGGCTCGCCGATCGGGGGAGTAGGCGCGCCACATCAAATCTCTCTCTTCCTCCGAGACCATTTCGAGGGTCAGCTCGTCGTGGTTGCGGAGGAAGATCGCCCACTGGGCGGAGTCGGGAATCGCCGGCGTCTGCTCCAGGATGTCGATGATCGGCAGCCGGTCCTCACGTTCGAGAGCGAGAAACAGGCGCGGCATGAGCGGGAAGTGAAATGACATATGGCATTCGTCGGCGTTGCCAAAATAGGCAACTGCATCCTCCGGCCATTGATTTGCCTCCGCAAGCAGCATGCGGTCCCCGTACTTCTCGTCGATATGGGCACGCAGTCTGCGCAGCTCGGCATGTGTCTCCGGCAGGTTCTCACCGTTGGTGCCTTCCCGTTCGTGCAGGTAAGGGATGGCGTCGAGACGGAGCCCATCGACCCCCATGTCCAGCCAGAAGTCGAGTGCGTCGATCACGGCGTCTCGCACATTGGGGTTGTTCCAGTTCAAGTCCGGTTGGTGAGAGAAGAATCGGTGCCAGTAGTAGGCATTGGCGACCGGATCCCAAGCCCAGTTCGACGTCTCGGTGTCCTGGAAGATGATCCGCACGTCCTGGTAGCGGTTGGGGGTGTCATTCCATACGTAGAAATCACGTTCCGGGGTGTTGGGTTGGGCGCGGCGGGCGCGCTGGAACCATGGATGCTGGTCGGAGGTGTGGTTGATCACCAGCTCGGTGATCACATACATGTCACGGGCATGTGCCTCGTCGAGGAAGTGTCTGAAGCCGTCGAGCGTTCCGTAGCTCGGATGCACGTCGTAATAGTCGGCGATGTCGTAGCCGTCGTCACGCAACGGTGAGGGATAGAACGGGAGGAGCCAGATGGCAGTCACCCCTAGTTGTTGGAGATAGTCGAGACGGCTGGTCAGTCCTGTGAAGTCTCCGATGCCATCGCCGTTGGAGTCGGTGAAAGCGCGCACGTGGACCTCGTAGATGACCGCATCTCGATACCAGCCCGGGGGTCGGTTGATCTCAATGTCTGCCATTCGACAGAGATTAGGGTTGACGAGGGTCCGGCGGCCAAGCCCTCGTGCCATACCACTAGTTTTGAGGGGGAAGTTTGAGGGGAACAGTTCGAGGGATCAGCTTCGACTAGTTCGACAGCGGAAGACGACAAAAAGGAGCATCATGCTGCAACTCAACGGTATTGACCTCAAGAACATCGGCGACGTCTACCACAACCTGTCGACGCCGGCGCTTTACGAGGAATCGATTCGGCGCGGAGAAGCAATGGTCGGGCATCTCGGCCCCCTCGTGGTGAGCACGGGAAAATACACGGGACGGTCGGCCAACGACAAGTTCGTGGTTAGGGAGCCGTTCACCGAGGACATGATCTGGTGGGGCAAGATAAACAAGCCGTTTGACCCGGTTGACTTCGACAAGGTCCTGTACGGTCTCCGGTCGTATCTCCAGAACAAGGACATCTTTGTTCAGGATGGCTACGCCGGTGCCGACCCCAAGTACCGAATCAATGTCCGTGTCGTCAGCGAGCACGCCTGGCACAGCCTGTTTGCCCGCAACATTTTCATCCGCGAATTCGACCCCGAGGTGATCGCCTCGTTCGAGCCCGACTACACAGTCATCCACTGTCCGAGCTTCCAAGCCGACCCCGAGCAGGAGCACACCGCCAGTGAGGCGTTCGTATTGCTAAATCTGGATCGCAAGATGGTGGTCATCGGCGGAACCAGCTATGCAGGAGAGATCAAGAAGTCCATCTTCACCGTCATGAACTATCTCATGCCCATCCAGGGTGTGCTCAGTCTGCACTCCTCGGCCAACGTGGGTGCCGATGGTGACTCGGCGGTTTTCTTCGGTCTGTCAGGGACGGGGAAGACAACACTGTCGACGGAGGCCGACCGGGCTCTCATCGGCGACGACGAACTGGGTTGGAGCGACGAGGGTATCTTCAACTACGAAGGCGGCTGCTACGCCAAGATGATCCGTCTTTCCGATGAGTCCGAGCCGGAGATCTACCAAACCACCCGGCGTTTCGGAACCGTTCTCGAGAACGTCACGATCGACCCGGCCACACGGCGGCTGAACCTCGAGGAAGCTGCAACCGAGAACACCCGCGGCGCATACCCGATCACCCATATCGACAACATCGCCGAGGGCTCGATGGCTGATCATCCCCGGCACATCTTTATGCTCACCGCAGATGCCTTCGGCGTGCTGCCACCAATCTCCCGGCTCAGCCCGGAGCAAGCCAAATACCACTTCATCTCCGGCTACACCGCAAAGGTGGCGGGCACAGAACGGGGGGTGAAGGAACCACAGGCAACGTTCTCGGCTTGCTTCGGAGCACCGTTCATGCCGCTTCATCCGACGGTCTACGCCGATTTGCTCGGCAACAAGATCGCTGAGCACGATGTTCGGGTGTGGCTGGTCAACACCGGCTGGACCGGAGGAGCGTACGGCGTGGGGGAGCGGTTCAAGATCGCACACTCCCGGGCCGTGGTGCGAGCCGCCCTGAATGGTGACCTCGATGACGTCGATTTCACCAAAGACCCGGTCTTCGGGTTCGAGGTGCCTGTGGAGTGCCCGGGGATTCCGACCGAGCTGCTTACCCCGCGCCGGACGTGGAGCGACCCAACCGAATACGATGCCAAGGCGAGGCAGCTTGCGGGTCTGTTCCGCGCAAACTTCGAGGAGTTCGCCGAGGCCGCGGGGCAGGAGCTTGCGGCCGCGGGACCGGTTGGCTGATCGGTGAAGGGGTTTGCGGAGTACGAGTCCTACGACGCGGTCGGTCTCGCAGAGCTGATCACGTCGGGCCAGGTCACGTCCTCCGATCTGGTCGCCGCCGCGATCGATCGTGCCGAACGACTCAATCCGATGCTCAACGCCGTCGTCGCCGAGCACTACGAGCGGGCGAGGCGGCGGGCGGCATCAGCCGATAGCGGCGGCCCCTTCTTCGGTGTTCCATTCCTCACCAAGGATCTCGCCAATGTCGCCGGGGATGTGGCCACTTACGGATCAGTGTTCTTCCGCTCGTACCACCCGGAAACCACCGACGAGTTCCAGCTCCGGGCGGAGCGAGCAGGTCTGATCTCGATCGGTCGCACCAACTCCCCGGAGTTCGGGCTTCTTCCGACAACCGAGCCGACGCTGCACGGGCCGACCAGGAACCCGTGGGATCTCGATAGGTCGCCCGGCGGTTCGAGCGGCGGCTCAGCTGCTGCAACCGCGGCCGGCATCGTGCCGATGGCGCATTCGAGCGACGGCGGTGGTTCGATCCGCATTCCCGCATCGGCGTGCGGGGTATTTGGCATGAAGCCGAGCCGGGGCCGTATGCCCCGCTACCCGGCATCACCCGCCGACTACCTCTCTGCCGATCTGGCCGTCAGCCGGTCTGTTCGCGACTCTGCAACCCTGCTCGATGCCACTCACGGGTCGGTATCAGGCTCCGAGTTCCACGCTCCGACCCAGCCGACTTCGTTTGCTGCCGCCGTAGCGCAAGACCCCGAGGTGATGAGGATCGCGTTTGCGGACATCGACTTTCGCGGGCACGTCTCGTCACCTGAGTGTCGGGACGGGGTGGCGGAGACCGCCGACCTGCTCGATGCGATGGGTCACAAGGTGGAGCAGGCTGGACCGCGGATCGACGGCCAGTCGATGGCCGAGGCCTTCATCGTGATTTGGGAATCTCTCGCCGAATCTATCTTCACGCTCATCCTCACCGAGGCGAGCAAGCGCCGGGCGGGCCGGCTCGCTCGCAGGCTGCTGGGCGACTGGAGAGCGATGCGGCTGATCGCCAGGATCGACCGATCGAAGGCAGGACATGAATCTTTCGAACCCTTCACCTGGGCTCTCGCCGACCATTCGCGGCGACACACTCCGGCTGAGTTGACTGCGGCTCGGACAGAGCTACAGCGGGTGTCCCACGTGGTGGGGGAGTTCCTGGAGACGTACGACTCGCTGTTGACGCCTGTCGTCGCCGGCCCACCGTTGCGGCTGGGCGAGATCGATCAGAATGCGGGTTGGGACGAGTTGATCGAGAATCTGTTCACATATGTGGCATTCACCCCGATCGCCAACTTCACCGGCAACCCCGCTATGTCGGTGCCGACCTACTGGACACCATCTGGTTTGCCGATCGGGGCGCACTTTATGGGGCCGTATGGCGACGAGGCCCGGATGTTGTCTCTCGCCGGTCAGCTGGAGCGGGCGAGACCTTGGTTCGACCGCCGCCCACCGGTCTCACGCTGACAAAAGCGGGGCGCCACAATTAGCCAAGGCATTCTTCTCCCTCTGGGAGAAGTACCCGAGCGAAGCGAAGGCGGTGAACCAAGGCATTCTTCGCCCTCTGGGATAAGTACCCGAGCGCAACGAGGGGGGTTGAACCAAGGCATTCTTCTCCCTCTGGGAGAAGTACCCGAGCGCAGCGAAGGGGGATGAGGGCCTTATGAATTCAAGGTTTGGATTCAAGAACCCCTCACCTGCCTCGCCAACGTATCGGCTTCCGAGACGCCTCGGACTGTCCTCTCCCAAAGGAAGCGAGGGGACTGATTAGAGAGCAACTGTGGGTTGCGGGAAATGGAGCGGGGGGTTTGTCAGCGGCGGTTGGCGTATGCCTCACCAAAGGCGAGGTAGTGGTCTACACCTTCGGCCTGTTGGCTGATCTCGTCGGTGGTCAGGTCTCTCACCGGCTTGGCCGGGATCCCCATCGCCAGAGTCCACGCCGGGATACTCTTCCCCTCTGTCAGGATCGACCCCGCGGCGAGCCAGGATCCTTCGCCCATCATCGCTCCGTTGAGCACTCGGGCCCCGATGCCCACCAGACAATGTGAACCGACAACCGCTCCGTGGACGACCGCAGCATGGCCGACGGTGACGCGTTCGCCCATCTCGACTGGGAACCCCTCGTCGACATGGAGCACACAGTTGTCCTGGATGTTGGTCTCGGCGCCAATGTGGATGCTGTCGAGCTCGGCACGGATCACCGTGCCAAACATAATGACTGCCCGCCGAGCGACGGTGATGTCACCGTAGAGCAAAGCCGTCGGCGCAACGAACGCAGTTGGATCGATCTTCGGCGTGCCGATTACGAGCCCACCCATCGATCTTCTCCTCGCTTGGGTTGCTAGCGGTGCTGCTCAACTATGGGAGCGGGCAGATCACCAGCGCGGAGTTTTGCGTCGTCGGTGGCGATCTGTTCCAGCGTGGCACCTTGAAGCTTCTCACGGAAGGCATCCTTGGCTGCCATCCACACCCAATGGATGGCACATGCCTTCTCCCAATGACAAGGTCCACTGTCCAAGGCACACGCCGGTTCGTCGTTGGAGTGTTCCAGCGCCTCGATGATCTCGTACACCGTGATCTCCGAAGGGTCCTTCGACAGCCTGTACCCACCGGCCCGGCCGGGTTGCGAGTCGACCAGTCCACCTCGCCCCAGCTCCTGAAGCACCTGTCGCAGAAAGCCGACCGGGATGTCCATGTCTTTCGATATCGCCGGAGCGGCCTTGCCGTATGGATGGCTTTGAGCGAGGGTGATCAATGCGCGAACGCCATAGTCGGTGCGGCGAGTGGGAACAATCTTCATGGATGCAAGTGTAGGTCAATCAATAATGCGATGGCTACACATTTGGTTTCGAATTTCTGTTCGGCCCGAATTCCCGTCGGGTCTCAATCTCCGTCGGGTTTGAGTCTCTGTTAGCTCATGTCCTGCCAATCGAGGATGACCTTGGCGCACTGCCCGCTGCGCATCGTCTCGAAAGCTCTCTCGTAGTCGCCGGCAGGGAACTCATGGGTGATCGCCGGTGACACATCGAGACCGGTGTGCAGCATCGCGGTCATCAGGTACCACGTTTCGAACATCCGCCTGCCATATATGCCACGCATGGTCAGGCCCTTGAAGATGATCGTGTTCCAGTCCATTGGGGCATCCTCCGGCGGAATCCCGAGGAGCGCCACGGACGACCCGTGGTTCATCGTCTCCAGCATCTCATGTAGTGCGCCGCGTACACCGGACATCTCCATCCCCACATCAAACCCTTCGGTCATGCCGAGATCGCTCATGGCCTTGCGAAGCGGGTATTCCTTTGTGTTGATGGCCATGTCGGCCCCCATCCCCGCGGCGATCTTCAGCCGGTAAGGGTTGACGTCGGTGATCACGATGTAGCGGGCGCCTGCGTGACGGGCGATCGCGGCTGCCATCATCCCGATCGGCCCGGCTCCTGTTATCAGCACGTCCTCACCGACGAGGTCGAACGAGAGTGCCGTGTGGGTGGCGTTGCCGAGCGGGTCGAGGATCGTGCCGATACGGTCGGGTATGTCATCGGTGATCGGGAAGGCGTTGAAGGCGGGGATCGTCAGGAACTCGGCGAATGCGCCGGGACGGTTCACACCAACTCCGACGGTGTTGCGACAAAAGCGCCGGCGCCCGGCCCGGCAGTTGCGGCAATGGCCGCACGTAACGTGACCCTCTCCGGAGACGCGTTGTCCGATCTCGATCCCCTGGACTTCTGAGCCGACTGCATCTATCACGCCCACGAACTCGTGCCCGACCTGCATCCCGAGGGGTACGGTCTGTTGGGCCCAGGTGTCCCAGTTGACAATGTGCAGATCGGTTCCGCACACGGCCGTCTTGTTGATTCTGATCCGGACGTCGTTGTGACCGAGGTCCGGCTTGGGAATGTCCTGCATCCAGATACCGGGCTCATCCTTGGCCTTCACAAGGGCTTTCACGCAACGACCCCCAGCTCACGGCCGACCTTGGTGAATGCAGCCACCGCCTGATCGATGTGATCGTCGGTATGCGCTGCCGACATCTGGGTGCGAATCCTCGCTTCGCCATGTGGCACGACGGGGAAGGAGAACCCGATCACATAGATGCCCTCTGTGAGCAGCCGGTCTGCCATCTCGCCGGCGAGTTTCGCATCGCCGAGCATGACTGGGATGATCGGATGGTCACCACCCGCCAGGGTGAACCCGGCGTCGCTCATCTCGACCCGGAACCGCTCCGAGTTGCGACGCAGACGGTTGCGCAACTCGTCGGAGCTTCGAAGCATTTCGAGCGCTGTCAGCGACGTGGCGGCGATGGCCGGAGCCAGCGAGTTCGAGAACAGGTACGGGCGTGAGCGCTGCCGGAGCCAGGCGACAATCTCCTTCCTCCCGGACGTATATCCACCGGAGGCGCCGCCGAGCGCCTTGCCGAGAGTGCCGGTCAAGATATCGACGCGGCCCATTACGTCACAGTATTCCTGGGTGCCGCGGCCACCGTCACCGACGAACCCGACGGCGTGTGAGTCGTCGACCATGACCATCGCGCCATGCTCGTCGGCCAGGTCACAGATGGCAGCCAGGTTTGCGATGATGCCATCCATCGAGAACACCCCGTCGGTGGCGATGATCTTGTGCTCAGCATCCGACGCGTCCACCAACCTGGCCTCCAGCTCCGCCATGTCGTTGTTGGCGTACCGGAGGCGCCGGGCCTTGCATAGGCGAACGCCGTCGATGATCGAAGCGTGATTCAAGGCATCGGAGATGACGGCATCCTCCGGCCCGAGCAGCGTCTCGAACAGACCTCCGTTTGCGTCGAAACACGATGAGTACAAGATGGTGTCTTCCGTGCCGAGGAAGTCGCTCAATTGCGACTCGAGCTCCTTGTGCACCGTCTGGGTGCCGCAAATGAACCGCACAGACGACATGCCATAGCCGTACTTCGTGACTGCCGCGGCTGCTGCCTCGAGCAGCGCCGGATGGTTGGCAAGGCCAAGGTAATTGTTGGCGCACATGTTGATCACGCGGGAGCCATCATCGAGGGTGATCACCGCGTCCTGGGGTGATGCGATGGTTCTTTCGTCCTTGAATAGCCCTGATTCCCGAAGTTCCTCTACCTGGGTTTCGAGTTGCGCGAGAAATGCTGCGTCCATATCGCCTCCCGCGCGGATTCTATCGGGAGATCAACAGGTGTTTTCTCCGGGCGGCGACGGTCTGGGACCGGTCACGCGCAACCGGCTCGGGAAACGAAAGCTGTTCTCCGATGGTGGCAGGTGGGGGAGCAGTCTCCCGGCTCTCTTCCCGGCGGGACATGCCGAGCACATCGAGTGGGTCAGCCGGTCCGCCTTGATCTGTATCCCTGGGGGCAAGTTCGAGGGCGAAGCTGAAGTGGTTGCCATTCATCCGTCGGGAGGCTTCGATGCTCGTGCCCATCGAGCGGCTGAGCGCATTCGCCAGCGGTGGCACGGACGAAAACGGCGGCCCATTGTCGGAGACGGTGCACACAACCGTTGGTCCGTTGCCGGCGAGCGAGACGTCGATCTCAGAGGCACGGCGGGAGACTGCAGCTGCGACGAGGCTGCGGACTGCCACCCGGAACATCGCCGGGTCGGTCATGACGATATGCCGGGTGCCGGTGGTCATGATGCCGGCCCCGGGGAAGCGGGATACCACCTGTTCGATCTCGTCGCGCACGTCGACGGCGGAAGGTTCTGCGGGTGCCGGATGGGTTTCCAGCTTCAGCTCGGTGATGGCATCTTCGATGAGGGCCCGGGCGTCTCTTGCGTGAGCCCCAACCAGCCGCACGCTATCGAGGGTCAGCCTCGGGTCGGTGATGCCGTCTCTGAGGATCGACTCGCTGATCGTGACGATGCGGTCGAGGATCGCATCCTGGTCGGTCAGCCGGCACCGGACAACCCCGGTGACTCTGTCGCGGGATCGAAGGCTCTGCTCCAGCTCGGCGCTCGTGCGGCGACGACGTGAACGGTCGCGGCCTGAGACCATGCTCTGGTAGGAGCCAACCAGGGCGGCCCAGCCGGCCACACCTGCGGCGACCACCCAACGTTGCGGCCCTGTGCCTGCCACGACGATTGCCGCCAGGAGCGGGGTGACGGCCACAAATCCCAGACCGAGGAGGATGAGGGCGCCGAACCTTAGGTGAGGCTTAGAACCCTCTGGTTTTGATGCCATACGTTTGCATCGGCATTCGGGCCGGAAATCCGCAGAATCAAAAGCGGCGGGGCAACCTAGCTAGTCACCCTGGAGCCACGGCATTCTTCTCCCTCTGGGAGAAGTACCCGAGCGAAGCGAAGGAGTATGAGCCATACATTCTTCTCCCTCTGGGAGAAGTACCCGAGCGAAGCGATGGGGGATGAGCCACACATTCTTCTCCCTCTGGGAGAAGTACCCGAGCGCAGCGAAGGGGGATGAGGGCCTTATCAATTCAGGGTTTGGATTTGAAGACCCCCTCACCTGCCTCGCCAACGTATCGGTTTCCGATACGCCTCGCCTGTCCTCTCCCAAAGCCTGAATCCACGGTTGCAGATTGTCGGATCGCTCGATTAGCTCGTCACCACCGACGCTTTCCGCTCAAACACAGCTTCCCTGTTTCGGTGCACAACCAAAACTCGACATCCCCCGGGCGCATTGCGAAATCGAGCGATTCCTCCACCACAAACCGTGGATTCAGGCAAAGGGAGAGGAATGTGTTTGCCTAATCAGCCATCCCCCCATTTCGGGCGAGGGGGGAAGGACGAACGGCGACCGCAGTTGTCCGACACCTTGTCATATGATCCGGTGATCCGATGCCCAGCGGGCAAGCTCGTGACGGCTCGAGAGCTGAAGCTTGCGCAACACCGACGACACATGGGTTTCGACGGTCTTGATGGAGATCGACAGCTTACGGGCCACCTGTTTGTAGGCGAGACCGCGGGCGATGAGACGCATGACCTCCTGTTCCCGAGGGGTCAGCTGATCGAGCTCGGGATCGGCCGCGGGAGAGATGGCGCCGCCGAACGCGTCGAGCACGAACCCGGCGAGTCGCGGCGAGAACACGGCGTCTCCGTCGGCGACCTTACGGACTGCACCGGCGAGATCATCGGGGGCGATCGACTTGGTCACATATCCGCGCGCTCCGGCTCTGATCATCGCGATGACGTCCTCGGGCGAGTCGGAAACCGACAGAGCCAGAAATCGTGTCTCGGGATGACTCTGGAGAACGTTTGAGATGACGGTGACCCCACCACCACCGGGCATGTGCACGTCGACGAGCACGACGTCCGGCCGAGTCTTGCGAATGCCGGCTATGGCCTCATCGACGTCCCCTGCCGTGCCGACGATCGGGAAGTGTTCACTGAGCTCGGACTGCACCCCCGACAAGAACAGTTTGTGGTCGTCGACCAGAAAGAGCGATGTGTCGTTCGCTTTGTCTTGCCCCTTGTCTCTTGCCGGGTCATTGGTCGTGTCATTCATGGTTGCCTCTTGGTAGTTTCAGACGCACCTCGGTGCCTTCGCCGACCTCGCTGATGATCTCCGCTTCGCCGCCCTGCCGCTTCATTCGACCGCGCAGAGAGTGTTCGATGCCATGCCGGCCGGCCGGGATGTTGTCGGGGTCGAAACCCTTGCCCTGGTCGGTGACGAAGACCTCGGCGGTCTCGTCGCGCACCTCGGCGAAAACCGACACTTTGGTGGCCCCGGAATGCTTTGCGGCGTTCGTAATGGCTTCCCTGGCTGCTGCCACGAGCGATGTAGCCCCTTCGGTGATGGGCATGTCCCCAACAACGACCAGTTCGACGGGGACGTCGTGTCTTGCCTCGATCTCGCTAACAGCCGATTCGAGCGCAGCGCGGAGCTTGAGACCCGCACCATCCGACTTCGGGCCGTACAGCCAGTTGCGCAGATCGCGCTCCTGGCCACGCGCCAGGGTCACCATCCTCTTGGGGTCATCGGTGCGTTGGATGAGGGCCAGGGTTTGTAGGACGGAGTCGTGGAGGTGTGCGGCAACTTCGGTGCGCTCGTCCGCCAGGATCCGGTTGCGACGCTCCTCACCAAGGTCTCTGACCAGCGAAGAGACCCAGGGGCCGAAGATGACCATGAACCCTGCGCCGGTGAGAGCGGCGGCTGAGATGGCCGGGCCAAGCGACTCGATGGACGAGATCGTCGAGGACAGGCTGGCGATGCCGGCGAGGAGCAGAAGGGCGCCCACGACGATCCGGGTGCGGCTGGGTGCAAACCCACCCGATGCCGGGTCGAAAATGCTCGTCTTGTCCCACATCGCGGCGCCACCAAACGCGAGCAGTGTGCCCGCCCACACCACCGTGTCACCAAACCACAGGTTCAGACCGCGCATGAAGGCCATAACGCCAAAGAACATGATGGCGAGCCCGACTACCTGTCGACCGTCGGGTGGGTCTGCTGGAGTGATGTCGTCGCCGGCCTTGGCGATCGCGGTCCCAACAATGTAGACGGCGATACCGACGCCGCCCGCCAGCGTAAGAGACACAAACGCCGCCCTGACATATGCGTCGGAGATGCCGAGACGATCGGCGATGCCGCCGGCGAGCCCGAGGGCGGCACGGTTGTCCGAACGTCGCACCACCAGGCTGCGGACGCGGTTGACCGGGCTTTCCTGCTCGGCCTCCGCTGCTGTTTCTGTTGCCATTGCTTCGAATGTTGTCACAGCCCGGGGAACGGCACAACTAGGGGTCTCCCCGGCTGCGCTGAGTAGTGATCAGGGTACGGTCAGGGTATTACCCGATGTACCGCCGGGCCATCCGGTGAGATGCTTTGGGCATGGAAACGCAACAAACAACACAGCACCAGCATCAGGAGCGGCCTCGTCTCGAACGGCTCCGTAGCGATCGTGTGATCGCCGGTGTGGCCTCCGGTTTTGCCCGCCATCTCGGAATCGACGCTGCTTGGGTGCGGATTGGCTTTGTGGTCACCACGTTGTTCGGTGGTGCGGGATTCCTTGCCTATCTCGTGGCCTGGTTGGCGATTCCGGAGGAAGGTGAGTCCGATTCGGTGCTCACCACGCGAGCCCGCCATACCCCCAATATCGGAAGCTGGGTTGGGATCGGGCTCATCGTGCTGGCCGGGCTGATCCTGGTAGGAAACACCGGTCTGGTAGACGGTGAGATCGTGTTCGCCGGCGGTTTGATCGCACTCGGTATCCTCTTGTATCGCGGTGACATCGGCAGTGGATCCGACCGTGGATCCGACGATGGGCCGGACCGTGGATCCGACGATGGGCCCGACAGTGGATCCGACCATCGATCCGACCGTCGATCCGACCGTCGATCCGACCGTCGATCCGACCGTGACGATGAGTCGCCACAGGCGACCAGGCACATGCCGCCGGTGCCGGTGTACTCGAGCCCGATGACCGCACACGGTGTTGCAACCGAGATCCCCCCGACACCGCCGCCCCCGGCTGAGCCGCTCCCTCCCGCGCCTGCCTTCCAACCCAAGCCGCCAAAGCCGCGGACGCCGCCGTCCCCCCTCGGCAGGTTGACAATGGCCACCCTGTTGATCGTGATCGGTGTCATGGGTGTCGGGCAGTCTGCCGGTTGGTGGGACCCACTCGCCCGCCATTACGCGGGTGCGGTCCTCGTAATTCTTGGTGCTGGTCTTGTCACCGGCACCCTCTTCGGCCGAGCCCGCTGGCTGATAGCAGTCGGTCTCGTCTCGGCACCGCTGCTGTTTGCCGGTGCCCTGCTCGATGTGCCGCTCGACGGAGGGTTTGGCGACCCACGGCATTCCCCCGACTCGGTCACCGAACTCCAGCAAGAGTACCGGCTGATTGGCGGCGAGATGATCCTTGATCTGAGCAACCTCGAACTCGATGCCGGCGACAGTTACGAGATCGACGCCAGCGTCGCGTTCGGTCGCCTCGAGGTGAGAATCCCCGATGGCGTTGGCGTCAACGTGACGGCCGAAGTCAATGCTGGTGAGATCACGATCGACGGTGAGCGTGTCAACGAGGGGATCAACCTCGACGAGACCGTTATCTATGAGGGGGCCGGGATGATCGACCTCGATCTTCATGTCGGCTTTGGCGAGATGAACGTGCGGGAAGTGGAGAGATAACCATGCATCAACACGATTTCGACGCTGTCTCATTTGTATTTGGAGGCTTATTCCTCCTCGGTGGCATCCCGCTGCTGATTGGCGATGCTGGGTTTGACTTCTTCGAGCAGAAATGGGTATTCCCGGCGTTCCTCGTGCTCGCCGGTGTCGTCGTCCTGGCGACGTCGCAGTTCTCCAACCATCACGAGGACGACGACGAACCCACCGAAGACACGGTAATTCGGTGAAGCGTGGACAAGGCAGCCATCCCCTGGATCCGCGGAATCGATTGCTCGACGCGGGTGGGTAGGCCACGCATTCTTCCCCCCTCGGAGAAGGATGCGAGCGAAGCGAAGGGGGATGAATGTGTCGTGGCTCACCTGCCTCGCCAACGTATCGGTTTCCGATACGCCTCGCCATTCCTCCGCCCCAAACCGTGGATTCAGGCAAAGGGAGAGGAATGTGTATGCCCAGCAACCGTGGATTCAGGATTTCGGGGGGATCGACCGGCCCTGCCCCGTGCGGTCCCTCGGGATGGGGAGGCGACTAGCCGTCGATTCGGCGGACACGATCCAGGTACTCGCGGCCTCGCGGCGACAGGCGGTAGCCGATCCGAAAACTGAGGGTGAGGCCGAGGTTCTTCAGCTTGCGGATGTCCGTTTTGAACGGCTGGGTCTCCCGGCCAAACATCTCCGCAAGGTCCGGCGCCCGCCGCTCGGGGTTGGCCTCGATTGTCTCGAGATAGGCTCTGGTCCAGGGACCGTGAGAGCTTGCCCGGTCGAGGCGGTCGAGCCGCCCGGCGATCTCTTCGACGTCGGTATCGGTGAGGTCGTCGTTGTCGGCCAGCAGCGCTCTCGGGTCGGGCTCGTTGAGATACCGGAACGCTATCCGGTAGATCGGAGCGCCGGGTGTGTCACGTAGGGCTGCGACGACTGTTGCCACATCCGGATATCCCGCCGCCGTGGCGTCCCTGTCTGTGATGTCCTCGGGAGCAACGACATCGACGCTGGTGACATGGAGGCGACCGGCAGGCGTCCGGTACACCCGGCCGGCAACCACCTGGCGGCTCTTCCAGCGGCGAAACGTCACCGTCACACGTCCGCTCTGGATGGGCTCCCAGAATCGTTTCTCGAACAGCACCGGAGCATTATGGCCACCATCCTGTCTCGATGAGACAGTCAGACCTGAGCGACGGTAAGCCTGCCGGACGCTTCGGTGGCTTCCATGGCGAAGTCGAACCGGTCGCCGACGGTGCAAAGGGCGATGTCGTCCGGGTGGGTGAACCATGCGTTCCTCAAGGCATCTGCCCGTGGATGGTCGGCAACCCGCTCCGCCGCGGCGGCCACATCGGCCCGGCCCGACAACAGCAACTCCGTGAGAATATCTGCGCAGATCTCATCCTCAGCTGCGAGGTCTCTACCTGCGACCCCGGCGGCGACGATGGTGACTTCGTGAGTGCGGCCGAGAGCACGGGCGGTGGCAGAAGCAACAACGAGACTGGCTACGTACAGCGGGCTCGCCCCATTCGCGAACGCGGCCCGGGCGCACGTCGTGCCCGATGTGCTGCGATGCACCACGACCTTGCCGGCGACAAGGCCGGGGTCGGCCAGGATCTCACCCGGGGAGTTGCCGACGTCGAACCCCTCGGGTTGTGCTCCGTCGACTTCACCCATGAGGACTGCACCGGGGATCGACTCGGCCAGGGATGTTGCCTCGGCAACCGTCTCGGCGAGGACGATCGAGCGGGCACCGGCCGACAGCGCGTACGCGGCGGCCGAGAACGCACGGAACACGTCGATGACGGCGGTGGTTCCGGTCGCTTCTGCCGCCCCGGCGATTCCTCTCCGTCTTGTCACGATCATGACCGGCAGTATCGTGTTCCCTTCCGAGGAACAAAAGCCGCTCTGGGCGGGTTGGCAGCAACATGAACGATATCGCATCACTTTTGCATCGAGACGACACAACGGTTGCCATCGTCGGGGCGACCGACGACCCGTCGAAGTACGGCTCGGTGATCTACCGGGATCTCAAACGGAAGGGTTTCGACGTGTATGCCGTGAACCCGAATCGGTCGACCGTCGACGGTGACCAGGCTTATCGCAGCCTCGACGACCTTCCCGTTGCGCCTACGATCGTCAACATCGTCGTCCCTCCAAAGACCGCCCTGAAGGTGCTCGAAAAGGCTGAGAAGTTGGGGTATCGCAACGTGTGGATCCAGCCGGGGGCCGAGAGCGCCGAGGTGATGGCGTATGTCACCCAGAACGGCTTCAACTATCTGGCCAACGCCTGCATCATGGTCAAAAGCCGGGCTCGCGCCGGCCAATGAACCGACCGGTCCCGCTGGTCACGACCACATGGGGACACGGGCCCCACCGGGCGCTGCTGCTGCACGGCCTCACCTCGGCGGCCACCACGTGGTGGCGGGTCGGACCGGCCATCGCTGCGCTCGGGTACACAGTGACTGCACCCGATCTCCGGGGCCACGGCAAGAGTCCCGCCGGTGACAGCCTCTCCATCGAGGCCCATCGTGGTGATGTGGGCCTTCTCGGTGACGGCTGGGATCTGCTCGTTGGACACTCGCTCGGGGGCACGATCGCCGCGGCATTGGTTGATGCCAACCCCGATTTCACCCGGAGCGTGATCTACGAGGATCCCGCCACCGACTGGGACGCGGCTTCCGAGTTCGTGATGGAGTCGCCGGAACTGGTCGGTCTCGCCACGGCAGCCGACATCGCCGCCGCACACCCGGCCTGGCACCACAACGACGTGAGATACAAGGTGGAAGCATTGCACTCCTGCCGGCCGGATGTGGAGGTGCGGACGGTCGCCGACGTAGAGCGACGCGATATCTGGTCGGCGATGCTCAAAGCCGACCTGCCAAGCCTGGTCATCGCGGCCGACACGGCAGTCGTATCTCTGGTCTCGGAGGCGCAGGAAGCCCAGGCAGTGGGACACTCGCTTCAGGTGGTGAGGATCGCCGGGGCCGGCCACTCGGTGCACCGGGACGCACCCGCCGAGTTCATGGCTCTGGTGGAGGGGTTTGTGTCGGCCTCAACCGGTCTTATCCGCTGATGCCCGACGATCTACCGACCGCTGGTCTGTAGCGCCGCGGGGGCAAGGGGGAGCCGGAGTTCGAAGACGGTGATCCCATCGGAGCGTCGAGCGTTGAGCTCGCCCCCCATCTGTCGGGCGAGTTGGCGAGACACGGTTAGCCCGAGCCCGATTGATCCCGTACCGGGCTTGGTACGTCGTGAGCGACCGTACGGCTCGAAGAGCTTCTCGATCTCGTCGTCGTCGAAGCCGGGTCCGTTGTCCGTGACTTCAACAACTGCGGTTTTGGCTCTGACAAAGGCTCGAATGCGAATGTCGTCGCCCCCGTGACGAACGGCGTTGGTCAGCAGGTTGCGGATTATCTGCCGGAGCCGCAACGGGTCGACGCGCACCTCAATCGGGATGGCGTCTACTTCGATTGACTTGCCACCGGGAAGCCGGCCGGCCTTGGTGGCGGCCACCACTGTATCGAGGGCTTCTTGGAGGGTCGTGTCGGAGACCTCGACTCCAACCCCGCCTTCCGTGGACCTGAAGACAACGAGGAGATCCTCGACGATGTCTGCGGCTTCCCGTGCCTGGCCCGACAGCAACTCGAGGATCTCATGCGCCTCCGCCGAACCGGGCTCAATGGTGTTGTCGGCAAGGGCTTCTGAGAACCCCGATAGGGCGGTCAGAGGTGTGCGCAGTTCGTGGCTGACGGTCGCAACGAATCGGTCGCGAGCGGCGTACTGTTCCTCGTAACCTCTGCGTAGTTGGTACAGCAACCAGCCACCACAGCCGAACAGGGTGGCGACGGTGGCGCTCCTTGTCATGAGACTGTCCAGCTCGAGGTTGTCTGCGAGGCCGCCGAGCGTAGTGAGAGCGACGGTCGCGGTGCCCAGGGCAAACCCGGAGACGACGGGTGCCCGCCGGCTGATGGCGATCGCGACCAGTCCAACTATGGGAACGATCGCTATAGCGAAGTTCAGGTCGACGAGGGTGGCGGTCCCGTAATGCGAGAGAGCACCGAGTATTGCAGTGCCGAGGCCGCTCCCCACGATCGCCCAATCGGCTTGCCAGATTTTGTTGGCGATCTGGTAGGCCGCGACCACAAAGAGGATGGCATAGATCTGCCATCCCGATGAGGTGACAACGTCCCGCCGGATAATCTCGACGATCAGATCGATGAGGAAGATGGGCGGCAGCGTTGTGACCACCAGAATGAGAACAATCTTGTGGGCACGGTCGATGACCGTCATGGCAGCCGTTCGGTCGCTTGTTAGTCGGTTTACCTGTCGACCGAATCAGCTCGTTATTAGCTGGTCGACGGGGGCGTAGTTGTCGGTGAGCACGGGTGCTCCGTCGATGAAGCCGGCCAGTTGGCTGCCGCCGACGGCAACTCCTGTGCTGTCGCGGCGTGCGAGGGCGGCTTCGATCGCGGGGATGTCGAGAGGTGCATCGGAGGCGACGAGAACGAAGTTGCCGCCACGTTCCCCCGCGATGTAATCCCGCGGTGCGATCACGACGACATGTTCGAATACCTCGGCCAGGGTTGCTGTTTGCGCTCTGGCGAACCCGAGCGGGGGGTAGTCGATGAGGTTGAGTAGGTAGAACCCGCCCGGCCGCAGCCGCGCTGAGAACTCCTCGGCGAACTCCTTTGTGGTGAGATGCCACGGCACGGCGGGACCACCAAATGCGTCGCCGACTACCACGTCGTAGGCCGCCTCGGGCGTGTCGCGCAATGTGATCCTGGCGTCACCAGTATGGATGTCGAGTGTGGTGGGGTCGAGCCCCAGCTCATCACGTGCGATGTCGACCACGGCTGGGTCAAGCTCGAGAACCGTGTTGATGCCGCCGGGGTGTGTGGCGCTGATGTAGCGGGGGAATGTGAAACCGCCACCTCCAATCGACAGCGAGTCGACAGGGCCGTTTGGTAGTTGCGAGTCGAGCACTGCGGCGAAGATCCGGGCGTACCGAAACTCCAGGTACGTGGGATCCTCGAGATCGACATAGGAGTGGCGGAGGGTGTCCAACCAAAGGATGCGACCGGTCGGCCGGTCACCGTCGGGGTCGACGTTGATGCAGTAGTAGGCGGTCTCGTAGTCACAGGTGCGTGGCGCCGCGATCGACATTGTGGTCGAGAGACCGGCGAGAACAACCGTGGTGACGAGCGCAGTTCGGGTGAACGACCGGGCGCTGACCGCCGTCGCGATGCCGGTGCCGATTAGCACCGCGCCGAGGATGATTGTGATCGTGCGGCTGGGCCAGGCAGCGACCAGGACGAACCCGGCGAAGAAGGTGCCGAAGATCGCTCCGGCGGTCGACAGGGCCGAAAGCCGGCCAACCACCGTCCCAGTCTCGTCCAATGTTTCGAGTCTGATCTTGGTGACAGCTGGTGTGACCGCAGAGAGCACCGCGGCCGGGGCGAAGAAGCTGACAGAGGCGAGAAACACTATGTCGAACGGCTCCGAACTGACCGAGGGCCCCACCAGCCGGATCGCCGGGTAGGTGAAGATGGCGAGGATCCCACCGGCTATGAGCACTACCGGCAACACGCGCTGTGGCGCGTAACGGTCGGCGGCTCTGCCACCAAGCCAGGCACCGATCGAGATGCCCGCGAGGATCGTACCGATGATGCCCGTCCAAGTCTCGAGCGTGACACCGACAAACGGGGCCATCATTCGTCCGGCCAGGATCTCCAGAATGAGCACGGCGGCCGATGCGAAGAAGACGAGGCTGCGGGCGACAAGGGTCGACATGGGGGCACGAGTATCGCACAGATGCCGACTCCAGTTGTCTTGCGGGTTGACCGACAGATTCAGTTAGAGTTGCGAACCCTCGGGCGTTTAGCTCAGTTGGCTAGAGCGCTTCCCTTACAAGGAAGAGGTCGCTGGTTCGAGTCCGGCAACGCCCACAACACAGCTGTGGGGTCAAATCCACGCAGAGTGCCGTCCTGCTTGCAGAATCGCCCACTACTCAGGACTCACTAGGTCTCACGACATCCGTTGCCGTCTTCCCTCGTTTTCAATAGGCTTGTGACACGTATGTGACACACGTGGAGTGATGTGATGGGTTCTATCCAGCGCGTCGACCGTTCCAAGCCGTGGCGGGCTCGATACTGGGGTCCCGACGGGCGTCAGCACTCAAAGAGTTTCGCCCGGAAGATCGACGCCGAGCGCTGGTTGACGATTTCCGAGGCCGAGGTTCTCACGTCCAGATGGGTCGATCCGGCTGCCGGGACCGAGCCATTTGGTCGCTACGCCGAGGAGTGGATCGCCATCAAGCGCTCTACGGTTGGCGAGAACACCGCGACCACAGCTGAGTCGCTACTTCGCGCACGGGTCCTACCCACGTTCGCCACCTCGCAACTCAAGCGGATCACCACCGCCGATATCCGAAAGTGGCTGGCGGCCATGACGGACGAGGGCCTGTCGCCCTCCACGGTCTATACCTACCGGCGGGTCCTCGCCCAGATTCTCGGCCAAGCCGTCGACGACGGTCTCATCGTGTCCAACCCGGCGAAGAAGGCGAAAGCTCCCTCGGTTCGGCCGAGGCGTCAGCTCTTTCTGACCGCCGAGGAACTCCGGAACCTGGCATATGAATGCGGGCAATACGGACCTCTGGTGTGGTTCCTCGGTTGGTCGGGCCTCCGATTCGGTGAGGCGACCGCGCTTCGTGTTGGAAGAGTCGACCCCTCAAGGCGAAGGGTGCGGGTGGAGGAAGCAGCAACAGAGGTGGCGGGCCGGCTGGTCTTCGGTGCACCCAAGACCCACGCAGCCCGCACCGTCATCATCCCTCATTTCGTGATCGACACCATCCAACCGCTCCGCAGCGGAAAGGCCACCGACGATCTGGTTTTCGCGGCACCGCGAGGCGGACCGGTTCGGCTGAACAACTTCCGGCGCCGAGTCTTCGCCCCAGCGGCCCAGCAGATCAGGAAGCCTGAACTCGTCCCGCACGACCTGCGGGACACGGCAGCTTCGCTGGCGATCTCCTCGGGGGCTTCGATCATGGCGGTGCAGCGGATGCTCGGCCATGCCTCGGCCAAGATGACCCTCGATGTGTACGGCTCGCTATTCGAGGAAGACCTTTGAAGCCCTCGCCGACCGGCTCGAGGAACGCTATGCCGGTCTCGGCTACCAGCACGGAGGTTGATGCCGGGGTCCTTCGAGGTGAGGTGCCAGGGCGTTAACACCCGGACCTTGACCCTGATCGATGGTGATGATGTGGGCGGCGTCGAGGGCTTGGCGAGAGCTCGTGAAACGTCGGGGTTCGAGGAGGCGGAGGGCCAGGGCAAGATCAATGGCATGTCTATCACGGCTGGTCGAGTTCTGCCTCACCAAGCCTCTCGTTGAGGAAGCAGTCGATGTCCGAAGGTCGGTAGAGGACTCTCCTCCCGACACGGATTCCGAGCGCGCCTGGCTTCTCTCGGCGATATCGCTGTGTGTAGAGCGCACCGGGCGTGAGCCGCAGATAGGCGCAGCCTTTGATGTCCGTGATCGTGCGCCTGGCGCAGCGGGTTCGGATGGAGACGGGGAGTCCCGACATCTCAGGCATCATGGCGTCGGTCGAACAACTGCTGCAGGAGTCGGTCGATGCTGTGCCGTTCGTCATCGACCCTACGCACGTGACCAGGGTCGACCTGACCGAGATCGACTTCGAGGCACTCGCCGCCCTCTTCGCCAAGGGCAAGAAAGCCACTGCAGCGTCGAGGCTGCAGGCATCACTCGAAAAGAGGCTGGAGCGAATGGTCCGGCAGAACCCGAGCCGACTCCACTACGCCGAAAAGCTCCAAGAGATGATCGACCGCTACAACGCAGGCTCGAAGAACATCGAGGAGTTCTTCGAAGAACTGAAGAAGCTGGCCGGATCGTTGTCGGAGGAAGAAGAGCGAGCGGTTCGGGAAGAGCTGTCGGAAGAGGAGCTGGCAGTATTTGATCTCCTCACCAAGCCAGATCCCACATTGACAAAGACGCAAGAGTCCCAGGTGAAGAACGTAGTGCGAGAGCTGCTCGCGAAACTCAAGACCGAGCTCCTGGTTATCGACTGGAAACGGAAACAGTCCACCCGCGCCGCGGTACAGGTCGCGATCGACACGTCACTCGACGAGGGACTGCCCGATCCATACGACCGTGCTCTCTTCGCCCGCAAGACAGCGGCCGTGTTTGACCACGTGTTCTCTGCCTATCAAGGCGACGGAAAGTCCATCTACGAGGAGGCGGCCTAGTTGGTTGAGGTCCTCCTCGGTGTCGCAGGCACCGCGCTGCTTCACGTGTTTTTCCGTGCCGTGAGGTCGCGTTGGCCCGAGAGCTACTACGGCGTAATGGACTTCACAAGCTACCAGCTGAGTCTTCGGCTAGGGAGCTACATCGTCTTCAGATTCCTGCCGGTGATGATTGCCGCTTTCGCCGTGAGCGCAGTGGCGATCTCGGTTGATGCCAGCGGTCCGGGCGCGGCGATGATCGCGGCGGGGCTTCACGCGGTGACCACGGCTGGAAGAGCAGCGTTGATAGCCATCCGAACCAACGGCATCTTCGGTCGACGGCTGCTTTTGGTCGCACACGCGGGTGTCTTCTTCATGGTTCTTGGCGCAGGTGTGGTCGGAGGATTGTTGGGTACTCTGGACCGTCTGCGTGTTCTCGTGCCCGATGGTGATGCGCTGGTCAGCGATCTGTGGACCGCCCTCCTCGCAGGAGTCGTAGGCGCCTACTTGGTGCGGATGAGCAGTGGATCGGAAGTCGACGCGGCGGAGTTGATCAGGCAGTCGAGCCGTCGAATTAGGCCTGGTTTGGTGCACCTTGCCGATGAACTCGCGGCCGAGTACACCGCCGATCCGCACTTGGTTCGTGCCATTCTGCTAGTCGAAAACCTCCAGCGCCCGGGGTGGATCCGAGGCATCGAGAGGATGGCTGGCCGCGCTCTACGAGTCGGATCGTACGGAATCATGCAGGTGCAGTCAGGGTCTCCGTTGTCCGATGCCGACTCAATCCGAGAAGCTGTCTCGACACGATTGGCTGGTCGGCTAGTCCCCGAAACGCGCCAAGGGACACCCGACGACACGGTGCTGCGCCGACACATTCGGGCGTACAACGGCAATGACCGCTTCGTCGAGCTCGTTACGAGGGTCTACTACGAATTGAGGCTCGCTGGCAGCTAGCTTCATCCGAGATGTGGCTTGCGACAGCACGCCGCGAGCAGTCTCGAATGTCAAAGCAGGCGCGTCGCATCGTCCGACCCATACTCTTCGGCTGGGTCGACAGATCCAGTTGTCTCCCAGCCGTCCCATGTCCATACGCTTGTCATCGACAGTGGCTTGAGTCCGACGCTGTTGCGGACCGTGTCGACGAACTCCGCCATCATCCGTCCGAGGGGGGCTCGCTCCCGGCGAAACCCTTGGCGCGTCCATTGCTGGTATAGCGCGCTGTCAAGCAGTCGATCGACCTCCTCGTCTATCGATCGAACGTGCTGTGCCAGAGCGGGCGTGCCTGCTACGAGGATTTGGTGTACAGCTGAGTTCCAACTTGTCACTGCGGCGAAGAAGTCGGGTGGTGTGGCCGAGACATCCGGTATGACATCGCCAGAACCCTTCTCGATATCGTGCTCGTCTACGAACCGGCCCATCTTGTGGCGCTTCGGAACGTCCTCTAGGTAAGCGACGCTGGTTATCTCGCGTACAAGCCCCTGGAGAGCCGTGAGTGCCTCTGACGCGATCCGGACCTGAAGTTCTCTGCGCCAGTGGCGACGCTCACTTCTTCTTGCGAAGTAAACGCCACCAAGAGCGAGCAAGCCGCCGACAGTCGCAGCCAGGATGTTCTCCATAGCCCGTAAGCCTAGATCAGCCTGCAGCCGTTTTTCCGGTGCGCCCTGCATGCGCATCGGTGCCGGGGTCCGCTGCTGCTTGCACCGGTGGTTGCCCTCGTCCGAGCACGTCCGAACGGCGTGGGGGACGCCCCGAGTCGGAAGGCTGCGGCAACTGACTGACAGGACTCCTCTCATCTCTGTCGAGGGTGGAATCGTCGAAGCGACAGACGGGCTGGGTGGCGGTTGCCGTAGATTAGGACGCCGGTGCCGGTGTCGGCGCGGCGGAGGTCGGCGGTGGGGGCGAGCGGCCGGTGTCGGGTGGTTTCGGTGGTGCTGGTCTTGCCGTCGGGGTTACGGCTGCGTGATTGCTCGGTGACGGTCTGGTCGCCGATTAGGCGGCTGATGTAGTCGAGGGTGGGGGTGTCTGAGATGCCGGCGAGGACGACTTTGGCGCGGTGGTTGTTGATGACTGTTTGGGCGAAGGTGCCGTAGCGGGCTTGGATTTGGGCGAAGTCTTGCCAGATGGTGACGAGTTGGATGCCGACGCCGCGGGCGGTGGAGGCGATTTGGGCGAGGTCGGGGAGCGGTGCGATGTTGGCGGCTTCGTCGATGGCAAGGAGCAGCGGCTTCTGCAGCCGGTCGCTGGTGCGGTTGGCTCGGTCGTAGATGCGGGCGATGGTTTGTTCGATGAGGGCGGTGAAGAGGGGTCGGAGGCGGGCTTGTTCGTGGAGGGGTCCGCAGATGTAGAGGGTGTGGTTGCCGCCGTCGAGGAGCCGGTCCGGGTCGATCGTCGGCTCGCGTGTCGTGGTGGCGAGGACGCCGGGGTCGCCGAAAGCGGCGAGAACGGTCTCGGCGGTGGTGTAGGCGGAGGAGCGGGTGCGGTCTTCCCGGTTGATGGTGGCGGCGAAGGCTTGGAGGGCGTCGACACTGCGGGCCTTGTGCAGGGCTTGGATCGGTTCTTCCTCGTCTTGGAGGTCTACCCAGCGGAGCACATCGGCCATGGTGGCCCCACTGGTGGCAGCTGCATACAGGAGCGGGGCGAGGAGTTTCTGGGCGACGGCGTACCAGAAGTCGGAGTCCTGGAGGCCGCCTCGTTCCCCGGCGCGGGCGGTCGACGCGAGCCAGGCAGCCATGCGCAGCGCCCCTTGCCAATCATTGCTGGCGTGGAGGGGTGACCAGCCGGCGGTGGGTTCCGCAGTGGAGGCGACGGGGTCGAACACGTAGGTGTCTCCGATTGTGCGGCGGTGGGTGATGGTGTGTTCGAGGAGGTCGCCTTTGACGGAGGTGGCGATGACGGGGCCGTCCCATTCGAGGAGGGCGGGGATGGCGAAGCCGGTGGTTTTGCCGGTGCCGGCGGGTCCGATGACGGCGACCGAGTGTTGGGCTTCGGTGGCGATGAGCCTGCGTCCGACGGTGCCGAGGGTGAGCCGCCCCGGTTGGGGCCGAGATACGAGGAGTGGTTTGAGGTCGCGGGGTTTCGCCCATCGGGCCGAGTCCTCGCTGGTGTCTCTGCGGTCGTGGTAGTAGCGGTAACCGAAGGCTGCAACGGCGACAAGCACGAGCGCCATGGCGGTGATGGTGGCGTAGTAGGGAAACGCCGCGGGGATGAGCTGTGCCGCTCCTGCCGGCCAGGCCCGGTTGGGATGGGCCGGGTCGGTGACCAATCGCCAGAGGATTTGCGGGCTGTCGGAGAGTGGGGTGGGTGCCCAGGTGCCCGACCAGATGCGGGCGGTGACCTGCCCGGCCATCCACACCAGCGTGCAGGCGGCGACGAGGGCGCCGGCGACGACGGTGAGGATCGTCTCCCTGTCGGGAAGGGCGGTTGCCGGCTGGGTCACAGTCCGATTCCTCGCTGCTGGGTGTCGTGGCGGCGTGATTCTCTGTCGAGCGCGTGGAGGAGGGGTAGTTGGCAGGCGACGCATCGGCAGGCTCGTGGGGTGGGTTGGGTCCAGCCGTCGGGCCAGTAGGGGATGGTGGTGACGCAGCTGGTGCAGAGGGCGTGGCTGCCGAGGAGGGGGATGAGGGTGTATTCGCCGTTGACGGGGATCTGGCTGTTGCAGAAATCGCAGATCCAGAGGCTGTTGTCGGCGGGGACGCTGGTGAAGACGACGACCCCGAGTCGTTCCATCTCGGTGCGGAGGTTCGCTTCTGCGGCGACGCGGCGCCGGTACGCCTCACGGTGCGCGGCGGGGCGAACGACGAACCGCAGCTCGTCCCGGCACGATCTGCACAACCCCTGGGCGTCGACTGGGGTTTCGCCGTCGCAGCTGACGCACGCCCGGGCGCTCATCGCTGCACTCCCAGGTTGTGTGCCCGGTGTCGTCCTTGGTTGGTGATTTCGGCGAAGAGGAGCAGCCCGGCGACTTGGTCGTCGACGGCGAGGCCGTCCCATTCGTCGAGGATGGTGTTTGCGAAGGCGGCGAGATGGTGATCGGAGCGGTCGACCGCTTGGCCGATGCTGTGTCGCTCGTCCTCATCGAGGCGTACCCGGTTGCCGTCAGGGCCGGGGTTGGCGAGTGTGGCGAAGGCGTCTGCGATGCGCTGGCGGGTGAGGATCTCCTCGACCGTTGGTTGCGGGCTTGCGGGCATGGGTGGGGTCCTTTCAGTGGGTGCAGCCGTCGGTGGGGGCGGCGATGGGGCTGAGCCCGATGCCGTTCCACCAGACTTCGAGCAGCGTCTGGGGGCAGACGAGGGTTCCGGCGGGGTTGCGGATCTGGAAGTGGAGGTGCGGGCCCGTCGAGTTGCCGGTGTTGCCGGAGGTCATGATCAGCTGCCCGGCGGCAACCTCAATTCCGGCCTCGACGGTGACTTGGGTGCCGTGGCAGTACGTGTAGCGGTGGTTGTCGAGCCCGGTGATGGTGACTCCCCATCCGCATTTGCACGTGGGACACGGCTGGTAGAGGTTGGTGACGGTGCCGGGGTGGACGGAGTAGATGGGGGTGCCTTCGGGGACTGCCAGGTCGGAGGCTGGGTAGTCGTGGTGGCTGGCGCGGATCTGGTTGAGGGTGACGGTGTCGTGGGGGAGTGGGAAGGCGTAGAGGCCGTCGGCGGTGACGGTACCGTTGGTGAGGGTGAAGCTGCGGTAGTAGTCGATCCAGCCGGCGACGGTGGTGACGTATTCCTGGGAGTTGTTGTAGCGGCGGAGCGCTGCCTTGAGGTCGGTGGGGTTGGTGTAGTCGCCGGGGGCGGTGAGGCAGAGGTGGGCGACGGTGGCGAGCGCCGCGTCGTACACGTTCTGCGGATCGGCGATACCGTCCTGGTTGGCGTCTTGTCCGTAGGCGCGCCAGGAGCCGGGGAGGAACTGGGCGGGTCCGACGGCACGGTCCCAGGTCGGGTCGGCGTCGAGGAGCCCGTCGTCGCTGTCGGGGATGACGGCGGTGTTGGGGATCGATCCGTCGAGGGTCGGGCCGTAGATGGGTGGGGTGACGTCGCCGGTCGGGGTGATGGAGCGGCCACCGGTGGTGGCGTGGTTCGATTCGACCTTCCAGATGCCGGCGACGATCGGCCAATCCACCACACAACCCGGTGCGATCGTCGAGGCGTTGGCTTCGGCCGACAGGTAGGCGGAGAACACGACCGGGGGAATACCGACGGCGCCGCTGGCAGCAGCGGCGGGGGCACCGGCACCGAGCGCCACCGCGCCAAGAAGCACGACGACCATCACGAGGGTGAACGGGCTGGTGGCAACCGCGATGATCAGGACCAGCCGCCACCACCGGGGCCTGGACCCTTCGGCGAGTGTGTCGGCGAGCTTTCTCTTGGCGAGGTGGCCGGCGCCTTTGGCGATGAGTTGCCAGCTCATGCCGTGTTCCTGCGGCGGGCCTGCTGCCACGCCGCCGCCGCAACCGAGGGTGGCGTTTGGTTTCTGCGGTGGGGCAGGTTTGGTACTTCGGTGGTGGTTTCTCTGATGGTGTGGGTGACGCCGAGGCCGGTGAGGCCGCCGGATTGGTAGGGGCGGATCCAGGTGGCGCCGTGGGCGCCGCCGATTCGGTTGCCTTCGAGACGTTGGAGGGTGGAGTCGGCGAAGCGTTGGGAGATGTCGAGGAGTTGGCGGCGGCCGACGGTCATGACGGCCATGAAGAAGATGACGAGCAGGAACCTGGTCCACATCCCGCCGGCCACTGTGAGGAGTCCGTTGAGGCCGGTGACGAGGAGGGCGAGGAAGATGCCCATTACGATGACCAGGGCGACGACACGGACCAGGGCGGCGACCCAGTGCCACAAAAGCGAGCGTCCGGCGCCGGGGAACAGCCCGGCGTACAGCGCGATGGGGAGCAGGGCGATGAGGAACAGGGCGAGGCCTTTGGCGACGACCAGGGTGAAGGCGGTGAGCACGAACAGGGCCAACGCCGAGACGGCGACGACGAGGTAGAGGAACGCCCCGACGAGCCGGGAGACGGTGGCGTCCTGGTTGAAGGCGGCCTGGGCGTCGCAGCCGGCGGTTTGCATGAGTTGGCGGGGGGTGTCGTCGAAACCGTGCGGCCCCGACGCCAGCGCCTCGTTTCTCGCCGGTGCGCAGCTGGTGTGTTGGAGGGGTTGGCCCCAGTTGATGGTGTCGTAGGGGTCCCTGACGAACCCGGTCATCAGCGCGGTGCTGACCTGTCCGGTGGCGTCGCCGCCGGAGTCGGTGTCAGCGGAGAGCGAGACGATCTCGGCCGAGATGCCACCGGCGGTCTGGATTGCACCGGTGACGGCTCCCCCGAATCCCGACCCGGTCGAGACGGCGACCAGGACGGCGTAGACGATGAGGGTGAGGGCGAACTCGCCGGCTCCTGCCCCGAAGCGGCCTTTGAGGAACTGCCATCCCATGTAGAGGGCGGAGACGACCAGGCCGAGATGGGAGAGCCGCATCGGGCCCAGAATCCGGGCGTCGAGGAGGTTGCCGACCGTGGCGGCGGCGTCGGTGAGGGCTCCCTCGAGGACGAACCCGGTGGCGGCTTCCAACAACCAGATGGCGACGGCGACGAGGATCTTGGCGAGCGAGAAGACCAGGTTGGTGGCGGTGCCGACGGTGACGCATCCGATGTCGCCGAGGAACCCGTCGTTGGCGCAGCCGATGTCGTAGCGTCCGATCTCGACCACACCATCGGCCTGGCTGGTGGGGTAGTCGGTCGGTGGGTACAGCTCCTCACCCAGCTCGGTGGGTGGAGCTGGTTCGTCGACCTGTGCCTGGGCGGGAGTCGCGACTAGAAGCTCGATGGCGACGATGGCGGCGAGCAGCCAGATGATCGTCCACGCCCACCCGTCCAGAGTACTGGATCGGTGTCGATAGCGGCGTGGCGCACTGCGAGGATCGCTCACTTCGCCACCCCTTCCGCTGTCGCCGGCGCGTCCCCGGGACTCGTCAGCGAGGGCCAGGGTCCGACCATCACCCGCCCGGCGGTACCGGGGGTCGTCGAGAAGGCGTCGGCAACGGTCGGGTCGTCGGGCACGGCGATGCGGACCAGACCGAGCCGACCATCCGGGTCGCGCATCAGACACTCACCGGTACCGAGCGAGGTGACCGTTGCCAGGTTGTCGTCGCGGCCGTCGGAGCCGAGGAACCGCAACGCCCCCGGCGCTGACTGATGGGGTTGACGGAACACCATCCGGTACCCCAACAACGCATCAACGTCCTCGGACGGGTTGTCGGTGTGGCCGGTGAGGTCGGTGGGGAGCTGGCTGAACGCCCACACCGCCGAATAGTGCTTGCGGCCGTCCCGGATCAGATCCATCACCAGCCGATGGCCCTGCGCCGACGAGGTGAGGGCGTGGGCCTCGTCCAGTAGCAGCGCGGCGAACCGGTCCCTGCTGCGGAACAGGACCCTCCGTGAGAACGCAGCGACCAGGTACAGGATCGCCTGGCTCAGCAGCTCCTCGGGGAGTTGGTCGTCCCGGGCGGTGCCGGTGCGGGGCAGGCGAAGCCCTGGAATGTGGAAGCACACATAGTCGCCGCTGAGGTCGACGGCCGGTCCCGGGTCGTCGAATACGAGCCGCCCGTACGAGATCCCGGCGAGAGCGGCCAGCTTCTCGGCCACCTCTACCCCCGGCCCATCACCGAGGTGGGTGACGAGGTCACGCAGACGCGGCCGTGTCCCGGTTTCGGCGGCCGACTCGAGGGTCTCCTGGGCGGCGCGATAGCAGTGCGCCGCGGCGGCCGAGCCGGGTGGGGTGGCCGTGAGCAGGGTGATGAACCCGACGCCGTAGCGCAGCCGCAGCTCATCGGTGTCGAACACCTGAAACGGGTCGAGCCCCACTTTGGCGCCCGCTGAGATCTCCACGATCTGTGTCTGGCCGGGGAGGACGGCGGCGAGTTGTCCGTATTCGCAGGCGTCGGTGCGGTCGACGACGACCACCTGGCCGCCCATCGCCACCGTGTTGTAGGCGAGGGTCTTGGCGAGGAAGCTCTTGCCCGACCCGAGCTCACCGATCGCCGCCAGCGACCCGGATCGGTTCAGATCACGCGGCCCGTACGCCGGATCGAGGAACACCGGCACCCGGTATTGGGTGTCGAGCGAGTGGCCAAGGAGCATCCCACCCGGGTCGCCCACACCGGTGCCGGCGAACGGCATCGCCGACGCCAACCCATCCGGCAACAGGTCCTGGGCGTACTCGCGCACCACCGGTGGCGATGCGGCGCCGGGGAGCATGGCAGTGAAACAGGCGAGCTGGGCGCCGGTGGGCCGGTAGAAGTTGAATTCTGCCGCCCGGAACGCCGCCTCGAGAATGCCGGTCCGGTGTTCCACCTCGGCGAGGTCCCGATGGGCGACGGCGACGATGGTGGTGGCTCGGAAGGCTGGGAGCGCCGGGTTGGATTCGAGGCGTGCCCGCTGCTCGTCGACCATGTCCATCGAGCTGGTCAGGGTGGTGGCGGGGCCTGCCGGGTCGCCGCCCGGTTCGGTCAGTTGCCCGACCAGGTTGCGTTTGGCCCGTAGGGCTCGCCGGCGGGCCGCCTGGTTGTCGACCTTCTCGATACGGAGGGCCCAGTCGACGGGGAAGGGGAGCTGGTCGTCGAGATGCCACAGCCACTCGCCGGACCCGTACGGGAACGACCAAGAAGCCGGCAGCTCGGCGAGGCACGAGAACGCCTGATGGCCGGTGCCATAGTCGGGATGCTCGACCGTGAGGTATCGCCAATGTGCTGGCCGGTTGGGGTCGTTGCGGCGGCCACCCTCGAAGTAGACGGCGTCCCGATCCAACCGCACCACCGACACCCGATCCCGGCTCCCGTCACGGGCGAGTGGCGGCTCGGTCAGGCCCCGCAGGACGGCCCGCTCGAACAGCCACCGCACCTCCGCCGACTTCAGTGGTCGGAGTTGGAGGTGCTGTCCGAGTTGATCAGCCAGCGACCGGCTCGCCGCCATCGCCGCCGCGACCCGCCGCCCACCGGGGGATGGCGGCGGAGAGCCCAGCCCGGTTGAAACCTCAGCCGCGGCCGCCCGCAGCCGATCGACCAGGCCCCGGGTACCGCCGGGCTCGGGCAGGTGGACGGCGAGGAACCAGAGCCGCTCGACAACGGGATCCGCCGAGAGTCGCAGCGCGGTTCGGCGAGCCACCGCGGCCCACCCCGACGGTTGTCCCGTTTCGCTGCTGCCCCGAATGCGCCGTTCCAGTTCGTCTTGGGAGACATGGGCGGCGACTGACAGGACCAGTGAGTGGGTGGGGAGGCCAAGCAGCGCCGCCACGGTGCGGGCATGGGTGTCCCTGGCGTCACGGGTCGACCGGTGCGGGTAGGCGAACGGGTCCACCTCGAAACAAGCCCAAGCCGCACCGTCAGTGCCCCACACCAGATGCCCGGTGATACCACGCACGGGAAGCGGGCTACCCATTCGACACCGCCATCTGGTGTGGCCGAGGGGCGACAACGACACCCACCGAGCGTGCTCGCTTCGGTCGGGGCGGCGTGATCGGTGCTCCGTTACGTACCCCACGTCGACATGCTGGCGAGACCAGCACTATGACGACACCGACCGCCACCAAGAACGGGGAGCGGCCCTCGACCCTCCAATGCCGCACCGCCCACCCCGACCCTGCCACCGCCAACGCGAAGACGGTCAGGTTCCCCACCGCACCGAGGTGAGCCCACACCGGACGCGTGACAAGCAGCGACCCGCTCGCCGCTGCGACCGCACCCAGCTGCGACGCCGACAGCGCCCACGGCAGACGCCAACCGGCGACATGGCCGATGATCACCGGATGCCGCAGCGCCTGCGTGTACGAGAAGTAGACGTCTGTGTCCATCGCAGTCACACCGATCCAGTTGACCGTGGGGCGAACACAACTGTGTGGGCCGGTGGGGCGAGGGCGCCGACATCCTCGGCGACCTTGTTCTGCAGCCAGTCGGTGGCGTTGATGGCGAACAGGACGATCGCTGCCAGGATGATCACCCCGATCACCGCCGAGACGGTCCGTTTCACCAGCCACGACCACAAGATCATCCCGATCGCGATCAGCACCGCCGCCGCGACCGCCAGATTGGTGAGATTCCCGACCACGTTCTGTGCTGTATCAATCATGTTGTTCGTCCTTTCAGTCGGTGTCCGTTGTTGCGAGAAGGGGAGCGGGGAGGAGGTCTGAGACTTCCCAGCGGCCGTCACGCTGGGAGACCAGCAGCGAGTATTCGAGGAGCTGTGCCCGGCCGTCGGATCCGGTGCCACGGACACGCGCGGAGACGGGAGTTGCGCCGCCCGACGGGTCGGACGATGCGGCTGCGATCACCTCGACCTCGACGAACGGTGGAGGTTGGACCGCGAGGATTTCCAGCGCGGGCGCGACGAAACGGGTTGGGTCGCCATCACCTGCCAGGTATGCGGTGAAGAACTGGGCCAACAGCTCGCCGACTCCCGGGTCGACATCGAGGCCATCAAGACGGTCAACTAGCAGTGCGGGTGTTTCGACGTCGGATGGCGCTGCGATCAGGGAGGGGAGCCCTGTCGCTGTCCAGCCGTTCCCGGTCTCGGCAACCCCGACCGAGAAGAACCGGGTCCCTACCGGCGCCGAGGTGGTTGTCCCGTCCGGCTCGGTGATATGTGCTACGACGTCGGCGCCAATCGTCACCGCGTAATAGCCCGGGCCTACCTCCTCCGCACCCAGGCTTACGGTCCGGGTCGCCGACCACGATTCGGCTGGGGTATCGGTGGAGGGGCGAGTGCCGAGTGGCGATTCGGCACTGCCGGGCGAGTCCCCACCCGCAGTCAGGTACGCGGCAACGAACAGCTCTGCGAAACCCTCCGCCCCGGACGTGTCGAACGCAGTTTCGGTCGCGGGTCGAGTGGCAACCGCATCGACACGAGCATCCAGCGACGCCAGTCGCCCGGCGACGATGAACGCGCCGGCGGGCCCGGACACCACCAGCAGCCACAACACGACGTGGAGGATTCGCACCGCGACCGCAGGGCTCACCCAGTCACGGGCGCTCCCCCCGGAGGAAGCCACACTGTCGGCGCCGGCGGTCATGCCAGCCCCATCGATCGGTCCGACTGGCGGCTGTCCCGGCGGGTAGTTCCTAGCTGTCGGCGAAGAGCCTCGGTGCGAGCCTCCTCGGCCCGCCAGTATTCCTCCTCGAAGAACGTGGTCACCCGTCCTGCCAGTTCACGAGGTGGCAACATGCCGCCGGTGTTCAACAGGTCGTCGAGCAGATCGCACCAAACATCCCACCCACTGCGAATGCGCCGATCCAGCTCGACATCGCTCAATTGACGAGCGTCCGGGTCGGGTGCCCGTTCGAGGGCAGCCAGGTGCCGAGAACTCGATTCGTGCGAGAAAGCCATGAACTTCTCCTTCCTGTTGTGCCGGTGTGGGTCGATCGAACGGGTAAGGGGCAGGCGGGTGACCGGGACGCGACAGCTTCTTTCACGTCCATGGGTCACAGGGCCAGACTCAGGCCGTGGCGCACCCGACATTCGGCTCGCAAACGTCTCTGCCGCAACGTCTGGGGATCCACATGCTCGGAAGACGCCAGCTCGTCGATCGAAAACCCACCGGCGCGGGACATCACAACCAGACGCGCCGCGCTCTCATGGACGTGTCCTCGCTGCCGCACCCACTCCACCAGGGCCTCGATGCGGCGCTCGTCAGCTGATGCGTCGGGGGTCTCCAAGCCCGCTTCGAGGTTCCGGTAGTCCTCGACGAACACCACCGGCTCCGAGCGCTCCCGGACAGCCGAACGCAGAACCCGACGCCTCGTGTTGGTGTAGATCCGGAAACTCGGCGGTGTCCCCGCTGGTTCCGTCGCGCACCACGAGATCACATCGAGTGCGGTTGCCACCACCCGAGCGGCACGCTCCTCAACATCCCATCCTCGGATGCTGGTGATCAGGCTCTTTAACCCAGGGAGGACCACCTGAAGCGCCACCCGCCGAGCGAGGCCGTCCTCGACGGCTCGCTCAAGCAGCGCGGACAGGACCCGATCCCGCTCCGCCCAACTGGTGACATCCCGCCGCTGCGCAGCCGCCAGCAGCTGGTCACCGTCGTTGAACGTGAGTCGCGAGTCATCAGCCGACCAGTCCCGAATCCGGTCACGAAGCCACCGCGACTGGGACAAGATCCGCCACTCCGCATCGAGCCGACGGATCAACTCGCTATCCGCCGCCTGCGACCGTGGCGCGGCACCCACGTGCTGCTCCTCTCGTGTGTCTCACGTGCGGAGCGTCCGCGCGAACCCTGTCACCAGAGTGTCAGTAACCCTGTCAGCGGAGTGTCACCGGCCCTGTTAGGGAGTGTCAATCAGGTCCCGGCGGCCATGGTGGGCCCCAGAATCGGTAGTGCGTGCGAAGGGCGTTGTAGCCGGTACGGGCGGTGTGGTCGTCGAGCAAGCCCTGCCGCATCGCTTTTCTGATGAGATCGAGCGTCCATACGTGGGTGTGTCCGCCCAGTGCCATGTAAGCGACACGAGCGTCATCGTCGTCGGAAGCGAAGGCGAAGTCCCGATTGGTGGCGATGGCTATGGAGACTGCTTCACCAGCGTCGAGACGCCTCGCTCTTATGCCGAGGGCCTGACGCCATGCCCTTTCCTCGCGGTCCTGTAGGCGTACCGCCACCGCGAGCTCGTCGCCGGTTGGTGTGAGCACGGTCACGTCGACGGATCGTCTATTGAGTAGGGCGTCTAGGCCCACAAGCGCCACTGTGGCGGCTGTTGCGGCGGGTGACCCCGGGTTCCGAATGCTCTCGTCCTCAATCGACGCACGGATTCCCTCAAGTTCGCCTGGCTCATCATCGGCGACGCCCATCACACCATGAGCGACGTAGACATTGCCACCGGCGAGTGCCACGAGCTGGTCTGCCCATCCGAGGATGCCAAAGTTGCGAAGTACAGAGGCGTCTGCCAGCACCGTTCACCCTCTCCGCTTACGAGAAGCGGGCTCCGCCCTCGATCTCCTCCAGCGCTAGCACTTCCGAAGCGTCGGCTCGGGGACGGTCCAGGAGCTGAAGGATCTCCTCGGTGCTGACACCCAGAGTCTCAGCTGCGTCGCCTCGGGTCATCACGCCCTTGGCGATGGCGCTGCTCACGAGTCGCAGCATTCGGCGTGGGATCCGGTCGAGTGGGTGGATTCGGTAGTCGCCGAGGTCGGCAGGGTTGACCTCATAGCCGAGGGCGAGCGCCAGCCTGCTCGGTGACACCTCCCGGAGGTCGTGATACACCTGCTCCGAGATCAGCCGCTGCTGACGGAGCCGGACGAGCAGGGTGGCGTAGCTCACCCCGAAGTGGCGCTGGAGGTGCACCGCAGCGATAGGGTCGCCGAGCTGGTCGGCGCCTCCCAGATCCTCCACCGCTCCGATGAGTGCGTCTTCGGGGACCAGCAGTTCGCCAGCGAAGAGGTCGGCGAAGCGCTCCCGGGACTCAGGTGCACCGGGGAAGGAGATCCACACGTCCGCTGACTGGGAGTGGAACAGGGCGTGGGCCAGCTCGTGCGCCACGGTGAACACTTGACGGCCGAAGGTCATCTCCGAGTTGGCCACGATGCAGAATCCGGCACGCGGGTGGTTGTAGAAGAACCCGGAAGGCGAGTGGTCCTGGCTCTCACCGAGCCGAAGGCGAAACACAAGCGCCCACTCGTCGACGATGGTGAGCAGGTGGTCGCCGACCGGTCCCTCCCCGAGACCCAACACCTCCCGTGCCTCCCTTGCCAACCGAGCCGCCTCCCGTCTACCCGCCGTTGGGCGCGCCGGAGGAAGCGGACTCGCGCCTCGACCAGGGGACTGTCCACCGATGTCCTCGACCAGATCAACGTATGCCCCGACCAGCGAGGAAAACACAGCCATACCCGAGCGAGCGTTGTCGCCCAGCTCAGCCGGTGCGGCGCGGAACAGCACCTCAGTCGGTTCAGGCTGACGGTCCGCACCTTCGAGAAGACCGGCAAGCGTCAGGCCGTACAGCCGAGCGAGACCACTCAACACAGCGAGCGACGGCTGCCGGTCGCCCGTCTCGTAGTAGCTCAGCACCACCCGGTTCAAACCAGCCGCCTCGGCTGCCGCCTCCTGCGTGAGACCGGCACGCTCGCGAGCTGTGCGCAACACCTGTCCGATACCCCCAAGTTCAACCGGCATCCCGTCGACCTCCCGCGTTGCCTCGTGTTACAGTGCGTCGAACGATCACTGCGAGTGTAACACCTCGCGGCTAGAGTGGACATGAAACATGCGAGGTGCGAGCAGGATCGACCCCGATCGGCTGCGCCTCGTACCATTCCGGCTATCCCTTCGAGGAGGTGACGAATATGGCACATCGAAAGACCACTGGTAGGAAATCGGCCAGCAACGCTGGAAAGGTCCTCGCCAGCAAGAAGTCAACCAAGGCTCAGAAATCGGCCGCGGCAAGCGCGCTCAGCCAGACGAAGAGCAAGAAGAAAGGTCACTGACTCTGAGCCTCACCTGCCCGTTGAGCACGTGGACTTGCGTCCCCCGATGGCCCCCCGGCATTCACACGACGCTGGGGGCGCCGTGGCTGGTGTCGCCGGCCGCCGGCCGCCGCGGGCGAGTCCGACCGATGGCGCTGGGTTCGTGAGGGCAAGCAAGGAGCAACTGACCGGCGGCGCGGGTTTGAACGAGGTATCCGCCAAGTTCGCGCGCCTCGGGTGGGGCCCGGTTCCGAACCACGAGCATGACCTTGGAACGGACCTGCTGGTTGCAGCGCGTGATCGGCGGCGATTCGATCGAGGCTTGATCGTGGGCGCACAGGTGAAGGCTGGGCCTAGTTGGTTCACTGACGTGAAACGCGGGAAGCGCGGAGAACCGGAAGGCTGGTGGTACTACGAGCCCGGCACGAATCACTTCGATGACTGGGTCACCCATGGGCTGCCGCACCTGTTGGTACTGCACGATCTCGATGCCAATGTGTCGCATTGGGTCCACGTGACAGCGGACCGAGTAACCCGCACGGGGAAGGGGTGCAAGATCTTGGTCCCGGCGTCACAGACGATCGACGACGATCACCTGGAGGAGCTGCTTGCCGTGGCCGCTCAGCAGAAGGCCGCGCCGGTGGTCGAGGGGACGGCATTCCACGCCTCGGCGCAAGCAGTGGCGCCCGGTCGGCGCCTTCGGCACGCTCTCATCGCTCCTCGGCTCGTGGCGCCGCATCGGAATGTCGGTCACTCCAAGCCCGTGACGCCGGAGGAGGCGCTGGCGTTATGCGCGCAGGGACGTTTCCGCGACCTGAAGCTGTTCTCCGGCCGACACAATTCGGTACCGGACCCGGAAGCTCCGTACGAGGGCCCAGACTGGAGGTGGGCCTTCGTGCGAGCGGTGTGGGCATCGGCGGCTGATGAGAACTTGGAGCCTCTCCGCCTGGTTCGAGCCTCGGCGGTGGACAGCGACGCGAAGGCGGCGAGTGGCGTTCTCTTGGCATGTCTTTTGCGACGGGACGAACGGCCGAGCGAAGCGCTGGAGGTCCTCAACTCGCTTCTCGGAGACGACGACCTGAGTCCGGTCGACCATGGCTGGGTTCTCGTGCAACGGTCCCGGATTCGTGCCGACCTGGGGGATCTCGTTGGTGCACGGGCGGATGCCGCCGAAGCGCAACGCTCGTTTCAAGGCGACGCCGACGACGTAACCGCGTCCGCCCTCGCTGCAGCGGCAGCCTGGCACCTCTTTGCCGCCGCAGGATTCGGTGCAGGGGACATCGCAGCAACGCTAACTGCCTCGGACACCGCCGTCTCTTGGTGGCGATCGCAGACATTGTCGTGGGCGCTGGACGAAGCTTCGAGTCGGGCATTCAGGGCCTGGTCACAGACCACCGGCACCCACTGGTCCTTTGAAGACGGGCTCGCAATCAACCTATATGCCGCGGAGATGAACGCAGATCTAACGGGTGAGCACGCAACCTGGCGAGCCGTCGCTGGTCTCGCTTCGCGTCAGGAACTCATGGTTGGCGGATCAGCGGACGGGGAAGCCGACATCGCTGGCGCACTCAACGGCCTGCGGCTGAGCGGCGATCACGCATCGCTGATTCTCGCCGTCACCCATCTTCGCGATGTCGGCCAGATCGAGACAGTAGCCGACGCGGTCAGCAGGATCCCTCCGCGAGGCTGGACGCACACCACCGCTCATGCCAACTCCAGTTTCTCGCGCTCGCCGGCGACCTGCTGGACTCCGACGAGGCTGACGCCCGGATCGAGATGCTCTTGGCCCTCTTCGCTGGCGATGCCAGCGAGTTTGTGGAGCGTGTGCGGCCCACATTCACGGTCAACCTCGAGGTCGCGAAGGCCATCGCCGGTGTGCTGCCTGCCGCCAGCCGCACTGCACGAGGTCAGGTCGCTGCACTTCTCGCATCGCAGCCTGGACCCATCGATGAGTTGCTGGCGCCACCGCTCACGTCATGGATCCGCGAACTCAAGAACGAGAGTCCTAACCCGCAGCTTCGTTCGGGCCTACGCTCACTCGGCAAGGGCGACCACGGCCCGGTCGGCGCAGCCAGTCTGGCGTGGCTCGCGGACCACGACGATGATCATGCCAAGCAGGAAGTCGTTGCCAGGGCCATCGCAGGGGACCTGAATGCGCTCGCAACGATGGGCGCGGTGACTGTCCTCACCTCCGCAGACGCCGAGAATCTGATCGAGAAGTTCGAGTCGATGGTGGGTGGGAAGCTCCAGCAAGCAGCCAAAGGAGCCAGGACCTTCGGTGGTGTCGACGCAGGTCGAGAACTCGCTCTGTTCAACCTCTGGTTCCCCGACGTCGCGCGATGGGAACCGCTGCTCAGCCTGCTCACAGACGCCAAAGTGATGTCGGGAGACAAGAGGGGTGCTCTTGAGCTGATCATCGAACTCGCCGACCGAGTGCCGTCCAGGGTGCGAGATCGACTGGCCGCCAGCGTTGATGCGCTGGCTTCCTCGCACGCAACTGATGGCATTGGCGATCGGCCGATTGGAGGACTCGCGACAGCTGTCGGGATTGTGACAGATGCTATCGGCGACGACGAGGCCGCTGTGGCGGTCGCTCACATGGCCGTTGGCACGCCGCAGGAGCGGTCCGACGCCGCTGGCCTCCTCGGTCGGGGCTGGTGCGACCGAATGCGGCCGATCCTGGCCGCATTGGTGGCCGATGACCGTGCGGCCGTGCGCGTGGCGGCTGCCCAAGCGGTTGGACGCCTTGCGTCATCCCAGCCAGACGCCGTCGTTGTGGCGCTCGCCCGTCTGCTCGCCAACGATTCTGGAACGGCCGTCCCGTCAGCTCTGGTGGTCGGCCTCTCGCGGGGTGAACGGACGACCGACCTGGGGCGGGAGATCGCGGGTCGACTACTCGAGCACCGGTCCGCTCGCGTCCGATCGCTCGCACTCCGATTCCTCAACAGGGCCGCGTGATGCACCCGCGGGCCGGGCACGGCACTTTCGGCGCATGACTTCGCGCCAACCTCCAGGTCGCCCGGCGGTGCGATGTCGCTCGGCGGGCGAGCGAGGTGTCCGTCAACTGTCCGTCAGAGAACCGGAAACGACCATAAACGACGAGAGTTGATAACAGGCGAAATCCCTTGCCCTGTGGGGGTTTTCGCCCGAATCGCCTGCAGCACAAGGGCCCCTGTTCTGCCTTCACACGGCAGAGGTCGGCAACCGGCGGGTCAGGGGTGGTGCACGGGGTGTTTCCGCAACCAGTCGAGCAGGATTTCTACGGATATCTGGTATGGGCGTCGAGCGATGATGGATTCGGTGGGTATTGTTCCATCGCTCAACATGCGCAGCATCATCGGGTAGCTGACAAGCAGGAGCTCGGCTGCCTCTCCGGCGGAGATGAGCTTGACTTCGTCGCCGTCAACGGCCATTGGATGGATTCCCGATCGAGTGTCCGTAGTCCGGTTGTGTTGGTGTCATGGCCAGAGCACGTTCCAGGTGTTGACGGGTGGGCGGCTCGGCGTCGTGGTCGAAGTGGCGTGTCCTGAGGCGGTTCTCTTTGGCACTGGACGCTTCGACATGGTGGCGTTGTAGGGGCCACGAGCGTTCGCATCGACATAGACCGGCTGGTCCAAGCCGACATCGACGGTTGTGGTTGCCGGTGTGCCGTTGACGATCGTCAGTTCGGTGGTGGCGGCGGGTATCCAATACATGTGCATATGTAGGGGTGTCATGCGTGTCGTCGCCACCACTCGTAGGTGCCGTTGTATGCCCACCGGCCTTCGGCTGGTCCCGTACGATGCTCGAGGTGTCCCTCCTTGGCTAGCTCTGAGAGCCGGGCTCCGAGATACACGGAGTCGGAGTAGCGGGTCGCTGGATGCGACGGGTCACGCCACCGGTGCCCGTACTCGCGGATCGGTCGGGCCAAGTCTTCGGGGTGTTTGTGGGGAATCGATCCTCGACCGTCCCGTACGACACGAAGTCCTCACCGGGAACGACACTCTCGAGGAGTATGTCCCGGATGGATGGCTCGGCGCCGATCCCCTCGTGTGGCGTGGATCGCCGATGCGTGGTGGGTTCCCAGACTCGATGCTCGTCACCGTGAAACGGGTTCGTGCACACGACGTAGGTTCTGCCCGTCGCCGGTTCGTTGGGATTGGGTGTATTCGCCGGAGGCGCAGACCCCGCAGTGCTGGACCATAGCCGGAAGTCTCGCATGTCGGTGGGTGAGATGTCGAACGTACGGGTCGCCGGGTGGGCGCGCCCCCGTCCGGGTCAGGTATCGCCGGCGTCCGTCTGGTGTTGTGTGAGACAACCGAATACGACCAACACCGGGAGTGAGCCGCAGATAGTCGGCCGTCTCGTCAAGCGCCGATAGCTGCGCCATTAGGCGAGACCTCGAGCTCGAGCCGCATCGCTTAGCTGCCATGCAAGGCGGTCGTCATCCATCGGGCGATCATCGCGTGCAACCCTGTCGTCAGAGTGTCATGGCGCTGCAGGAAAGGCCTTCGGTCACGGTTGGAGGGGGTTTGACAGGTCAGCTGACATTCTGGGGCGTCACTTCGGCTCGGATAGTGAGGTCCGATTCGAGCCGAACACTCTGTTGCGTGATCGGTGTCCTCGAGGAGGCCAACATCGATGCATAGAGGCCAGCTTCGCAACACCGAATCTGCTTAGACGACTGCTCATCGTCTGGATAATTGTGACTATTTCGAAATGGTCATCAAGATTTACCTGCAGTTTCGCCGATCAGCTTTACGTGAAGTACGTCAATGAGGCCTGTTGGCTGAGTCGACCCGATACCTGATCTGAAGGGGGAAACCCGTGTTCCATCGTGTGCTGTCGCGCTCAACGTCCGATGTATCCGACCTGGAGAGTGGCCGTCTTCGAGCCCTTGTTGTGTGGCTTGTGTTGTCGTTGGTGGTGGCGGTGTTTGCGCCGGTGTCGGCGGAAGCGTCGGTGACGATCGTTGAGGTGCAGTCGGTGTCTGGTGCGGGTTCTGCTGCTTCGTTTTCGGTGTCGGCGGGTTCGACGCCGACGGTGGGGGATTTGTTGGTGATTGGTACTGCTGGTGGTATGCCGATCTCGAACGGTGGGTCGTGGACGAAGGTGGTGACGTCTGCGACTCAGTATGACACGGTGTCATTGTGGTACAAGATCGCCGACGGCACCGATGATGACAATGTGGTGTTCACGATGACCCAGGCAAACCAGTATGCGTGGGTGTTTGCCGAGTATTCGGCACCGTCGGGTTGGGAATCGACTCCGGTTGCTGTGACCGGTTCTGAGCAGATGAGCGGCGGCACCGCTGATTATCAGGTGGCGTCGGGTACAACTGCGACGCCAAGCGGTAGTGGTCTTGGGGTGGCGATGTTTATGGCCCGCAACGGGGCTGGGGCCGTGCCGGATCTTGTCTTCTCCGGTGATTACAGTTTGGTGGATCGTGCCGGTACCCAGTATGGGAATCCGTGGTCTATCGAGGGGTTTATGGCTGCCGACACCGAAACGTCGGTGACGGCGCAGTCGACGGTGGCGTCATGGGATACCGCTGAGACCCGTGTGGACCGGGGCGGTGTGATCGCGGTGTTCCAACCGGTCACCTCTACCCCAACCGAATCACTGACTGTTTCCTCATCGGGCGTCGAGCTGTTGTCGCCTGTGGTGCCGGTTGAGCCGGTGGTGGTGGCTGGTTCGGGTGGTGTCGATGCTTCGTCGTCGTTCAGTTTCGATGTCGGCATGGCGGGGTCGGATCGTGTGGTGGCGGTGTATCTCGACGTTGAGGGTTCCGGTGCCGACGCATCTGGGGTGACCGTCGATGGTATCGGGGCGACACGGATAGCGATCGCTAACAACTCGAGTGGTGTGGGGAACCATTCGGAGTTGTGGTATGTCGACGAGGACGACCTCGACACGACCGCCGGTGTGGTGACTGTGGCTGCTCAGGGAATCAGTTCGTTGTGGGGTATCGAGGCGGTGTTGTTGACCGGCGCCGACCAGACCGGCCCTGCCGATTGGGCCGTGGACAACACGTCGGTGTCGACCGACACGATTGTCCCGGGCGGGATCGACGTCCCCGCCGGTGGCGCGGTTATCTTTGGTGGTGGTGAGGGAACCCAAGCGCTCACCGTCACAGGTGTCAGTTCCCCGCTGTCGCTGTTGGAGTCACACGACCCGGACTCGGCGGATATGTTCCTCACCGCCGGAGTCGAGGCCGACCAACAGCTCGAAAAGACCTATCAGATGACGCTGTCGTCGACCCACAATCGCGCCTCTGGTGTGGTTGCCTCGTGGGCGCCGGCCCCGTCGGATGCGACCGTGACCGAAACGGTGGACGTGTCGTCAACCGACGCCGGGCCCGCCACCTACACCGTGTCCGATGACGCCGATTGGCTCACTGTGGCACCCGGTAGTGGACAAACCGACGCGACCCTGACCTTGGGAGCCGACCCGGCCGGGCTATCGGTCGGTGACCATCTCGCCACGGTCACTGTCACCGCCCCCGGTTACAACCCGGTCACCGTCGATGTCACCTTCACGATCACCAACGCCACGCTGGTTGCGGCTGAAACCACTGTTGTGTTGGAGGCGGATGAGGGTGGTTCGGATGCGACCCATGATGTTGGGATCACGGTTTCTGGTGGTGGCGATACTGGTTTCACGGTTTCTGATGATGCTGATTGGTTGACGGTGACACCGACAAGTC
>Ga0214472_10000244_pt1 | contig 70874 bp, 49 predicted proteins | sample RVTome_6_FD_207662 | JGI IMG/M metagenome (GOLD analysis project Ga0214472, IMG submission 207662) | Soil microbial communities from uranium-contaminated site in the Upper Colorado River Basin, Wyoming, United States - RVT140D175 | ecosystem: Environmental > Terrestrial > Soil > Contaminated >...
GCTTCGGGTTCTCGCTGCGTGGCTCGTGGCGAGACCCACGAGTCATGTCGCTGCGAACCTCTCGCCGCTGCGCGCCGCCAGCGGGATTCGGCGAGACTGCGACGGGGTGGGCGCAGACGGCATTGACCGGGAGACGGCGGCCGGTCTTCCACCGCTCGCTCCGGGGTTTTTCGCCGGCCCTCGTCCTGCCGCTGTTCCCGGGCCCGCTCTCTTCTGGCCGAGGAGGCGTGGGGCAGGCGCGCTCGGCGAGAGGTTCGCTGCGACTTGCCGCGCAGCCGCGGCATGGGTCTTGGCGGCGTGGCTCGTGGCGAAACCCACGAGTCATGTCGCTGCGAACCTCTCGCCGAGCCCCGCCGCCAGTCGGGCCTCGGCAAGACTTCGAGCTTGGCTCTTCCCCTGGCCCCTCTTCCGCGGCGGGGGCAGAGAAACGTCGCCTGGCCCGATCTCCCGCCGCTGTCCCCGACCCCAACTCTGCGTCCGATTCCGCTACCGTTCCCGGCTCCGTTTCCGTCCCCGACCCCCGGTTCCGCTCCGTCCGGCCCATCATGTGCTAGTCTTCCCTGCATGAGGCGGTCCACACGAATCCGGTTGCCGCTCCTTTCCTGGCTCCTCTCGGGAATGCTCCTGGGAGGACTCGCCCCCTCCGCATCCGGGGCTCCTCCGGGCCCCGAGGCAAGCTCCAACGCGAACGAGATCCTCGCGATCCTGCGCCGGGATCTGTTCAAGGACGAGATCGTGGCCCGGGTCAACCGTGACGTGATCACCCGCCAGGAGATCGAGGAGGAGATCGGGCCTGCGCTCCGGACCCTCGGAAACCCGACCCCGGAGGCGGTGGCCCAGATCGTCTACCAGGAGCTCTTCCGCCTCGTCCGCGAGAAGATCCAGGACGAGGCGGCCCGGCGCTACAGCTTCTTCGTGCAGAAGCGCGAGGTCCTGCACGAGATCGAGGAGCGACGCAAGGAGGCCGGGTCCGAGGAGGCCTTCCGGAGCGAGCTGACCGCCCGTGGACTGACCCTGGCCGAGTTCGAGCAAACCGTCGAGAAGCAGATCGCCCGCAGCCACTTCCTCAAGACCCTGCTCGGCATGAGGCAGCCACGTCGGGTCGAGCAAAGACCCCGGCACGACATCGAGGTCGGGCCCGAGGAGCAGAAAGAGTTCTACGCCAGCAACCGCGAGTCCTTCCGGGTCCCCACCAGGGCCCGGGTGCGGCGCCTCTACGTCTCCAACGAGACGGCGGGTGGGGTGCCCCAGGCCCGCTCCCTTATCCAGCAGGCCCTGGACCGGGTTCGCGCGGGGGAAGACTTCGGCGAGGTCGCCCGCGCCTGCTCGCACGACAAGACGCGCGAGGAGGGGGGCGATCTGGGCTGGATCCAGGAGGGGGACACCCGCCATGCCCCCGAGATCGTTCAGTTCGCTCTGACCGGGCACGGGGGCGAGACGAGCGAGATCCAGAAGGTGCCCTGGGGCTTCTTTCTGCTCCACATCGACGAGAAGGTCGACGGTGTGGTCCGACCCCTCGACGAGGTCCAGAACGAGATCCAGAGGCTCCTCTGGAATCGTCGAGCCGAAGAGGTCTACCAGACCATCGAGCGGGAGCTCATCGAGGAGGCCTACATCGACCCTCCCGAGCTCAAGCAGGCTCTCCTGGCTCGTCTCGGTGACCTGAGGTAGACGCCGGGCTCGATCCTGCCCCGCATTTTTTCTTCCTCCCCGCCCCGAACCTTGCCTATCCTCCTCCGTTGACGTATTTCGTTGTCCGGCCCGGCGCCGGATCCGGGCTCGGAAAAAAAGGGAGCCCCGGGCGCGAAGCCTTCCCGGCGGTCGACGGTGACCGTATGGGGCCACTCCTCGGAGGTATCGAGTATGTCGAGTATCGAGATCCACGCCGCCGAACACCTGGACCAGTCCTTCAACGACGTGCTCGTCGAGCAGCTCAAGAAGGCACCCTGGCTCATGGTCTCCATCATCGGCCACGTCGTGGTGTTCGCGCTGATCTGGAACATGGAGTTCTCCAAGCGCGAGATCCAGGACAAGAAGGACATCAGCGCCCAGCTCGAGGAGAAGAACCTCGAGGAGCTGGAAGAGCTCGATCCGGAGATCGAGGAGGAGGAGATCGAAGAGGAAGAGATCGAGGAGCCCGAGATCGAGGAGGTCGAGACCGTCACCGAGGATGTCGACGACTCGCTCACCGACGAGGACTCGCTCTCCGATCAGCCCTTCGACAACCGGGGCTCGCTCGACATCCTCGGCATCGGCGGCGGCAGCGGATCGAGTTTCCGTGGTCGCAGCGCCGGTCGCAAGTCCGGCAAGGGTGGAGCCCGCGCCAACCGCGCCGTGGAGTGGGGCCTCGAGTGGCTGGCCAAGGCCCAGAGCCCCGATGGCCGCTGGGACTCCGACGGCTACGAGGCCAACCTCGACGGTCCCTGCCCCGGCAAGGGGCACGCCCTCTACGATCCCGGCGTTTCCGGCCTGGCCCTTCTCGCCTTCCTCGGTGCGGGCTACACCCATAGCGAGGGGCGTTACAAGGACACGGTCAAGAACGGTCTCAAGTACCTCAAGGACATCCAGGATCCCGAGGGTTGCTTCGGCGATCGTCTGGCCCATAACTTCACCTACGGCCACGCCATCTGCGCCCTCGCCATGGCCGAGGCCTACGGGCAGACCGCATTCCCGCTCTTCAAACGAACGGCTCAGAAGGGGATCGACTTCATTGCCCAGAGCCGGAATCCCGGGGCCGCGTGGCGCTACGGTGTGCAGCCGGGCGACAGCGACTCCTCGGTCACGGGTTGGATGGTCATGGCCCTCAAGTCGGGCAAGCTCGCCGGTCTGGATGTCGATCCCGACTGCTTCAAGGGGGCGCGCGACTTCATCGACAGCGTCACCGACGAGTATGGTGGTGCCGGTTACACCATGCGTGGCAGCGGCTCGGTGCGCCTCGAGCACCTCCTCGACGAGTACCCGATCCAGTACAGCCAGGCCCTCACCGCGGTGTGCATGACGTCGCGCGTGTTCATGTCCGAGGATCCCACCAAGAGCGAACCCATCAAGAAGGGCGCCAACCTCCTGGCCGCCCTCACCCCGGTCTGGGACAAGCCCAAGATCGACATGTACTACTGGTACTACGGCACCCTCGCCATGCACCAGGTGGGCGGCACCCAGTGGGAGAAGTGGAACCAGGCCATGCAGAAGGCCATCATCGAGCACCAGGAAACCGAAGGCGTGGCCAAGGGATCCTGGGAGCCGATCGGCGCCTGGGGCGAGGAGGGGGGACGCGTCTACTCCACCGCCCTCATGACCATGTGCCTCGAGGTCTACTACCGCTACGACAAGGTCTTCGGGGCCAGCGACCGGAAGTAGGGCCGCGCGCCTCGGTGACTTCGGCGGCCCTTTGTCACCACGAAGGGCACGACGGACACGAAGTCGGCAAGAGAAGCAGAAAAGAAGAAAGCGGGCGCTCCGGAGGGAGCGCCCGCTTTTGTTTCGTGTGGGAGGGCCAGAAGGAGAGCGAGCCAGCCCGAGACCAGCCGGCAGCCCGCGCCAGCCAGCCGGCGCCAGCCAGCCTACCCGCGTTGCTACGGCGCGCTGGCGTTCTGTGCCTTGGCCTTCACCGCGTTGAGACGGAGGGCCATGCGCGACTTGTTGCGCGAGCAGGTCTTCTTGTGGACGAGATTGGTCTTGGCGGCCTTGTCCAGCCTCTTGGTCACGAGACGGTACTCGGCCTCGGCCGCGGTAGAATCGCCGGCCTCGAGTGCCTTCTCGAATCGGCGAATCTGGGTCCGGAGGGCGGAGCGGACGCCCTTGTTGGCGATCCGACGCTTCTCGTTCTGAACCATCCGCTTGAGAGCTTGCTTGGAGTGAGCCATGAAGGGGACCTTCTCATTGGAGTCTGTCGTTCGCGAAGCCGGCTAGTTTGCCGTGGAAATCTCCCCTCTGCAAGGGGCAACCCCGGGGATCTTCCAGCCGCCCGGGTGTGCCGCGTGGCGGGCTCCTACGGGCCCTTCTGGAGGCTCCCGATCTTCTGCGCCACATCCCGGAAGTTGATGTCCCGCTCGTAGATGCGCGAGTACTCGGCCAGCGCCTCGGCGGCCGCCCCCTTTTCTTCCAGGACCTCCCCCAGTCGATAGCGCAGCTCGAGGGTGGACTTGTCGGCGTCGCTTGCTCCCTCCAGAGCCTGGCCATACTGCTTGACCGCCAGATCGTGGAGGCCCTTCTTGCGGAAGCAGCCCCCCAGGTGAGCCAGGGCCTGGACCCGGCCCTTGGGGTCGTTAACCGCCTTCTGGAACTCGGCGATGGCCTCGTCGAGGCGACCGGCATCGTAGAGGGCCTTGCCGTAGCGGGAGCGGAGGCTGAGATCGGTGGGGTGCTGGCGCACGCGCCGTCCGTACTCGGAGAGCCGCAGCTCGCCTCGCTTTTCCTCGAGCCGGGCGAGCTTCTCCCGGGCCCCCTCGTCCTCGCTCTCCTTGCGGAGCCGCTTGATCTCGTGGTCGAGCTCCAGCAACGAAAGGTCCCCGATGCGGGCCTCGAGGTCGGTGTCACCGGGCTTGAGGACGGCGACCCTTTCCAGGACCTCGATGGCCCGGGAGTACTCATCGACCCTGGCATGGAGATCTGCCAGCTCGAGGAGGGCCCGGGCGTCGGAGCCGTCCCGCACGCCGCTCCCGTCGAGCTGGGAGATCCGCGCGCGGATCTCGTCCGGAGTGCGGGTGATGCGCGCGGAACGTTCCAGCTCGAGGGCCCCTTCGCCGTCGCGGGCGAGGTCACGGGAGCTCCGGGCCGATTCGAAGCCCTGGCGCGACAGGGCCATCTCGGCCGCGAGGTTCTTGCGCGCCCTCTGGGCCTCGTTGTCCCTGGGGTCGATCCTCAGGGCCTCCTCGTAGGCCTCGAGTGCCTTGTCGAGCCGACCCTTCCTCTGGTAGAGCCGGCCCAGGGCCCGCATCACGAACGCGTTGCCACCCGAACCCTTGCCCAGGCTCTCCAGGATCTGGATGGCGGCGTCGTCGTAGCCGAGACTCAGGGCGGTCTCCCCGGCGAGAATGGCAATTCCGGCGTCGCCGGGATCCTTTTCCAGGATCCGGTCACAGGCACGGAGCACCAGCCGGGGCTTCTTGAGCTGCCGGCAGACCTGAAGCTTCAACCGGGTCGGGAGAGTGGCGAGCTTGCGCCCGACATTCGAGCCTCCGGCCGCGGCCCGCATGCGACCGGCCGAGAAGAGGCAGGCGCGAGCCCGGGCGTTGGAGGGATCGAGATCCAGGATCTGCCGGCAGAGGCCGATGGCAAAGGCCGGATTCTTGCGCTGGACGGCCTCTTCGGCCTTGGCGATGTGCCTGTCGATGTCCATGGTTCGAGGTGCTCCGGGCGGGGTTCCGGCTGGGAAGCTAGCACGCGACGGCGATGGCCGTCAATGCGCCGAAACTCCTTGCGCCATGAGAGTTGGGTTGTAAAACTCAAGACCCATGACCCCAGAACACGTCACCGCTGGCGGCCTCGAGCTCCTCTATTATCCCGATCCGAGGCTGCGACAGAAGGCGACACCCGTCGGCGAGATCGACGACGAGGTCAAGGAGCGCCTGTCGGCCATGGTGGAGATCCTCCATCGCGCCCAGGGAATCGGTCTCGCGGCGACCCAGGTGGGATGGATGGTGCGCCTCTGTCTCGTCAACCCGAGCGGGGAGGAGGGCCGCCACGAAGTCCTGATCAACCCCGAGATCTTCGAGGAAGAGGGGAGGGCCGTCTCCGAGGAGGGCTGCCTCAGCCTCCCCGGAATCTATGCCGACGTGACACGCCCCGAGACCGTGCGGGTGCGCTACCTCGATCTCGAAGGGAATCCCCACGAGCGCGAGGCAGACGGTATCCTCGCCACCGTGATCCAGCACGAGGTCGACCACCTCGATGGCATCCTGTTCATCACCAAGATCTCGCCCGCCGACCGCCTGCGCATCAAGAAGCAGCTCACGAGCCTCGAGCGGGCCCAGAAGGAAAGCCGGGAGGGAGCGGGCTAGGCTCGCGTCCCCGGCCGTGCACCATGCGTGTCATCACTGGCCATGACCTCGACGGCGGCAAGGGCGTTCGCGCCGCCGCCGCTACCCTGGGCTTCTTCGACGGGGTTCACCGTGGTCACCGGAAGGTCATCCTGGAGACCCTGGATGCCGCTGCGGAGACGGGGGGCGAAGCGGTGGTGGTCACCTTCGCGAACCACCCGGATGCTCTCCTTCGCGGAGCCGCTCCGCCCCTCCTCACGTCGCTTCCCCATCGGCTTCGGCTCCTGGAGCGCGAGGGAGTCGATGCCGTGGTGCTCCTCGACTTCGACGAGAAGCTGAGGGACCAGGAGGCGGCCACCTTTGCCCGGGAGCTCTTCCTCGATCGCCTCGGGCTCGGGACGGTGGTCCTCGGCCACGGCTGCCGCTTCGGCAAGGGGGGCAGGGGGAGCATCGAGACCTTCCGGGAGCTGGCCCGATCGACGTCACTCTCGGTCCGCGAGGTGGGGCCCGCGCTCCACGACGGGAGCCCGGTGTCGTCCACCCGCATCCGTCGAGCCGTCGAGGCGGGAGACCTCGAGACGGCCGCGTTCATGCTCGGCCGACCGGTCTCCATCTTCGGAACCGTGGTTCGCGGGGACGGCCGGGGGCGGCTGCTCGGGTTCCCCACTGCCAACCTCGATACCGGTCAGGAGGTCCATCCGCCCGGAGGCGTTTACGGTGCCCGGGTCACCCTCGACGGCAAGACGGTTCTCGGGCTCCTCAACATCGGAAGCCGACCCACGTTCGAGGAGGCTTCGGGGCGCCGCCAGGTTCTCGAGATCCACCTCCTGTCCTTCGAAGGGGATCTCTACGGTCGCACCCTGGAGGTGCAGATTCTGGAGAGGTTGCGCAGCGAGAGGAAATTCCCCGATATCGATGCCCTCCGGGCTCAGATCGAGCAGGATCGCGAGACTTTTCTTCGACTCAGGGAGCAAGCCGCGGTTGCCGATGAAGGGTTTGACTCGGTGGTCCCCCGATCTATACTCCCGCGGTCGATCCGGGCCGCTGGGAGGCCGGGGACCCTGACCGACGCCACGTGGGCGGGTAGCTCAGTTGGTAGAGCACAGGATTGAAAATCCTGGTGTCGCCAGTTCAACTCTGGCTCCGCCCATCTCCCGCCCGACCCGGTCCTCCTGCCTTCCTCGCCCTTCCTTCTCGCCGCCTCGAGGTGAAAGCGCCAGGCCAACTGTGGAAGGACCACCATGAGCGTGACCCGTCGTCGTCTCGTCCTCTTCGGCTCCATGGGCGCCGCCTTCGCTGCCTTCCTGTTCGTGCTCTCTCTCACCAATCCGGGTGCCTGGGCCGGAACGGCGCCTGCCCCCAGCCCTGAGCTGGAGCTCCTCGACGAGGTCTTCCGGGCCATCGGCGAGAACCACCTTCGACCGCCTGGCCAGCGGGAGCTCGCCACCCGGGCCATCAACGCCATGGTCGAGCAGCTCGATCGCTACAGCTCCTTCTATGACCGGAGGGAGGCCGTGCGCTTCACCGAGGAGACCGAAGGAGCCTACGGCGGCCTCGGGATCGGGATCTTTCCCTACCAGGATGCCCTCACCGTCCAGTACCTCTTTCCGGAGTCGCCCCTCCTGCCCCTCGGGGTCAGGCCCGGGGATCGCATCGTCAGCGTGGAAGGCGAGTCCATCTTTCCGCTCCAGGGCCCGACGCAGATCGAGGGAGTGATCGAGAAGATCAAGGGACCCGAGGGAACGCCGGTGACCATCGTCGTGGAGTCACGGGTGACCGGAGAGAAACGGGAGCACACCGTGGATCGTGTCCGTGTGGGGACCACCAGCATCCATGGTGTTGGCATCGTGGACGAGGAGACGGGCGCCGGCCTCGTCCGGCTGGATTCCTTCCAGAACAACTCGGTGGACGATTTCGACGCGGCGATCGTCCGGCTTCTCGACCTCGGAATGGAGTCCCTGATCCTCGACCTCCGGGACAACACCGGCGGGGTCCTGAGGGTGGCCGTCGAGCTCGCCGATCGCTTCCTCGAGGTGGGGGCGGTCATCACCTCCACTCGTGGTCGTGCACCCGGAGCCGATCGGTCCTACACCTCAGAGCGCCCGAGCCTCGTGCCCGCCGACCTTCCGGTCGTGCTCCTCGTCGACGGCACCAGCGCCTCGGCCTCGGAGATCCTGGCCGGGGCCCTGGCCGATCACGGTCGCGCCGTGCTGGTGGGAACCACCACCTTCGGCAAGGGGGTGGTCCAGAGCGTCATTCCGCTCGGCGGCGGCGACGTGATCCTCAAGATCACGTCGGGGCGCTACTACACGCCCGCGGGGCGCTGCATCCACAAGCGCATCGGCGACGACGGGCGCGAGGTGGCGGACAGCGGAGGCATTCCTCCGGATGTCTATCTTCCGGTCTCGAACGAGGAGAGGCTGCTCCTGAGGCTCACCCGCGATCTGGAGAGGATCGAGGACAACAAGGCTCCGGGCACCGAGATCTTCGCCCCCGAAGATCTCGAGAACGGCATTGCGGCGCTGCGCGAGCGAGTGGGGGGTTTCCACGACATCCAGCTCGAAGCCGCTCTTGACGTCCTGCGGGGCCGCACCGTGCTGTCGCGCTTCGCGAAGGAGGAAGCCGTTCCCGCCGGGCCGAATGGCGAGGAGACCGCGGAAGACCCCGAGGAGGATCCGAAGTGAGCCTCGTTCTGGGAATCGAGAGCTCCTGCGACGAGACGGCGGCGGCCGTGGTCGAGGACGGCCTGCGTACGCTCTCCAGCGTCGTGCTCTCCCAGGAGGAGATCCACGCCCCTTTTTCCGGTGTCGTCCCGGAGATGGCGTGCCGGGCTCACGTGGAGTCCATCCTTCCCGTGGTGCTCCGGTCCCTGGAGGAGGCGGGAATCGGGATGAAGGACCTCGGCGGGATCGCGGTGGCCAATCGCCCTGGTCTCGTGGGCGCTCTCCTGGTGGGGGTATCGGTGGCCAAGGCCCTCGCTTTCGCCCGCGACCTCCCGCTCGTGGGCGTCGACCACATCGAGGCCCATCTCCATGCGGTGCGGATGGAGCACCCGGACTTCGTGGACGCGGCCATGGTGGGGCTCGTGGTCTCGGGTGGTCACACCTCCCTCTATCTGTCGCGGGGGCCCGTGCACTTCGAGCGCCTGGGCAGCACCGTCGACGACGCGGCCGGCGAGGCCTTCGACAAGGTGGCGAAGATGACCGGGCTCGCGTATCCCGGAGGGCCCGTGATCGATCGTCTGGCCCGGGCGGGCAACCGGAAAGCGTACGACTTCCCGCGTGCCCTGCTCGACGAGGGATCCCTCGACTTCAGCTTCAGCGGCCTCAAGACCGCGGTGCTCTATGCCTGCAAGGGAAGGAATGCGCGCCCGTCCACGGGAGACCTGCTCCCCGATGTCGACCTCGAGGATGTGGCGGCGAGCTTCCAGGAGGCGGTGGTGGACGTGCTCCTCCAGAAGATCCAGCGGGCGGTCGAGTCCACCGGGGTGAGCAAGGTGGGAGTGGGGGGCGGTGTCGCCTGCAACAGCCGCCTCCGCGAGAGGCTCCACCAGTTCGGGACGGAGCACGGGATCCGTGTGGCCTGTCCTCGCCCGGCTCTCTGCTCCGACAACGCGGCCATGATCGCCGGGCTGGGAGGGTACCGGCTCGAAGACGGTGTGCGGGACGATCTCTTCCTCGAGGTCGCGCCCACCTCGCGGTCCTGAGCCCGCGTCACTCGACAGCGCGACCCTGGACGGTTATCCTCTCCGGCCCATGAGCAGCACGAGCGAGGTCTTCGACTCCTGGCTGGTCCTCAAGGACGGCAGGGCCTTTCGGGGCAAGGGGTTCGGCGCCCAGGCCGACGCCACGGGAGAAGTCGTCTTCAACACGTCCATGACCGGCTACCAGGAGATCCTCACCGACGCCTCCTATGCCGGCCAGATCGTGACCATGACCTACCCGCTCATCGGCAACACCGGGATCAGCGTCGAGGATCACGAGGTCAAGAGCCCCTCGGTGCGAGGCCTCGTCGTGCGCGACGCCTGCACCGAGCCCAGCAACTTCCGCTCGTCGTCGACCCTCCAGGAGTTTCTCGATTCCGCACGCATCGTGGGCATCGAGGGTGTGGACACGCGCGCCCTCACCCGGCACATCCGCGATGAGGGCGCCATGATGGGGATCATCTCCCGGAGCGGCAAGGACGTCGACACGCTCCGCAAGGAGGCGTCGCTCCTCCCGGACATGGAGGGGCAGGATCTGGTGCGCGAGGTCACCTGCAAGGCGGCCTATACCCTCGACGGGATCGACACCTCGGAGCTGTTCGCGGCTCCGCCGGCCGTGGGCGAGAGCCCTCTCGATCGGGTGGACTGGCTGCCGGATTCGTCCGCGCCCGCCCCCGAGGGCGACCCGCCCCTGATCGCGGTGGTCGACTACGGGGTCAAGCTCAACATCCTCCGTTGCCTGGTGGCGGCCGGCTTTCGCGCCCGGGTGTTCCCGGCCACCGCCTCGGCGGACGAGATCCTCGCCATCGACCCGGCGGGAGTCTTCCTGTCCAACGGACCGGGAGACCCCGCGGCGGTCACCTATGCCATCGACACCGTGCGCAGGCTCCTGGACGAGCGGCCGATCTTCGGGATCTGCCTCGGCCACCAGATCCTGGCCCTGGCCCTGGGGGCCGGCACCTACAAGCTCAAGTTCGGCCACCACGGAGCCAACCACCCCGTGCTCGACCACGATATGGGCCGGATCGAGATCACCTCCCAGAATCACGGCTTCGCGGTGGATCCCGGATCCCTGGACGAGGGCCAGGTCCGGGTGACCCACACCAATCTCAACGACGGAACGGTCGAGGGGCTGCGCTCCCTGACCCGCCCCCTCTTCTCGGTGCAGTACCACCCCGAGGCCAGTCCGGGACCCCACGACGCCCTGCACCATTTCGCCCGCTTCCGGGGGCTCATCGGTGCCCGGAAGCGTCCTTGACAGGGTTTTTGGGGACCGATACCCTCCCTCTGCCGTACAGCGCCCAAGTCCGTATGCTAGCCCGAACTAGCAACTACCACGAGAGGTCAGGGACTCTTAAAACATGCCCGTCGAGTGCGTCGTTGGGGCGCAATGGGGGGACGAGGGGAAGGGAAAGATCATCGACCTCCTCTCCCGGGATGCCGACGTCGTGGCCCGCGTGCAAGGCGGGAACAACGCGGGGCACACCATCAAGGTCGGTGATCGCCGTGTCGTGCTGCACCTCGTGCCGTCAGGGATTCTCCATCCCGACACCCGGTGTGTGGTCGGCAACGGAGTCGTCATCGATCCCGGTGTCCTGTTCGAGGAGATCGAGCTCCTCGAGAAGAGCGGCGTGCGGACCGAAGGCCGTCTCTTCCTGAGCGATCGGGCCCATCTGATCTTTCCCTTTCACCGGGAAATCGATCAGCTCCTGGAGAAGGAGCGGGGACAGCGGTCCCTCGGAACCACCAAGCGTGGCATCGGCCCCACCTACGCCGACAAGGCCAAGAGGTGCGGCATCCGGCTGGGCGATCTGTATGACCGCGCCGGCTTCGAGGCCATCCTCGAGATGAACCTGGTGGAGAAGAACGCACTTCTGGCCCAGTTCCCCGGGGCGCCGACGTTCCAGCTCGCGGAGCTGCGGGACCGGTACCTGGACTACGCGGAGCGGCTCCGACCCTACGTGAGCGACACCGTGCGTCTTCTCCACGAGGCCCGGCGTGGGGGTTTCCGCATTCTTCTCGAGGGGGCGCAGGGGGTCATGCTGGACCTCGACCTCGGAACCTATCCCTTCGTCACCTCCTCCAACACGGTCAGCGGGGGCGCCTGTACCGGCACGGGGCTTCCGCCGCGTGCCATCGACAAGGTCACGGGGGTGGCCAAGGCCTATACCACCAGGGTCGGCGAGGGGCCTTTCCCCACCGAGCTCGTGAACGAGACGGGCGAACGGATCCGGGAGGCGGGAAACGAGTACGGAGCAACCACGGGACGACCCCGGCGCTGCGGCTGGTTCGACGGGGTGGCGCTGCGCTACGCGGCCGCGGTGTGCGGGCTGGACGGCCTTGCCATCACCAACCTCGATGTGCTCTCCGGATTCGACGAGATCGAGGTGGCCGTGGCCTACCGGCGGGGCAACGAGCGCATCCAGTGGCTCCCCTCGATCGTGGAAGGCCTCGATGGCTGTGAGCCCGTCTATCAGACCTTTCCCGGCTGGACGGAGAAGCTCGACGACGTGCGGAAGTTCGAGGATCTACCGGCGAACGCGGTCGGGTACATCACGTTTCTCGAGGAGCTGGTGGGTGTGCCCGTCTCGATCATCTCGGTGGGTCCGGAGCGGGAGCAGGTGATCTTTCGATGAGATCCAGACCCGATCTCCGACACGTTGCCGTCATCATGGATGGCAACGGGAGGTGGGCGCGGAAGCAGGGCCTGGCCCGAATCCGGGGCCACGAAGCCGGAGTGGAGTCGGTGCGCTCCTGCGTCCGTGCCTGCTCGCGACGTGACATGACCCAGCTCACCCTCTACGCCTTCTCGGCCGAGAACTGGAAGAGGCCACGGCACGAGGTCAAGTTCCTCATGACGCTTCTCGAGCGATTCCTGGTCCAGGAACGCGACGAGATCATGGAGAACAACGTCCGGCTCACCAGCATCGGCCGGATCCACGACCTTCCCCGTGCGGTGCAGAAAGAGCTGGCCGAGACCACGCGCATGAGCGCGAGCAACACCGGGCTCGTCCTCTGCCTCGCCCTCAACTACGGGGGACGGGCCGAGATCGTGGACGCGGTGCGGGCCATCGCGGTGAAGATCCAGAAGGGCGAGATCCCCCCCGAGGCCATCGACGAGGACATGTTCGGGACGTTTCTCTACCAGCCGGGAATGCTCCCGCCCGATCTGCTCATCCGCACCGCGGGGGAGATGCGCCTGTCCAACTTCCTGCTCTGGGAGTCCTCCTACTCGGAGCTTCATGTGACCGATGTCTGCTGGCCGGAGTTCAGGGAGGAGCACCTCGAGGAGGCTTTCCAGGCCTACGAGGGAAGGATCCGGAAGTTCGGTGGCCTGGTGCCCGGCGAGGACGGTGCCGAGCCCCGGGTCGCGGGTCGAACGTGAGGGGCGGAGCACGCGATCGGGACCTGCCCCGGGGCGGGCGAGGGGGGTCGGTATGACGGACGAGAAACGCGTCAAGCTCGAGAACATCGAGGAAGAGCGAGCCCTCTTCGGACGGAACGACCAGGTGATCAAGAAGCTGCGCGAGCGCTTCGGGGTGAAGGTCGTTTCGCGCGAAGGCTCGCTCCGCATCACCGGGGAGGCGCCCGCGGTCGAGGAGGCCCACTCCGCCTTGACCCAGCTTCTCCGCCAGCTCCGGGTGCGAGGCACGCTCAGCCTCGACGATGCGCTGCGGGTACTCGATGCCGACGTGGACGCCGATTCCAGGACCACGGTGGAACGGAACCTCAAGGCGGCCATCGTGGGAGACGTCCGACCCAAGACCTCGGGACAGGAGCAGTACGTGGCCCGGGTCGACGGCTTCGACGTGGTCTTCTGCATCGGCCCCGCCGGCACCGGAAAGACCTACCTGGCGGTGGCCAAGGCCATCCAGGCCCTCAAGCGGGGAGTCGTCAAACGGCTCATCCTGGTCCGGCCGGCGGTGGAGGCGGGAGAGAAGCTGGGATTCCTTCCCGGTGACTACCGTGAGAAGGTCAATCCCTACCTCCGACCCCTCTACGACGCCCTCAACGACATGCTCGACTTCGCCCAGATCCGGCGCTACATCGAGCGGGACGTGATCGAGGTGGTTCCGCTGGCCTACATGCGAGGCCGGACCCTGGACAACTCGTTCATCATCCTGGACGAGGCTCAGAACACCACGCCGGCCCAGATGAAGATGTTCCTGACCCGCATGGGCCTCCACTCCAAGGCGGTGGTGACCGGTGACATCACCCAGGTGGATCTTCCCCGGGATCAGGTGTCGGGTCTGGCCCACGCTCTGTCCGTGCTGACCGGTGTCAAGGGGATCGGAATGGTGAAGCTGGATCGCTGCGACGTCGTGCGCCATCGCGTGGTCCAGGCCATCGTCGACGCCTACGAACGCGAAGACGCGGCGCGGGAAAACGGCCAGCAGCGGTCCTGAAGGCGATTCCATGGCGAGCTTGATCGGCTGGTTCTCGGAGGCGTTATCGCTGAAGCGCAAGACCAAGCGCATCACGCGCCACCGGTCGTTGCCGGCGCGCCGTACCCCGCTTCCCCACCGGATCCAGGTCACGAGGCGGGCCGAAAAAGGGCTCATCGGCCTGGTCTACTCTCTCCTCGTCGTGGTCGTGCTTCTGCCTTCGGGTGCGAGCGGCCCGGTGCTTCTCCCCGCGGTGGGCACGGCCGCGGTGGTCCTGCTCCTCAACGGGCTCTTTGCTCGCTATCTGGCCCTCTTCCTGCGCGAGGTCGCGGCCTCGTTCGGACGGCTCCTCCTCTTCCTGACCCTGTCGCTGTTCGTGCTGACCATGGCCCGGGTCTCCATCGCCAGCGAGAGCTACCCTCCCCTGTTCGTTCCCCTTCCATTTCTGGCCATCGTTCTCTCCGCGGTGGTCAACCAGAGGTTCGCCTTCGAGGCCACGGCCTACGTCACGGCCCTGGTGGGGCTGGCTCTGGCGCGACGCTATGAAGGGGGAGAGCTGCTCGTGCACCTCCTGGTGCCGTTCACGGGAGCGCTCGTGGCCGGGCTCTCCGCGCGGTCGATTCGCCGTCGCTCGCGCCTGGTGAGGATCGGGCTCGTGACGGGGTTGGCCCAGGTCGCCACCTTCCTGGGGCTGGTACTCGCCCTGAGGGGGCCGGGACCGTACGGCGACCTGAGGGAGCTGGCCTACGGTGCCGGCTGTGCCTTCTTCCACGGGATCGCCACCGGCATCGTGGTGCTCGGCATCCTGCCCGTCCTCGAGTACGTGTTCCGGGTCATCACCGACATCACGTTGCTCGAGCTGTCGGATCAGTACCAGCAGCCCGTGTTGAAGAAGCTCCTGCTCGAGGCGCCGGGCACCCATCACCACAGCATGATGGTGGCGACCCTGGCCGAGGCGGCGGCGGAGAGGATCGGCGCCAACGGGCTCCTGGCCCGGGTGGGGGCCATCTACCACGACATCGGCAAGCTGAACAAGCCCGAGTATTTCACCGAGAACGGCGAGGAGCGGGCGCGCCGGCTGCATGACGCATTGACCCCCGCCATGTCCACCCTGATCATCTGTGCGCATCCCAAGGACGGGATGGAGCTCGGAAGGTACTACGACCTGCCGCCGGCGATCCTGGACTTCATCGAGCAGCACCACGGCAACACCGTGGTCGAGTACTTCTACGAGAAGGCCCGGCGCCTTCAGGGAGAAGGCAGCCCCAGGGACGCCTCTGCCTTCCGCTACCCGGGACCCCGGCCCCGGACCAAGGAAGTCGGCATCGTCATGTTCGCCGACTCCGTCGAGGCGGCCTCCCGGGTGCTCAAGGATCCCCAGCCATCGCGCATCGAGACCCTCATCCACGAGCTCGGGATGAAAAAGCTCCTCGATCACCAGTTCGACGACTGTGCCCTGACCGTCCGCGAGCTTTCGGCCATCGAGGACGCGTTCTGTCAGGTCCTCCTGGGTGTCCTGCACAAGAGGCCCGCCTACCCGACCAAGGACACATCGCTTGCCGCAACCTCCTCGGGGACGCACGGCGACACGAGAAGCGGCAAGACGACCACGCGAGATCCGCGAGCGGACGAGCACAAGTCCGAGGCCCGGGACCGCGACCGGCCCAAGCTGGGGGAGTTCTTCTCGTGACCGGATGTCGGGTGATCCTCTCCGACCAGCAGGAGGTCCTGCCGGTGGATCCGGAGCTCCTGGAGCGGGTGGTGGTCGCGGCGGCGCGCAAGCTGGGGCGCTCCATCACCGTCTCCGTGGCGCTGGTGGAGGACGACGTGATGGCGGAGCTTCACGAGAGGTTTCTCGGCATCCCGGGGCCGACCGACGTCCTCTCCTTCCCGCTGCCGAAAGAGCCGGGGGAGGTGGGGGCGGACGAGGGATCTCCCGACGGGGAGATCGTCATCTCGACCCGGACCGCGGTGGACACGGCGGCACGGCTGGGGATCGATCCGCAGGTGGAGGTGTGTCTCTACGCCGTGCATGGTCTCCTCCACCTCCTCGGGCACGACGATCACTCCGATGACGGCTGGCAGAAGATGCATGAGCTGGAGACGGAGGTCCTCGGAGAGGAGATGGGAGTGGATCCCCGGGTTCTGGAAGAGCGGAGGGAGGCCCCGTGAGCGATCCCGAGCCAAGGAGGGATCCTCCGGGAGACGCAGCAGAGACGGAGCGCTTCGGCGAGCTCGCCATCCAGGAGGGATACATCACCCAGGAGCAGCTCGGCCAGGCCCTTTCCATCCAGGACCGCATGCGCGACATGGGCATCCGGCCCAAGCTCCTGGGGGAGATCCTGAACGAGCTCGGCCACCTCGACGGCGTGGGGCGAGACCGCATCCTCCAGGTCCTCAAGAAGAGGAAAGGGCGCTTCGTCATCGAGGGATTCGAGATCCTGGAAAAGCTGGGGCAGGGGTCGGGGGGGGCCGTGTTCAAGGCCCGCCAGCAAAGCCTCGACAGGGTGGTTGCCCTCAAGATCCTCCGGCCCCGGCTGGCCGAGAACGAGGCCTATCTCGCCCGCTTCATCAAGGAGGCGCAGGCGGTGGCCCGCCTCAATCACGTGAATCTGATCTCCGCCTACGAGGTGGGGGAGTCGAACGGCTATCGCTATCTCGTCATGGAGTATGTGGACGGCGTCACCCTGGCCCGGGTTCTGGCCCGGGGCGGAGCCATGGACGAGCTTCGCTCCCTGCGGGTGATCCAGCAGATCGCCCGTGCTCTCGACCACGCCCACAAGCATGATCTCGTCCACCGGGACGTGAAGCCGGACAACATCATCCTGACCGAGGGAGGCGTGGCCAAGCTCTGCGACCTCGGTCTGGCCAAGGACCTCGGCTCTTCGACTCCGCAATCCTCGCGCATCGGCACCCACGGGACTCCCTACTACATCTCACCCGAGCAGGTGCGCGGTGACACGGACGTGGACATCCGGAGTGACGTCTATTCTCTGGGTGCGACACTTTTTCACACCATCACCGGTGAGGTTCCGTTCTCCGGGGCGACCCCGGCCGAAGTCATGGCCCGGCATCTCAACGAGCGCCCCCGGGATCCGAAGGTGGTGGCCGGTGTCTCTCCCGAGGTGAGCCGTCTGGTCACGAGCATGATGGCCAAGCGCAGGCTCGACCGCCCGCAATCACCGGCAGAGATCGTCGATCTCATCGAAGCGATCCTCGCCCTGCAAGATCCCACCAAGCTGTCGCCGGCGCAGATTCGGGCGCCCGAACCGAAGATCAAAGGGAGGCGCGACCGGCGTCGAGGTTGATCGTCAAGCACGTGCCGAGGGCGTCGTTCCGCGGTCCGCCCCCTACATCTTGTGTAAAAAAATTTCTCGCGCCGCCCTGGTTCCAGTTGACATGGTCCCCGAACACTCCTACGATTCGCATTCGACAGGTGCGGGCGTCGGCGAGTGCTTGGCGGTGCGCGCAACAATATTCGCCTGCTCCGGTGTCGCCTCGGGCGGTCCGATCATCGAGCCGTTCCCGCCGCGACCACTACGGTAGAGCATGAAGTCGACTCGGGCGAATCGGGGGAAGCCGAATCCTGCGGAGGTGCGGTCGGGTACGCATGACCATGGTGCTCGTGATCATGGCACGCGTGACGAGGCCCGAAGCCGTCTCCGAGGGGATGAGGTCTCCGAGAAAAATGGGAAGAGCCGAAGGCGGCGAAAGGGCGCGTCCGTGCGGCGCGGAGGCTGGAGCGTCTCGCGCAAGCTCGAGCGAGAGCGACCCGTCCCCGTGGCGCTGCGAGCCCCGGCCGTCGCGCGTACTCCCGCCAGCAAGACTGCGCGGGCGTCGACCCGAACGCTGAGTCCCACCGACCTCCTGTGGCGCCGCTTCAAGTCACGTGGGGACGAGCTGGCCCGCAACCAGCTCATCGAGCAATACCTCTCGTCCGTGCGCTATATCGCCGAGCGGATTTTTGCCAAGCTGCCCCGCAGCGTTGATTTCGATGATGTGCTCTCGGCGGGCATCTTCGGCCTCATCCATGCGGTCAACAACTTCGATCCCCAGAGAGGCACGAAGTTCGAGACCTACTGCACGGCGCGCATCCGGGGAGCCATCATCGACGAGCTGCGCAATCTCGACTGGATTCCGCGGCTCATCCGGGCGCGGGCGGCCCGGATCCAGGCGGCCTTCGAGAAGCTCGAGGTCGAGCTGGGCCGGGAGCCCACCGATGGTGAGCTCGCCGACGAGATGGAGGTGACCCCGAAGCGTCTGGCCGAGCTCATGCGCGAGGCCAGCGCGGTGACCCTGATGCCCTTCGACCGGCGCACCGATGACAGCGACCTGCTCGAGACCGGCCTCCAGCTGGAGATCCTCGAGGACAAGAAGGGGTCGTCACCTCCCGAGACCATCGGCCAGAAGGAGCTCGTCGAGCTCATTCACGATAGCCTCACCCCCCAGGAGAGGCTCATCGTCATCCTCTACTACTACGACGAGCTGACCCTTCGCGAGATCGGCATCATCCTCGAGATCTCCGAGTCGAGGGTGTGCCAGATCCTGGCCCGGGTGGTGCTGCGGACGAAGAGCCGCTTCGAGAAGCATCGAGTGGGAGCCTCGTGCTGACGTAGGCCTCGCGGATCGCCTGGAGCTGCCGCAGCAGAGCCGGTAGCTCCCGCAGCGGAACCATGTTCGGCCCGTCGCTCTTCGCGCGATCCGGATCCTCGTGGACCTCGAGGAAGATCCCGTCACACCCGGCGGCCACCGCGGCTCGGGCCAGGGTCGCCACGTGCTCGCGGCGTCCCCCCGAGGAGGAGCCCTGACCGCCGGGAAGCTGCACGGAATGGGTGGCATCGAAGACCACCGGGAGCCCGGTCTTCTGGAGCTCGGGGATGGCCGTCATGTCGCTCACGAGGCGGTTGTACCCGAAGGAAGCGCCCCGCTCGGTGATGAGGACCTTGCCGGCGCCGCTCGAGGTGAGCTTCTTCACCACGTGTTCCATGTCCCAGGGAGCCAGGAACTGTCCCTTCTTCACGTTGACCACCTTGCCCGTCCTCGCCGCGGCGACGAGAAGATCGGTCTGGCGGCAGAGGAATGCGGGAATCTGCAGGATGTCGAGGATCCGTGCCGCGACCTCGCACTCGGAGGGCTGGTGCACGTCGGACAGAACGGGTACCCCGACCTCGGCCCGGACCCGGGCCAGAGCGGCGAGCCCTCTCTCGAGACCGGGACCCCGGAACGACTCGATGGAGGTGCGGTTGGCCTTGTCGTAGGAGGCCTTGAAGACGTAGGGAATCCCCGCCTCGCCCGCCATGGTGGAGATGGCCCGGGCGCTGGCGAGGACACTCTCCTCGCTCTCGATGACGCAGGGTCCCGCGATGAGGAACAGAGGTGCTCCCCTCTCGAGGTCGGGCAGGACGCAATCAGGCATGGCTCCCATCCTTGTCTCCCGGCAGTCGCTCCGCGGTCTTGCGAGGCACGATCATGGGAACGCTCCCGGGAATCACGGTGACCCGGAGGGGGGTCGCGCCTCCGGCGTCGCCGTCGATCTGAAAAAGGCTCTCGCCGCGCACCTCCACCGTGGTCGCCCTCACGACGTCCACCCTCGGGTGCCGGTCGAGGCGCCTCAGGATACCTGCCAGGGCGAGGGAGAGGAGCCCGCCGAGCGAATCATTCCGGATCCCCAGGGCCACCAGGGCGCCGCCGGTGACCGTCGCCTGCCCGGAGAGACGAAAGGCCCATCCGTAGGTGGAGGCGTTGGCGATGATCACCTGGGCGTAGGGTCCCGGGTTTTGCTTTCCGTCGGTGATCATCTCCAGGCGCCTTCGCGGGCTCCTCAGGCAGGAGAGGATGGGGCCCAGATAGGCGAGCTTGGACGAGGTTCCCTTCCGGCCGGCCGCGAGTCGGGAAACGATGTCGCCGTCGAGCCCGGCGCCGAGCCAGAGCACGAAGGTCCTTCCGTCGTCGAGAAGCCCCCGGTCGAGATTCACCCGGGCTCCCTCGTCGAGGAGCCGCAGGGCCCGGGGGACGGAGGTGGGAATCCCGAGCTCCATGGCCATGATGTTGGAAGTTCCCGCACGCAAGGGCAGGATGGCGGCGAGCTTCCCCCCTGGCCCGTCGTCGAGGAGCCCGGACACGACTTCGTTCAGGGTGCCGTCGCCGCCGAGGGCGAGGATCACGTCGTGGTCGTGGCGGACGCTCCGGGCGAAGGCGCGCGCGTCGCCGGGCTTCCCGGTGCGACAGAGGGTGAGCTCGGCAAGGTCCCTTCGCGCGAGGATGCGACGGGCATTCCGGGCTCTTGTTTCCCCGCGCCCGCTCCCCGAGACGGGATTCCAGACCAGAGCGAGGCGATCAGCCATCGTCGCCGTCCGCGGGGACCTGCTCGCGACTCTTCTTCTTGCCCGCGCCGCTTTTTCGTGAGAGCGGATGGCTCTTCTCGTAGACGTCCTGGAGACGACGACGGGAGGTATGGGTGTAGATCTGGGTCGTGGAGAGGCTCTCGTGACCGAGGAGCTCCTGCACGCTGCGCAGGTCGCCTCCGTGGTCGAGGAGGTGGGTGGCGTAGCTGTGGCGAAGCGTGTGGGGAGAGGTGGTCGGGCTGAGGCCGGCGGCCACCGAGTGACGCCGGACGATCCGGCGCATGGTGCGATCGGTGAGCCGACGGTGATCCTTGTTGCGGAAGATGGGGGCGTGGGCACCTCGGGGTGGATGGACACGGAGGTAGGCGGCCACCGCTTCGCAGGCGGCCTCACCCACGGGCAGGAGTCTTTCCTTGCTGCCCTTGCCGAGCACGCGAGCCACTCCCTCCACCGCGTCGAGGTCGGTGATGTCGAGTCCCACCAGCTCGGAGATGCGCATGCCCGACCCGTAGAGGAGCTCGAGGATGGCCCGGTCACGCTCCCTGCTCGCGGTCTTGCCCTTCACGGCCAGCAGCTTCTCGACGTCGGACTCGGAGAGGAAGTGGGGGAGGTCCCGCTGCCGCCGCGGCGTTCTCTGGAGCAGGAGGGGATCGGTGACGATGACCTTGGCCTCCACCAGGTAGCGAAAGAAGCCGCGGAGCGAGGAGAGCTTGCGGGCCACCGAGCGTCGAGCGAGCCCTCGCTCGTGGAGGACGAGAAGGTACTTCCTCACCTGGATCTTCGTCACGTCCCGGGGATGGCCGACGTCGGGGCAAGTCTCGTCGAGAAAGCGGGCGAAGTCGACGAGGTCGGCGCTGTATCCCCGGAGCGTGTGGGGCGAGAAGTTCCTTCCGTGCCGCAGGGCACCCACGAACGCGTCGATCCACTCGTCCAAGGCGCTGGCTCCAGGGGTTTCCGGGGCAAGGAGACGATAGCAAACGGGGGGGGCGTCGTGGGGCCCGGTTCCGGGCCTGGAGGAGATGCCGACCCTGAACCGGATCTGTAAACTGGATCGGCATGACGACCCGAGCACTTGCTTGCACCGCTCTCTTCCTTCTCGTGCCTGGTGGTTGCTCCACGAGCCACGCCGTCCGGGGTGCGCACGCCGAGAGGGAAAAGGATTACGTCGCAGCGCGGGAAGCCTATCGGCGAGAGCTGAACAGCGCCCAGGCCGATGACGACAAGACGACCGTCTCCCGGTTTCGCATCCTCATGGCCACCTACGAGCTCGGTCGAATGACCGGCTACACGTGCGACTACGTGGGAGCGGAGACCTTGCTGCGAGAAGCGTTGAGGTTGAGCGAGCTCATGGAAGAGCGCTACTCCCACAGGACCGCGATTCTTTCCGAGCTGGCCCGTCTGACCTTCGACGCGGGTAAGCTCGCCGACTCCGTGTCCTTCTATGAGCGTGCGATCGAGCGATTGGACGGCTTCCGGCATGTCGATCGGGATCCCATCGGGTTCGCTGAATTCCTCGACGACTATGCCTTGGCCCTCGAGCGAGCCGGCAGCGTCAGCGCGGCCGCCCGGGTTCGGGCCCGCACGCACCTGATCCGGTTGAAGAACGTGGGAAAGGCCGCCCTGTTCACGCCCCTGCATTACCGGGACCTTTGTGGCCAGGAGTCCCGGTAGGAGCCCGGGTCGGGGCGAGTTAACCTTCCCGCCATGACCCTTTCCACCCGGTCGCGCCTTCAGGTCCGGATCATCGAGCTGCCCCACGTCGTCGATCCGCTCGACGTTTACCTCCGGCTCCCCCGGCCGGGCCGCATGCTCCTCGAGAGCAGCGACACGGCCCATCCCGGTGGAAGGTGGTCCTTCGTGCTCGGGTTTCCTCTTCTGGGGCTCGAGTCCCGGGGAGATCGCGTGACTCTCTCGTCGGCGGCGGGAAGGCGCGAGCTCCGGGCGGACCCTCTCGAGGTGATGCGGCAGGAGCTGGCGGGGCTCGCGGTGGAGGACCTCCCCGACGGTGCTCCTCCCCTGGTCGGGGGCTGGGCGGGCGCCTTTTCTTACGACCTCGGTCGCTCCTTCGAGCGCCTGCCCGTCATCGCTCGTGACGACCTGCGGTTGCCCGACATCACCGCCTCGCTCTTCGGCGCGGTGGTTGCCCTCGACTCCCTGGAGAAGACGACCTTCCTCGTCGTGCTCGAGAGGGACGGCCGACCTCTGGCGGGAGAGACCACGGTCGGTCGCCTGCTCGAGGCGGTGACGGCGGCGCGCGAGGAGCCACACCGGCTCTCGATCGCGCAGGGACCCGTGCGGGCCGAGCTTCCCCCCGTGGCCGACATCTCCCGCCTCACCTATCTCGCGTGCGTGCGGCGGGTCAAGCACCACATCCGCGAAGGCGACATCTACCAGGCGAACTTCACCCAGCGCTTCCGGACGCGTTTTAACGGAACCCCGGCCGAGCTCCACGCCCGCCTGCGCGCGGTCAACCCGGCTCCGTTCGCGGCCCTCCTCGAGGCCGGAGACGGGCTTGCCGTGGTGAGCGCGTCGCCCGAGCGGTTCCTGCAGGTCGAGCATGGGCTCGTCACGTCGCGTCCCATCAAGGGCACCCGGAAGAGGACGGGCGACGTCGATGCCGACCTTCTCCGTGCCCGCGAGCTCCTTGCGAGCGAGAAGGACGGCGCCGAGCTGGCCATGATCGTGGATCTGGTGAGAAACGACCTGGGGAGAGTGTGCCGCACGGGAAGCGTGAAGGTGGAGCGCGCTCGGGAGCTCGAGCAGCACCCGACGGTTCTTCATCTCGTGGCGACGGTGACGGGGCAGCTGGCCGAAGGACGGGATGTCTTCGATCTCCTCCGGGCGAGCTTTCCCGGCGGATCCATCACCGGTGCCCCCAAGATCCGCGCCATGGAGATCATCGAGGAGCTGGAAGGGGTCCGGCGCGGCTTCTACACGGGATCGTTGGGGTACCTCTCGGCCTGTGGACGTGCCGACCTCAGCATTGCCATTCGCACGGCGATTCTCCGTGGCCACGATGTCTTCTTCTCCGCCGGGGGAGGGATCGTCGCCGACTCCGAGCCCGAGGCCGAGCACGCGGAGACCCTCGACAAGGTGAGCGGCCTGGTGCGGGCCCTGGGTCACGAGGAGGTGCTGATCCCTTGACCCGGCGACGGCACTGGATGGCGGGCGCGGTGACGGAGGACGTCGGACCGGGACTCGATCCGGGCGACCCCGGGCTCGTCCACGGAGAGGGGCTTTACGAGACCCTTCTCGTGGAGCGCGGCAAGGCTCTCTTCCTCGACCAGCACCTCGAACGGATGGAGAGGGGGGCGACCTTCCTGGGGATCCCGAACCTTCCCTCCGTGCTGCGCGAGGTCCGTGCGGCGGTGTCGGCACTCGTCGACCAGGCCGGCGACGAGGCCTTGCGCCTCCGGCTCGTGCTGACGCGGGGCCTTCCCGGCGCGGGGCCCCGGGTCCTCGGGACCCTGGAGCCTCTCGACCCCTCCTCGAAGGGATCCCTCTCCCTCGGCTCGGTCCGCCACCTCCGTCATCCCGGTATTCCCACCGGATGTCACAAACTATTGGGACGTATTGTTTTCCGTCTGTCGTTGGAGGCCGCGCGGGAGAGGGGTCACGACGAGGGGCTCCTCCTCGACGCGAGGGGTCATGTGGCCGAGTGCTCCCACGCCAGCGTGTTCTGGGTCAAGGACGGGATTCTCTTCACGCCCGGTCTCGAGATCGGCATCCTCCCCGGGGTCGTGCGACAGCAGGTCCTGGAGATCGCCGGCGAGGCCTCTCTCGAGGTGCGGCCGGTGCGGGCCCACCTGGTCGCGGTGTCATCGGCCGACGAGATCTTCGTGACCAGCTCCCTCCGGGGAGTCGTGCCCGCCCGCGATGTCGACGGTTTTGCGACCCGCTCGGGATCTCCCGGACCGCAGACGGCCCGGATAGCGGCGGCCTACGAGGACCGCAAGTTTTGGTAAAAGCTGGGGAGTGCGTCCGTCGGATTCCCGTGGTGACGGGCTTGGAAAAAGGAGAGGTTCACGATGCGCCATCTGACAACCCTGCTGCTACTGACCCTGGGGCTCGCGATCGCGACGCCCGTTCTTTCCCAGGAAAAGGTGGAAGAGGGCGACGAGCTCCAGGTCTTCCTCGACTCCTTCGACGAGGTCATCAAGTCCAAGGATACCGATGCCGTTCTGGCCAAGATCGATCGGCTGCTCGAGCTCTACCTGGGCGAAAAGGTGGATGAGAAGGAATACAAGTCGGTCGCCGATCGTCTGGGAAAGGCATATAACCTCGATCGCAACGTGGTCCAGATCAAGGTCGCCGGCATGTTCGGCAACCTGGGCAAGGTCGGGGCGCGCGAGCTCCTGAAGGCCTCCAAGGACCGCTCCCTCAAGGAGGAGACCAAGCGTGACGTGTACCTCGCGGTGGTGCGGTCCCTGGGGGTCACCAAGGACGCGGCGGCCATGAAGGCCCTTCTCGGCCTGCTGAAGGACAAGGACAACGACGTGATCGTGGCTGCGGCCGAGGCGCTGATCCACTTCCAGGAGACCAATGACCCCACCCGCAAACAGATCGCGGGCGAGATGATCAAGCTCCTGTCCAGCGCCTTCAGCGGAGCCAAGGATCCGAGGCAGACCGCTCTCGTCGAGAAGTACGATGCGATGTCCGTGCCCTTCAACAACACGCTCCAAGCCCTGACCAAGGCCTCGCCGGGAAATCCGGAGGACTGGCAGAAGTGGTTCAACGAGAACAAGAAGAAGCGGTGGTGATTCGGTGCTGAGCGCTCCCGATCCCACGCGGAGCGCCGGGATGGCACCGCTCGTCGTGCGCTTCATCATCTACGGGGCCATCCTCGCCTTCTACCTCTATTACATCGGGGGCTGCGTGTTCGGCCCGCTTCTTCCCCGGGCGGCGAATCGCGGCGCTCCCCTGCCCGCCGATGTCGAGCGCGAGGCTCCCTTCCTGTGGGGCGAGCTCGGCCGCGACGTGCGATTGCTGCTCGAGTTGCCGGCCCTCGAGTCGGAGGATCCGACCTTCGAGGAGAGGAGCTGGAGCGATCGACTTTCCGTCCCGGACAGGAGCACCCGTTACGGTTATCTCAACGTGCTGCACCTCGAGGGCGACTCCGTGCTCGACTGGGATCCGCAGAAGGTGGAGGTGCTTCTCGGCGACGGGGACATCCGGGCCGTGTCGCCCCGCGAGGTGGCGTCCGGGAGTCTTTCCCGCTCCGGCAGGGCTCTCCTGGGATCCCAGTGTCCCGAGGCCGCAGTCTCCATCCCGGTGGGCTCCCGGCTGCGGATCCTCGTGTCCTTCCGCGGGTCCGACCTTCCCGGACGCGCTCCTTCGAGCGGGATCGTGAGAATCCCTGGCGCGTCGGTCGAGCTTCGCCCGGGACGGGCTCCCGAGAGTGAGCTCGCGCGGTTCCTCCAGCGGCCGGGTCTCGCGGTGCCGGTTGCCTGGTTGAGAGACGAACCCGGAGATCAGGGATGAGGCACTCCCGGGCCGAACCGGAGGCGGGGCGGGGAGCCGCGATCCTGGTTCTGGCGGTCGTCCTCGGGCTCGCCGCCTCGGTGGGCGGGGGTGCGATCACCGCCTCACTCCTCTGGCCTCGGGTCGAGGCGAAGATGGAGGCCATGGCCCCGGAGCCGCCAAAGGACCCCACGCCCGCCTTCGAGTCCTCCCTGACCCTCGTGCAGGGGCGACTCGACGTCCTGCGCGAGGAGAGGAACGGCTTCGAGGAGCGCGTTCGCGAGCTGGAGAGGCTCCTTGACGACGTCAAGGTCGAACGGGACGGGGCCCTGGCCCGGGCCGACGAGTTCGAGCGCGAAGCCATGGGGCTCCGCGAGGTTCTTCTGGAGGAGGAGCTCCGGTACCGGGCCATCCTCCAGGGTCTGCGGCGATTCGATCTGGCTTCCCGAGAGGAGGTCGAAGGGACCCTGATCGAGGCCGGGACACGGGTCGAGACCCCGGCCGGGTCTGTGGTCAACGAGGGCTCTCCACCGGGGGCGGGAGCCGGGTCCGACGGCGATGCCCCTCCGATCGACGTACCGATCCTCGATGGAGAGGAGGCCCACCAGATCCTCGATGATCTCCTCGCCGCGGAGGGTCTCTCGCGCCGGTTGAGGGTCAGAGAGATCCGAGCCGTGATCGCGGGCCGCGCCCTGGATCTGGTCCTGGAGGAGATCGAGGGTGAGGACGGGCATGTGGTCCGGGCCTTTTCCGCCGAGTCGACCCGCTTTGTCCTGGAGGAGCCCGACGGGGTGACCCTGCTCCTGGAAAGGGGAAGCCTCCTCGAGAGGGGGCTGGAGGTCCCGTTCTTCGACGGCCGCTATCGCCTCCCCCTCCACGGGGCCGATCTCGCCATGTGGCGGGAAAAGGGCGCGGCCCTGGTCGAGGAGAGTCGCCCCTGAGGCGGCTTCCCTGGCTGCTTGACAGAGGGGTGGGGTGCCCTATACTCCCCCAATCTTCATTCCAGGACGGGTGTGCCGTCGAGGCTTCGGGCCGAGCCGCTCGGGGTCGGGGAGCTGCAAGCGCCCCATTGGAGAGATCTTCCGTACGGACTCATTGCCCTGACCCTGCGCGGGGGGTGAGATAAGCGATAGATGCGTAACACCTTCCTTTATCTCATTTCTCATCCCGTTCTTGCCGGCTGGAGTCGTGTGCCCCGAATGACATCACGAACCTCCGGTCCGGAACGGCGTCGCGTGGATCTCGAGGGGCAGCGAGGGGAGAACCGTTGCCGGATATCTGGATCTACGTGGTCGTCGGAGTCGCCTCCCTGGGGGTTGGCTACTCGCTCCACCTGATCCTCTCACGGGCCACTGTCGGAACAGCGCGAAAGAGGAGTGAAGAGCTCCTCGAGAAGGCCCGAATCGAGGGGGATCGGCTGGGACGAGAGGCCGCACTCGCGGCCAAGGCCGAGATTCTCAAGCAGCGCGAGTCCTTCGAATCCGAGACGCAGGAGGCCCGGCGAGAGCTTCGCCAGACCGAGCGGCGCCTCGGTCGTCGCGAGGGCGAGCTCGATCGCAAGCTCGAGTCGGTGGAGCGCAAGGAGCGCCACCTCGAGAGCTCCGAGCGCAAGCTTTCCCAGCGCCTGGCCTCGGTGCAAGAGAAGACCGATGAGCTGGAGACCCTCGTCGAGGAGGAAAAGCGTACCCTCCTCCAGATCGCGGGGATGTCCACCGAAGAGGCCACCAGGACGTTGCTGTCCCGGCTGGAAAAGGATCTCGCCCGCGAGGCCTCCGACCTCATCGGCAAGCGCATGCAGCAAGCTCGCGAGGAAGCCAGGGTCAAGGCCACCGAGATCCTGCTCCAGACCATGCAGAGAGTCGCTTCCGACCAGACCGCCGAGCAGGTCGTGGCAGCGGTCGACATCCCCAGCGACGACATGAAGGGGAGGATCATCGGCCGTGAGGGTCGGAACATCCGGGCCTTCGAGAAGGCCACCGGAGCCGACGTGATCGTCGATGACACCCCCGGCGTGGTGGTCGTCTCGTGCTTCGACCCCGTGCGAAGGGAGGTCGCCCGCCGCGGCATGGCCCGTCTCATCGAGGACGGACGCATTCATCCCGCGCGCATCGAAGACGTCGTCTCCCAGACCCGGAGAGAGCTCGAGGACTCGATGCGCGAGGTGGGCAAGAAGGTCTGCTTCGAGCTCAACCTCGTCGGCCTGAACCAGCGACTGGTCACGACCCTGGGCCGGCTGCAGTTCCGGACCAGCGGGAACATGAACGTCCTGCGCCACTCGGTCGAGGTGGCCAAGCTGGCGGGGGTCCTCGCGGCCGAGATGGGCCTCAACGACACCCTGGCCCGTCGGTGCGGTCTTCTCCATGACATCGGCAAGGCCCTCGACCACGATGTCGAGGGAAGCCACGCTCTTGCCGGCGCCGACTTTGCCCGCCGGTGCGAGGAGAAAAAAGAGGTCCAGAACGCCATCGCCGCCCACCACGACGAGGTCGCCCTCGAGACTCCCTACGCCGCCATCGTGCAGATTGCCAACGTCATTTCGGCCAGTCGTCCGGGGCTCGAGGACGACAATCTCGAAAAGTACGTCAAGCGCCTCGAGAGGCTCGAAGGGGTGGCGAACGAGTTCCTCGGCGTCGAGACCAGCTTCGCCATCCAGGCCGGGCGGGAGCTGCGCGTGGTGGCCGATTCGTCCAAGGTGGATGACAAGCTCGCCAGCAAGATTGCCCGTGACATCGCCAAGGCCATCGAGGAGCAGCTCTCCTATCCGGGCGAGGTGCGCGTGACCTTGATCCGCGAGACCCGCATCGTCGACTACGCCATGTAAGGAAGCCGGTCCAGGACGGTTCGCCCGCCCCAGATCGTCGGTCGTGACTCATGAAGCTCCTCTTTCTCGGTGACATCGTCGGTGGACCCGGGCGCGACATCCTGCGTCAGAAGCTCCCCGAGCTCGTCCAGCGACTCGACGTGGATCTCTGCATTGCCAACGGCGAGAACGCCTCTGCGGGATCGGGGCTGACCCCCGCCGTCGCCGCCAAGCTCTTTGCGCTGCCCATCCAGGTCCTGACCAATGGAGATCACACCTACCGGCGGCGCGAGATCCTCCCCCTTCTCGAGGAGGACCCGCGGGTGGTCCGGCCCGCCAACATGTCGGGCCGTTCGGTGGGCAGGGGGCACACCGTGGTGGAGGCCCGGAACGGGGTTCTGGTGGCCGTGATCAACCTGATCGGCAGGGTTTTCATGGATCCGGCCGACTGTCCCTTCGCCGCCGTCGATCGGATTCTCGAGTCGCTCGGCAGGACCACGCCGGTGATCCTGGTGGATTTCCATGCCGAGGCCACCTCCGAAAAGGTTGCCATGGGGCACTACCTGACCGGACGCGTCTCCGCGGTCATCGGCACCCATACCCACGTCCAGACCGCCGACGAGAAGATCCTCCCCGGGGGCACCGCGTATCTCACCGATGCCGGCATGACCGGCTCCCATGACTCGGTGATCGGCAGGGAGAAGGCTCCGGTCCTGCACCGGTTCACCACGTCCATGCCGGCCCGCTACGATCTGGCCACCGGAGATCCCCGGGTCTCGGGTGTGCTGATCGAGGTCGACGAGACCACGGGCCGGGCCGCAACCATCGAGCGGATCGTGGTGCGCGAGGAGGGATGATCGGGGTGGCTCGGACAGGCACCGGTGCGAAGAGGGGAGGAAAGCTGAGGGCCTTTCTCGAGACCCGTCGCGAGAGGGTCGATCGGGCCCTCGACCGACTGCTCCCCCCCCGGAATGAGGTCCCGACGAAGCTTCACCAGGCCATGCGGTACAGCGTCTTCGCGGGCGGAAAGCGGGTCCGGCCGCTCCTGTGCCTCCTCGCGAGCAAGGCCCTGGGGGGAAGCGAGAAAGAGGCGCTTCCTGCCGCCTGCGCCCTCGAGATGGTCCACACCTACTCCCTCGTCCACGACGACCTTCCCGCCATGGATGATGACGACCTCCGTCGTGGTAAGCCAACTTGCCACAAGAAGTTCGGTGAGGCCCTGGCGATCCTGGCCGGGGACGGGCTCCTGACCCAGGCCTTTTACGTGCTCTCTCGGGTCCAGCCCGAGGAGAGGGCGGGTGAAGCGGTTCTCATCCTTTCCCGGGCGGCGGGCTCCCTGGGGATGGTGGGGGGGCAGGTCCTGGACCTCGAGGCCGAGGGGAAGCGGGCCACGGCCCGGAGGGTCTCCGAGATCCACAGGAGAAAGACAGGTGCCCTGATCGAGGCCTCGGCGGCCCTGGGGGCCTGGATGGCCGGGGCCGACCCCGCAGACCGCGCTCTCCTCGCCCGCTACGGCGAGAATGTGGGGCTGGCCTTCCAGATCGTGGACGACATTCTCGACCTCGAGAGCCCCAGCTCCGTACTGGGAAAGACGCCGGGCAAGGATTCTAGGGCAGGAAAGGTAACCTATCCGGCCGTGCACGGAATAGAAGGGGCCAGGAGGGCCGCTGACGCGGCCGTCGAGGCCGCGATGGATGCCGTTCGTCGGTTCCCCGAGAGCGCTCTCCTCCAGGATTTCGCCAGGCTCATCATCGACAGGAGGTCGTGACCTCATGACCGCAGAGAATTCGAAGCTCGTCGACCCCCCCGGAACTCCCGCCCCGGCACCGCTGGAGAAGCCGCCTGCGCCCGAGGCCTCGGCACCTTCCTGGTCGAGCGCCGACGACGAGCGGTATCCGCTGCTGGCCACCATCTTTTCCCCCGAGGACGTGCGCAAGCTTCCGGAGGACCGGCTTCCCGATCTGGCCATCGAGCTGCGCCGCTACATCGAGGACGTGGTGTCGATCACCGGTGGCCACATGGGATCCAACATGGGGACGGTCGAGCTGTCGGTCGCCCTCCATTACTGCTTTGACTTCCTGCGCGACCGCCTGGTCTGGGACGTGAGCCATCAGGCCTACGGCCACAAGATCCTCACCGGGAGGCGAACCCGCTTCCGCACCCTGCGCCAGAGGTACGGCATCTCGGGCTTCACCCGTCCCGAGGAGAGCCCCTACGATTGCTTCCACTTCGGCCATGCCGGCACCAGCCTCTCCACCTCGCTCGGCATCGCCTGCGCCGACCACCTCAAGGGCGAGGATCGCAAGGTGGTGGCGGTGATCGGTGACGCCTCCCTCTCGTCGGGCATGCCCTTCGAGGCGCTCAACCATGGCGGCGAGATGAACCGCGACCTGCTCATCATTCTCAACGACAACGAGATGTCCATCGCCCGCTCGGTGGGGTCGCTCGTTCGCTACCTCAACCGTCTTCGCATCGGGCCGGTGTCCGAGGCCAAAAAAGAGGTCGTGGGGCTTCTCGAGTCGATTCCCGTCATCGGGAAGAAGATCGAGCACGTGGCCGAGCGTTTGCTCGAGTTGGTCAAGGACACCATCCATCCCGGACACATCTTCGAAGAGCTGGGTTTCAAGTACTTCGGCCCCATCAACGGCCATGACCTCGATGTGCTCCTCGAGACGTTCGGCGACCTCAAGAAGATCAAGGGTACGGTGCTCCTCCACATCATCACCGAGAAGGGGCACGGGCTCGAGTGGGCCAAGACCGATCCCACCCGCGGCCACGGCGTGAAGGGAAAGCCCCCGGCCGAGCCCAAGAATCCCGTGACCTCCGAGCTGCCGGCTCCCCCTGCGTCCGACAAGGTCGGAAAGCCCAGCGTCGGTCCCAAGAAGCCGGCCTACACCGAGGTGTTCGGAGAGGAGATGGTGGCCATCGCCCGCGAGCGCGGAGACGTGGTCGCCCTCACCGCGGCCATGCCCGACGGCACCGGCCTCATCCCGTTCAGCAAGGAGTTCCCCGACCGCTTCTTCGACTGCGGAATCGCCGAGCAGCACACGGTGGGGCTGGCGGCCGGACTGTGCTACGGCGGCATCCGTCCCGTGGCGTCGATCTACTCCACCTTCCTCCAGCGGGGCTACGACCAGATCCACCAGGAGATCCTGGTGCAGAAGCTCCCCGTGGTCTTCACCCTGGATCGAGCGGGGATCGTGGGCGAGGACGGTCCGACCCATCACGGTCTCTTCGACATCACCTACCTGCGAGCCTTGCCGGGGATGGTCCTGATGGCCCCGGGCGACGCCAGCGAGCTCCGCGCCATGCTTCGCTACGCCATCGATCTCGGCATGCCGGTGGCGGTCCGCTATCCGAGGACGGCGGTTCCGTCCCTGGAGGTGACGCTCGCCGACGAGAAGATCCAGCTCGGAAGGGGTGTCCTCCTCCGCGAGGGCAGCGACGCGGTTTTGATCGGCTACGGATCGATGGTCGCGCCTTGCCTCGAGGCGGCGCGCCTCCTCGAGGAACGCGGCATCAAGGCCGCGGTCGTGAACCCGCGCTTTGCCCGTCCGTTGGATGAGGAGCTGATCCTCGAGATGAGAAAGAGGACCAGGCTGGTGGTCACCGCCGAGGAAGGCACGGTCAACGGTGGCTTTGGCGCGGGCGTGATGGAGCTGCTGGTCGAGAAGTGCCCGAGTGGAACAGGACCGCTGCTGCGGCTGGCGGTGCCCGATGGTTACGTGGAGCACGGGCCGCGGGCCGATCTCCTCCACGAGTTCGATCTCTCGGCAGCGGGGATCGCCCGGCGCACCGAAGAGAGGCTCGGAAGGCTCTAGCCAAGAGACGGCCACGGTTTCGGGGTCTTTCCCCCATGCCCGAGCAGCCGATCTTCGACGAGGCGTTTCTGAGCAGGCTCGCCCGGCTCCGCCTCCTCTCCGCGCGGGCACGGACCGCGGGGGCCGGGGGGCTGCGCGCCCGCCTGCCCCGGGGAGGGCTCGTCGAGGTGGGCGACCGGCGTCCGTTCTCTCCTGGTGACGATCTTCGCCGCATCGACTGGCTGGCCTATGCCCGTCTCGATCGGCTCCTGGTGAAGGAGTTCGACAAGGAGGAGCACGTTCCCGTCCTTCTGCTCCTCGATACCAGCGCCTCCATGGGGCTGGGCTCCCCGAGCAAGGGAATCGCCGCCCTCCGTCTCGCCGCCGCACTTTCCGTGGTGGCGGCGACGAGCGGAAACCCGGTGCACCTGGTGACCGTTTCCGGGGGAGTGGGCGCCTCCCGGTCGCTGGCCAGAAGTCAGGACGTGCCGGGCTACCTGCGTCATCTCGAGGGCGTCGTCTTCGACGGAGAGGGGGGGCTCACCGCAGCCCTCGATCGCATCCTCCCCACCCTGAGACGATCCTGTCTTCTGCTCGTCGTCTCCGATCTCCTCGGTGAGGACGACCTCCAGCAGAGCCTGGTGCGGGCTCGTGGCCGCCGGCATGACGTGGGGGTGCTGCAGGTGCTGTCTCCTTTCGAGCTCGATCCCCTGCCGACCACCCGGGGAGTCGTTCGCATCCGGGACGTGGAGAGGGGGGTGACCCTGCTCCTGCGCCTCGGGGGCGACACGGTCGCCGCCTATGCCCGGCGCCTCCGGGCCCTGGTCGAGGGCTGGGAGGAGACGGCCCGCGCCCACGGGTTTCGCCACCGGCTCGTCTCTTCCCGGGAGCCGATGGAGGAGACGGTGGTGCGTTTCCTGCGCAGTGGCGGGTTCCTGCGATGAGCTTCGGGGCACCCCTCTGGCTCCTCTTGCTCGCCCTCCTTCCCGTCGTGTGGATGCTGCTCGCGCTCGTGGCGCGACAGCGTGTGATCGAGGTGGCCTGGCTCGACCTGTGGAAGGACCTCGACCCCGGCCCGGCGCGGACGCGTCGTCTCGTGCCCCCGCCACCGACCCTCTTTGGACTCCTGGTCCTCGCCTCCTCGGTGCTCCTGATCCTGTCTCTGGCGCGACCGCGTCTCCTCGCCGAAGGGGAGGTCCGGACTCTCGTCATCGTGGTCGATCGGTCGGCCTCCACCGCGGCAAGAGATGGTAGGGGGCGCTCCGTCCTCGACGTCCTGGGGGGCGAGGCGAGGCGTATTCTGGCTTCTTCCGGTGCCGGCACGGAGATCGTGGTTCTGGCCGCGCCGGACGGAGCCGTGATCCACAGAGGGAGCGTCGGCGCGGCGGCGAGCGCCCTCGATTCCCTCGAGACTCTCGATCTTCCCGACCGGTGGCGAGCGGTCCTCGAGGAGGCGGCGCGCTCCACCTCAGCCATGGGCACGCGGACCCTCGTCCTTTCGGACGCACCGCCCGAGCCCGGCCTCCCCCTGCTTCGGCTCGTCCCTTCTCTCGAGTGGTGGGTGGCGAGCCGCAGCGGGCGGGACGCCCTCCCGAGCCGGGGGATCGTGGGGATGCGGCTGGAGATGGAGGAGTCGAGCGTCCTCGTCGCCGCCGACGTCCTCGTCACGGGAGGCACGGACCCCGTTGCCGGGGGCGAGCTCGTGATCGAGGAAGTCACCCCGGGCGACGGGTCGGGGAGTCTCGCTCTCGTGAAGGAGATCGAACGCCACGTTCTCGATCCCGACGCGAGCGGGTTCGCGAGGGTGGTGACGAGGCTCGAGGGAATGAGGGCGCCCCTCTTCCGGCTCCGGCTCCTTCCCGGGGGCGACGCACTCGCCGTGGACGATGCGGTGGTCGCCGTGCCCGGGGGAGGGAAGCCACTCCTCGTCGGGATGGAGGAGGAGAGCCCGAGCCTCGAGCGGGCCCTCGAGCTCCTTCCCGCGGTCGAGGTCCTGCTCCTCTCGGGGAGCGAGGCGCCCGGGAAGCTGGCGATCGACGTTCACGTGGTGGGTCCCAGGGAAAGCCGCTCGGTGGGCGAGACTCCCACCATCGTGATCGATCCCGACGGAACGGTGACATTCCCCGGTTCTCCCGGCGAGGCTTCGCCACGGGTCGAGGTGGGGGAGTCGGCCGGCAGGGTGGCGCTCGCTCCGGGTCCGGACGCGACGCCGCTCGAGTTCGGGGGGGACCTCGAGAGTCTCGAACTTCCCCTCGCCCGCCCCCTCGTCCCGGTGCCGGCCTCCGCCTTCGAGATCGTGGCGGTGGGGCACCGGGGGGAGGCCGACGTTCCGCTCATCCTCCGGCGGGGGCGGCATCTCGTCCTCGGCTTCGATCCCGAGGCGAGCACCTGGCCGAGGGAGGCGTCGTTTCCGATCTTCTGGGCCAACCACCTCGCGCGCCTCGGGGCGGGGCCGGCGGAGGCCGGCTATCCCATCCACAGGACGGGGGAGGTGACCCGTCTCTCCTGCTGGGAGGAGGGTGTGGCAAGCCTTGACGGCCCGGGCGGCAAACGATCCGTGACGTCCGAAGGGGGAGAGATCGTGGTCGTCGCCGATCGGGTCGGGACCTATCGTCTGCTCCGGCCGGGAGCGGCGCCGGGAAACGAGAGCCTTCTGCGCTTCGATCTCCTCGACGCAGGAGAGACGCGCCAGGCGGGGGAGGTTCAGGAGGGGGGATGGGTGCTGGGCGCGGAGTCGGGCTCCGAGGGCTTCGCCACCACCACCCACACCACGGACCTTTCCCGCGGCTGCGCGTGGGCGGCGCTGGCGGTGCTACTGGCGCTGGTCTTCCTCCGGCGGCGTCGCGGGTAAGGCAGCCTCGGCCTCGTGGCTTGATGGCCTGGTTGTGGGCGAGGGGCTCGATTCGACACAGAGGGCACAAAGGGAAGAAGGAGGACACAGAGAAGAAAGGAGCCGGCCGGAAAAAGGGACCCCGCTTGCCACTGCGTCAGGGATCTCTCTCGATCACGAGGCCGAGCGGGGTCCCTTTTTCCGGCCTCCCGCTCTTCTCTTCTCTGTGAACTCTCGTCTCCTCCCTCCGGGATCTCTGTGTCCATCGTCCCCCGTTCCAAAAAGAGGAGGCCGCGACCCTCGCGAGCCGCGGCCTCCTCGAAGGCATCACCGTTGATGGTGTCGGATCGACCCGCCTAGCGATCCCTCTCCGGAACGCCCATGCCGCTCCGATCCGGATAGGCCGGCCGCTTCGGCGCGCGGTAGGGGTTCCTCTCCAGCTCGCCGAGCATGAGGTCGATGGCGGCGTCGAGCTGGGGGTCCCGGCCGCCCACCATCTTGGCGGGGTCGTCGAGGACCTCGATGTCGGGATCGACGCCGTGGCCCTCGATGCCCCAGGTGCCGTCCTTCTCGTAGAAGGCAAATGTCGGCGCCGAGATGGCCCCTCCGTCGATGAGCGTCGGGTTGCCCGAGATCCCCACCAGCCCACCCCAGGTGCGGGTGCCGATGAGCTTGCCGAGGCCGGCCTGGCGGAAGTAGGCCGGGAAGGCATCGCCTCCCGATCCGGCGAGACCGTTGACGAGCATGCACTTCGGACCCTGGTGAGCGTCGGGCGGCCACGGCCAGTCGTTGCCGTCACGCCGCGCCCAGTAGTTGGTGACGGGGCGGTTGAGCATCTCGATGAAGCGGGTGGGGATCTGGCCTCCGCCGTTCCACCTCTCGTCGATGATGAGGGCCTCCTTGCCGATCTGGCCGGAAAGCTGTCGCACGAGGTCATTCTGCCCGTCGATGCCCGTGTTGGGCACGTAGATGTAGCCCACCCGATCAGAGGTTCGCTCGGAAACGAGAGCGCGGTTTTTCTCGATCCACGCCCGGTAGCGGAGGCCCGTCTCGCTTCTTCCGGGCTCGATCATCACCTCGCGGGCCTTGTCGTCCTGGGTCGGGCTTTCGCTCACGGTGAGGGTCGTGACCTTGCCCGCGAGTCCGAGGAAGGCCGCCCACGGGTCCTTGTCGGTGGTGAGGGGCCGCCCATTGACGGCGAGGAGATAGTCGCCCACCTTCACGTCGACGCCGGGCTGGCTGAGCGGGCCGCGAGCGTCGGCGTCCCAGGGGCCGCCCTCGAGGATGGAAGTGATGCGGTAGGCATCGTTGTCGACCGCGAAGTCGACGCCGAGCAGACCCACCGACACCGAGTCGACGCCGCCCTCGACGTCACCCTGGCCCCGCACGTAGGCGTGGCCGACGTTGAGCTCGGAGATCATCTCGCCGATGACGTAGGCGACGTCGCGGCGCGAGACGCAGTCCTCGAGCATGGGCTGGTAGTGGTCGCGCACTCCCTTCCAGTCGACGCCGTGCATGTGCGGGTCATAGAAGAAGTCACGCATGACGCGCCAGGAGTCGACGAAGATCTGCTTCCACTCCTGCATGGGATCGATGCGGGCCATCATGCCGTCGGTGACGACGTTCTTGCCCGAGGCCCCGGCGGCGGCGTTCTGGATGGTGGCCGAGCTGCCCCGCGGGATGAGGATCTTCTTGCCGTCGGCCGAGATGTCGAAGCCGCCGGCACCCGAGGCCACCGTCTTTTCTTCTTTCTTCTCGTCGTTGATGTCGAAGAGGTGGATGGCCGGGCTCCCCCCTTCGCCCCGCGCCGGGCGGCGGGCGTAGAGCAGCTGGTTCTTGTCGTTGACGGCGAGCCGGCCGAAGTTACCGGACTTGACGGGAAGCAGCAGGGCTCTCCGCTCGAAGCCTGCGAGGTCGATGTCGACCTTCTCGCGAGGCTTGTCCTTGCCCTTCTTCTTGTCTCCGCCGCCGTCACCCTCGTCATCCTCTTCGCCGCCACCCTTCGAGGTCCGTTCGCAGGTGAAATCCGCCGAGAAGCCGAGAGCGACCGAGCCGACTGTGCCGCTCATGGTCGAGCCGCTGAGCTTGGCGGTGATGTTGATCTCCTGGCCCTCGTCGGTCTCGAGGGTGGCGGAGATCTCGCCCGTTGCCTTGTCGTAGGTGCCGGAGGTGATGGAGGCCGTGCCCATGGGGGTCGAGGCCGATCCCGAGAGGCTCCCGTCGGCGGAGAGGGACAGGGTCAGGGAAAGGGTCACACCCCCGGGCGGAAAACCCTCGCCCTGAAGAGTTCCCTCCCAGGTTCCGGAGATTCCGTCGTCCTGGGCCGGTTCCTTCTTCTCGTCGGGGGCGGAGTCCTCATCGGAGCCCTTCGCGGACTCCTCCTTCGTCTCGTCGCCCTTCTCGTCGGTGGCCTCGGCTCCCTCTTTCTTGTCGTCGCCCTTCTTGTCGTCGTCCCACTCCTCCTCGTCGCTCTTGGGCGCCCAGGGGGAGTCCATGTCTGCACGCAGCGGAACGGCGAGGAGCACCTCGGTGCCGGAGTAGATGAAGGTCGTGTCCATGTCGCTGTAGCTGGGGCTGAAGCTCCGGTTGCTCGAGAAGTAGAGCCAGTCGCCCTTCCTGTCGAACACCGGTGAGCTGTCGTTGAAGAGGTCGCTCGTCACCTGACTCTTCGTGCCGGTCTCGACCTCGTAGATCCAGACCGATCCCGAGCGGCTCTTCTCACCCGACTTCGAATACGTGATCCAGCGCGAGTCGTGGCTGAAGGACGGGTCGAGCCGCGAGGCCCAGTCGTCGCGATCCACGAGCACGCTCGCGCCGCTCTCGATGGTGTGGAGCCACAGGGCACCCGTCTTGTCGGAGTAGGCGATCATCTTCGAGTCGGGGGACCACATCGGATCGTAGCGGTAGCCGTTCCCGTCACTCGTGAGTTGCTTGGTCTCGCCCTTGCCGTCGGACTGGGTGGTGTAGAGCTCGTACTCGCCCGTTGCGTCGGAGAGGTAGGCGATCCATCGCTTGTCAGGGCTCCACGAGGGCATGCGCTCGGCGGTGCCGGCGGTGCGGGTGAGGCTCCGGGGGATGCCTTTCTCGGCAGGGAGGGTCCAGATGTCGCCGCGGGCCTCGACCACCGCGCGTTTGCCGGTGGGAGAGATGCTCCAGCTCTGGATGTAGGACTTGGCGTCCACCGCCTTGGCGCGAAGGGCCTGGCGATCGCCGGGAATCGTCACGCTGATCGGCCTGGACTCTCCGCTCGTCATCGAGTGGAGCCAGAGCCGCGAGCCGTTCTGGAAGATGATCTCGCCCTTGCCGTCGGTGCCGGGTCCGATCGAGGGCCACTTGACGTCGAAGTCGCGAAAGAACGAGATCTGCCGGCGCCGCTTCGTGTCGGTGTCGTAGCTCCAGAGATTCAACCGATGGGCCGGGCCACCGTCGGAGAGGTAGTAGACGGTCTTGCCGTTCCACATGGGAAGGCTGTCCGTGCCCTCCCAGTCGGTGATCTTCTCCGAGGCGCTGGTCTCGAGATCGAAGAGCCAGATGTCGGTGGCCATGCCGCCCCGGTAACGCTTCCAGGTGCGCTGGTCGCGCGAGTGGGGCGTGTAGGCGAGCCAGCGGCCGTCGGGGCTGATGGCACCGTTGGCGCCGTAGGGGACGGGGAGCCGGCTCGGAAGGCCGCCCGTGGGAGGGACGGTGAAGAGCTGGGTCTGGCTGCGAAGCGGGGACTGCATCCGGCTATAGAAGAGGAGGTCGCCCGCGGGGGTCCAGTCGGTGAGGACCTCGAAGTCGGGGTGGTGGGTGACGCGCCGGGGCGCACCGCCGCCCACGGGGATCGTGTAGAGGTCGGGGCCTCCCTCGTAGTCGCCCATGAAGGCGATGGTCTGGCCGTCGGGGCTGAATCTCGGGAAGGCCTCGGGGCCGAGGGGGCTGGCCAGCGGGACGGCGAGGCCGCCGTCTCTCGGTACGAGCCAGAGGTCCTCGGCATACGAGAACACGATCCAGGAGTCACTCACGTCGGGATAGCGGAGCATCCCCGCGTGGGGGACCACATCGGCCTTGGATGCCGGCGCGGCGGGCTCGGCGGCCAGGACGGAGCCGGGCCACAGAATGGACAGGAACAGCAAGAGCAGTACGGCACCCCTCATGGCGAAGGCCTCCTTCTTTCTTCTGGATTCCGGGGAACGGGTCGGGTCGGGCAGAGTGGTTCCGGCGGGCCTGTGGGCCACCGGGACGGCCCAGAAGAGGATACGCCCGGAGGCGGGGGGAAGTGTCGAGAAAGTCGAGGGGGGGTCGGAAACGGGAGGCCCGGGCCCGATTCCGCACGTCTTTCGGGAGGGGGCCTTCGCTGCGGGCCTGCCTCTGATCTCGTCATCCCGGCACGGGTCCGGTAGAATCTCCCATCGGTTGGACTGTGGCCGTTCTTCAGGAGGGAACGCCCATGAGAGGTCTCACGATCCTCGCGCTTGCCCTCGCATGCTCTGCGGGCGGAGCCTTTGCCGATCCAGGTGAGAGCCGTCTCGTCACCGTATCCGGCTTCGTGGTGGACGAGACCCTCGCGCCCGTGGCTGGTGCCGAGGTCATGGTCAGCAGGTTCGTCCTCGACGAGGGCGGGGCCTCGGCGCGAGTCTTCCAGACCCACACCACCGACGCCAGGGGGCGCTTCACCGTCTCCCTTCCCGCGGACTCGCTCGGGTACCTCTTCTTCTGGCAGGCCGTCTGCCTGTGGGCCCTCGCTCCCGGGGCCGACGTCGGCTTCCTGAGGCTCAACGCCTACACTCCTCCCGCCGGGCGCGAGGTGAGGATGGTCCTGCGGCGGCACGACCCCTCCGCCTCCACGCTCGAGATCCTGGGCCCCGACGGCGAGCCGGTCGCGAACGCCGTGTTGCGCCCCACCGCCCACAGCGAGGGGACCCACGTCATCCCCGAGGAGCTCGCGCAGAGGCTCGAGGTCGTCTCCGACGCCGAGGGGCGAGCCCACCTGAGTTGCTTCTCGATCCGGGACGTGGAGCGGGTCCGGGTCACGAGTGAACGCGACGGCGAGCAGCTCATCCTGCGAAGCGAGCCGGCCAGCCCGCGCCTCCAGCTCTCGGGGGTGGGGACGTTGAAGGGCCGCGTGGTGACCGAAGGAGACGAGAAGGTGGCCGGACTCATCGTGACGGCCAACGTCTCGAGTGGCGCGAGCGCGAGCGGCCGCGGTCCGAGGTTCGTGGGATCAGCCACCACCGTCACCGACACGGACGGGCGGTTCGTGCTGGAAAAGCTGGTCCAGGGGAAGGCCAGGATCTCGATCGGAGACGATGACGCGGTTTCGAGCACGGTGTCCATCCTCGGCGAGAGCGCCGACGCCGAGGTGATGGAGGGGGCGGTCACGGAGATCGAGGTCAAGGTGGAGAGGAGGGCCAAGGTGACCGTGAGCGGGAGGGTGATCGAGGCTGGCTCGCGACGCCCCCTCGAGGGCGCGGTCCTGTTTCTCACCGAGGAATACCCGGCAGGGCGCCGGGTCGTCAGCGACGAGAACGGGGAGTTCTCCTGCCGGCTTCCGTCCGGAAAGGTGTCGGTCAACCTCTTCCGTCCGCCGCCCGGGCATCTCGGCACCAGCGTGGTCTCCGAGCGCGGGCTCGAGGTGGCCGAAGGAGCGGACAGCGTACGGCTCGAAGTCGAGCTCGCCGCCTGCCCGTCGGTGCGGGGGAGGGTCGTGGATACGATGGGGGGGCCCGTGTCCGGAGCCTGGGTCCGGGCAATGACCCGCCAGGAGAACGGGTTCGAGGTGACCGGTCTGGGCGTGTGCGACGAGAACGGGGGATTCCGGGTGGGGGGCCTCGTTCCCGGCGCGAAGGTCGAGCTGGTCGCGCACTTCGGCGACGCGACGTCCGGGGAGCCAGTCGTCCGTCCCGCTTCCGGAGCAGACGAGCCCGGTGAGCCCGTCACCTTGACGCTCGATCTCTCCACTGCGCCGACCGTCGGGGGACTCGTGGTCGATGAAGGCGGCCAGCTGCTACCGGGAGCCACGGTGAAGATCTGGCTCCGCCGCCGAACGAAGGAGGGATTCGAGCGCATCGAGCCGGCGTATCGCCAGGAGCGGGACTTCTTCCTGCTCACCGGGGCGGACGGCCGTTACGCCTCCGAGCGGCGGCTTCCCGAGGCGGACGAGCTCTGCGCCGTCGCCGTCCTCGAGGGACGGATCCCGGCGCGCACGCCCTGGGTGCGGCCGGAGGGAGAGGCGACCCGTCTTACCGACCTCGTCCTCGAGCCGGTGCGCACGCTCCGCGGCCGGGTCCTGGACGCGAAGGGGAGACCGGTGGAGAACGCGCTGCTCTTCCAGTCCGGCGACGGTCCTCGGCGCACCGAGACGCGATCGGGACGCGACGGCGCATTCGCCCTTCCAGGCTACGCGGGAGGACGGGGCTTCGTGTTCTTGGAGGCCGCGGGTCATCGGCTCGAGGGCCGGGCGGTGAGCCTACCCGCCAGGCCTCTTGCGGATGGTGCAGACGCCCTCGTTCTTCGCCTCCTCGGAGAGGACGCCTCTTCCGCCGCCGCGCCTCCTCCTCTCACTCCGGCCCAGGAGCGCGCCCTGGCCCGAAGGGTCTACCTCACGTGGTTCGAGGGCGTCGAGGAGAGGATGCCCGCGTCGAGGTTCTGGTCGAGCTTGGGCCTCCTCGCCCGGGTCGATCCCGAAGGAGCGATGGAGAGGATCGAGCGGCGGGGGCAGGAGCCCGGCGCCCGCAAGGACTACGTGCTCCCCGGGCTCGCTTTGCGGCTGGCCCCGGAGGATCTCGCGGAGGCTCTCGCCGTGGCGGCTTCGATCGAGGATGCATACACCCGGTGCTATACGTACCTGCGCCTCTTCCTCTCGCTGCCCGAGGACTCGGTCCATCGTCCGGCGATGCTGAGCCGGGCCCTCGTCGAATCGCGCGGAATCGCCCAGCCGTCCCACCGACTCATCTGCCAGGGCCGGCTCGCCGAGGAGCTCCTCGTCCTCGGCAACGAGGTGACCGCCCGCGAGATCTTTCGCGAGGTCCTCGTCACCGCGCGCGAGCTCGCGCCCAGCGAGTACGAGGGATACGCGCGCGGGGTGTTCGCCGAGTCGCTCGCGCACGTAGATCCCGAGGCGGCGCTTGCGCTCATCGCCGATCTGTCCGACCCCTTCGCCATCCAGCGCCACCACGGCAACCTTGCCCACGAGATGGCTGCCATCGATCCCGGGCTGGCGGAGCGGGCCTTCGAGAAGGTCACACAGGACTTCCAGCGCGACCGGTGGACGGCCAAGGTGGTGTACCGCATGGCAAGGGTAGATCCCGAGCGGGCCTTCCGCCTGGCGCACGAGGTCTCCGATCTCCGCAGGCGGGCCCGGACCCTGGGGGTCCTGGCGCAGGCCCTCGCGGAGAGCCATCCGGAGCGGGCGCGAGAAGCCCTGCACGAGGCGATTTCCCTTCTCGAGGAGCAGTCCCCGCTGGATCAGTACTGCGGCCTCGGGAACCCCGGCGCCGCCGAGCTCCTGGCCAGCCTCCTTCCCGTGGTGGAGAGGGTGAGCCCCGAGGAGAAGCGGGCCGTCCTCCTCCGGGCGATCACCCTGCGCTATCCCCGGCCCCATCCCGACCACCTCGCCGACGAATCGTCCCCTCTTGCCCGGGACGCGATGCTGGCGGCGCTCCTGGCCTGTCATGACCGGGAAGTGGCACGAGAGCTCCTGGTGGATCTGACCCGGCGTCTCGAGGAGGATCCCGCGGCCCGGGGCTTTCCCCACCGCGCCTTCTTCGCCGCCGCCACGCTGATCGACCCCGCCCGGGCGTGCGAGCTCCTGGAGAGCATCCCCGAGGAGGGAGACTTCCGGCCGGATGCGCCCCGCCTCGAGGCCGTGAAGACCATCACCGAGATCCTGACCACGTCCCCCGAGGAGCGGCCGCAATGGTGCGAGAAGACGCTCCTGTGGCTCTGGACCATCGACAGCGAGGACCACTTCGAATGAGGGAGGGCCGGTGATGGTGGCGATGACGCTGCGGATGGCTCTCCTTGCCCTCCTCGTCGTGTCCGAGGGTACGGCCGCTCGGGATCTGCGCTACGTGCCCGGGCTACCTCCCGGAGACGAGGTCCCGTCCTTCGTGACGCTCCCCACCACGGATGAATGTCCCCCGGGCTTCACGGTCGCCATCCCGCAGGGAGGGAGCAAGCGCCGCCATGCGCAGCTCCGCTTCGGGTCGCCGGGATCGGTGCGCCTCCTCCTGGTCCTCGACGAGACAGAGGAGGGAGAGCGCATCCTGCGCGCCGACGGCAACCGCGACCGGGTCGTCGATCCCGCGGAGCTCGTCCCGCGCGAGGGCGATCATTGGCGCCTCGAGATCGCGGCGGAGTGCATCCAGGACGGAAGGTCGCGGCTCCTGCCGCGCGTTCTCCTCTTCCGGTGCGGAAAAACCGGCCTTCTCACCGTGGCCGATGGCGGTCACCACCGGGGCGAGGTGCGCCTCGGCGACTCGGGCCCTGTCGGGGTCGTGCGGATGGACGCCAACGCCGACGGGATGCTCCACGATCCGGCCGACCGCATCTGGATCGATCTCGACGGCGATGGTGCCTGGGATCCGTTCCGGGAGCGGTTCGCCTACCGCGAGATCCTCACCCTGGGCGGCGGGCGGTACCACCTCTCGTCGGATCCCTTCGGGGAGAGCCTCGCCATCGAGCCCCTTCTGGGGGTAGGGAAGGTGCGGCTTCTGACGGAGGTGGGCCGACCCGGCAGCCTCCTCTCCAGGATCTCGGTCACTCTCGTCTCGCGGGACGGCGCTGCGGTGCGGGTGGATGGAGCCTCGGGCGAGGTCGAGGTGTCGGTGGGCGAGTACCGGCCGAGCCTTCTGGAGCTGGAGATGCTCGACGCAGGGCCGGCCTGGACCTACGTGTTCTCGGATGGCGGTGGCCGCCCCGACCCTCGATGGTACGAGGTCAGGAAGGGCGAGACCGTCGCGATCGATCCCGTCGGAGATCTCGAGCTCGTCCTCACCGTCAAGGACGAGAAGGAGGCCTACCGGCCTGGGGAGGAGGTCGTCCTCCAGCCGCTCCTGTACACCTCCGGCGGGCTCCTCATCAACTCCTGCTCGCGGCGGGTTCGCTTCGCCGGCGTGGGAGGCGAGGAAGCCACCGTGGCGCTCGTTCCCGCGAACGGCGATCCAGTGGAGGCGAGGTCGGGTTTTGCCTGAGGGACGTTCTGTGCGACCCGCGTGCGGGTTCCCATGGATCATCCTCCGGGCGATCTTCTCGCCCGGGTCACGTTCTCACCCGGGCCGCTGGGTGAGGAGATGTCGGCGACCACCAGGCTGCGGATCGAGCGGGACTAGGAGCCCGTATCCCGCTGACCCCCGGGGAGGGCAGCGCGCCCTCCCCGGGTGCCCGGTCATTCGATGACCACCTCGAGCCCGTTGGTGATCGCTACCTGACCGTGGACGGAATCGGTGTCCGGGATCAGCCCCTGGACGAAAAAGGTGACCGCTCGGTTGACCACCGGGGCCAGGATGAGGTCGGTGGGGGCCGGCCGCGTCGACGGCCCCGGCCAGCGCTCCGTGCCCAGGAGCCGGGTATGGTTGAGGGAGTTGGCGATCCTGACCGGCTGGGGCGAGCCGCCGGTCAGCGGGATGGGCAGGCAGATCGAGCCGACTCCGAAGGGCAGCTCCTGCACGGTGGCGTTGGTCGGGGTCGCCAGCCAGAGGTACAGGACGAGAGGGGTGTCCGCACCCTGGGCAGACGGAGGGGGGACCACCGAGACCTTCAGCGGTCCTCCCCCGCTCAGGGAGACCTTGCGCTCCACGCGGTCCCCGACTCCGTCGTTGACGAACACGACGTCGGTCACGGGGCCGGCGGCGGCATTGACGTTGCCCTTGCGACAGGCGAGGGCGTCGTCGAGCACGATGACCGCGAAGCTGCAAAACGCCATGTTCCCGGAGGCGTCGGTGGCGGTGCAGTCGACCATGGTGAGGCCCACCGGGAAGAGGCTCCCCGAGGGCGGGGTGCAATCGACCACCGGGTCCGGATCGCAGAGGTCGGTCGAGGTGACCACGAAGTTCACGATGGTCCCTTCCGGCGCGTCGGCGAGGACCTCGATGTCGGCCGGACACACGATGTCGGGAAGGGTGGTGTCGACCACGATGACGTCCACGGTGTCCGTGGCCATGTGAGCACCGGCGAATACGGTGAGGGTGGCGGTGGTGATGCCGAGGGGGAACGTCCCGGTGGGGGTGGCGCTGGTGGGGTCATCGAAGGTGATGCCGGGTGCCGACCAGGCGAAGGTGAGCGGGTCGAGCTCCGGATCGAACGATCCGGTGCCGTCCAGCATCACCACGGTCCCGAGAGGGTCCTCGCACTCCACCATCAGGTCGAAACCCGCGTCGGCCACCGGAGGGAAGTTGTCGCACTTGCCGCCCGCCAGCGCGTCGTAGATGCCCTGGATCTCGGAGGGGTCGAGGGCCCGGTCGTAGATGGAGATCTCGTCGATCAATCCGTGGAAGAAGCACTCCCCGGAGCCGCCGAACCCCAGACGGCCGATGTAGAGATTCCCGTCGTTGGTGGCCATCGGTCCCGCAAACGGTGTGATGCCCTCGAGCTGCCCGTCGACGTAGAGCCGGATCTCGCTTCCGTCGTAGGTTCCGACGAGATGGTGGTAGGCCTGGTCGAAGACGTTGATGGATGAACCGACGAAGGTGTAGCTACTCCCGTTCCCGACCCGCAGGGCGGGGTTCCCGTTGGCCTGGTTGACGCTGAGGCCCCACCCCGTGTTGTCGCCCCCGGTCGACTTGTCGATCAGAAAGCTGCAGCCACGGAAGGGGGGGCCGTCCAGCTTGGCCCAGAGCTCCACCGTCATGGCATCGGTCAGATCGAGAATGGGATCGTCGGGGACGGTCACCTCGGCCCCGTCGAAGTCGAAGGAAAACGCCTGTCCCACCAGGCCCGTCCGGTAACCGCCTTCCAGGACACCGTGGTTGGTGCCTCTACGGTCGTCGGCGGTGCCCTCGGCCTGCCACCAGGCCACCATGCCGGGCGGGGGCGAGGCGCAGGGGTTGACGGGAACGTCCCTTGCGAACCCGTAGACCACCGGATTGCCCACGATGGGGATGCTGCCGTTGACGAACACCTGGTCCCCGCGAAGGGCCAGCCCGAATCCGAACTGGTCGTCCGCGCGTCCGTCGCCGAGCTTGGCGGTCTGGATCCACGATCCTCCCAGATTGCGGAAGATGTACGCGGCTCCCCAGGTACCGTCCTGGAGACTGGAGCTGGCCACCAGCGTATCGCCCTCGAGCTCGAGCTCGAGCTTGCGCCCGAAGCTCCCCTGGGGATCCATGGCCTCGATCAGCGCGGCCTGGTTGGTGTCCACCCATCCGCCGGGCGGCTTCTCGTAGGCGAAGATCTTGCCCGGACCCGAGGGGGTACCGAGGCCGACCATGACCGTATTTCCCGCCACGCCCACCTCGCTTCCGAACCTGTCGTTGACGAAGGGAGCAGGAGAATCCAGCGTGGCGACCCGACTCCAGGTCCCGCCGCTTCTCTCGTAGACGTAGGCTGACCCGGTGTCGTTACTGGCTACCCTGGCGCCGCCGATCAGGGTGTCGCCCTCGATGGCCACCGAGCTGCCGAGGCGGTAGAACGGGGAGGCGTTGATGCCCCTCAAGATCTGGGTCTGCGACCAATCCGTCCCGTTGAAGTCGAAGACGTAGATCGACCCGAACTCGTTGACCCCGAAGATGGCATCTCCCCGGGCGGTGACCGCCAGGGTGCCGCCGGAGTAATCCATGTCCATGCCGAACTCGTCGTTGGCGTTGAAGTTGCAGTTCGCGCCGAGTTGAGGCAAGAGGGCCTGGATCTGGTTCCACACCCCGCCCGCATCGCGCTGGAAGATGAACACGATCCCCACGCTGGGACAGGGAACGGGCCGTATGGGAGCGCTCACGAAGGCGTAGTCGCCATCGATCAGCACCGCGAAGCCGAACCAGTCTCCCGGGTTCCGGCTACTGGGGACGAGCTGGGCGACCTGGTCCCAGGAGGTTCCATTCCACTCGAAGATGTAGGCATCACCGCCCGCGGCGGAGAAAGGGGCGCCCACGATGACCCGGGCGCCGTCGCTGTGGATGGCTTGTCCGAATCCGTCGTTGTTTCCGTCGCCCAGAGCGTCGAGGGTGGCGAGGGCCGGAAGCTGGGCTCCGAGAGGGGCGACCAGGACAAGGACGGCGAAACAGGCCGCCAGGGGGAGTCGGGAGAGAGGAAACAGCATGGGAAGGCCTCCTTCTTCGGGGTTGGATGGGCTCCACTCCCTGGAGTGCGAAGGAGGCGTGTCGTGCCCGGGAAAAATCGACGATGGCGCGTCACATCAGGCTGAGGGTGAGCAGGCAGGGGACCGCCCTGCGGAGTGGCTCCCTTCCCTACTCCGGGCTCTGGTAGGGAAAGCCCCTCTTCCTCATCATGGCCCCGATGCCCGGATCGCGGCCGCGGAAGGCGCGGTAGCCCTCGGCGGGATCGACGGAGTTGCCGACCGAGAACACGTGGTCGACGAGGCGCCGGGCCACCTGCTTGTCGTAGGGACCGCCCCCTTCCTCGAAGGCCTCGAAGGCATCGGCGGTGAGGGTGTCGGACCAGAGGTAGCTGTAGTAGCCCGCCGAGTAGCCGTCGCCGGCGAAGATGTGCATGAACTGGGTCGGACGGTGACGCATGACGATCTCGCGCGGCATGCCGAGCTCGTCAAGGGTGGCCTTCTCGAACTCCCGGGCATTCACCGGGCGATCGGTGACGAGGTGCATCTTCATGTCCACGAGACCACTCGCCAGGTATTCGACGGTGGCAAATCCCTGGTTGAAGGTCGAGGCGCTCTCGATGCGATCCACCAGATCCTGGGGGATCGGTTTTCCCGTCTTGTAGTGCAGGGCGTACTTCTGGAGCACCTCGGGGGTGGAGAGCCAGTGCTCGAGGAGCTGGGACGGGAACTCCACGTAGTCGCGCACCACGTTGGTGCCGGACACGGTGGGATAGGTGACATTCGAGGAGAGCCCGTGCAGCGCGTGGCCGAACTCGTGGAACATGGTCTCGGCGTCGGTCCAGGAGATGAGCACCGGCTCGCCGGGCTTTCCCTTCACGAAGTTCGAGTTGTTGGAGACGATGGTCGTGATGTCGTTCTTGAACCGCTCTTGAGCCCGGTAGTCGTTCATCCACGCCCCCGAGCGCTTGCCCTCGCGGGCGTAGGGGTCGAAGTACCAGAGCCCGATGGGTCGGCCCGACTTCCTGTCCGTCACTTCCCACACCCGGACGTCGGGGTGGTAGACGGGGACATCGGTGACGGGCTTGAACGCGAACCCGAAGAGCTCTCCCGCCACGAAGAACATTCCCTCCCGCAGCTTCTCGAGCTGGAGGTACTCCTTGATCCGGTTCTGGTCGAGGTCGTAGCGCTGCTTGCGGACCTTCTCCATGTAGTAGCGGTAGTCCCATGGCTCGATGGTGATCCCTGCCCCCTCGGCGTTGGCGAGGGTCTGCATGTCGGCGACCTCTTCCCGGACCCGCGCCACCGCCGGGGTCCAGACCTCCTCCATGAGCTCGAGGGCGCGCCGGGGAGTCTTGGCCATGGTGTTCTCGAGGCGCCAGTGGGCATGGGACTCGTAGCCGAGCACCTTGGCCCGCTTCGCGCGCAGGTCGAGAATCTTGGAGATGAGCAGGTTGTTGTCGTGCTCTCCCCCGAGATCGCCGCGGCTCGTGTACATGCGCCAGACCTTCTCGCGCAGCTCACGCCGGTTCGAGAAGGTGAGGAAGGGCTCGATCGACGAGCGGGTATTGGTGATCACCCACTTGCCGGGAGCGCCCTTGGTCTGGGCGGCGGCGGCGGCCCCGTCGACGAGGGACGGGGGAAGACCCTGGAGGTCGGTTTCGCTCTCGAGCACCACGAACTGGCCCTCTTCGTCGGCGAGGACGTTCTGGGAGAACTGCGTGTAGAGGCTGGCCAGCTCCAGGTTGATCTCCGAGACCCTTGCTTTCTTCTCGTCGTCGAGCCGAGCTCCGGCGCGCACGAAGTTGTTGTGGTGAACCCAGAGCAGACGCCGCTGCTCGGGAGTCAGCCTGGACTTCGCCGGGGAGCTGTAGAGGGCGTCGATGCGCCGGAAGAGGGCCTTGTTCTGGGTGATCTTGTCCTGGAAGGCGGCGAGCCGGGGAGCCATCTCGCGCTCGACGGTCTGGTACTCGGGGGTGCTCATGGTGGAGCCCCAGATGCCGTAGACGGTGGCGACGCGCCCCAGAGCCCGCCCGGAATCCTCGAGCGGCACGATGGTGTTCTCGAAGGTGGGCGGGGCGGAGTTGCCGGCGATGCGGTCGATCTCCACCAGCTGCTCGGCCATGGCGGTCTCGAGGGCCGGCTGCATGTCGGCGACCTTGACCCGGTCGAAGGGGGGAACCCCGCCGTAGGGACCCGTCCACTCGGCGAGGAGCAGATTGGAAGGGGTAGAGGCGGCCGTGGCCTTGTCCTTCGCGGTTGCCGGCATGGTCATCTTTTCCGGTTCGGTCATGGTGGAGCATCCGGCGATGTGGCCCAGGATGATGGTCACCAGGAGGATGATCAGAAGAGGCGTGGCTTCGGAAGAGCGCATGGCAGGTCTCCGCATCGACTCGAGGTTCGAAAGGGGGCTCGCCCCGGGGGCGGGCCGGGCTCGAACCCGGATTCTAGCAGCGGAGGCAGCGGCGCGCGCCGGTTTCTCAGGAGCCCGCCTGGATCCCGTCCCTTTCCTTCTCGACCACGTCCTCGGCCACTCCGGCGCCTGGTTCCTCGTCCGCGGTGAGCAGCTCGTCGGCGAGGAGCTTCTCCTCCCCGAGAAGCTTCTCGTGGACGTAGTTCCGGACCATGGCCGCACGGTCGCGCTTGGCGCGTCGCAGGATCTCCAGAGCCTCGGGGGTTCCGATCTTGCCGAGGGCCCAGGCGGCGGCGTAGCGCACCTTCTCGGTGTAGCGACGTCCCATGCCCAGGAACCGGGCCCGGTTCAGAACACGTTCGAGATCGGGCACCACCTGTGGATCGCCGATCCGGCCCAGCGCGATGCAGGCCTCGTGGAGCAGCTCGGGGTGGTCGGCGTGACGCATCTTGGCCCGGATCAGCTCCAGCTTGTCGCGGCGGCCGAGGCGGCCGAGCTGCGAGATGGCTTCCGCCACCACGGTGGGATCCTCGTGGTCGAGGGCCTGGGCGAAGATGTCCACGATGTTGCCGCGGATCCGGTTGATGACCGCGGCGGCCTCGCTGCGCACCCCCTTGTTGGGATGCTTGAGTGCCTCCCCCAGCTGCTGGCTGAAGTCGCCGGGCAGGGCGTCGAGGATGCCGATGAGCCTCCGGAACTCGGCGTCGGGTGTTCCGAGGGAGAGCTTGGTCTTGACCGCTTCCACCGCCGCGGTGCCCATCTCGGCGAGGATCATGGCCGCATACTTCCGGATACGGTAGTCGTCGCGGTCGCGGATGACCTGAAGGAGCGGGGCCACCGCGATGTCGCCGAAGCTCGTGAGGATCTTGAGCGCCTCGCCCTGGCGCTTGGCGTCCCCGGAGACGAGGTCGGTGAGCAGCACCTCGAAGGTCGAGCTATCGGCGATCTCCTGGAGCTGGCGCGTGGCCTCCTGGGTGAGCTCGGGAGAGGAGTCGCCCGTCCGGGTGCGAATCCTCTTGAGCGCATGCACGGCGCGTGCGGCGGACTCGAACTCTCCCTTGGTCACGAAGTCATTGACACTCGTCCTCAGGATCTCGGCCAGCTCCCGGAACGTGGCCGAGTCGTCTTCGGTGGCGATCCTCTGCACGATGGTGTCCTGGACCATCCGATTCATTTCGGTGCGGGCTGCCGGATCCACGTCGGAGATGATCGACTTGAGGAAGCGAGCGGAGTCCAGCCGCTCCTGCGGCGATCCGCTCCGCATCTTCAGCATGATGTCGTTGACCACCGCCTCGATCCGGTCCTCGCGATTCTCGTGCATCATCTCGTCGAGGATGGCCGGAAGCTCGGCGCGCAGCTCCTCGCTCAGGATCAGCGGTTCCTGCTTCTGGATCAGCGATTCGACCTTCTTCTTGATCTCCGCATCGCCCGGGCATGATGGCGAGCGACGCGGGGTGCCGGCGGCCGCCGCCCCCGCGTCGTGGCCGGTGGCGGTGGCCCCGGAGGGTCCCTTGCGGGGCTCCTCGCCTGCCACCACGTAGACGCGCTGGTCGACCACGAGGTGGGAGATTCCGTGGCTATCGAGCACGGTGTCCCAGAAGCTCGACGTGAGGGCGAGGTTCTCCGGGATCTCGTGGCACATGATCTCCACGAACGAACGCAGCTCGGCCTCCGAGACCTGGCTCGTCAAGGTGATGCTCTTGATGTGATGGTGCTGGAGGAGCTCGAGGACCTCCTGACCGTTGCCCAGAAGCTGACGCCGGTCGGGCACGACTCCATTGATCACCAGGCCGTGAGGCGAGTCGGCGATCGTGAACACGTTCACCGTCTCGAACACGATGCGAGCGGCCCGGAACAGATCTTCCAGGCTCTGCTGGATGATCCGGCTGCCCTCGGGATACATCTTCCGGTTCTTGAGCGCGGCGGCGAGGAACCGGAGCACGTTGCCCATGAGCCCCAGCTGCGACTCGGAGAGAGGAGTGTCGCCCTCGCGGATGCGCCTCCGGGCGCGCGCGGGAGCCTCGGTCGGGGGCTCGTCCGCGGGAGCCTCGTCGAGGAGTCCTGTCGATCCCTCCAGATCCTCGAAGAAGCTGAGGCGGCTCTGCACCTCCCTGGAGAGCTCGGTGTAGAACTCGGCCTTCTCGGGGTTGTTGGAGCGGCCGAAGTGGTAGGCGAGCCGGCTCACGAAGAGGTCGAGAACACGGCGATCCCTCTTCTCGGCGCAGCGGGCGATCTTTTCGTGAACGGACTTGCTCTGGTCCGCGTCGAGGGTCGACTCGGAGACCTTGTGGATGGTGGAGCTGTAGAAGGACAGCTCGTCGCCGTCCTCGGGTCCGGAAGGGCGAAGAATGCGGGCATCGGTGGCCCGGTCCACCATCTCCCGGACCTCGCCCTCGGTCCTCCCCGTGACCTCGGCCAGGGTCTCCAGATCGAAGGTGCAGCCGATGACGGCGGCGTTCTGGATGACCTCCATGGTCTGGTTGTCGAGGGTCTTGAGCTGGAAGCGGATCGCGTCCTCGAGAGAGGCGGGAATGTCATCCCGCGTGATGCGCTCCATCTTCCAGCGGTTCCCGGCCCGGACGATCCGTTCCCGTCCGAGCAGGTTCTTGAGCACCTCCTCGGCATAGAGAGGATTGCCTGCCGTGACCTCGGCGATGAGAGCGGCCGAGTCCTGGGCCATCGCGATCCCGGGGAAGATCGAGCGGCACATCGATCCCACGGCGTGGGCGGGAAGGGGAGCCAGCTCGAGCTCCTGGAGCCCGGTCTCGAACCGATTGCGTTCGGAAAAGGACACGATCTGGGCCAGGCTGCCGTTCTCGTCGCTCTCCGCGCCCGGGGAATCGACGGTCTGCACCCCCTCCGGGCTCGCGGGCATCGTGACGGCGAGCAGGAGCGAGGCGCGACGACGGACCAGAGCATGCTGAAGAAGGCGCAGAGACTCACGGTCGATCCATCTTGCATCGTCGAACAGAAGGGTGAGCCCGCGGTCGCGACACCTCAGGTTGACCAGGACCTCGAAGGCATCCAGCAGGAAATCGGGTCCCCAACCACCCTCGGGTAGCCGTCTGGTGACCGCGGCCGCCTCGGGGTCGTCGTCCCGCGAATCTGCCTCGCCGCCGGGAAGGTCGGGCAGGAGCCAGCGGATCTGGGCCAGATGATGATCTTCGAGTCCGGTGAGATCCGCCCCTCCTTCTTCGTCCTGGAGCAGCGGTCGGAGGATCCTTCCCGCGACGTGGAAGGGTTGCTGATAGTCACGTTCTTCCCCCACGAGCAGGACAACCGGTCGCTTCTTTCGGCGGGCCTCGCGGAAGTAGGTCGACAGGAGTCGGCTCTTGCCCGAGCCCGCCGCGCCCCGCACCACGAGCATCCGGTTCTGGGAGCCCACCCGCGAGGGAAGAGAGGCCCGGAACTTCTTGAGCTCTTCGCTGCGTCCCACGAGTGCGGGACAGGGAAACCCCCTGGTGAGCTTGAAGTCGGCCAGCTCCGAGGCCGGGATGGTGCCTGCCACCGACACCGCGCCCCGGCCCTTCTTCTTGGCCACGTAGAGGGCGGCATCGGCTTCTTCCAGGAGCTTCTCGGGGTTCGCCGCGTCGCCGGGCATGGTGGCGACGCCGATCGAGAGCGAGACTTCGAGGTGACCCGGCCCCTCTCTTCGCGGCATCTCCTCCTCGGTGAGCGTGCCGAGGATTTTCTCCGCCAGCGTCGTTGCTTCGCTCTTCCCGACCTGGGGAAGGAGGATGGCGAACTCATCGCCGGCGTACCGCACCACGACGCCTTTTTCGGCCACGCAGTCCTGGAACAGGGCCGCGGTCTGGATGAGGAGGTGGTCGCCCTCGGTATGACCGTGGGTGTCATTGATCTCCTTGAAATGATCGAGGTCGATCATCAGGAGCGACACCAGAGGGGCCTTTCCGTTGCTCCCCTTCTTCCCCAGCTCCTTCAGCGCCTTGTTGAAGTAGCGACGGTTGAACACCGACGTCAGCTCGTCCAGATAGACGAGCCGCGCCAGATCCTCGGGGGAGGAGGCTTCCGGATGGGGCGCCTTCGGCACCTCGGTGGTTTGACCTAGCCCTTCGCTCTTCATGGTCCTTCCGCGTCCTGCGGGTTTCTCCCGACCTCGCTTCTATCGAGCCTCGGGGCCTTCGGGGTTGAGGGGATCGAGAAGGTCGAGGCAAAGGTGCGGCATGCGAATCCGGGTCCGTCGAGGACCTGGTGCACAAGCCAATGGTGAACATGTGGTTAGGGAGGCCACCGTGCTCAGTCGGAGCGGCGGTTGAGGAGCAGGGTGAGGGTGCCGTCGGCGGCCCCCGCCACCGCCAGATCCCGGCGTCCGTTCCGGTCGAGGTCCCCGAACACGATGTCCGAGGGGCCGTTCCCCACGTCGGCTCCCTCGAGGAGGGTCAGGTTCCCGAAGCCGTCCCCGGTGAAGAGAGCCACGGACGAGCGACCGAAGAGACAGAGGGCGATGTCGAGGCGGCCGTCGGCATTGAGGTCGCCCACCCGGAGGCTCCGGGGCTGGCCGAAGATCTCCACCACCGTGGTGACGATCTGGGTGGGGTCGGCGGAGTTGCGGATGAAGTCGCCTTCGCCGTCCCCGAACAGCACCGACAGCACGTCGCTTCCCGACTGGGACACCACCACGTCCGCGAAGCGATCTCCGTTGAAGTCCCCGATGTCCAGGGCGCGGGGGGCCGAGTTGGGATCGCCGACGAGGACGAGGCCCGGAGTGAAGGGGCCGGTCGCGGTGGCGAGGTGGACGCTCACCGAGTCGTCGCCGGTGTTGGCGACCACGATGTCGGGGATGAAATCGCGGTTGAGATCGCCCGCAGCCAGCCCCTGTGGGCCCGTCCCCACGGCGAACATGAGGTCCTCGCGCTCGAAGAGGCCCCCCGCTCCGTCGTTGAGGAAGATGCGTACGTTGGCCGGCACACGGCCGTTGAGGACGGCCACGTCGGGACGCAGGTCGCGGTCCAGATCCATGACGGCAAGATCGCGTGGTTCGATCATCGACGGGAGCGAGAGCGTCCGGGAGAGGGCGAGGTCGGCGTCGCCGTAGAGCACGAGGAGCCGGTTCTCTCCTCCGATGGCCACGATGAGGTCGGCGAATCCGTCACTGTCGACGTCGGCAGCGACGAGGGCACGAGGCTGGGCGCCCACCTGGATCTCGGCCACGAGCGTCACCGTTCCGTCCCCGTTGCCCCGGTGCAGGCTCACCGTTCCGGCCACGGTGTTGGCCGTCGCCGCGTCGAGGAGTCCGTCGCCATCGAGATCCGCCAGGGCCACTCCGGCTGCGCCCGCTCCACTCGGAAGAGGGCTCGTTCGGTCGGCATCGCGGTCGACACGGCTTTCCACCACCGACAGGGCGCCGGCGTTCTTGGCCACCACCAGGATGTCGGCGTCCCGATCGCGGTCGATGTCGCCGAGCGCCAACGCCGCGGGGCCGTCGCCCACGGGGACGGAAACGGCGTCGCTGAGCGTGAGGAAGGCTCCCACCTTCCGTCCCCGGAGCATCGAGATCGTGTTGTCGCCCCGGTTGGCGACCACCACGTCGCACAGGTCGTCGCCCGCAAGCTGGCCGCGGGCCACCGCCACCGGAGACAGTCCGACCTCGAACCCGCGCCGCAGCATGGGACGTCCCTGGGGGGTGTTGGTGAACAGGAGGAGCATGTTGCTGGCGAGGTCCGTCACCAGGAGGTCGGGTAGCCCGTCGCCGTTCACCTCGTCGACGAGGACCGAGCTCGGCATGATGGCGTCGGTCAGCGTGAACTGGGTGGGAAAGCCGAGGGTTCCGTTCGAGTAGAGGAGGGTCACGAAACCCTCCTGCGGGCTGGCCGTGGCCACGTCGGGGATGCCGTCGAAGTCGAGGTCACCCACCGAGAGCGATGCCGGGAAGCCGGGAACCGGAAACGAGAGAGCGGCGTTGAAGCGGCCATTCCCTCGGCCGCGGGCGAGCGAGATCGTACCGGTCCCCTGGTCGGCGGTCACGATGTCGAGGATTCCGTCGAGGTCGAAATCGGCGACCTCCACGTCGCTGGGCGCGGCTCCCACGTCGATGAGAAAGGGGCCGGAGAAGCTGAAGTTCGTGGCGTTGATGAGCACGGCCACCGCGTTGGCGGAGAACAGAGCCACCACGAGATCGGGAAGGCGGTCACCATCGAGGTCGCGTGCGCAGAGGGCCCGGGGCTCTCCACCCACGAGGGTCATCATGGCGGTGCCGAAGGTGCCGTCGCCACGACCCTTGTAGAGCGACAGCGTACCGTCTCCCGAGTTGGCGGAGACGAGATCGAGGACCCAGTCGTCGTCGAGATCGACGAGGATGGCGTCCCGGGGGAGATCGCCGGTGGTGAGGACCGAGGGGCTGCTCCCGAACAGGTAGGGCTGGAGGGTGTCGACGGGATTGCCTCCACCGCCTCCCGAGCTGCAGCCGGAGACCAAGAGGAGGGTGGCCACCGCGGCAGGGAGGAGAAGGCCGGCCGAGAGGCCGCTCGTCTCCTCTCGCAAGCTCTTCACCGACTTGATGTTCACGGCTGGCGTACTCCTCGGCCTTCGGGTCCGGGACGGGTCGCGGGGTCCGTTCGGGCGCACCCGACCGACACGTCAGCATTTCGGGATGCGCTCCCTGCAACCTTGAGGATTCCGGGTTACCATGTCGCGGTCCTCCCTGGCGAGTGCGTGTCGTCCGGGGGGTGTCCTCCCGCCGACGTGCGGGGCCAGCAGGAGGAGGCGAAGAGCGGATGGCAGAGGCATCCCGAGAGGGCTTCAGCTCCCGTTGGGGGCTCGTGCTGGCCTCCCTGGGCATGGCCATCGGAACCGGGAACATCTGGCGATTCCCCCGGGTGCTGGCCCAGAACGGTGGCGAGGAAGGGGGCGGGGCTTTCCTCGTGGCCTGGCTCCTCTTTCTCTTCACCTGGTCGATTCCGGTTCTCATCCTCGAGTTCTCCCTCGGCAAGGGGACGCGCCGGGGAACCCTGGGAGCCTTCGGTCGCCTCAACGGCAAGCGCTGGCTCTGGATGGGGCTCTTCGTGGGCGCCTGCTCGCTCTTCATCTACTTCTACTACTCGGTGGTGACCGGCTGGTGCTTCCGCTATGCGTGGGCGTCCATCGTGGATCTGGCCCAGGGCTCGCCCTTTCTGACGAGCCTGTCCGGCGACGACGCCGCCAACATCACCAAGGAGGCCTTCTCGACCTTCACCGCCAGTGGGTGGCCCGTCCTCTTTCACGGTCTCGCGGCGATTCTGGGGGGCATCGTGGTGGCCCGGGGGATCCGGGGAGGCGTCGAGCTCCTGAGCAAGCTCCTGGTCCCTCTCCTCTTCGCCATCCTGGTGCTGTGTGCCGCGCGCTCGCTCACCCTCCCCGGAGCCGCCCGGGGCCTTGACTACCTCTTCACGATCGACGCGAGCCAGTTCGGCAACGCCAACCTCTGGATCCAGGCCCTCACCCAGTCGGCCTGGTCGACGGGAGCGGGCTGGGGGCTCGTTCTCACCTACGCGAGCTACATGCGGAAGAAAGAAGACGTCGTCCTCAACTCGGTGCTCACCGGGCTCGGCAACAACTCGGCCTCCCTCCTGGCCGCCCTGGCCATTTTTCCGGCCGTGTTCGCGCTGGTTCCCGCGGGTCTCCAACCGGTGTCCGACATCCTGAAGGACTCCGGCCCGCATTCCACGGGCATCTCCTTCATCTGGATTCCGGTCCTCTTTGCCCGCATGCCGGCGGGTGGCTTCTTTCAGGTGCTCTTTTTCCTGGCTCTGTCCGCGGCGGCCTTCTCGTCGCTCATTGCCATGGTCCAGCTGGGGGGGCGCGTGCTGCAGGACGCCGGGATGAGCCGGGGCAAGGCGGCGGCGACGCTGGCCGCGGCCGGCTTCGTGCTCGGTCTCCCGTCCGCCCTCAGCGCGCAGGTCTTCGACAACCAGGACTGGGCCTGGAGTGTGGGGCTTCTCTTTTCGGGGCTCTTCCTCGCCCTGGCGGTGATCCGCTTCGGTGTGCGGAGGTTCCGGACCCGGCTGATCAACGCCGAGGGCAACGACGTCTCCCTCGGGGTCTGGTTCGAGGCGGTGGCCCTCGTCCTGATCCCGGTGCAGGGCATCGCCCTCACCGGCTGGTGGACCATCACGAACTTCCGGGGCGAGGGCGAGGACTGGTGGAATCCGTTCCAGACCTTCGGGATCGCGACCTGTGTCTTCCAGTTCGCGGTGGTGGTGGGGCTCGCCTTCCTGTTCCAGAAGCAGCTCACGCAACGGTTCCTCGGTGACGGCGTGCGGGTGGGCAAGGACGGAAGCCTCGTCGAGGGAGGAGGAGAAAAGGCATGAGCACGGGGGCGATGATCACCATGCTGATCTTCATGGCGGTCCTGTGGGGAGGATTCGCCTTGTGCCTCATGCTGGCGGTGCGGCGCGAGGCGTGCAAGTCGAGCGAGCCGGACGGGGGAGAGGCGTGACGGCGTTTTCCGCGCTGATCCTGGGGCTCGTGGTCGCGGTGCCCTGGGCACTGTCGCCGGGGTCGGTCTCGCGGGCCGCTCTTGCCCGGGGCCGGAGGCTTGGCCTGCGGGCCGGAGTCCTGAGCGCGTTGCCGAGGATCCTCCTCGACGGCGTGATGCTGACCCTCCTCTTTCTGGCGCTGCTTCCTTTTTCGGAGAGCGCGCAGGTCGAGGCCACCGTTCTCTGCATCGCGGGGGGAGGCCTCTGCATCCTGGGAACGCGCATCGCCGCACGGGGGAGGAGAAGTCGTCTGTACCGGCCGCCGCGCGATCCCAACCACAACGAGGGCCTCCTCACCGTGTTCGGCTCGGGACTTCTCGGCGTGCTTCGAACCCCGAGCTTCTTCATCTTCTGGCTCACGGGTGGGGCGTCGCTGGCCTGGCTCGCCATCGGCTCCGAGGCTCCCCTCGAGATCCTGATCTGGATGCTCGTCGGGGACGCGATGGCATTTCTGGCCTGGTGTCTCTTTCTCGCCAACGCGGCGCGCCATCACCGCGGCATCCGGGTGATGGACGGTCGCGCCTACCGTGCGGTGCTGTCGCTCGGGGGGCTCGGGCTGTCGCTGCTCGGGCTCTACTTCCTGGTCATGCGGGTGCTGCTGGGGACGGTGCTGCCGCTCTGGGTTCCCCGGGGGGATCTGGGGTTATGAGGGGCAGTGTCGAGGGAGAGGGGCTGCGACGCGGGTGAGGCGTGAGCCACGGGATCAGGGCACACGCACCCCGATCACGCGCAGCACCGCGAACAAGGCCAGCGCCGCCATGGGGACGAAGAGCCACGGCGACCATCCGAGTGCGCACGGGAGGTATCCCATCCCCGCAGCCATGATCATGGACAGAAGGGCATAGGGGAGCTGGGTCCGGACGTGGTCGACGTGGTTGCAGCTACAGGCCGCCGACGAGAGGATGGTCGTGTCCGAGAGCGGGGAGCAGTGGTCGCCGAAGATGCTCCCATCGAGGACGGCCGACGCCGCGAGCAGGGTGAGACCGAGGTTTCCTGCGGGGGTGGTGGGTCCGACCTCCCAGGCGACCGGGATCACGGTGGGGAGCAGGAGTCCCATCGTCGACCAGGACGAGCCGGTGGCAAAGGACACGAAGGCCGCCAGCAGGAAGATGGCGAGCGGCAGGACCACGCCGAGGCTCCTTCCCTCCAGCCAGGCGACGCAGGTGTCGGCGGTGCCGAGCTCGCGCAGCGCGTCGGAGATGGCCCAGGCCAGCACGAGGACGGTCAGTGCCAGCACCATGGTCCGCGCTCCCGACAGCCAGGCGCGCACGGCCTCGCCCGGGGTGAGGAGGCGCTGTCCGCAGGCGAGAAGGCAAGCCACCAGAGAGCCGGCCACGGCAGCGAGTGCCACCACCGTGGACCTTTCCAGGGAGATCCCGGGCAGGAAGAAGCCGAGGAGGAGGAGCAGGATCACCGTGCCGAGGGGCACCGCCGCGTTGTACCAGCGGGCCGGCACCCCGTCTTTCTCCGTCACCTCGAGAAGCCCCCGGGTGGAGAGCGGCCGGGACGCCGGGCTCGCCACTTGCCCCGTCTGGCGGGCTCGCTTCTCGGCTCTGGCCATGGTGGAGAGGTCCCGACGCTGAAGGACGGAAAGGAAGAGGAGCACGAGGGTGGCGAGGCAGTAGAACCTCAGGGGCACGAGCCGCCAGAACATCCGGTAGACCTCGCTCTTCTCGGCGACGGCGCCCACCGCGAGGAGCGGCTCCTGCAGGAGGCCGATCTCGAACCAGGCCCAGGTGGAGAGGAGGGTCATGCTGGCGAGCGACGCCGCGGTCGAGTCGACCAGATAGGCGAGCTTCTCCCGGCTCACCCGGGCCCGGTCGCTGAGGGGGCGCATCGACGTCCCCACCACGACGCAGTTGCTGTAGTCGTCGAAGAAGACGGCGAGGCCCGCGAGGGCAGTGGCGAGCTGGACCGAGCGCGCGGTCCGGACCCGGGAGGCCACGAGCTCCACCAGGCCGCGGGTGCCGCCGCAGCGGGTGGCGATGGCGATCATCCCGATGAGTCCCAGGACGAAGGCGAGGATCGACAGCGAGAACGAGCTGACGAGGGCTCCCCCGAGGATCCGGAAGGCGATCTCCACCGAATCGAGGGGGCGGCCCGAGGCGAGGAGCCAGCAGGCCGCGGCCAGCCCTGCCCCCAGGGCAAGAAGGCTCTTCCCGGTGAGCAGCGCCAGGGCGATGGCAACGAGGGGAGGGAGGAGGGCGCGGAGACCACCGCCTGAGGTGGTGAGCAGTCCGAGCGTTCCGACGAGCACGACCGCGACGACGAGGATCCTCCCACCGCGCATCACCTTTCCCTACCTCCTCGACCTCGCTTGAACCAGTCCCTGACGGTGCTAGGCTTTCCGGTGCTGGTCGGAGGGAAACTACGGGCCCCGCGGGCTTGGCCGTGGCGAGCTTGCCGGGCGCAATTCGCTCCTGGACCTCTCCGGGCGGAGAGCGGGAGCAGGGCGGAGTCCGACATGGATCTCATCGTTCTCGTGTCCTGTGTGGCGGCGGCCTTCCTCATCTCGTTCGTCCTCTACTTCACCCGCAGCGCGCGGCTCGAGGTCAAGCTCGATGAGCTGGACCGACTCCTGCGCCTGGTCGTGAGGGACAGGGAGCGACCGTCCGACGGGGAGTCCCAGGAGGAGGTCCGCGCCGAGCTTCACGCGCTGCGAAGCCTCCTCGAGACCACCCGAGGGGAGATCGGCTCGTTGCGCGACGTGGGCTCCGAATCGCAGTTCCAGCGCATCCATGATCTCGTGGAGCGCAAGCTCTACAACATGGGCTACGAGACGGTCAACGTCGCCGCTGGTGGTGACGAACCGGCTCCGGGCTCGCCTTTCCGCGTGAACTTCGAGGCGTCGCGAAGGGGTGCTTCCTACAAGGGCTATGCTCTGGTGCGCGACGGTGTCATCGTCGACAGCCGGATCAACCCCATCTACAGCATGTTTCCCTGAGCCCGATCCTTCTCGCGAGAAGCCCGACGGCGTCACTTTCCCCCGTATCCCGTTTCCGGGATGAGGGCTCCCACGGCTTGCCGGAGGCCGGCGAAGTCGGGGTCGGTCTGGGGGTCCTTCTCCCTGAATCCCTCGGCCATGGCCTGCTGCAGGTAGGCTCGGGCGGCCGGAATCTGGCCCGACAGGGAGTAGCAGGCGGCCAGGCTGTACTTGACCCGGGCCCGGCTGGCGATGCGTCCCGATTTGAGGGCCTTTCGGTACCAGCCGATGGCGTCGGAGTACTTGGTCAGCTCCTTGTACGCGTCGGCCATGTCGACCATGGCGAAGGCGTTGTTGCGTTCCTTGAGGAGACGCTGGCGAATGGGGGCGGTCACCTCGTCGACCCCGGCGAAGTCTCCCATCCGAGCGAGGGCGTAGGCCGATTCCACCACCACGATCCGGCTGGATGTCGGACGGAGGAGCGCACGGAGCCGGGTGCGGGACGAAGGATCGGCAATCTGCCCCAGCGTGCGGATCACCAGGAGGACCGTATCCTGGTCGGTGTTGTCGAGGAGGGCGTGGAGCCGATCGAGCGCTTCGGTATCTCGCAGGTCCCGCACGACCCGGATGGCCTCGCGCTGGAGGTCGCTCCAGGAGGAGTCGAGGAGTTGCCGCACGTCGCCCAGGGCCTGGCGCGCACCGCTGGTCCTCACCGCGATGAGGATGGCCAGGAGGGAGGCCTCGGTGGCCTGGCTGATGGCCGGTAAGGTGGTCGTCCGGAGCACCTGTCGGAGATCGTCGATCACCGCCGGACTTCCGATGTCGCCCAGAGCCTTGAGGATCCACTCGAGCTCCCGGATCACGATGGGGTCGGGGTTCACGGAGTCGAGCCCACCCTGGAGTGTGCGGAGGCGCGTTCGCAGCGCCTCCACCACCCGGGTGTCCCGGGAGCGACCCAGCGCGACATACACGGCTCGCTTCACCTCGTTGCTCGGATCCGAGAGGCAGTCGAGGAGCCGGACACCCTGCGCCTCGGTGTCAATGAGAGCCAGCGTCTCCACGCCGAGCTGGCGCACGCGGTAGTCCTGGTCCTGGAGAAGCTTCTCGAGGCCGGGAATGGCCTCGGGGGATTTCAGGTGACCGAGGATTCTGGCCGCCCAGCGCCGGGCCTCGAAGTCATTGGAGTCGAGGATCGCGATCAGGTCGGGGACCAGGGCCGGATCTCCGGTCGACTGGAGAGCCACCAGCACCGCGACCTGCTGGGACGGCGTGCCGGTGCCAAGCAATCCGGCCAGCCGGGAGATGGCCCCTTGCTGCCAGGACACGTTCTCGGGGTCATCGAGGAGGGAGGCAAGGATGCTGGCGCAGGACAGGAGAAGGGTCCGGTCCGCGGTTCCGGTGGCGATCTCTCCCACCAGCGTCTCGCATGCCGCCCGCCCCATCCGGGCCAGCGTCTTTTTCGCTCGCTGCGAGATCTCCGAGCCCGGGGGGTTGTTCCTCAGGATCTGGAGCTGGCCCTCGATCTCGCGTTCGAGCAGGGCTCGGGCCTGCCTCACCTCGCTCTCGCAGCGCCGGCGCAGCTCCTCGATGCTGAGGCTCATGTCCGCAGCCTCGAGCGAAGGAGGGGGCGTGGGCTGCTGGGCGAACAGGGTGCCCGAGCCGAGGAGCACGACCAGGAGGAGAGTTGAGAGGGTCATTGGCGAGATCTGCCACAATGGGTTTCTGGGGGCGAGGGGCCCGAAGCGCGGGAGGTGACCCGGAGACTCGATTCTATGACAGTCGCTCCTGCAGTCAAGACGAGCTCCGTCGCCGTTCTTGCAGCCCGAAGTGGCACTGTGCTAGACTCGGCGGCCCGGCGGATGTCGTGCGATCGCGCACGCCGCCGCGAGCAGAAAAGCCGCGCCCAGAGCGTGGAAGAAAGGGAAATTCCGTCGTAAAGCCTTGATATCGATTGTTTTGCGCGACGAGGCGGCCGTTCTCGGTACAGGACTTGCGACCGGGTTGGGAAATCGGGCTGACTCTTGTTCTTGAGGGGGCCGCTCCCGGCGAGGCGCGCCGTCCCCAGGAGGTGACCCATGCGTCGCTCATTCGTGATGGTGCTCGCGACCCTGACGCTCCTACTTTCGGTGGTCGGGGGCCTGCCCGGTTGTGGGGGCGGCGGTGGCGGAGGCGGAGGCTCGTCCAGGTTCGAGCTCGTGACCGCCTACGCGGAGTCGGGTCCGACTCTGCCGTGGGATGAGTTCTTTCTCAACGAGCGGGTCATTCTCCAGTTCTCCACCAACGTGGACCCGGCGTCGGTCACCCCCGATACGGTTCAGATCCGGCTCAGGGACTCGCTCTTCACCATTCCCGCCGCCGGCGACCTCGTGGTCAGGGGGAACCTGGTCGAGTTCGTGCCCCGACTGCCCACAAGAGTCGATCTGTCCGACGCCGGTCTGGCGCGGAACACGACCTACCGCGTCTTCGTTCCCGGTGGGTCTTCCACCGGCAATACCGTGCGATCAACGAACGGAAGCAAGCTCGGCGCGTCGTTCGTCGTCACCTTCCGGGCCCGCAACCGGGAGCCCTTCCTCATCGATCCCGTACCGGGCCCCCCGAGCATCACCACGGTCGCGATCGACCTCAACGGCGACGGGCAGTTCGATGCCGACGGCCGTCCCGAGACCCAGAACTCCGAGGAGTTCCCCGATCTGGCAGCGGTTCCCCTCCTCGCCAATTCGCCGGTGGGGCTGGCCCGGGCGCCCCTGGCCATCGGCTTCTTCATCAGCGAGCCCTTGTCGCCGGCCTCGGTCTTCGAGGATTTCGAGGGTGATGGCAAGATCGACCATGTCCAGCTCTTCGATCCCGGCTCGAACACGTGCATTCCCAGCAATGTCGAGCTCTTCCAGAACTTCCTGCCGGCCGAGAACCGCTACTTCACCCTGATCAAGCTCACTCCGCGCACGACCTTGCCCGCGTCGACGGACATCCAGGCTCGCGTGCTGGAGGGCATCGTGGACGGTGCCACGCCTCCCTTCGAGCTGGAGAGCTACAGCGCCATCATTGCCACTCGCGGAGGTCCGCTCACTCTCATTGACGCGCTCATCGAAGACTTCGACGATCGCGCCAATGCCGGCCCGTCCTCGAGCGCAGGCTGGGATGCCGGCGACTCCAACGTCCTCGTCGCCGGCCTCGGGGTGGGCGGAACCGGGGTCAACGGATCGCTCACCATCGCCAGCATGGAGACGCGGACCCTCAACACTGCCAACAACGAGGGCTACTTCAACTTCACGAACCTCACCATCGAGCCAGAGGGTGTCCTCGTGTTGCTCGGCCCCAATCCTGCTCGCCTTTTCGTCCAGGGAAATGCCGACATCCGGGGATCCATCCTGGCCGACGGTCAGGGAGGCTTCGCCGGCGCCCGTCGCCAGGGCACCGTCGTCGTCCGGGGAGGTGATCCCGGCCCCGGAGGTGGTAAGGGCGGCAACGCCAACGAGCCTCCGACGATCTCTTTCACCGAGAACCAGATGCAGAGAGGCAAGGATGGGGCGTCGGTGGTTCCCGGCGGCGGCGGTCAGGGCGGGCTCATCGGACGCATCCAGTCCGCGGGAGGGGCGGGTGCGGGCCATGCCACCGCTGCATCCGCTCCCCCGGGCTTGAATCCGGCCATGCCCGGAAGTGCCTACGGCGACCCGGAGCTGGCCGTGATTCTTGGCGGGTCCGGTGGGGGTGGCGGAGGGGATGGCAGCAACGGCAACGTCCTTCCCGAGGACGAGAACACCGGCGGGGGCGGCGGTGGGGGCGGGGGCGCCGTGCTCTTCAGCGTGGGGGGCAACCTCAGCCTCGTGGGCCGCCTCTCCGTGGACGGCGGTCGAGGCGGTGACGGAGGCCAGGATCGCGGAGCCGTCATCGCAGGTGCCGGTGGCGGTGGAGGCTCCGGTGGATCGTGCAAGATCCAGGCTGCGAACATAGCTCCCATCAATGCTGGTACGGCCCGGTTCTCGGCGGTCGGAGGAGACCGTGGCCGGGCCGGCGGCGGGGCCGGTGGTAATTTCGGGAGCGCTGGCGCCAGCGGTCGATTGCGCATCGAGGTTCTGGACCGCAACATGGATGGGACTCCTGACGAGGTCGTCCTCGCTCCTGGCGTGGCCCTCATCGACCCTCTGCCCACGCTGGATGTCCTCGGCGACGATACACTGGGAAAGAGCTTCGCGATCTCCAGGTTCCTCGACACGGGAACGGTGAGGAATCGGTTCTTCTTCGACGGCAGCGATGCCATGACCGGTCTCGTCCGGATCGGGCCGGACGTCCAGGACATCCAGGTTCCGGGAGGGCTTCCGAGCGGGACCAGTATCCGGGTCTTGTTCCAGGGAGTCCCCGGGAGTGTGGATGATCCGAGAATTCCCGATGTCGCCGCTGCGGGCCCCTTCACCTCGCAGATCTCGGACCTCAACGGGCTCCAGTTCATCCGGTACCGGATCGAGTTCGACGTGGGGACCGACATCCTCAACGCCCGGCTTCCGGTGGTGACCTTCTTCCAGATCCGGTTCGAGTTCGACATCCTCTGATTGACGGAAGCAATCCGACCGTGCTCACAGGTGGGCCCGGAAGGTCGACATCTCTGATGCCGATCTTGCCGGGCCTCCTGGCATTTGTGGCCTACCTCACCACGATCTGTCCCACCGTCGGTCCGGGCGACAGCGGCGAGCTGGTCACGGTGGCCCACGTCTTCGGGGTCGCTCACCCCCCCGGATATCCCCTGTTCACGGTGCTGGGAGCCCTGTTCGATCGGGTGCTGAGCGTGGGCGAGCCCGCCTTCCGGGTCAATCTCGTGTCGGCCGTCTTCGGTGCGGTGTCGACGAGCCTCGCCTACGCCTTGATCCTCAGGCTGGGTGGATCGAAGGCGAGCGGCTTCCTCGGATCGCTCCTGCTGGCGTTCTCTCCTCTGTTCTGGGTCTACTCCGGCGTGGCCGAGGTCTTCACGCTCAACACCGCCCTCTGCCTTGCCCTCGTCCTGCACTCCGTGGGCATGGTGCGCCGGGAGGCGGGGAGCGATCCGAGGTGGCGCGGACACCTTGTCTTCGGGCTTCTCGCCGGACTCGCCCTCGCCAATCACCACACCTCCATCCTGGTCATCGGGCCGGCGGGGCTGGTCGTCCTCGGGAGAGAAGTCCTTTCGGGGCCAAGGAAGGGTCTTCCCGGGCAGGCGGTGGCACTCTTGTCGGGTCTTGTCCTCGGTCTCGCTCCCTACGCGGTCCTTCCCCTCGCGGCTGCTGCCGACCCTCCCCTCAACTGGGATGATCCTCGGACCCTGGAGAGGTTCCTGCGCCTTTTCTTGCGCAGGGACTACGGCACCTTTCAGCTCGTCTCCTCGGAGATCGCCTCCGGGGACTCCGGGTTTCTCGATCACTCGAAGCTCTTCCTCGGCGGACTCCTTCGCCACACCCTGTTCGTGGGACCACCGCTGGCCGTGGTGGCGGTGGTGGGGATCTTCCGTCGACGCGTCCCCGCGCGGGAGGGACGCACGATCGTCGTGCTCTCCTCGCTGACCACATCCTTTGTCTTCTTAACGCGGGTGAACTCTCCCCTCGACACGCCTCTCTTCGTGGGAGTGGTCGAGAGGTTCCACATCCTGCCCCAGGCTCTGTTCTGCATCCTGGCCGGGCTCGGCTTCGACGACCTCGTCGCCCGGCTGTCGGTGACCCGGAAGAGATGGGTCTCTCTCGGTGGTGCCACGCTGGTGGCTCTCCTGTCCTTCGTCGTGCACCGCGACGAGGCGGACCACAGCAGCAATCGGGTCGTCCACGACTTCGGGGCCAACCTCCTCCACGGCCTCCCCGAGGGGGCTCTCCTCTTCAGCCACTCGGATCTGGCCACCAACGCCTTGCGCTATCAGATCCATGTCCTGGGTCGGCGCCCGGATACGATCGTCCTCGACCAGGAGCTCCTGACCTACCCCTGGTATGTCGAGGCCGCGCGACGACGGCATCCCGACCTCGTGCTCGAGGGGGAACGCTACGACGGAGCCCGGGTGCGGAACGTCGATCTGGTGAGAGAGAACCTGCCCCGCCGGCCGATCTTCTTCTACGGGTTCAAGGAGGCGAGCTACCAGACCGCGTACCGGGACGAGCGATTCGGGCTCCTGCGAAGAATGGTGCCCCGGGAGGCCCCCCCTGACCCGGCCCGGCTCCTCGAGGAGAATCTGGCCCTGCTCTCCGGATTTCTGACCCGTGGGGTCGGTCCGGGATGGAGCGAGAAATCCTTTGAACGGGAGGCCATGGAGAGATACTCCGGTCTTCTGTTCGATCTGGGTTGGCAGGCACAGGAGCTGGGTCAACCCGACCGGGCCGAGGAGCTTTACCTGCGGGCTCTCCAGATCGCTCCCGTAGACTGGAGGATCCATCGGAATCTCGGTGTCCTCCTCCGGGATCTCCCCTCCCGGCAGGGGGATGCGGCCCGTCACCTCGAGATCAGCCTGGAGCTCCATCCGGACGAGTTGGACCGGCCCGCCGTCGAGGCCACCATCCGCCAGCTCCGGCGGAGCTCCGGAGATTGACCGATGACCGAGACCAGACAGCACGATCGAGAGAATGCCCACGACGTCCTGGTCGTGGGCGCGGGTCATGCCGGTTGCGAGGCCGCTCTCGCCGCGGCGAGGATGGGCGCCCGCACCCTGCTCCTCACCCTCGACCTCGACACGGTGGCCGCCATGTCCTGCAATCCCGCCATCGGAGGTCTGGCCAAGGGACAGCTCGTGCGTGAGATCGACGCCCTGGGTGGTCAGATGGGGCTGACCACCGATCGCACGGGCATCCAGTTCCGGATGCTCAACACGACCAAGGGTCCCGCTGTGCGCTCGCCGCGGGCCCAGGCCGACAAGAAGCGGTACCGGCTCGAGATGCGCCGCGTGCTGGACGAGACGCCATCGCTCGAGCTGCGGGAAGCGGCCTGTGAAGGGCTTCTGGTGGAAGGTGGGCGCATCGAAGGCGTGATCACCGCCCGGGGCGAGCGGATTCACGCTCACGCCGTCATCATCACCACCGGGACCTTTCTCCAGGGTCTCATGCACACCGGATTCGACACCTCTCCGGGGGGAAGGGCGGGAGAGGGGACGACCAGCGGTCTGTCGTCCTCTCTGGCAGGGCTCGGATTCGAGCTCCTGCGGCTCAAGACCGGAACCCCGCCGCGTCTCCTGCGCGACTCCATCGACTTCTCGGTCTGCTCGCCGCAGCAGGGCGATGCCAGGCCGGTGCCCTTCTCGTACCGGACCCGCGACTTCTCCCCCGAGCAGGTCGAGTGCCACGTGACCTACACCGGCGAGGAGACTCACGGGATCATCCGCGACAACCTCGATCGATCTCCCCTTTACACCGGGCGCATCCAGGGTGTGGGGCCTCGCTACTGTCCCTCGATCGAGGACAAGGTCGTGCGGTTCCCGGACCGCGGGCGCCACCAGATCTTTCTCGAGCCGGAGAGCCTGGATAGCGACTGGATCTATGTGAACGGGATCTCCACCAGCCTTCCCGGAGACGTGCAGGAGGCCTTCGTCCACACCATTGCCGGGCTCGAGCGAGCGCAGTTCGCCCGCCACGGCTACGCGGTGGAGTACGACGTCGTTCCGCCGCATCAGATCGCTTCCAACCTGGAGACCAAGAGGGTGTCCGGGCTCTTTCTGGCCGGGCAGATCAATGGAACCTCGGGTTACGAGGAGGCCGCGGCCCAGGGGCTCATGGCGGGAATCAATGCTGTCCTGCACGTGCGGGGGAGTGACCCCTTCGTGCTCGACCGGTCCGAGGCCTACATCGGGGTGCTCATCGATGACCTGGTGAACTCCTGTCCCCGGGAGCCCTACCGGATGTTCACCTCGCGGGCGGAGTTCCGGCTCCTGCTGCGGCAGGACAACGCCGATCGACGCCTGCTCCGGCATGGGCACCGGTTCGGCCTCGTCTCCGACGTGGACCTCCATGTCCTCCTCGAGAAGGAAGCGGCCATCGAGTCGGTTCGCGCCTGGCTGAAGGGAAAGAGCCGGGACGGCGTCGCGCTTCTGCGCAAGCTCCGCCGCCCGGAGGTGTCGTTCCCGGACCTGGTGACGTCCGAACCCGAGCTGGAAGCACTGGGAGTGCCCGAGGAGATCGGCGAGCAGGTCGAGATCGAGGTGAAGTACGAGGGCTACATCGAACGCCAGCGGCTCCAGGTCGAGAAGTTCCGGAGCATGGAATCTCTGGCCATTCCGGACGACTTCGATTACGGGGGGATCTCCCACCTCAAGAGCGAGGCCCGGGAGGTCCTGCAGCGGGTGCGGCCGCGGTCGCTGGGCCAGGCGAGCCGGATTGCCGGGGTGACGCCGGCCGACGTGTCGCTCCTCCTCCTCCACGTGGGGCGGGGACGGAGGGCCTCGTGAAGGAGGCGCAGATCGTGATCTCGCGCCCGGGACCGGCCACCCTCGCCGACGTGCCGGGTGTCCTTCGCGACTACCTCTGCTCCGTCTACGGAGAGAACCTCCGCGCGCTCTTTCTCTACGGCTCGAGCCTTCTCCGGAGCGGCAACCGGGAGCTCGGCGAGCTCTCGCGCGAGGACTTCGAGGACAAGCGTTGTGACTTCATCGCGGTGATGGAGGACAAGGAGGCGGCGCTCCTGCGTCTCTCCAGCCACTGGCCCACCTGGACTCCGGCGACCGGACAGGAGATGATCGACCTCGGCCGCGAGCTGGGAGGGCGCATCGTCTACTTCGTTCCGGAGACGGTCCACACCTACCGGGTGGAGTTCGCGGACGGCAACGGGGGGCGGGAGGTCCATGACGGCTACCACATCCCCTACAAGTTCGGGATCCTCGGGTACGGGGAGCTGCTGCGGGATCTCTCGGAGAAGAGGCCCCACTTCTACGTGGCCGGTCGCGCCTCCAAGTGGTCGAGCCGCAACCTCCTCTACACCCGCGACGAGGAGACCCGGGGCGCCGTCGAGGAGGGACTCGCTCGCAACCGCCGCGACGTGGCGGAGATCGCCCACCACCTGGCGCGCGTTCCCGGGATCGACGAGCTCGTCTTCCGCTATTTCCTCTTCAGCTACCTGTGCGAGGCCTGGCGCCTGGATTTCCACTCCAAGCCCCGGGCGCTCGTGGCCGGGCTCGGTGACGACGTGCGGGATCTCGTGAGAAACGCTCTCGACTCCGTTCCCGCTCCCGCGAGGCCGGATCGGGCGATGCGCAAGCGGATCCTCCGCACCATTGTCCGGGGCAATCTCGTCTCCATGCGCATGTCGCTCGGCAACAGCCGTTCCAACAGGCACGCCTGGTCTCCCAACCGCATGGCGGGGAATGCCTCCTACGTGAGGAGGAAGCTCGCGAACATCCTGCCCGACATCCTGATGCTGCCGCTGCGGATCCCGGTGTGGGGGTGGCGGGTGGTGCGGTGGCGGTGGTTCTGAGGCCGGGGGCCAGGCACCGTTCTTGCACCTAGCCCGGATAATTCACGAAGTCGAGCGAACAGGCTACCGGATGTAGGGGATGGTGTGAAGAGGGCCCCCTATGTTGTTCCGGCGTCAATGAGCCACCGTCTTGCGCCGATGTCCGGACCGTTAC